>Ga0335084_10008357_pt1 | contig 10314 bp, 13 predicted proteins | sample Lox_Sample_44_FD_206721 | JGI IMG/M metagenome (GOLD analysis project Ga0335084, IMG submission 206721) | Soil microbial communities from Loxahatchee National Wildlife Refuge, Florida, United States - Lox_Sample_4.4 | ecosystem: Environmental > Terrestrial > Soil > Wetlands | place: USA... | reverse complement strand
CCCAGGGCGCGAACGGCGCATTCAGGTAGCCGGCCGCGAGCGGAAGGGCCGCGCCCAGGGCGAGAGCCATGGCGGGACGAACCAACGCCCCGGCACGCAACAGAGCCGGATGCCGTAACGCCGACGCGACCTGCAAGCCCGACGCCCAGCCTGCCTGAAGCGCCCACCAGCGCAACACGAGATGCCCGATGTTGTAGAGGACGAGGAATCCTCCGATCGCCCATGCACCGAATCCCAGCGCGACGAGCACGAGCGCGAGTCCCGAGTTGAACGGCAACCAACCCGCCCAGACCAGTTGATCGCCCACAGAGCCGAGCGGACCGCACAGCGCCGTGCGCAACCGGTCCACTTGGTCCGGCGTGGTGCCGTCGTGTTCGGCGCGTGCCGCCGCGCCGACCGCGAGGCCACAGAGGTACGGGTGCGCGTTGAAGAAATGCGCGCTCCGCGCCACCGCGCCGGGATACGCCTGACGCGGCAGATCGCGCAGCAATGGCTCTTCCGCCACGCCGAACCCGACGCCCTGCATGCGCTCGTAGTTCCACGAGCCCTGCACGGTGAGCAGTCGCAGCAGCGCGCGTCCGAGAGCCGGTGACGAATTCACCTTCACCGGAGCCACGCGCCCGCCACCCCGCCCAGCAACCCTGCAGCGAACCATCCAATTGCCGATCCCCGACCAATGAGCCGAACTGTGCCTGAAGTCCCCGCCGCAATGACCGCTCCGGTGGCGGCGGCAGCGAGGAGCACCGCGCCGCGCACGTGAATCGTCTGCCCCGGCAGGGCGTGCGTACCGGTCGCGAGTACGAGTCCTGAGCCCGTGACGAGCAGCGCCCGCACGGCATCGCGGCCGATGCTCGCCACGTGCAACCGCATCAACGCCTGCGTATCGCCCGCCTCGAGCGCGGGGGCTGCCCGGTGCACCGCGTTGGTGTTCAACCGGCGCACCGCGTTCATGCTTACGCCCCCGAGGAGACCTGTAAAGAGCCCGACTACCGCTCCGAGACCCAGGCCCAGGGCGCCGGAAAGCAGGTGTGCCGTGGCAGTGGCCGCCACGGTTGCCGGCCCGTACTCGGGGTACCGGGACGCGCCGAGCGGGAGGATGTCGTACTGCAACAATTCGAACATCACGCCGATCCGGAGCCCCGAGGGCAGGTCGCCCAGAATCGCGCCCGCGATCGCCCCGGCGACGATCGGTCGGGCGATCATGGATTGCATCACACTCGTCAGATCGAGACCGACGAGCGTTCCCCAGCCGAGCAGCAGGACCGCCACCTCGAAACTCATGTGAACTCCGTCAGGGGCACCGCGCGGGCAGTCGGCACGTCCTGCGCGGTGACTTCGATGCCTTGCGCGGCGAGTCGCCGCAGCTGATCCACTTCGGTATCGCTCAGGTAGACGAAGCGCAAGCGCTCGGTTCGGCCCGCCCGGTGATGAATCCCGCCGATATTCACGCGCCTGACCCGATGGCAATGCTCGGTCAGCGAGGCGAGCGTTGCGACGTCGGGCGTGAGCACGATCCCCGCTCGCGGGTCCTGATCCCAGACCTCGAGGCGCGCCGCCGCCTCGGAGATCGATGCGAAGATCACTTCGATCTCGGGCGGTACGCCCATGCGATACAGATCCTGCTCCCACGGGCTGGCGCGCACCGCATCGTCGACCAGCACGATGAACCCGACGTTCAACGGCTGTCCCCAGCCTACGACCACCTGCCCGTGAATGAGCCGGTCGTCGATCCGGACCAGCTTGATCATGCCGCGGGCGTGCGGATCGCCCGGGTACCCGCCGAGGCCGCGCGCGCGGCGGCGGCGTCGGGTGTCACGTCCCGATGAAACACGAAGTCGAGCAGCATCGCGAGGTTCACGCCCGTCACTACGGCCAGGTCGGAGCGGCCGCGGGCGTAGGAGACCGCGCCCGTCAGACAGGAGCCACCGGGAAGGTCGATGAACAAGACGGCGGGGCCCGATCCGACCGCGGTGGTGAGATTGTTGAAGAGCGCCTGCCGGTCGCAGCCCTCGTTCGAGACCGGTACGAGCGCGTCCGTCACACCCGTGATCGTCTCGACCGCGCCGATCATCGCCTGCGCCAGTCCGGCATGAGAGACGATCACGCCCCGCAGCGGTTCACTCATAGTCCTCTTCGAGGTATTCCTGCAGCTCGCGCCGCTCGGCCATGCGCTGGATCAGCCGTTCGTTGAATCGCTTGGCCGAATCCACGCCCGAGTAGCGCAGCAGGTGGCTCATGGCGACCACTTCGCAGATCACCGTAAGGTTCTTGCCTGGATTCAGCGGCACGGTGACGATCGGCACGGCAACCTCGAGAATGTCCGTTTTTTCCTGGTCCAACCCAGTGCGGTCGTACTCCCGTGACGCATCCCAGTCCGCGAGCTGGACCACGACCTCGATGCGCTTCTGCTGTCGCACGGCGCGCACGCCGAACATCGCCTGGATGTCGATCAGTCCGATCCCGCGAATCTCCATGTAGTGCCGCGCCAGCTCGTGCCCGCGGCCGATCAGGACGTCGTTGCCGCGGCGGCTGATGTGGACCACGTCATCCGCGACGAGCCGATGGCCCCGCTCCACCAGATCGAGCACACACTCGCTCTTCCCGATGCCGGAACGCCCTACGAACAGCAGCCCGACGCCGAAGACGTCGGCCAGCGAGCCGTGGAACGTCGTGGTGGGAGCGAACGACTCATCGAGAAACGGTTTCAGCCGCCGGAAAAATTCCGATGTCTTGAGCTTCGTGCGGATGACGGCCACGCCTTTCTGGCGGGCGAGTTCGAGCAGCTCGGCGGGGGCGTCCTGCCCTTTCGTGATGACGACACACGGGATGTCGAAGCTGAAGAACTTCTCCAATGAGTGCCGCCGCGCCGCCGGATCGAGTGACGCGAGGTAGGTGATCTCCGTCTGTCCCAGCACGTGGATGCGCGCCTGCGCGAATCGCGCCGTGTAGCCGGCCAGCACGAGACCCGGGCTCGAGGCTTCGGGCGTGGTCATGACGCGGTCCAGCCCGCTATCGCCCGTCAGGGCCTCGAGCTGGAGCAGATCGCCCTTGCGCTCGAGCAGCTCGCGAACTTTCGGGGGCATCAAGCCTCTTTTCGGACCGCCGTACGCGAGCGGCGCAGCGGGACTTTGTCGAGTTGCCGCCGCAGCTTTGCGAACGCGCGATCGAGCGCGGTGCGATGATCCGGGGCGCTGCCGACGGCCGAGTGCAGCCGCCGCCCGCCGCGGTGCAACCGGATTTCCACGGTCAAAGCGCCATCCTCCACGTCGAAAATCACGCGCGCGTCTTCCGACCGCCTCGCGACCCGCTCGAGCCGATCGATCAACGCCTGGGCACGCTCCCGAAGCTCGTCGGGGATTTCACAGTGACGGGCAGCAATGATGGTACGCACCTTCAACCCTTCCCTTCCGCAATGACACGTTCCAGATGGGCCTCGGTGGCGCGCGCGGCGCGCTCCCATGAGAGGGAGACGGCAAACGCGCGCGCCGCGCTTCCGAGGCGGGCTACAAGACCGGGATCACGCGCCAGCTCGACCATGCGGGCCGCCAGCGCGCGGATATCGCCGTGCGGGACGAGGAAGCCGGTCTCGCGGTCGTGCACCGATTCCCTGAGCCCGGGACTGTTCGAGGCCAGCGCCGGGGTCCCGCAGGCCGCGGCTTCCACGTTGGTGATGCCCCACCCCTCCTTGGGGCTCGCCAGCACCACGGCCCAGGCGCGCCGCAACAGGCGCCGCTTCTCCTCTGCCGAGACGAACCCCAGGAAGCGGACCGCGTCCGCGATTCCCAGGGTTGTGGCCAGTCGCTCGAGCCGCGACCGGTCGTCGCCCTGACCCGCGATCTCGAGCGTCACGCCCGGCTCCGCGGCTCGAGCCGCCGCGAGCCCCCGCAACGCGATCTCTACTCCTTTATAACGCTTGAGGCGGCCCAGGTACAGGAATGTGGGGCGCGCGGCCCGCGGGGTCCCGGGATCCGGCGCATACCAATCCGCGTCGACCCCAGGATAAATCACCACGATCCGATCGGCCCGCACACCACGGCGGATCAGATCGTCGCGGGTACTCTCCGAAATGGCGTGAAACGCCGCGCGGCGATACATCCGCGCGAGCGGCAGCTCCGCCGCCCAGACGGCGCCCGCGACACACCAGTTGGCCTCGACGAACGCCGTGGTTCCGAACAGATGGGGAACGATGGCGCAGAAGGGCAATGACGTAAGGTTCGCGAGGAACAGGGGAAGCTTGTTGATGTCTTCCACGACGACGTCATACGCGCGCGTCGTGAGCAGGCGCCGCACGGCTCCACGGGCCGAAAGCGCAAAGCCGTAGCGCGTGCCGAAACGGTGCACCCGCATGCCGTCCTCCACCGTTTCGCGCGGCGCACCGCGCCACCCGCTCGCCACGAGGTCGATGTCATGTCCCCAGGACGCCAGGCGTCCGAAGATCTCATGCAGATGAATTTCGGCGCCGCCCGCCTGTGGGTTCTGCCGGTCGTTCCAGTTGACGAGCAGAATCCTCACAGGAGCCCGAGCTCGCGAGCGATGGAGTCGAGCACGCCGTTCACGAACGCCGGCGCCTTGGGTCCCGCGAACCATTGCGCGAGCTTCACGGCTTCGTCGATCACCACGCGGGGAGGCGTGACGCCCTGCGCGAGCTCCGCCAGGGCGAGGCGCAGGAGGTTCCGCTCCACGATACCGACGCGCTCGAAGCGCCAGTTCTGCGCCGCGCGAGTCACCCGCTGATCGAACTCGGGCGCGCGGGTGATCGCGTGCTCCGCCAGCTCCGCTCCCCGATCCGGTTGGGGCGGCGGTCCCGCAAGGACCGCCACCTGCGCCACGACGGCCTTGAGCGACGGCCTGCCGGTCATGTCCCACGCGTATAACAGCTGGAGCGCGCGCGCCCGCGCCTTAGTCTCGGGGCGCAGCACGGCCCAGCTGCGCCAGCACCGAGGCGGTGCTGAGCGCGGCCTCGGTGGCCTCGTATCCCTTGTTGCCGGCCGGACCGCCCGCGCGGTCCAGCGCCTGCTCGAGGGATTCCGTGGTCAGCACGCCGAAGCCCACCGGCACCTGGTGAGCGATGGCGACATTCGCGAGGCCGCGAGATGCTTCACCCGCCACGTAGTCGAAATGCGCCGTCTCTCCGCGGATCACGCACCCCAGCGCCACAATCGCCGCGTAGCGCCCACTCGCCGCCGCGGCCTCGGCAACCACAGGCAGCTCGAACGCGCCCGGCACCCACAGGACGTCGACGCGCGCGTCCGGAACCCCGTGCTCGTCCAGGCACTGGCGCGCGCCTTCGAGCAGCCGGCTCGTGATGCGCTCATTGTACCGGCTCACCACGACCGCGATGCGGCCGGTCCGCGGAGCGCTCGGAGTGGCTGCGAATTCGGGTGGGGGGGGGACCACGCGCCTCAGTGCGGCAGCAGGTGGCCCAGCTTGTCCCGCTTCACATCCAGGTAGGAGCGGTTTTCAGTCGAGGGGGGAGGAACGATGGGGAGACGCTCGATGATCTCGAGCCCATATCCCTCGAGACCGACGAGCTTCATCGGATTGTTCGTCAGCACGCGGATGGACGAGAGACCGAGATCGAGGAGAATCTGCGCGCCGATGCCGTAGTTCCGCAAATCGGCCTTGAAGCCGAGCTTCTCGTTCGCCGTCACCGTGTCGTGCCCCGCGTCCTGCAGCTCGTACGCCTTGAGCTTGTTCAGGAGACCGATGCCGCGGCCCTCCTGATCGAGATACACGATCACACCGCGGCCCGCCTCGGCGATCATGCGCATGGCGTTGTGCAGCTGCCAGCCGCAGTCGCACCGCGCCGACGCGAAGACGTCACCCGTGAGACACTTGGAGTGCATCCGAACGAGCACGTCGCGCTCGCCGCGCACATTGCCGTAGACGAGCGCGACGTGCTCGGCGGAATCGACGTCGTTCTGGTACGCGTTGATCCGGAACTCCCCGAACGGGGTCGGCAGCCGCGCATCGGCCACGCGATGCACCAGCCGCTCCGTCGCGAGCCGGTACGCCACCACCTGCGCGACGGTAATGAACGTGAGATCGTGTCGCTCGGAGAATCGCTCGAGCTCGTGTCGCCGCGCCATGGTGCCGTCGGAATTCAGGATCTCGCAGATCACACCCGCGGGATACAGTCCGGCGAGCCGGGCCAAATCGACGCTCGCTTCGGTCTGGCCCACGCGCTGCAGCACGCCGCCCGGACGCGCGCGCAGCGGAAACACGTGACCCGGACGGCGCAGGTCCGCGGGAACCGTGGCAGGATCGATCGCCACCCGGATCGTCGCCGCGCGATCCTTTGCCGAGATCCCGGTGGTGACGCCAAACCGCGCGGCGGCATCGACACTGACGGTGAACGCCGTCTCGTGGGCCTCGGTGTTTTGCTCGGCCATCGGCGTCAGACCGAGCGCCTGGCAGCGCTCCGGCATGAGCGTCATGCAGATCAGCCCCCGGCCGTGCGTCGCCATGAAATTGATCATCTCGGGCGTGATCCGTTCGGCCGCGCCAACCAGGTCGCCCTCGTTCTCGCGGTCCTCGTCGTCCGCGACGATGACGAGCTTCCCCGCGCGAATATCCGCGATCGCCTGCTCTACGTTTCCGAACGGCATAGTTGCCTCACGTACTTGGCCAGCACATCGGCTTCGACATGAACACGGTCGCCGACCCCGAGCGTTCCGAGGGTCGTGTGCTTCGCGGTGAATGGGATCACCGAGATCTGCACCCGGTCCGTCCCGGGCAGCGCGTTCACGGTCATGCTGACGCCGTCGACCGTGATCGAGCCATGGAGCACCGAGTGATGGCGGACGTCCGCCGGAACCAGGAGGTCGTACGTCAGGGCGTCGTCCGTCTTGCGCACCGCGGCGACGCGTGCCACGCCATCCACGTGGCCCTGAACCAAATGCCCCCCGAGTCGATCCTCGAGCCGGGCCGCCCGCTCCAGATTCACCCGGCGGCCAGGCGCATATTCGCCGAGCAGCGTCCGGGAAACTGTGCTCGGGACCACATGGACCGTGAAACCGCCCGTGACCACCCGCTCGACCGTAAGGCATGCGCCGCTGACGGCAACGCTCTCGCCGCGCTTTAACTTCTTGTAGGGAGCGCGGATAGTCATAGTCAGCCCGCCGTTGTCGGAGACTCGAGCGACCCGGCCAATAGCGGTCACGATCCCGGTAAACATGGCTCCTTATCGAGTACGAGTAATGTATCAGGGCCGAGAGTGCGGCGCTCCACGGGCACCCAGCGTGGCGCGGCGGCCAGGGCTGGGGGGGCGCTCGGGAAGCCTGGAAATGCCGGAACGGCGGCTTCTCCCAGCCACACCGGTGATTGAACCCAATACAGCCGGTCGACTGCACCGTCCGCCAGCAGTCGCGCGCCCAAGGCCCCGCCGCCTTCGCATAACAGCGACTCGATGCCGGCCGCTCGCAGCTCGTGCAGCCCATCGGCAAGCGATTTCGGCCGGAGGACCCGCACCCCGCTCTGCTCGAGCGCGGTTACGCTCGGCACCGGAGCCTCGAGCGACGCCACAACCCATGTTGGAACTTCGCGCGCCGTACGGACCAGATCGACGCCGGGGTTGAGCATCGCGCGGCGATCGAACACGATGCGAATCGGAGGACGGCGGGGTACGATGGAGCCACGAACCGTCAGCCGCGGATTGTCCCGCAACGCCGTCGTCCCGCCAACCCCGATCGCGTCGAAGCCGGCCCGGAGCCAGTGGACGTAGTCGCGTGCCGCCTCGCCGGAAACCCACTGCGATTGACCGTGCGCGTCGGCGATGCGTCCATCAATCGAGGTCGCGAGCTTGAGCGCGACGAATGGCCGCGCGGGACGGAGCCTGGCGCAGAGAAACGAGGCATTGAGTGCCGCGGCCTCCGGCTCCATGAGTCCCAGCGAAACGTCCACGCCGGCGGCGCGGAGGCGCTCGACTCCGCCCCGCGCGACGGGGTCCGGGTCGCGCACGGCTGCCACGACACGTCGAATGCCGCTCGCGAGGATTGCGTCCGTACAGGGCGGGGTTTTGCCGTGGTGCGTGCAGGGCTCGAGCGACACGACCAGCGTGGCGCCACGCGCTTCGGGCCCCGCGGCGCCGAGGGCCACCGTTTCGGCATGGGGTCCACCGTACTCAGCGTGAAATCCCTCACCGACCGCGCGGTCATGATCCAGAACGACGGCGCCCACCAGTGGGTTCGGCGCGACCCTTCCCCATCCCCGGCGCGCCAGCTCGAGCGCGCGCTGCATCGCCTGCGTTTCAGCGGGCGATACGGCCACGGGAACCACTAGGAGAAGCTAGCGCTCGGCAAAGCGCACTTTCGGGCTGCCTGTGGCGCGCGCGGATTCGACTTCCCCGATCACGTGGCTCGGTACCCCTGCGCGTTCGGCGGTTCGGCTCACCAGCTCGACGTCGCCGCGCGCCAGCACGGCGATCATCCCGATGCCGAGATTGAACACGCGGCGCATTTCCGCGAGCGAGACCCGTCCCGCGCGCATCAGCACCCGGAACTCGGACGGCCACGGCCACGCACTCGCGTCGATCACCGCTTCGCATCCTGGCGGAATCACCCGCGAGAGGTTCCCCGCGATGCCGCCGCCCGTGATGTGGGCCAGGGCATGCACCCGATCGAGCACGGGAGTGAGCGCCGCGGCGTAGCTCTGATGCACGCGCAGGAAGACCTGCGCGACCGTTTCGTGCGATTCCGGAAACGGGCTGTCGGGGGAAAGGCGCATTTCATCGAAAACGATGCGGCGGGCGAGCGTGTAGCCGTTGGTATGCAGGCCATTCGACGCAAGACCGACCAGCACGTCGCCCGCGCGCACCCGATCTCCATGGATGGCGGCGTTCTCCTCCACGATGCCGATGATCGTCCCCGCCAGATCGTAATGGCCCGCCTGATAGAGGTCGGGGAGCTGAGCGGTCTCACCACCAACGAGGGTCATTTCGTGAGCGCGGCAGCCGCGTGCCACCCCGCTCACGACTGCAGTCACGACCTGGGGATCGAGCGTGCCGGTCGCGATGTAATCGAGGAACGCGAGCGGCCTCGCGCCATGAACCAGAATGTCGTTGACACAATGATTCACGAGATCTTCGCCCACCGTATCGTGCACGCCCGTGAGCACGGCTACGAGGAGCTTCGTGCCCACACCATCGGTGGAGGCCACGAGCACGGGGTGCGAGTAGCCCGGCGGGACCCGGATCATGCCGCCGAAGGCGCCGATATTGCCGAGGGCGAGCGCGGTCCGCGTGCCCAGCGCCAATTCTCCGATGCGGCGCTTCGCCTCGTCGGCAATTTCGAGGTGGACCCCCGCGGCGCCGTAGCGGTCGGTCGTCACCGGTGATCCTCGCCGGTCTCGAAGTGCACCAGGTCCTTGAACGCGCGGACGCGCGCGCGCACGTCGGCGGCCGACACGTTTTCGAGCCCGTGAATGCCGAACGCTTCCACGGCGAACGAACCCATCGCCGCGCCATACACCATCGCCCGCCGGAGATTGGGCGTGGACAGATCGTCGGTCGACGCGAGATAGGCCATGAAGCCACCCGCGAACGCGTCACCCGCGCCGGTCGGATCGAACACTTCCTGGAGCGGATACGCCGGCACCTTGAAAGTGGCGTCAGGACTGACGAGGAGCGCGCCATGCTCTCCCTGCTTGATCACGGCCATCCGCGGTCCGCGCTTGAGCACCCAGTGCGCCGCACGGTAGACATTCCAGTCGCCTGACAGCTCGCGGGCCTCGGAATCGTTCACCATCAGGATGTCGATATGGCGCAACAGCTCGAGCACCAGGTCGTTCTTGGATTGAATCCAGTAGTTCATCGTATCGCAGGCGACGAGCGCGGGGTGCGTCATCTGGTCCAGAACCCCGAGCTGGAGGTCGGGATCGATGTTGCCCAGGAACACGTAGCGCGCATCGCGGAAACCGTCGGGGAGCTTGGGCCGGAACTCCGCGAACACGCCCAGGCGGGTGTCGAGCGTTTCGCGGCTCGAGAGGTCGTAGGAGTACTTCGCCTTCCAGCGGAACGACTCGCCCGGCACCTGCTGCACGCCGGTCAGGTCCACGCCGCGGCGTTCGAGCGCCTTGAGGACGCCGAGCGGGTAGTCGCTGCCCACGACGCCGACCACCTGGACGGGGTGGAGAATGGCGCCGGCGGCGCTGAAGAACACGGCCGAGCCCCCGGGCGCATCCGCGGTTTCGCCGAAGGGGGTGGCAACCGAATCGAGGGCGATCGAACCGACGACGAGGAGGCTCATGGCTACATCCGGTCCGGCGCCTGGATGCCGAGCAAGGCCAGCCCGTTCCGGAAGACCTGGCGCACCGCTC
>Ga0335084_10008356_pt1 | contig 10314 bp, 11 predicted proteins | sample Lox_Sample_44_FD_206721 | JGI IMG/M metagenome (GOLD analysis project Ga0335084, IMG submission 206721) | Soil microbial communities from Loxahatchee National Wildlife Refuge, Florida, United States - Lox_Sample_4.4 | ecosystem: Environmental > Terrestrial > Soil > Wetlands | place: USA... | reverse complement strand
GCGCGGAGCGGGCCTTCGTACCGGCGGGCGGCCGGCGCAGCACGAGGTCGCGGTTGCGGTAGCGCAGCCGGTAGGTCCAGTTGGACGCGCCGCCCGAGTACTGGGTCACCTCCGGTGGGCCCTCCAGCCCGGGCGCCACGGCCGCGAGCCATCGGTCCACCGCCGCGACGTCGAGCTCCTCGCCGGGCCGGATCGCGCCGGCCGCGCGCGGGCTCACCGGTGCTCCGGCGCGGGCGCGAGGGCCGGCGCCGGAACCCGGGCGAGCCCGTCTCGTTCCATGCTGCCGAGCCAGAGCACGCCTGCGCGCTCGCGCACGCTCGTCACCGGCGCGTAGGCGCCGGGCGACGCGTCGTGGAGCACCTCGCGGATGCGGCCGTCCTCGCCGATGGCGAGGGCGAAGCCCTCGGGGGCCGGCTCGGGCTGGAGCGCGCGCGGGATGCGCAGGACCACCTTGCGCAGGAACGGGTACGGCGCCAGGGCGTCGAGCGCGGGAACGCGCGGGGAGTAGAGCGCGACCCAGAAGACCTTCCGCTCGGCAGACCAGGTCACGTTGTCGGGCAGGCCGGGGAGGTCGTCCGCGAAGACGTCGGAGGTGCCCTTGCGCGGGCCGGCCAGCCAGTGGCGCGTGACGCGGTAGGCGCCGGTCTCGTTCACGAGCACGAACGCGCCGTCGCCCGAGACCGCCACCCCGTTCGCGAACTGGAGGCCGCCCTGGAGCAGCTCCGTCTGGCCCGTGGCGGGGTGGTAGGCGAGCAGCCGGCCGTCGCCGCCGTGCTCGAGGATGGCCTCCCGCTGGCGGCGGATGTCGAACCGCGAGGTGGCGTCGGAGAAGTAGACGGTGCCGTCGGGGCCGACGTCGACGTCGTCGGTGAACCCGAACCGGACTCCGCCGTGGCCGGTGGCGAGCGTTCGCAGCTCGCCCCTGGCCGTGAGGAGGAGGAGGCCCTTGTCGGCGTCGCACACGTACAGCCCGCCGTCCCGGTCGAAGGCCATGCCGAGCGGTCGCCCGCCCGTCGAGGCGAGCGTCTCGAACGCGCCGGTGGCGGGGTCGAGCCGGAGCACGTGGCCGTCGCGCGTTCCGGTGTAGACGCGCCCCCTCTCGTCGACGGCCGTCGCCTCGGGCCCGTGGACCTCGGCCTCGCCGAGGCGCACGAGACCGCGCAGGCGATCGCTGGGAGCGAACGCGGGATCGGACGGGGCGGCGGCCGGGCGCCACGCGACCGGGTCGATCGGCACCGGCCAGAGCGAGAGGTAGGCGACGAGGAGCGCGAGCACGGCCAGGATGGCGCTGCGGACGGCGCGGGCCCTCATCGCCGCTCCATGCCGTGCGCGCGCAGGATACGCCGCGCCACCGCGTCGATGTGCACCTCGTCCGCGCCGTCGTAGATGCGCGCGCCCCGCTCGTGGGCCCACCAGAACGCGAGCGGCGTGTCGTCGGTCATGCCCAGGCCCCCCAGCGTCTGGATGGCGCGGTCGAGCACGCGCTGGAGCGTCCGGGCGACCGTGAACTTGATGAGCGAGATCTCCTCCCGCGCCTCGTACACGCCCTCGGCGCCGATCTTCCAGGCGGCGTGGAGCACCATGAGCCGCGCTCCGTGGATCTCGGCGCGGCTCTCGGCGATCCACTGCTGGACCATCTGGCGCGTGCCGAGCGGCTTCCCGGGGGAGAGCTCACGCGTGGCGGCGTGGCGGCACATGAGCTCGAACGCGCGCTCGCAGATGCCGATCCAGCGCATGCAGTGGTGGATCCGGCCGGGCCCGAGCCGCTCCTGGGCGATGACGAAGCCCATGCCCTCGCCGCCGAGCAGGTTCTCCTCCGGCACGCGCGCGCCCTGGTAGCTCACCTCGCCGTGGCTGGCCCAGTCGCCGCCGCGGCCCCCCATGACGGAGAGGTTGCCGACGAGCTCGAACCCGGGCGTGCCGGTGGGCACGATGATCATGCTGGCGCGCCGGTAGGGATCCTCGGCCCCGGGCGCCGTCGTGGCCATGCAGATCGCGAAGGCGGCGCCGTCCGCGCCCGAGGCGAACCACTTGTGGCCGTGCAGCACCCACTCGGCGCCCTCCCTGCGGGCGGTGGTGGAGAGCCAGACCGGGTTCGAGCCGGCGTGCTCGGGCTCGGTCATGGTGAAGCAGCTGCGGATCTCGCCGCGCACCAGGGGCGCGAGCCAGCGCTCGCGCTGCGCGTCGGTCCCGTACTGCATGAGGATCTCCATGTTCCCGGCGTCGGGCGCCTGGCAGTTGAAGGCCCAGTGGCCGACGGGGCACCTCCCGAGCTCCTCGGAGAGGTGCGCGTACTCGAGGAGGGAGAGACCGGCCCCGCCGAACGCCTCGGGCACGAACGCCGCCCACAGGCCGGTGTCCTTCGCGCGCTCGCGGACGCGCCGGAGGCGGGGAAGGAGCGTGGCGAACCCGTCGCGCGCCAGCGCGGGCTCGAGAGGGACGAGCTCCTCGTCCACGAACTTCCGGGCGATGGCCCGGAGGGTCTCGACCTTGGGCGGCACGGCGAAGTCCATGCGGGCTCCTTCGGGTGATGAGGTGGAGGGAGTGTACGGCGGCGGCGACCGTCCGATGCGAGAAGCTTCCTCGATCACCACAGGCAGGGCACGAGCCTCCGCCGGACCCGGCGGGCGTAATCCTCGTAGCCCGGCAGCCCGGCCCGGAGCATCCGGTCCTCGAGCGCGGTGCGCACGGCGATCCAGGCCGCCCCGGAGGCACCTGCCGCGAGCGCCCACCGCGAACGGAGGAGGGCAGAGCCACCGAGCACCATCAGCGCGAGCCCGGCGTAGCCGGGATGACGGATGCGCCGGTACGGGCCGCCGTCCACGACGCGCTGGCCGGGCTGGAGGCGAGCCGTGCCCTCGAAGTGCGGGTTCACGGCCATCGCGCGCGCCGAGAGGGCGAGGCCCGCGCCGAGGACGGCGCCGCCCGCCGCGGCCCAGCCGGGCGCGAGCGCCGAGCGGCCGAGGCGCACCGTCTCGATCCCGGCCAGCACCGGACCGGCGCCCACGAGAGGCCAGAACACGGCGACCCAGGCGAGGTCCCAGCGAGCCGTGCCCGCGCCGACGTGCTCGCGGGTCCGGAGGAGGCCGGGGTTTCGCGCCTGCACGTACGCGCCGTGAACCGCGAGCCCGACTGCGAGCACCGCGACGAACGTCCAGCCCGTCGCCCAGCGAACCGTGCCGGCCGCGCCGAACGTCGCGAGGAGGCCCGCGCCGGCGAGCACGAGCGTGCCGGTGCGCTCCCCCGGTCCCCGGGGGTGCCGCGAGGCTGAGGTGCGTGCGGGTTCGCCGGCCAAGCCGGCTGCAGCCTACGGCCGGCCCGCGGAACCGGCACCGCGGCCGTCGGTCGCGGCCGCCCGGACGGGCCGCCCGGTGATCATCCAGCGCTGGGCGACGCCCGCCGCGAACGTGAAGGCCGCGCCGAGCGTGCGGAAGATCTCCTCGGTCACCCGGATCGTGCGGGGGGCGAGGCCGGCCACGTCGCCGTAGGCGGCGATCGCGTCGTAGCCCAGCCAGGCGAACAGGCTCGAGGTGAGGAAGATCCAGGGCCAGGCGGCGAGGCCGCCTCCGAGGAGGAGCGCGGCGCGGAGGATGGGCGCCGCGACGACGAAGAGCGCGCCGTCGAGCACGTCGGTGACCACGTCGCCGATGGCGAGGACGTCTCCTCGCATCGCATCGGGGAATCGCTCCACGAGGTCGGGGCCGGCGAGCAGGATCGCCACGGCGAGCGCGCCGAGCCGGGTCACCACGCGGCTCGCGCGAGAGGTCATTTCGAGCCCGGAGGCCCGCCAGGCCCGGGAGAGGAGGAGGAAGGCGGCGACGGCGAGGGCCCCCGAGGCGATTCCCGCGGTGACGAGGATCCCCGGCGACCGGTTCGTGCTCTCGTAGAGCCCGAGCCCGCGTGGGCCGTACCACAGGCCGGAAGGGACCAGCACGAGGTACGACAGGGAGAGGAGGGCCCACCCCGGCCGCATCGCGTCGCCCGGCGAGAGGGTGAACGCGGCTCCGGCCGCCCCGCCGGCGGCGTAGAGGTACAGGGCCGCCGCCCACGAGAAGTACGCCCCGGCGAGCTGGACGGGATCCGCGAGGGTCGCCGAGAACGCCCAGGGAAGGATCCCGATGGCGAGCGTGAGCCCGCCCAGGGACTGGAAGCCGATGTGCCTCCGGTCGTTCATCGAAACTCCCGGTCGATCTGCTCGAGGACCTGCTCGGCGTACTCGGCGCCGAGGAGCGTGCGGAGGGCCGGGCGCAGCGCCGCCGCGAGCCGGGGCACGTCGGCCACCTGGAGCTGCTCCGGCGGGATGCCGAGCCCGCGCTGGCAGAACGTGCGCGTCGCGGTCCGCGCCATGTGCGGGCCGAGGAGCCCCGCGAGCAGGGCCTCTATCCGCTCGGCCACCGAGACGGCGTCCATTCCGCGCGCAGGTTAACCCAGTCCCGGCCAGGGCGCGCGTTTCGCGGCGCGCGCCTCCGCCTGCCGCGGTTCCCCTCCATCCCCGCACAGGAGCGCACGATCCCGTTGCCAGGAGAGCGCCACGTCGGCGATGCTCGCCCTTCCGCTCTCACGGGGTCCCCGCGTGCTCCTCGCCCTCGCCGCCTCGCTCGCCCTCGCCGGCATCGGCGACTCCGGCCTGCTCGTCTCCGCTCCCAGGCTTCCCGAGGGGCGAACCCTCTCGGTGGGAACCGCGGGCGGCGCCTCGGGGGGCGAGGGGAGCGGCTTCGTCTCCGCGGTCTGGCAGGTGGCTCCCAGGCTCGCGCTCACGGCGGGTCTCTCGTACCTCGACGCGACCTCGTCGCCGTTCGCGGGCCTGCGCCTCGGGCTTCTCGACGGGCTCAGCTTGGAGGCCAGGGTGAAGTCGGAGGGGTTCGAGCCGGACGGCGCGGAGGTGGAGGGGGCTGCGCTCTTCGGGCTGTCGCTCGGGCGGATCGATCTCCTCGCGTCCGCCACGGCGGGATACGGCGAATCCACATGGGACGTCGAGGGTGCGGGCGCCGTGCGCGCGATGCTGGGCCACGTCGTCGACGCGGGCCTCGAGGGCCGCTACCGCACGACGCCCGACGGATCTCGATACGATCTCGTCGCGGGCCCCACGGTCGGCGTCACGCTCGCCGGCGGCGCGGTCCGGATCCAGCTCCTCGTGGGCTTCGGCGGGAACGAGCAGCGGTCGGGGCCGGCCGCCTTCGCGGGCCTCTCGGTCCTGCAGTGAGCCTCAGCGGCCGGGGATGACGTACTTCAGGAGGTGCACCTCGAGCGGGCCGTTCCAGAGCCGGTGGTCCACCGCTGGGCGCCGCTTCACCTCGGCGGCGAGCAGGGGGTTGCCCGACAGCAGGATCGCGGTCCAGCCGGCGTGTCGCTCCACCATCTCCGCGAGGCCCCGGTAGAAGCCCCTGAGCTTCCTCGCCTCGGTGGACTCTCGCCCTTTTCCACCCGACATGAGCCGCTCGCCGTAGGGTGGGTTCACGACGAGCGTGCCCCGGTCGGTCATGGGCACGAGGTCCCGCGCGTCGCCCTCCTCGATGCGGATGTCCTCGGCGAGGCCGGCCTCGGCGACGTTGCGGCGGAGCGCGGTGAGCGCCTTGGGATGGAGGTCGCGGGCCACGATGGGCGCCGGGGCGTGCGGCAGCACCGCGGCGCGGGCCTCCGCGCGGAGGCGGTCGAAGGCGGATTGCGGTCCGCCGCGGTACGGGGGCCAGCGCTGGAACCCGAAGGCGCGCCCGAGCCCGGGCGCGATGTGGCGCGCGCGCAGCGCGTGCTCGACGGGGAAGGTGCCCGAGCCGGCCATGGGGTCCACGAGCGGAAGCTCGGTGTCGGCGCCGCCGAGGACGAGGATGGCCGCCGCCAGCGTCTCCTTGAGCGGGGCGGGGCCCTGCTCGATGCGCCAGCCGCGCTTGTGCAGCGGCTCCCCGGCGAGGTCGAGCGAGACCGTCGCCTCTCCCCTCGCGAGGTGGAGCGCGATCCGCACGTCCGGGTTGCCCGGGTCCACGTCGGGCCGGGCGCCCAGCTTCTCCCGAAGGGCGTCCACCACGGCGTCCTTCACCTTCAGCGCGGCGAACCCGGAGTGGGTGATCGTCTCCGAGGCGACCGACGCGTCGACGGCGAGGGTGGCGCGCGCGTCCAGCCAGTCGGACCACGGGAGGGCCCGCGCCCCCTCGTAGAGGGCGGCGGCATCCGGGGCCGGGAAGCGCCCCAGCTCCAGCATCACCCGCATCGCCGTGCGGACGTGCAGGCAGGCCTTCATGCCCGCCTCGAGGGAGCCCTCGAAGGCGACGCCGCCACGCTCGCCCCGCACGCCGTGCAGCCGGAGCGCGGAGAGCTCGCGCCGGAGCGCGCCCTCGGTGCCGCGGGCGCAGGTGGCGAAGAACCTCATCGACCTTTCAGCGGAGCCCCACCACCTCGATGCGGCGGTTCGCGGCCCTTCCGCGCGCGGTGAAGTTGGGCAGGACCGGGCTCTCGCTGCCGCGGCCGGCGACCGAGACCCGGCCCTGGGAGACGCCGAGCTGCACGAGCCGCTTCGCGGCCGCCTGGGCCATCGCATGCGAGAGCTTGGAATCGGCGGCGGGCTCGGCGGTCGCGTCCACGAATCCCTCCAGGCGCACCTTCACGTCGGGGACGGTGGCGAGCGCGGCGGCGAGGTCCACGAGGCCGGCATCGCGCGCGATCTCCGCGCTCCTCCCGTTGAAGTTCACGTCGTCCACCACGACACGCCCCTGGCCCGCCAGCCGGCGCGCCCACTCCGACTGGCGCGGCGTGCGTGCGTCGCGCGGGCCCGGCGGCTCGGGGGCGGGAGGCGCCGCGGCGGCCGCGGCCGCCGGCGCGACGACGGGCGTGGCGGCGGCCACGGCGCTCCGGCCCTGGGCGAGCGCCAGCTCGCGGAGCGCCTGGGTCTTCTCCGGATCGAAGCAGCGCTTGCGCCCCGTGTCGCCGAGCTTGGCGAGGAGCGGCTTCGCGCTCTCCAGCACGGCCCGCTGCACGGCGGCCTCCGGGCGCTCGCCCGAGCCGGGCCGCGCGTGCGCGGTGCTCGCCCAGAGCAGGCTGCGGTCGCCGGAGAGGGCGAGCCGCAGGGTGACGTAGAGGTCGCCCTCCTCGTGCCCGCGGCCCTCGATGGCGCCGTAGAGGGCGGCGTCGGCGCCGAGGAGCTCCGCGAGCTCGATGGCGAGGCTCGGGGCGATGCCCGGCGGCAGCTCGAGCGGCGTGTCGCGGAAGAGGGCGCGCAGGTCGGCCGGAGGGTAGACGACGGTGCGTGTGGCGTCGATGCCGCCGACGAGGGCGGCGGTCGCGGAGTCGGCGGCGAGCGGGGTGTCCGAGGCGTTCTCGAAGGGAGCCACCAGCAGGCAACGCACGCGGGCGAGCTCGGCGGCGCGGTCGACCCCCTCGCTCCCGGAGGGCCTCAGCATGGCGCAGCCCGAGAGAACGAGGGCGGCGGCCCAGGGCCAGGTCCTTCGCATGCCCGTCATGGTACCCGGGATTCCGCCCTCCCGGGACACGCCGCCGGTGACGCGTTCACGGGACCGTGACCGAGTGGCCATGTTCTCGTCACCCGGCCGTGGGTTAAGGTGCCTCCGTGACGACCGTACTCCTGGTCGACGACGAGCGGGACCTCCTCTCGCTGCTCGATTTCAACCTGCGCGCCGCCGGATTCGAGACCTTGCTCGCCACCACCGGAGATCAGGCGGTATCGCAGCTCCGGCGACGGGTCCCCGACCTGGTGCTCCTCGACCTCATGCTGCCCGACGTGCCGGGCACCGAGCTGTGTCGCCAGATCAAGGGCGACCCCCGCACGAAGCACGTGCCGGTCGTGATGCTCACCGCCAAGGGCGAGGAGGTGGACCGGGTGGTGGGCTTCGAGATCGGCGCAGACGACTACGTCACGAAGCCCTTCAGCGTGCGCGAGCTCGTCCTGCGCCTCAAGGCGGTGGTCCGGCGCGCCGGGGCGAGCAAGACCTCGGAGCGCCCGCCCGAGCAGGTCGGGCCCATCAAGGTGGACGTCGACGCCCATCGCGTGTACGTGGACGGCTCGGAGGTGACGCTCACGCCGCTCGAGTTCAAGCTCCTCTCGACGCTGATGGCCCGTCTCGGGCGCGTCCAGTCGCGCGAGCAGCTCCTCGAGGACGTGTGGGAGATGTCCTCCGAGGTCGAGACGCGCACCGTCGACACGCACGTGAAGCGCCTGCGCGAGAAGCTCGGCTCGGGGCGCGAGCTGCTCGAGACCGTCCGCGGCATCGGCTACCGGCTGGTGGAGCCGGGCGAGGCGGGCTAGGCCGGGCCGTGCTGGGGCGCACGCCGCTCACGGCCGCGATCCGCGCCCTCCGCGAGGAGCTGGCGGGCGGCACGCGCGCCGACCTCGGCCGGGAGGTGCGCGAGCTGGCCGACCTCCTCGTGGAGCGCGAGCTGCGGGGTCCGCGCTCGCTGCAGCGCGAGTGGCCCGAGCAGGAGCTGCTCTCGGCCCTGCCCGACGCGGCGGCGCTGGTCTCGCGCGAGGGCTGGGTGCGCGTGTCGAACGCGGCGTTCGACACGCTCGCCTCCACGGGCCGGGCGCCGGGCCTCACGCCGCTCGAGATCACGCGGAGTGCCGAGCTGTCGGAGGCGGTCAAGCGCGCCCTGGAGGGCACGGCCCGGCGGCTCGAGCTCGCGCTGGGCAAGCGGACGTTCCTCGTGAACCTGGCGCCGCTCCTGCGCGGCGAGGTGCTCCTCCTCCTGCGCGACGTGACCGAGGCGAAGCGGGCGGAGGCCACGCGCCGCGACTTCGTGGCCAACGCGAGCCACGAGCTCCGGACGCCGATCTCGGCCATCCGGGCCGCGGCGGAGACGCTCCTGGGCGGCGGCATGGACGACGCCGAGTCGGCGCGGACGTTCGTGGAGATCGTGGCGCGGCACGCCGAGCGTCTCTCGCGGCTGACGAGCGACCTGCTCGATCTCTCCCGCATCGAGTCGCGCCAGTGGGAGCTCGAGACCGTGCCGGTGGACGTGGCCGCCCTGGCGCAGGGGGTGGTGGATCTCCTCGCCGGCTCGGCGCGCGACAAGGGTATCGAGCTCCGCTCGGAGGTGCCCGCCGGGACCACCGTGCGCGGCGATCCCCGCGCGCTCGAGCAGGTCCTCGTGAACCTCGCCGAGAACGGGGTGAAGTACACGGCCCAGGGCCGGGTGGTGCTGAGCGCCGAGGGCGAGCGCGAGGGAGACCGCGTGGTCCTCGCCGTCACCGACACCGGGCCCGGCATCGAGCGCCACCACCTGCCGCGAATCTTCGAACGGTTCTACCGGGTGGACGCAGGGCGCAGCCGGGACCACGGCGGCACGGGCCTGGGGCTCGCGATCGTGAAGCACCTCGTCCAGGCGATGGGGGGAGACGTGGGCGTCGAGAGCGGCGAGCGAGGATCGCGGTTCTGGGTGGCGCTGCCGCGCCCATCGTGAGCGGGAAGCCGTTTCGTCGTCCGCGCGAGGCGCGGGCCTGGGACCGGGTCGAGGTCGAGTTCGGATAGATTCCGCGAGGCGAGGGCGCAAAGGACATGGCCACCCACACCGACAAGGCGTACGAGGCGGAGCTGCGAACGCTCCGGGAGCAGCTCCTTCAGATGGGCGGGATGGTGGAGACGGCCATCGCATCGAGCGTGCGCGCCATCACCGAGCGCGATACCGAGCTCGCCGAGGACGTCCGCAACCGGGACAAGGCCATCAACCGGATGGAGGTCGACATCGACAACGCCTGCCGGCGCATCCTCGCTCTCCGGCAGCCCGCCGCCTCCGACCTGCGCTTCATCACCACCGCGCTCAAGATCGTGGTCGACCTCGAGCGCATGGGCGACCTCGCCGTGAACGTGGCGGAGCGCGCGGTCGACCTCAACCAGGCGCCCCCGCTCGGGCCGTTGCACGACCTCGGCAAGCTCGCCGACCTCGCCGAGGCCCAGCTCAAGCGGGCGCTCGATGCGTTCGTGTCGGGCGACGTCAACAAGGCCCAGCAGGTCATGTCCGGGGACGACCTCATCGACGCGCTCTACATCAAGATCTTCAACGACCTCCTGGCGCGGATGATCGAGGACGGGAAGAACATCCGCCGCGCCACCTCCCTGCTCTTCGCCGCGAAGCACCTGGAGCGCTTCGGGGACCACGCCACCAACCTCGCCGAGATGGTGGTCTACATGGTGCGCGGCACCGACGTGAGGCACCCGCGGTCGAGGACGTGAGGGCCGGCTCAGACCACCAGCATCCGCGAGGCGAGGCCCGCAAGGACGCCGAGGATCACCCCCGCGCCGACGTCGAGCGGGTAGTGCGCGCCGAGGTACACGCGCGAGAGCGCGATGCCGGCGGCGAGCAGCAGGGACG
>Ga0335084_10008355_pt1 | contig 10314 bp, 11 predicted proteins | sample Lox_Sample_44_FD_206721 | JGI IMG/M metagenome (GOLD analysis project Ga0335084, IMG submission 206721) | Soil microbial communities from Loxahatchee National Wildlife Refuge, Florida, United States - Lox_Sample_4.4 | ecosystem: Environmental > Terrestrial > Soil > Wetlands | place: USA... | reverse complement strand
CGAGTTCTCGCGCGGACGTGGCCGGTCCGGCCGGCCGCATCGAAGTCGCGATCGACACGCCCGAGGGCGGCGCGCACGGCACCGCCGTGCTGTGCCATCCGCATCCGCTGCATGGCGGCACGATGGATAACAAGGTGATCCAGACTCTCGCACGGGCCTTCGTGCAGATCGGTTGGCGCGCCGTGCGATTCAACTTTCGCGGCGTCGGCGCCTCGCAAGGCCAGTGGGACCACGGCGTCGGCGAGGTCGACGATGCCCTCGCGGTGGTGGCGGCGCAGCGCGACCCCTCGTTGCCGCTGGCACTGGGCGGCTTCTCGTTCGGCGGCTACGTCGCTGCCCAGGCCGCCGAACGGCTGGCTACCGCCGGCACCCCGGCGCGGCGGGTCGTTCTGGTCGGGCCCGCCACCTCGACCTTCCCGGTGCCCGCGGTGCCGCCCGATTCGCTGGTCATCCACGGCGAGGCCGACGACGTCGTGCCGCTCAGCGCCACCCTCGACTGGGCTCGCCCGCAAGGCCTGCCGGTGGTGGTGCTGCCGGGTGTCGGCCACTATTTCCATGGCCAGCTGACGCGCTTGCGTGAGCTGGTGGTGCGCGGCTGCAGCCGCTGAACGCGCGGCTACCCGGGGTAGCGCGCCTGAAAGGCTCCTGATGTTGTCGTTGAAGCGGATTCGTTGGAGTGCTGCACTGTTGGCGCTGATGGTCGGCTGGGTGCAGGCGCAGCCGCTGCAGCCGCCCGAGGTGGCCGCGCGCAGCTACCTGTTGATCGATCTCAACGCCGACCAGGTGCTGGCCGAGCGCGACGCCGACGCGCGGATGGACCCGGCGTCGCTCACCAAGCTGATGACGGCCTACTTGGTGCTCAATGCAATCAAGGACAAGAAGATCTCGCTCGATCAGACGCTGCCGGTGTCGACGCGGGCCTGGGCCGAGCGCAAGGGCGGCGGCTCGCTGATGTTCATCGACCCGAAGATGACGCCGAAGGTCGACGAGTTGCTCAGGGGCATGATCGCGGTGTCGGGCAACGACGCCGCGGTGGCGCTGGCCGAGGGCGTGGCCGGCAGCGTCGATGCGTTCGTCGCCATGATGAATCGCCAGGCCCAAGCGTGGGGCCTGAAAAACACGCAATTCAAGAACGTCACGGGGCTCGACGAGGCCGGCCACTACAGCAGTGCGCGCGACATCGCCACGATGGCCACGCACGTGATCCGCGAGCACCCGAACGCCTACGCGACCTACTACTCGATCCGGCAGTACACGTTCAACCACATCAAGCAGGACAACCGCAACCTCCTGCTGGGCCGCGACCCCACCGTCGACGGCATGAAGACCGGCTACACCGATGCGGCGGGCTATTGCCTGGTGGCCAGTGCGCAGCGCGAGTTCCCCAACGGCAAGCGCAGGCTGCTGTCGGTGGTGCTGGGGACGGCGTCGCGCGAGGCGCGGGCCAGCGAGAGCCAGAAGCTACTGAACTGGGGCTATACGGCGTGGGACGCGGTGCGCTTGTTCGAGGGCGACAAGCCCGCGCTGAAGGTGCCGGTGTGGAAGGGCAAGCAGAGCGAGGCCTCGCTCGGCGCTGCCAAGGCGGTGTTCATCGCGGTCCCTCACGGCGAAGGCGACAAGCTGAAGACCGCGGTCGAACGCACTGATCCGCTGGTGGCGCCGCTCATGCAAGGCCAGCGCGTCGGCACGCTGAAGATCAGCACCGCCGCGGGCGTCGCCTTGACCAGCGTGCCGCTGGTGGTGCAGGAGGCGGTACCCGAGGCCGGAATCTTCGGCCGCGCCTGGGACTCGTTGCGGCTGTGGATCAAGTAGGCGCCGGGCGTATCCGCTAAGCTGTCGCTCCCTCGATCCCTCGATGCTGACGTTCTGACACGAGGCGCCCATGACATCCCTGCCCGACACGCCGTGCCTGCTCAACGGGCAACTGCAGCCGTTGAACCAGGCCAAGGTCTCCGTGCTCGACCGCGGGTTCATCTTCGGCGACGGCGTGTACGAGGTGGTCCCGGTGTATGGACGCCGGCTGTTCCGCTTCGACGAACACATGGCGCGGCTGGCGCGCAGCCTCGACAAACTGCGCATCGCCAACCCGTACCGCCGCGACGAGTGGCTGCGCCAGGCGCGCACGCTGATGGCCGCGCTGCCCGCGGAAGACCAGGTGATCTACCTGCAGGTGACGAGAGGCGTCGCGATGCGCGACCACGTGATGCCCGAGGGCATCACGCCCACGGTGTTCATGATGACCAACCCGATGAAACCGGCCACCGCTGAGCAGCGCCATCAGGGCGTGGCCTGCGTCACCGCGCGCGACTTTCGCTGGGAGCGCGGCGACATCAAGAGCATCTCGCTGCTGGGCAACGTGCTGGCGCGGCAGATCTCGGCCGACCGCGGTGCGGTGGAGACCATCCTGTTTCGCGACGGCTGGTTGACCGAAGGCTCCGGCAGCAACGTCTGGGTGGTCCACGAGGGGGCCGTGCTCGGGCCACCGCGCAGCGAGCATCTGCTTGAAGGCATCCGCTACGAGCTCCTGCACGAACTGTGCGAGGAGGAAGGCATCGGCTACAACCTGCGCCCGATCTCGGAAGACGATGTGCGCAGCGCCGACGAGCTCATCATCAGCTCGGCGAGCAAGGAGGTGCTCCCCGTCACCAAGCTCGACGAGCACCCGGTCGGCCATGGCGCCCTGCGCGGCAAGCCCGGCCCGATCTATGCGCGGCTGTACGAGGCCTATCAGCGGGCCAAGCAGACTCAATCGATCTGAGCTTGAGCGCTGCATGGCTGAACAACCCGACCGTCGGCCGTCGCTGATCGAGTATCCGAGCGAGTTCCCGATCAAGGTGATGGGCGCGCAGATCGACGGCTTCGTCGAGGCGATCGTCGAAGTGGCGCGCAGTTTCGATCCGACCTTCGATGCCGCGCGCGTCGAGCTGCGGCCCAGCAGCGCGGGCAACTACCTCGGCATCACGCTGATCGTCACAGCGACCAGCCGGGAACAGCTCGACGGGCTGTACCGCGCGCTGACCTCGCATCCGATGGTCAAGGTCGTGCTGTAGTGCCCTGAGTGCGTGGCGGGCCGCCGCGACCACGCGTGGACAATGCCGACGACCGCCCGCGCAAGTGCCTCCCATGCAGATCCGATTCCTCGGCCGGCGCGAGCACGGCGACGTCGAAGCGGCGATGCGGTCTTTCACGGCCACGCGCACGGCCGCCACGCCCGACGAGCTGTGGCTGTGCGAGCACCCTCCGGTGTTCACGCTCGGCGTGGCCGGTCGCGACGAACACGTCCTCGACGCCGCAGGCATCGCGGTGCTACGCACCGGCCGCGGCGGCCAGGTGACCTATCACGGGCCGGGGCAGGTGGTGGCATACCCGCTGGTGGACTTGCGGCGCCTGCGCATCTTCGTCAAGGAGTACGTCTATCGCCTCGAACAGGCCGCCCTCGACGTGCTGGCCAGCTACGACTTGACCGGGCATCGCGTGGCCGGCGCGCCGGGCGTTTTCGTTCGTCTCGACGAACCTGCGAGTCATCGAAGGCTCGAGGCAGGCGGTGATCGCTTCGCGGGCGTGGGCAAGGTGGCCGCGCTGGGCATCAAGGTCAGCAACCACTGCACCTACCACGGCTTGGCATTCAACGTGGCCATGGACCTAGAGGCTTTTGCGCGCATCCACCCATGCGGGTATGCAGGGCTGGCGGCGGTTGATCTGGCTACACTCGGCGTGCAGGCCAGTTGGGATGACGTGGCGCGGCGCCTCGGCGCGCGACTGTGCGCCCTGCTGGCGGTCTGAGAGAGCCCGCATGACCAGCCCCACCGACGCCCGCCCGGCCGATTACGAGCCCACGGCCAAGCAGAAGGCGCAAGCGAAGACCGCACGCATCCCGATCAAGGTGGTGGCGGCGCCGCCGCTGCCGAAGCCGCCCTGGATCCGTGTGAAGGCCGGCTCGGCCGGTTCGCGTTTCTACGAGATCAAGCAGATCCTGCGCGAGCACCGCCTGCACACGGTGTGCGAAGAGGCCTCGTGCCCGAACATCGGCGAGTGCTTCGGGCACGGCACGGCGACCTTCATGATCATGGGCGACAAGTGCACGCGGCGCTGCCCGTTCTGCGACGTGGGTCACGGGCGGCCGGATCCGCTCGATGCCGATGAACCCGCCAACCTGGCCGCGACGATTGCCGCGCTGAAGTTGAAGTATGTGGTTATCACCAGCGTCGACCGTGATGACCTGCGCGACGGTGGCGCGGGGCATTTCGTGGCCTGCATCCGCGAGGTGCGTGCCCGCTCGCCGGGCACACGCATCGAGATCCTCACGCCCGACTTCCGGGGGCGCATGGACCGTGCGCTCGAGATCCTGGCGCAGGCGCCGCCCGACGTGATGAACCACAACCTCGAGACCGTGCCGCGGCTGTACAAGCAGGCGCGCCCCGGCTCGGAATACTCCACCTCCCTGCAGCTGCTGCAGCGCTTCAAGCAACTGTTTCCCAACGTGCCGACCAAGAGCGGCCTGATGGTCGGCCTGGGCGAGACGGACGGCGAAATCATCGAGGTCATGCGCGACATGCGCCGCCACGGCGTCGACATGCTGACGATCGGGCAGTACCTCGCGCCGTCGACGCACCACCTGTCGGTGTTGCGCTACGTGCACCCCGATGCCTTCAAGGCATTGGAGGACCAGGCGCGCTCGCTCGGATTCACACATGCCGCGGTCGGGGCCCTGGTGCGCTCGAGCTACCACGCCGATCAGCAGGCCGCCCGGGCAGGAATGGTCGCGCCGGTGTGAGCATTCCCGCGGGCAGGACCGTGTTCGATCGCCGCCGCTGGCTGTGCCTGTGTGGCAGCGTCCTGGCCTGCGGGGAGCCGCTTCCTGCGGGAGCGGCTGTTACCGAGTCGGACGCCGCCGCGGCGATCCGCCAAGCGCTGGAACGCGGCGCCCTGTCTGCGGTGGCGCTGCTGGGCAGGACCGACGGTTTTCTCGGCAATCCGAAGGTGCGCATTCCGCTGCCGGAGTATTTGGAGGACGCCGCCAACCTGTTGCGCAAATTCGGTCAGAGCAAGCGGGTCGACGAACTGGTGACCAGCATGAACCGAGCCGCCGAGCAGGCCGTGCCCGAGGGCAAGACGCTGCTGGTGCAGACCGCGAAGGCCGTGACGCTCGATGACGCGCTGCGCATCGTCCGGGGCAACGACACCTCGGTGACCGACTACTTCGCGGCCAAGACGCGTCAGTCGTTGGGCGAGAAGTTCCTGCCGATCGTCAGGCGGGCGACCGAAAAGGTGGCGCTGGCCGACAAGTACAACGCGGTCGCCGGCCAGGCCAGCAAGTTCGGCCTCGTCAAGCAGCAGGACGCCGACCTGCAGCGCTACGTCACCGGCAAGACGCTCGATGGGCTGTACACGATGATCGGCGAGGAGGAGCGCAAGATCCGCAGCGATCCGGTCGGCACCGGCAGCGCGCTCCTGCGCAAGGTATTCGGCGCCTGAGCGCAGCAGCGCGGGCCTACAGCCCCCGAGCGAGCTCGAACATCAGCGCCGACGGCAGAGATTGTGCAATCGCGTCGCTGCCGACGCGGGCCATCGACATGCCGCCGAAGCTCGAGATCTCGAAGGCATCGCCCTGGTCGACGATCTCCACCCAGGCCAGCTCGGGGCACTGCTGCTTGATGTCGCCGCGCAGGGCGTCGAGCGCGGCGTCGTAGACCATCGATTCATAGACGATCGCCCGTGGCAGGCCCTGTTGGCAGAACTCCCGCGCGGCGCTGGCCGAGCCGACGCAATGGACGTTCACGCCCAATGGCCCCAAGGTCTGACGAATCTGGTTGAGGACCTGACGCCGAACGGCGATCACCAGCATGTGCATGCCGGCCAGCGGTCGCGCGTCGTCAGCCGTCGGACTGCCCCATTCGATCGCGGCAGCCCCTTCCAGGTTGCCATTGACGGTGTGCGGGAACTCCAGGGTCAACGCGGTGTCACTGGCGCTGTCCGCACGATCGACTTGCAGCCCCATCGTGCGGGCGAGCTGGGCCAGCAGCTGCCACCACAGGCAGTCGAGCGCGGTGTGATGGCCTGCCTCGGTGGCGGGTCGCGCGAGGTCGGACGGCGTGTGACCAAACCGGCTGACGACCTGGGCATGTGCCGGCCAAGCCTTCACATCGAGCGCGAGGTCCACGGGCGTGCAGGTGTGTCGCAGGCTCCACTCGAGAACCGCTCCGAGCAGCGCCGACAGCAGTGTCGGATCGGCCACCACTTCGGCCGGCTTGAGCGCGTGCTTGACGGCGAGCCCGCGTTCGTTCAATTGGTCCTGACGCTGCAACAGCACCTCCTGCAGCGCCTGTGACAGGTTCAGCGCCTCCGGCTGCTGCCGGACGCCGCCCTGGGCCAGGCGCGCGATCTGCTGGCCCAGCATGCTGGCATGGCGAGCCTCCTCGATGCGGGTGATCAACGCCTGGAGGCTGACGCGGTCGATGCGGCCGGTGAGCTGCATCTGGCGCACGCTGTCCAACGCCGGGGTGAGCGCGCCAGCGACCTCGACCCCGACCTGGTTGGCCATCCGCCACGCAGCGTCGCCGAGCGGGGGTGTGGGTGCCGATGACCCGCCCGGCGGCGATTCTTCCGTCGCTTGCGCAGAGGTCAGGTCGGACAAATCCATGCACGAATGCTCGCGGTGTTCGTGAGCACGGTCGATCCCGCGGCCGCGGGTTTGAATCGTTACCACATGCATCTGCCGTGAACCGCGTCACGCGAATGCGGTGTATGCGGCGTCGGGATAATGCTTCGCATGCGAACGGCGCGCAGCCTGCTCTTGAACGCGGCGCTGTTGTGTGCTTGCTCGCCGGCGCTCGACTGGCGACAGATGACCCCTGCGGAACTGGGCATCGAGGCTCGCTTCCCCTGCCGTCCGGCGTCGATGGCGCGCGACGTGCCCTTGCTGCAGGGGCGCTCGCGCATGGTGATGCACGCCTGTAGCGCCGCGGGCAGCACGTACGCGTTGTCTGGCACCGCGCTGCGGGACGTGGGCGATGTCGCGGCGGCGACCCAGTTCCTGCGTGATGCCGCGGCCCGCAACGTGGGCGCTGCCAACAGCAGCGCTCAGCCGTTTGCGGTGCCCGGCATGACACCCAATGTCGAGGCGGGGCGCTTCGTGCTGAAGGGCCGCCGCCCCGACGGCTCGGCCGTGGTCGAACACCTCGTGCTGTTCGCCCACGGGGTCTGGGTCTACCAGGCGAGCGTGGTCGGCGATGCGCCGGACGAATCGACCGTGGCGACGTTCTTTGGCGGCTTGAAGGTGCTGCCATGAGCCGCGCCGGAGCCACGCTGCGCTGGGGTGCCGGGACGGCTGCTCAACTGCAAGGGGGTACTCGGCGGGACCGCAGCCACGCGCTGGCGTCGCGCGGATAATCGCTTCGACGTTCCCCATGGCCGGCTTGCTCATCATCGCGCATGCACCGTTGGCGTCCTCGCTGCGCACGGTGGTCGCACACGTGTTTCCGAACGATCGCGGCATCGAGGCAATCGATGTCACGAGCGAGGCATCTATCGAGCAAGTGGAACTGGCTGCGCGTGACGCCATGGCACGCATCGACGAGCCCGAGATCCTGGTGCTGACCGATGTGTTCGGGGCCACGCCGTGCAATGCCGCCATGCGCTTGGCCGACGGCGTGCGCGTGCGAGTCGTGGTCGGCGTCAATGTGCCGATGATCTGGCGCGCCGTGACCTATCGCAACAACGCACTGACTGCCGTGGCCGAGCGCGCGGTATCCGGCGCGGTCCAAGGCATCATGCAACTGGCGCCCAGCCGGCCGCAGACGCAGACCTCGAGATCCGCTGACCATGATCAAGACCGTACTCACGATCAATAACAAGCTGGGATTGCATGCGCGCGCCTCCGCCAAGCTCACCAAACTCGCGAGCGGCTTTGCCAGCGATGTGCACCTGAGCCGCGGTGGTCGACGCGTGAACGCCAAGAGCATCATGGGCGTGATGATGCTGGCCGCTGGCCAGGGCACCGAAATCGAGTTGGAGGTCGAAGGCAGCGACGAGACGCAGGCTGCCGACGCCATTGCCAGCCTCGTCAACGACAAGTTCGGGGAAGGGCAATGACGCGGTTGCCGCTGCTGCTGTTGGACCCATGAGCATCCAGGTCTTCGGGCTGCCGGTGTCGCGCGGCGTGGCCATCGGGCGCGCCGTCCTGGTGGCGTCCAGCCGCGTGGATGTCGCGCACTACTACATCGACGAGGTGCGCGTCGAGGCGGAGGTCGATCGTTTGCGCCGTGCGCGCGATCGGGTTGCCCACGAGCTGCAGACACTCAAGCGTGAGCTGCCGGTCGAGGCGCCGGCAGAGCTCCCGGCACTGCTCGATGTGCACCTGATGCTCCTGCATGACGAGGCGTTGGCCGGAGCGACCAAGCACTGGATCGAGGCGCGCCACTACAACGCCGAGTGGGCGTTGTCGGCTCAGCTCGAGGTCGTGGCGCGCCAGTTCGACGAGATGGACGACGACTACCTGCGTGAGCGCAAAGCTGATCTTGAGCAGGTGGTCGAGCGTGTGCTGCGTGCGCTGTCCGAGGCTGATCCCCTGATGCCATCGACGGCCGGTGCTTCGGCCCACGGCAACGAGGATCCGCTGGTGCTCGTGGCCAACGACATCTCCCCTGCCGACATGCTTCAGTTCAAGGGGAGCGTCTTCTCCGGATTCGTCACCGATGTCGGGGGCAAGACCTCGCACACAGCCATCGTGGCGCGCAGCTTGGACATCCCAGCGGTCGTCGGGGCGCGGGAAGCCAGCCGCCTGATTCGGCAGGACGACTGGGTCGTCATCGATGGCGACGCGGGTGTTGTGGTGATCGACCCGTCGCCGATCGTGCTCGAAGAGTACCGATTCCGGCAGCGCCAAAGCGAGCTCGAGCGTGCGCGCCTGCACAGGCTGCGGCACACACCATCGGTGACGCTGGATGGCGAGTCGGTCGAACTGCTCGCCAACATCGAGCTGCCGCGCGATGCGACAGTCGCCCTCGAATCGGGCGCGGTGGGCGTCGGCCTCTTCCGCAGCGAATTTCTGTTTATGAATCGCGACGGTGAATTGCCCAGTGAGGATGAGCAGTTCGAGGCCTACCGCGATGTGGTCGAAGCCATGCGCGGGCTGCCCGTGACGATTCGCACCGTCGACATCGGCGCCGACAAGCCGCTCGACAGGCTGACGATCCACGAGCTCAGGCATGAGCACGCGCTGAACCCGGCGCTCGGCTTGCGCGCCATCCGCTGGAGCCTCGCAGAGCCGGCGATGTTCCGCCAGCAGCTGCGGGCCATTTTGCGTGCCAGTGCGTTCGGCAAGGTGCGCGTGCTGCTGCCGATGGTGGCCCAGCTGTCCGAGATCAAGCTCGCGCGCGAGGCACTGAACAGGGCCAAGCACCATTTGATGGATGCGGGTGTCGCGTTCAACGACGTCGAGTTGGGGGCGATGATTGAAGTGCCGGCTGCCGTATTGATCCTGCCGAGCATGCTGCGCCACCTAGACTTCGTCTCGATCGGCACCAACGACCTGATTCAGTACACATTGGCGATCGATCGCGCCGACGAAGCGGTCGCGCCGCTGTACGACCCGTGGCACCCGGCTGTGCTTCAGCTGATCGCGCGCACGATCGAGATCGCCAATCAAGCCGGCAAGCATGTCAGCGTGTGCGGTGAGATGGCCGGCGATGCCGCGTTCACCGAGCTGCTACTGGCCATGGGGCTGCGCTCGTTCTCGATGCATCCTTCGCAGATTGCCTCAGTGAAGCAACGCATTTTGCGGGTCGAGGTCAAGCGACTGGCCGCACGTCTCGCACGCACTCTGCAGAGCGACGACCCGATGGAAACGTGGTCTGCTGGGATGGAGTCGCGCGAGGTGGCGCGCGATGTCGGGCTCGAGGCTTCCTGAGGCCCCGCGTTCGGGGTGCCCTCTGGGCGCGCGGCGCACGAGGTTAGGGCGCGGAACCTAGCTCTTCGCGCCTAGCCGGCTGTTGACGGGGTCCGCGCTCCGTGCCATAATCCGCCTTCTTTGCCGACAGTGGTCGGCGCCGCTGTAAAGCGGGCTCTTTAACAAGCAACAGCCGATAAGCGTGGGCGTTTGAAGGCGAGTGCCACGGGTCGAAAGCCGCGAGGCTGAAGGTCCGCAAACGCTCACGGATGAAGAAGTGAAGTTCACTTCAATTCCGAATCGAGCAAAAACTTGCAGAGATCGAACTGAAGAGTTTGATCCTGGCTCAGATTGAACGCTGGCGGCATGCCTTACACATGCAAGTCGAACGGCAGCACGGGGGCAACCCTGGTGGCGAGTGGCGAACG
>Ga0335084_10008353_pt1 | contig 10315 bp, 6 predicted proteins | sample Lox_Sample_44_FD_206721 | JGI IMG/M metagenome (GOLD analysis project Ga0335084, IMG submission 206721) | Soil microbial communities from Loxahatchee National Wildlife Refuge, Florida, United States - Lox_Sample_4.4 | ecosystem: Environmental > Terrestrial > Soil > Wetlands | place: USA: Florida... | reverse complement strand
AGTAGACAAACAGCCCCACCAGCAAGAACGCGCCGCCCACCACGTACTGGTAGTAGATGGCAGAATCGATCACGCGCGCGCCGATGATCACCGTCGCCGGAAACTCGACCCCGTTGCGGCGCAGCGAGTATTCGGCCTTCTGCCACACGCCCGGAAGCGCCTGAACCACCTGCAGCGATTTCTGTACCCTGCGGCCGTCAATGGCCAGCACGACGTCGCCGGCATGGATGCCAGCCTGCTCGGCCGGACCGCCTGGACGGATCTCGAGCGCCACCACGGCGTGCTCGCCGCCAACCGTGCGATCCACCCACACGGCGCCGTCTTCGGGCAGATGGTAGAGGCTTTGCTGCTGGAAGTTGATGACGGCGCAACTCACCGCGGCCACCGTGAGGAGGACCAGCAGTGCGCTGACGAATTGTCGCTTCAGCTCGTTCACGTGTCCGTTACCATCCCGCCCGGCACGGGACGCGATTAACAGCGGACGTACTCTTCCAGCTGGTGCTGAGCAAGTTCACTACCACCACCGGTAGTTCAACTTGTTGTTGAGGATACGGTAGCCTGAGGACATCCGATTTCCTTTTTCGGGAGAATACACTTCTGAAAAGTGAACCCCGGAAGGCCTGTCAGTTGGACGCAAAATCGGACAAGTCAGGTTGCGTATAAGGGCACTAAGGGGAAACCCGCCCGGTTGCCTTCACCGCTCAATCTCCCAGCAGGCGGCCCAGTTCGGGCAGCGGTACCGCGCTCTCCTGCAACGCTTTCCGATGGAAATCGGACAAGTTGAAGGAACCGGCGTGGGCCTTCTCGTAGTCGGCGCGAACCTTCTTCCACGCCTGCCAGCCCACGAAGTACGTGGGCAACTGGCAGGAAGACAGCGCCGCGCGCTGCAGCTTCGCCGTGGCCTCTTCTTTCTCCTGGAAGGTCTGGTTCAGCATCAGGTCCATGGCCTGCTCGTCGGTCATGCCCATGGTATGCAGCCGGATGTCGAGGATGGAATTGCCGAGGCCGCGCAGGATCTGCTTGTAGAGGGTCATGCGGAAGCCGGGCGCGTTGTCCATATAACCGGCGTCGGCCATCATTTCCTGGGTGTAGAACGCCCAGCCCTCGACGTACGGTCCATTGCCGTAGATATTGCGTAACAGACGTCGCGAAAGCGGCTCCACGCGGTTGGCGTATTCGAACTGCAGATAGTGCCCCGGCATCGCCTCGTGCACGGTCAGGTGCTGCAGCCCGTAGGTGTTGTACTCGCGCAGCTTCGATTCCACGCGGTCCTTCGGCCAATTCTGTGGAATCGGCGTCACCCAGTAGAAAGCGCCAAGTTGCGGCTCCAGCGCGGGAGCGGGAGCGAATCCGCCGACGCCGTAGAGCCCGCGCATAAAGACCGGCGTTTCCACCACCTGAAGGTTCGCGGTGCCGGGAATCGGCACCAGATTCTTCGCGCGCACGAAATCGGTGGCCTGGGCGAGATCCTTACGTGCGTCCGGGAGGTAGTTCTCTGGCGTGGTGTGGTCGCGCGCGATCTTGTCGAGCGCCTCGCGGGTGGTGAGCGGCGCCGCCAGCTTCGCCATCTTTTCCTGCGTGGCCTTCAGCTCGGCCTCAGCCGCGGCGAGCACCTGAGAAGGCGTTTGATCGGTTTCGAGGACGTATTTGAACTTGAGGTCGTAGTTGGTCTTGCCCAGCCGCCAGTCGCTCAGCCGCGTGGCCAGATCGGTCTTGAGCCACTCATTGAAGGCTTTCATCGAATCCACCGCAGCCTTCGCAGCCTTGTCGTAATCGGCCTTCATGGCGGGCGGCGCATCGGTCTTGAGCGGCCCCTGGATCAGCGAAATGTTGCCCTCGTTTTCCTGGCCCGCCACGCGCGTCCAGACCTCGGGCGATGTGATCAGGTTGGCTTTCGCCTGGTCCAGCAGATTGGGGATCTTAGTGAGGCGCGAGATGATCTGCTTATAGCGCGTCTCCTTCGGGGCGTACTGCAGCACGTACGGCTCGAACAAGGCGTTGCCGGCAAGCTCAACGTACTCGGTCGGATTGTGACGCCAGCCCTGGATGGTGTCGAGTTCGAGCAAAGCCAGTTCGATCTGATCGTGGATGATCTGGTAATCGGCGCGGTCCTCGGCCGACAGGGACTTGGGATCGATCTTCGCCAGCCGATCGCGGAATCCCTGCCAGAATACCTGCTGGCCTCGGATACCGGACTGGCTCAAGTCGTCCAGCATCTCGTCCAAAGCGAGGCCCTTGTGGTTGTGGTACCCCGCCTGGGTCGCCGAAACGGGCGACAGCGCCAGGCTGCCGTAGACGAAATCGCCGCGCACCTGCTCGAAATCTACCGGTTCGCTCTTCTTACCGCAGGAAACCAGTCCCAGGGCGCAAGCCGCGATCAGCACACTCCAACGCATCAACATGCCGCCACCGCCTTTTCACAATCTTCTGCTTCGCCGAACTTCACCGTCGCGAGGGACGGCTCGATGCCGCGCAAAAGCCCGGCGAGGACGCTGCCAGCGCCCACTTCATAGCACTTTGTAACTCCCTGGCTGGCCAGACAGCGGACGCTCTCGGTCCAGCGCACGGGGTTGGGAATCTGTTCGTAAAGTCCGCGGCGCGCCTCGGCGCCGCTGGTAACCGGCTGCGCCTGCCAGTTGTTGATCAGCGGCATGGCGAGGTCGCGGAACTCGGTCCCGTTCAGGTGCGGCTCCATCCGCTCCTGTGCCGGCTTCATCAGCGCGCAGTGAAACGGCGCGCTCACCGGCAGCGGGACGGCGCGTTTGGCGCCCGCAGCTTTCGCCAGTTCCATGGCCCGGTTCACCGCTCCGGCGTGCCCGGCAATGGCCACCTGATCGGGAGAGTTGAAGTTCGCCGCGCTTACCACCTCGCCCTGGGCCGCCTCGGAGAGCACGGCATCCAGCTTTTCGAGGGGCAGCTTCAGAATCGCGGCCATCGCGCCCACACCCGCGGGTACCGCCTCCTGCATATACAGGCCGCGCTTTCGCACCAGCCGCACCGCATCGGCGAACTTCAGCGAACCGGCCGCCACAAGCGCCGAATACTCGCCCAGGCTGTGGCCGGCGACGAAGTCGGGCGTCATCCCCATCGATTCCAGCACGCGCCAGGCCGCGGTCGAAACCGTTACCAGAGCCGGCTGGGTGTTTTCGGTGAGCTTCAAGTCCTCGGCCGGCCCTTCAAAGCAGAGCTTCGAGATGGCAACGCCGAGGGTATCGTCTGCCTCTTCAAAAACGGCTCGGGCGGCAGGGTATCGCTCCGCCAGGCTCTTCCCCATACCGGCGTACTGCGAACCCTGGCCGGGAAATAAGAATGCAATCTTCATGGATGGCCGGAAACACTAGTGTAACGTCCCCGGATCGCCCCCGCTTGACCCCGGGCGAGCCCCCAGAGGGCCCGGTACGGACCTTTACAAATATTCTTCGATCCCCTGACGGGGTTTTCTCGTCAGTAGGAGCGAGGAGTTATGGAAATGAAACCGGTCAAAGTGGAGCAAGGTTCGGTCTACTGCCCGATTTGCACCCACACGGTGCAGGTAAACATACTCAGCAACGGCCGTACCGCCCGAGTCAAAGACGGCGAAAAATGCCCGCGCTGCGGATCGTCGATCGGCTCGGCGTACGTCATGTATCGCCTGGACCGCGCGGCTTGACGATCGTGGTAAGGTAGCTGATAGTGAAGCGCAAATCCACTCCGCCTGAGCGGGTCGTCGACAAACGCATCCTCGAGAGCGCCACCAGCGGTCTGGAAACAGACAAGCTGAACCGCTCTTCCCAGTGCGTGGTGTGCGGCTCGGCATGTCCGCCGAACTCGGCTGACGGGCTGTGCTGGGTTTGCCGCCGCCTGAAGATCAGCGCCTGGCGCGACTCCGATCAGCAGGCCGCCGCTCAGGAATAAAGCGGCTTGCCGATCTTGCGCGCGACCGCCTGTTCATAGACGTAGCTGCCGACGGCGACGTCTTCCATTCCCAGACCCACCGATTTGAAGATGGTGACCTTCTCCGGCGACCAGCCGCGCTTTACCGTGTGCAACTCGACCACGTTCGACCATTGATCCGGGATGATCAGATCGCCGGCCTCGTTCTTCGCGGCGTCGAGCGCATCGACGGCGATCAAATCCGCGCGGCGTACCAATGCCTCCGGAAGCTCGCGACGGTTGGTGGCGTTCGAGCCCATGGCGTTGACGTGGGTGCCCGGACCGATCCAGGCGTCCTCAATCACGGGGTCTTTTGCCCAGGTGGCAGTGACAACGATGTGCGCTCCAAGGATGGCTTCCTCAGCGGAAGCGGCGACGGTGGCGTTCATCTCCGCGGCGAACTTTTCACGCTTTTCGGATTTACGGCTGTACACCCGCACAGTTTTGATGGGCCGGACGGTGCGGATGGCATCCACCTGCGACTTCGCCTGAAAACCCGCGCCGATGATACCCAGCGTGTCGGCTTCGGGGTTGGCCATCAGGTCGGTCGCGTAGCCCGAGGCTGCGCCGGTTCGGATCTGGCCCAGCCAGTTGGCCTGCATCAGCGCCAGCGGGCGCGCGGTTGCCGCATCGTACAGGGCGAACAGAAAGTCCGCCACACCGGCCTTCGGGTTGGTGGAGTAGAACTTCATCCCGAAGTAGTTGCCATACGCGCCGGGCACCTGATGGAGCATCGACCCGGTCTTCAATTGCAGCCGGCGCCGCGGCTGACTCTGCGCATCCCCTCGGGCGAGGGCCTCGAAGGCGAGCCGCGTCCGGCGGATCGCTTCGGTCATCGGGAGGAGCTCCCGGACTTCGTCTTCAGTCAGAAAGAGCATGGGAAACAGAACAGGAGATATGGGGAGGTAAAGGGAGGTAGAAGGAGGTAAAGGAATGCGGCCGGTATCGGTCCATGGCGAGATTCCTTTACCTCCCCTTATCTCCCTTTACCTCCCTTTATTACTTCGTTACCGGATCCGGGCTCTCCGGATTCAGCCCCAGCTCCACCACCGCCTGCGCGGCGCGCGCCTTGTCGAACTTTCCTTCCCGGGCCAGAGCTGACAACGCCGCCGCCGCGATCGCCGACGCGGAAATCTCGAAATGCTTGCGCAGGTATTCGCGGTTGTCGCTGCGGCCGAAACCATCGGTACCAAGCGCGGTCAGCCGTCCCGCCAGCCACGGAGAGATCTGGTCGGCCACAATCTTCATGTAGTCGCTGACGGCGACAATCGGTCCTTCGTGACCGTCCAGCGCCGTTAGAACATAAGGACGCCGTGGTGTTTCGGCGGGATTCAGGCGGTTCCAGCGCTCCACATCCAGCGCTTCGCGGCGCAGCTCGTTGTAGCTGGTGACGCTCCAGACGTCGGCCGCAACACCGTATTTCTCCGCCAGCTCGGTTTGCGCCCGCAGCGCCTCGTTCAGGATGGGCCCGCTGCCGAACAGGTGCACCTGCGCCTTCTTCCCGCCCGCCGCCGGCTGGAATCGGTACATGCCCCGCAGGATGCCGTCCTCAGCGCCCTCGGGCATCGGCGGCTGCGCGTAGTTCTCGTTGTAGACCGTGATGTAGTAAAACCGATCCTCGCCGTTCTCGTACATCCGCCGGATGCCGTCGCGCACAATCACCGCGATCTCGTAGGCGTACGCCGGATCGTAGCTGTGGCACGTCGGCACGGTCGAGGCCGCAAGCTGGCTGTGCCCGTCCTGGTGCTGCAGGCCCTCGCCGGAGAGCGTCGTCCGCCCGCCGGTGCCGCCCACCAGAAATCCCTTCCCGCGCGAATCGGCGAACGCCCAGATCAGGTCGCCGATGCGCTGGAACCCGAACATCGAGTAATAAATGAAAAACGGAATCATCGGCACGCCGTAGTTGGCGTACGCGGTGCCGGCGGAGGTGAACGACGCCATCCCGCCCGCCTCCGTGATCCCCTCTTCCAGAATCTGTCCGTTCAGCGCTTCCTTGTAATAAAGGAAGATGTCGCTGTCCACCGGCTTATAGAGCTGCCCCTTGCTGGCGTAAATTCCGAACTGCCGGAACAGCGATTCCATCCCGAACGTGCGCGCCTCGTCCGGAATAATCGGCACCACGTACTTGCCCAGCCCCGTGTCTTTCAGCAGCATGGTGATCACGCGCACGATGGCCATGGTGCTGGAAACCTCGCGGCCCTGCGATCCGCCGAACTGCTCCTCGAAGAATTCACGCGCCGGGGCCTTGAGCTCGATGGGCTTCGGACGGCGCGCGGGGAGGCTGCCGCCCATCGCCTCGCGCCGCTGCTTCATGTAGTGGATTTCCGGGCTGTCTTCCGGCGGCCTGTAGAACGAAAGCGTCAGGACGTTCTCGTCGGAGACCGGGATGTCGAAGCGCGTGCGCACGTAGCGCAGTTCGTCTTCGTTCAACTTCTTCTGCTGGTGGGTGACGTTACGGCCTTCGCCGGCCTCGCCCATCCCGTAGCCCTTGATGGTCTTGGCGAGGATGACGGTGGGTGAACCCTTGTGCGCGATCGCGCGCCGGTAGGCATTGTAGACCTTCACCGGATCGTGACCGCCGCGGCGCAGCGCGCCGATCTCCTCGTCGCTGAGATTTTCGACCAAACGCTCCAGCTCGGGGTATTTGCCGAAGAACTCCTTGCGCGTATAAGCTCCACCCTTTGCCGCGTAGTTCTGATACTCGCCGTCCACGGCTTCCTGCATGCGCTTGGTGAGGATGCCGGAGTAATCGGCCGCGAGCAGCGGATCCCAGTCCTTGCCCCACAGCACCTTGATCACGTACCAGCCGGCGCCGCGGAATGCGGCTTCCAGCTCCTGGATGATCTTGCCGTTGCCACGTACCGGGCCGTCCAGCCGCTGCAGGTTGCAGTTGACCACGAAAATGAGGTTGTCGAGCTGTTCGCGCGAGGCCAGCGTCAACGCACCGAGCGATTCGGGCTCGTCCGTCTCGCCATCGCCCAGGAACGCCCAGATGTGCCGCGGCGACGGCGGGATCATCCCGCGATTCTCCAGATAGCGCATGAAGCGCGCCTGGTAGATGGCGTTGATCGGTCCGAGTCCCATCGAAACGGTCGGGAACTGCCAGAAGCCGGGCATCAGCCACGGGTGCGGATACGACGACAAACCCGGCTCTTCCCGCAACTCGTGGCGGAAGTTCTCGAGGTGTTTCTCCGTCAGCCGCCCTTCCAGAAACGCGCGTGCATAGGGACCCGGCGACGCGTGGCCCTGGAAATAGACCAGATCGCCGGGCTGGTCACCGTAGCTGCCATGGAAGAAGTGGTTGTGGCCGACCTCGGTGAGAGTGGCCAGCGACGCGTAGGTGGAAATGTGGCCCCCAATGCCGGAGTCGTACTTGTTGGCCCGAACCACCATGGCCATGGCGTTCCAGCGGATGATGCTCTTGATGCGCCGCTCGATTTCGCGGTCGCCCGGGTAGGGTTCTTCAGCATCGGCGGGGATGGTGTTCAGGTAGGGTGTGTTGACGCTTAGCGGGGCGGTGACGCCGTAGGTGGCGCCGCGTTCCAGCAGCCGCTTGAGCAGGAAGGAAGCGCGCTCAGGGCCTTCTTCTTCAACAATTTGCTCCAGAGCCTCCAGCCATTCACTGGTTTCCTGGGGATTCGCGTCATGCAGTGGTTCTACGGACGGTTTTGTCTCCAGCATTGGTTCTCTGAGTCCAGGATAACATCCTGTGAGTGCTAGACTCGTTGGCTTAACATGCCCCCTCGCGTGTCCCGGCCGCCCGTCTGGGCTGGCGCGGGATTGCTGGTCCTCCTGAATCTCTTCGTCTGTTCGCGGCTCTTCCATACCGAATACCTGCCGCACATGAACTCCATCGAGGGCGCCTACTTTGGCATCAGCCGCTTTATTCTGGAGAACCCGCGCGACCTGACCTGGTTCTCGTGGTGGTACGGCGGCATCCCCTTCCAGAACGCCTATCCGCCGCTGTTTCACGTGCTGGTGGCCGGGCTGGCGGGGCTCGCGGGGATTTCGCCGGCTCTGGCGCACCACGCTCTGGGGGCCGTCGTCTATTGTCTGGCGCCGGTGACCCTGCTCTTCCTGGCTTACGCGCTCTCCGGCGAATTCGCTTTGAGCTTCGGCGCGGCGCTGATGTATTCGGTAGTTTCACCGGCCGCGTTTGTGATGCCCTCGGTGCTGCGGGACACAGGGTCACTCTGCCACGCACGCCGGCTGGAGGCGCTGGTGGTTTATGGCGACGCCCCGCATCTGTGCGCGCTGATGCTGCTGCCGCTGGCGATTCTTGCCCTGCACCGGGCACTGGAGCGCTGGCATCCCCTGGCCGCAATCGCGGCCGTCGTCCTGTTCGCGGCGGTGGCCGTTACCAACTGGATCGGCGCGTTCTCGCTGGCGCTGGCGGTGATCAGCTATCTCGCGGCGCGTTTCGAGATTCGCCGGGTCGGAATTACCGCGCTGCTCGGCCTGCTTGCCTACGGTCTGGCGATGCCGTGGATTCCGCCCTCCACCATTGCCGCGATCCGTTACAACGCGCAGTATACGGTCGGCTACTTTCCGCTCGGCGGGACGCAACTTGGCTATGGCGCAGCCGTTCTGGCGGCCGGCGTGGGTCTCTGGTGGCTGCTGGCCCGTGTGCACGCCTCACTCACCATCCGTTTTGCCTCATTCTTCCTGCTGCTCACCGCTTCGCTGGCGCTCACAGCCGAATTCCTGAACGTCAGCCTGATGCCGCAGGCCGACCGTTACCAGATCGAAATGGAGATGGCGATCTGCCTTCTCACCGCCTTCACGCTCGGACCTGCGCTGCGCCGGTATGGCATCTGGCTCGCCGCCGTCCTGCTCGTTGCTTCCGCGATTCAGGCTGTCAACTATCGCCGCTATGCCGGCGTCATCATTCGGGGCTTCGACGTCCGCCAGGCGGTCGAATATCAGACGTCGCGCTGGCTGGGTGAGCATCTGCCGGGCGGCCGCGTCTTTGCCACCGGCTCCACGCAGTTCTGGATGAGCGCGTTTTCCGATACCGCGGAGCTTGGCGGCGGTTTCGGTCAGGGCGTGGTCAACCCGGAGATCCCGGTCCTGCAGTACGGCATACCTTATACCGAGAAGGACGGCGCCGATGCCGCCATGTGGCTGCGCCTGTTAGGTGCCGACGCGTTGATTGTGAGCGGCCCGCGCACACGCGATGCCTATCCAGGCATCTGGCACGATCCGGACAAATTCCGCGGCGTGCTGCCGGAGCTGTGGCGCAACGGCGACGACGCGATCTATGGCGTCCCCAGGCGCTCGCGATCGCTGGCCCACGTGATCGGATCTTCCGACGTGGTCAGGATCCGTCCAATGAACGGGACAAAGGTATGGCTGGTACGTGCCCTCGACGCGGCCCTCGAGAATCCGTCGCCAGAGGCCCGCATGGTCTGGTCCAGCCGGCACGAGGCGCGGATCTCCACCGTGCTCCGGCCGGAACAGCTCCTGTATGTGCAGGTGAGCTGGCATCCGGGCTGGCACGCCGCCGTGAATGGGAAGCCTCGGCCCATCCGCCCCGACGGGCTCGGGTTTATGGTGATCGAGCCGCGCTGCGACGGTCCGTGTGACGTTCAGCTCACCTGCGACGGCGGGACGGAAATGCGCCTGGCGCGCTGGGCCAGCATTGCCAGCGTCGCGATTATGCTCGTCCGGCTCGGCTGGAGTCTCCGGTCGGCACGGAGAACGTCAGGGCGCTGATTCCCGTTCGGCACCGGCATTGCCGATCACCGGAACGGCGACGATCGCTCCAGACCTCGGGTCGCCCCAGATCGTTCGAAAGCCCGGCGGAATGCCCTTCGGCGCATCGAATCGGTCGAGCACGAGATAGTCGCTCTGCATCGCCGGAGCGGAGTAAACGGAGAGCTTCCAATCCTTCTCCGCATACATCGAGCGATAGAAGTCCAGACACTGGTAAAGCGTCCCGCTGGTGGTGATCGCTACGCCATGTCCCGCCGGAAGCCGTCGTTTGCGAATCACGTTGGCGATCTCCCTCGTTCCGCTGCTATACCCGAGCCAGCCGAAGTGGTCGATATTGATCTGCAGCACGCACTGAATCACCATCACGGAGCAGATTACGAGATACGCCGCGGCCACTCCTTTGGCGGCCGCGTTCCCGGAACAGAGCCGTCCGATGAAGACACACATCGCGATAACCAGAAGCGGCCAGCAATAGATCACCATGCGCGCCAGCGGATAAGGCACCGCCGCGAATCCGTGAGCCGTCAGCAGCGCGCCGATCGTGAACAGCAGGCTTCCGCCGCAAAGATACAGCCAGATGCCGCTCGCCGAAACCGCAAAAATCGGGGCGCCGGATCCCAGGAACCGTTTCCGAAGGCGCCGCACGAAATAGAACCCAACCAGTCCCACGGTAGTCAGCATTGCCAGG
>Ga0335084_10008352_pt1 | contig 10315 bp, 11 predicted proteins | sample Lox_Sample_44_FD_206721 | JGI IMG/M metagenome (GOLD analysis project Ga0335084, IMG submission 206721) | Soil microbial communities from Loxahatchee National Wildlife Refuge, Florida, United States - Lox_Sample_4.4 | ecosystem: Environmental > Terrestrial > Soil > Wetlands | place: USA... | reverse complement strand
TGCTCAGTCTCGGTCTCGCGCCAACGGGACCTCGGTCAGCAACCCCGAGCTCCGTGCCTCCTCCCGGCGCCTGCACTCTAGCCCGGGCGACAAGACACAAGCGTCAGCTCCGCGGGCGCGTCATCTCGATCGGCACGACCAGGCGATCGAACTCCTCGGCGCTGAGGGCGCCCATCGCCAGGGCCGCTTCGCGAAGCGTCGTGCCCTCGGCGTGCGCCCGCTTGGCGATCGCCGCCGCCTTCTCGTAGCCGACGACGGGCGTGAGCGCCGTCACCAGCATGAGACTCCGCTCGAGGAGCGCCGCGATGCGGGCGCGATCGGGCTCGATGCCGGCGGCGCAGAAGCTCGTGAAGGCGCCGCACGCCTCGGCGAGCAGCGCGATGCTCTCGAGCACGCCGTGACCGATGACGGGCTTGTAGACGTTCAGCTCGAACGTCCCCTGCGAGCCGGCGAACGCCACCATGGCGTCGTTCCCGAAGACGCGCGTCGCAACCATCGTCAGGGCCTCGCACTGGGTCGGGTTGACCTTGCCCGGCATGATGCTGGACCCCGGCTCGTTCTCCGGGATCGTGATCTCTCCGATGCCCGCGCGCGGGCCCGAGGCGAGCCAGCGCACGTCGTTCGCGATCTTCATGAGCGCGCCGGCGAGCGTCCGCAGCGTCGCCGACGCGGCGACGAGCGCATCGTGCGCCGCCAGCGCGGCGAACTTGTTCTCGGCGCTGGCGAACGGGCGACCGGTCGCGGCCGCGAGCTTCGCCGCGACGCGCTCGCCGAAGCGTGGATGGGCGTTGAGCCCCGTGCCCACGGCCGTGCCGCCGATCGCGAGGGCGTGGAGCCCCGCCTCCGCATGGCGGATGCCGGCGAGCGCCTGGTCGACCTGCGCCGTCCAGCCCGAGATCTCCTGGCCGAGCGTGATCGGCGTCGCATCCTGGAGATGCGTGCGGCCGACCTTCACCACGTCCGCGAACGCGGCCGCCTTCGCCGCGAGCGTGCCGCGCAGACGCCCCAGCGCGGGATAGAGCCGTGCGTGCAGCTCCTCGACGACGGCCACGTGGAGCGCGGTGGGAATGGCGTCGTTCGACGAATGGCCCCGGTTCACGTGGTCGTTCGGGTGGACCGGCGTCTTCGAGCCGACGACGCCACCGGCGAGCTCGATGGCGCGGTTCGCGATCACCTCGTTCGCGTTCATGTTGGTCTGCGTCCCGGAGCCCGTCTGGAAGACGCCGAGCGGGAAGTGCGCGTCGAGCGTGCCGGCGATCACCTCGTCGGCCGCCCGCACGATCAGCCCGGCGATCTCGGGGGCGAGCTCGCCGAGCTCCGTGTTCGCCTCCGCCGCGCTTCGCTTGACGAGCCCCAGCGCGCGAATCGTCGCGCGACCCCAGACGAAGCGATCCTGCCCGATCGGGAAGTGCTCGAGCGCGCGCTGCGTCTGTGCGCCCCAGTAGCGGCTCGCCTCGACGCGCACCGGCCCCATGGTGTCGGTCTCGACGCGGTACTCGGCCATGACCGGAGTCTAGCACGCGCGGGCCGGACGAGCCCCCGCCGCGATCAGCGCAGCGCGGCCGCCATGCGCGCGAGGCCGGCCGAGATCTCGCGCTCGAGCGTACGCGCGAGGAGACCGCCCACGACGTCGCCGCCCGCGTACCACGGCCACTCGAAGCGGATCCGGTAGTCGAGCCGCGTGCCGGCGCCGTCCGGCTCGATGCGGATCTGCCCCAGGTGATCGCGGAACGGCGCGCCCGCGATGACGCGATAGTCCATCGCGCGCGGGGCCTCCCACGCGACCACCTCCTCGCGCACGGTGAGGCCGCGCGCCGTCACCGCCCGGACCGCCCCGAGGCCGTTGGGTGGCGGCATGCCCTGCCGCTCGACGCGGATGTCGGCGTTCATCCACCGGCCGAAGCCGGCGTGGTCGGTCATGGCCTCGAAGACGCGCTCGGGCGGGGCGTCGAAGCGCTGGTGCATCACGACTTCGGGCATGGCCCGCTTCGACTACGACATCGCGTCGTGGCGCCGCAACTGCGCGCGCTCGCCACCGGCGATCGCGCGCAAGTCCGCGGAGACCGAGTCCAGGAACACGAGGTCCGAGCGCGTCGGTGCCGCGACGGGGCGGCGAGCACGGATCAACGCGACCGCACCGTCGACGTCGCCCGCGTGGCCGCGCGCGACGAGGAGCGCCGCCGCCATCGTCGGCGCGCGGCCACGCCCCGAATCGCAGTGCACCAACACGTCGCCCTCGCACGCGATGAGCTCGCGGACCAGATCGAGGAACACGGCCGTGTCCGGAGGGTAGCCGCCGTCCAGGACCGGGAGGGAGCGATAGCCTGGGAGGTCGCGGATGGCGCGCGGCGCCGAGTACTCCGCCACGAGGTCGACGACGGTCGTCACCGAGGGTGGCAGCGTCGCGCCGTCGATTCGTCCGCCCACCCACAGACCGGGCGCGACCCGCGTCGGCCCGTCCGCGGCCCGCCAGGCACGCATCACCGCGCAGGCGATGCGGAACGCGATCACGTACGGCAAGAGGGCGAGCGCTTGCAGCGACAGCCGCCCGGCGCGCTTGCCGAGCCAGGCGGGCCGGTTGAGCAGGTAGGCGGCGCAGGCGACGGCACACGAGGCCGCCGTCCACGTCCAGAAGACACGCGCGACTCCGCCCGTGACGGCGGCGAGGATGGCCGACACCACGCCAGCGACGCCGATGCCGACGCCGACCTTGACCGGCTTCGTCACGAGGCGATGGCCCGTGTGACGACCAGACCCACGACGCCGGCCGCCACGATGACGAGCGGCTCCGACACGCCCCTCACCCGGGTGAGGACCGCGAGGGTCGCGAGACCGATCAGCGCCGTCGGCACGTCGATGATCGCGCGCCGACCGAGGACGAGCGCCGCCCCCGCGATCGCGCCCGTCGCCGCCGCCGTCACGCCGCCGACGAAGGCCTTGACGCTCGGATGGTCCACCGAGCGACGGAAGTACGTCGCCGGAATCACGACGAAGAGATAGCACGGCAGGAAGACGCCGACCGCCGCCAGCGTCGCGCCGAGGGGCCCCGCAACCAGATACCCGATGAACGCGACCGTGATCACGACGGGACCGGGCGTGATCATCGCGACCGCGACGGCGTCCAGGAACTGTCGCTCGGTGAGCCAGCGGAAGTCGTTCACCACGCCACCGTGCAGGAACGGCACGATGGCGAGCCCGCTGCCGAACACGAACGCGCCGGCCTCGGCGAAGTAGACGAGAATCGTCCACAGCGTGCGCTCGGCCGCCGTGCCGTGGAGCCCGGCGACGAGCCACGGCCACGGAACGAGAACCGCGGCGCTCGCGCGCGCGCCCGGCCAGCCCCGGAAGGCGAGCCCAACGACGCCGGCCAGCAGGAAGACCCACACGATCTCGGATTCGGTCCACGCCGTCACGAGAGCGCTCCCGGTGAAGATCCCCCACATGAGGTGATCGGAGCCGAGGCTCGTGCGGACGAGCTTCCATGCGCTGCGCCCGATGATGGCGATGACGGCGGCGCCGACGCCGTAGAAGGCGCCCTGCATCCAGGCGAGGCCGCCGTAGCGCAGGTAGAGCGCCGAGAGCGCCAGCACCATGACGAACGACGGCAGCACGAACGCCAGCGCGACGAGCGTCGCACCGAACGTGCGCGCCTTGAGCCACCCGAGGTAGATCGCGAGCTGCGCGGCCAGGGGTCCCGGCGCGAGCTGCGCCAGCGCGAGACCCTCCAGATAGTCGCGTTTCGAGAACCAGCGGCGGCGCTCGACCAGGTCGCGCTGCATGTAGCCGACGAGCGCGATCGGCCCCCCGAAGCCAAAGGTTCCGAGGCGCAGGAAGTACTCCACGAGATCGCGAAGACCGTACGCCTCGGTCGCCGGCTCGCCCGCCGCGGCCGGTGTGCCCTGGCCCACGCCCATCGCCCGCGCTCCCTATCCGACTCCGGTCCCGCGTGAAAGATCGTGTCTCACAATGCTTGACGTATGTGTCACATCCGAGTACACGCGACGACGGAGGAGGCGTGAGCCAACCCGAACGCGACCGCTCTCGAGAGGAAGCCCCTGACGCCGTCGATCTCGACCAGCGCAAGGAGCGCGTGCTCCACACCCGCGTCCCCGAGTCGCTCGACCGCCACATCAAGCGGCGGGCGAAGAGCCTCGGCATGTCGGTGTCGACCGTCGTGCGCAACGTCCTGCTGACGACCTTCGGCCTGGTCGAGGACATCGTGAACGACAGCACGGACATCGCGCTCGCGATCACCGGAGCCGAGGCATCTCCGCGCGAGCGGGGTCACGCGCGCGCGGATCGCGCCGAGGTCCTCGGCTGGCAGGAGGCCGTTCTCAACCTCAACGCCATCTGCGCCGAGTGCAACGCGATCCTCCAAAGGGGAACCCGCGCCGCCATCGGTGTACGCGATCGACCGGGGCCGCGGGCGATCCTGTGCCGGTCGTGCCTCGGCAACCTCGAGCGGGATCCCGGCCTCGCGAGCGCGAGATGACGTCGATGACCGACGCTCCGCCGCTCCGACACCTCTCGATCCACGGCCACCCGGTCGCGTTCCGCACGGCGGGCACGGGTCCGGTCGTCGTCCTCGTTCACGGCATGGCCGGAAGCTCGGAGACGTGGAAGCACGTGATCCCTGCCCTCGCGCGGCGGTTCACGATCGTCGCGCCGGATCTGCTGGGTCACGGCCGCTCGGCCAAGCCGCGCACCGAGTACTCGCTCGGCGCCCATGCGAACCTCGTCCGTGATCTGCTCGCCGCCCTCGGGCACGAGCGTGTAACGCTCGTCGGCCAATCGCTCGGGGGTGGTGTCGTGATGCAGCTCGCCTACCAGTATCCCGAACGGTGCGAGCGGCTGGTCCTCGTCTCGAGCGGCGGGCTCGGCCGCGAGGTGAGCCCGCTGCTGCGGGGCCTCAGCCTCCCGGGCGTGGAGCAGGTCTTCCCGCTCTTCTGCTCCCCCGCCCTGCGCGACGCGGGCCGGCGTGTGGCGGCGTGGCTCGGCCGCGCTGCGCTTCGCACTACGCCGACGGCCGAAGAGATCTGGCGTGCGTACGCGTCGCTCGCCGAGGACGACGCGCGGCGCGCGTTCTTCCGCACGCTGCGTGCCGTGATCGATCCGGGCGGTCAGTCGGTGACCGCGAACGACCGGCTCTATCTGGCCGCCCGCGTACCCACGCTGATCGTCTGGGGACGGGAGGACGCCCTCATCCCCGTACACCACGGCATCGCCGCGCACGAGGCCATCCCGGGGAGCCGCCTCGAGATCTTCGACGACGCGGGCCACTTCCCGCACTGCGAGGCCCCGGCACGCTTCGTCGGCACGCTGGTGGACTTCATCGACACCACGCGGCCCGCGCTCACGTCCGAGCACGAATGGCGCCAGCTGCTGCGAGGACCGAGCATCACCCAGGCAGAAGGAGAATCGCCATGAGCGAAGCGCGAGGAATCGCCGCCACCCTCCACGACACGATCGACGAGGTCACCTCGACCGTCGAAGGCATCCACAAGTCCGTCGCGGAGCTCCCGCTCGACGTGCTCGCCGAGATCACGCCGCTGAAGCACACCTTCGAGGAGCTGAAGGTGACGCAGAACAACACGATCGAGGCCGTCTACGGACTGATCCGCAAGGTGAACGACCGCGTACGCCGCCTCACGACCGGCGACGACGAGTAGCTGTCCCCGCGTGGGCGCGCGGAAGGCGATCCTCGTTCCGCGCGCCCGTGGTCGTCAGGGGCAGTGGCAGGTGCCGTCGCACAGACCGGGACAGGCGCCGTCGTCCGTCCCGTCGCACTGCTCGGGGCCTTCGACGACATTGTTGCCACAGACCGCGCACAGACAATCGTTGTCGATGCAGGCGCCGGGGCACGCGGCGTCGTCGACGCCGTCGCACTGCTCGGCGGGCAAGTTCACGAGGCCGTCGCCGCAGTACGGGCACTGGCACTGCAGGGGCTCTCCCGGCGCGGGGCAGGTTCCCTCGAAGCAGTCGCTCGAGGCCTCGCAGTCCTCGACCGGATGCTCGATGACGCCGTTGCCGCAGGTCGTGCACGTGCACTGGAACGAGCAGCCCTCGGTGCACGAGCCGACGTTCGGTCGATCGCAGGCTTCGCCCGGATCGATCGCGCCGTCGCCGCAGTACGGGCAGAGACACGGGAGCCCGTTCGCGCCGCAGAGCCCCGGGCAGGCGGCGTCGTTCGAGACGTCGCAGGTCTCGAACGGCGTCTGGATCACACCGTCACCGCAGGTCGCCGTCCCGCTCGGGCACGTCCCTTCCGACTGGGGGTGGGAGACCCTGAACAGGCGATTGTCGTTGCGGATGATCGACCCGCCGGCCGTGCCGCCGAAGTTCGTGCAGTACGTGCCGCCGCCGCCGAGCGTGACGACGATGCCCGCGTAGGTGCCCGGGTTGGGCGCCGCGATGTCGAGCGGAACGTACTTTCCGGCGAGGGTCGCCGCCAGCTTGAAGGTGCCGGGCGACGTCTTCTGCGCGATGGTGAAGGTCGTCACCGGCGAGACGAACCCGAGGCGCCTTATCTCGCGGTACTTCCACGCGACGGCCGGCACGGTCGGATCGCTCGGCGAGCGGCGCCACCGCTCGCCCGGCGGCAGGGCGATCGTCTGCGTCGTCGACGTCGCGCCGTTGACGATGATCTGCACGGTTGCGCCGTTGGTCATGGGGTCGCCCGTGAGGGTGTCGAGGCTGTCGGCCTCGGTCGACTTGAGGGTGATCTTCCGCGTGATCGGGAACCCCGGCTTCTCGGCGAGCGAGAACTTGTTGCCGAGGATCGTCTGCTGGCCGCTTGCCGGGAGCACCGTCCAGACGAGAACGGCCGTCATGGTCGCGACTCTCGCGATGGCGTGCATGGGGACCTCCTGCCCTTTCGGGCGACCCACGATCGTATGACCGCGCTGTACGGTCCCGCACTCCACCGCGTCAAGGGCAATTTCGCGAGTCCCGCGTTTTCAGCAGCATACGCCGTAGCGGGCCGCTGCAGGTCAATGAAATGAAGGTGACGTCCCGCTTCGAGCCGCGGCGGTGGTTGCCTCACACCACGCCTCCGCTACCCTTTCAGGACCATGACCCCCGAGGTGAGCCGCACGCGGACCCTCGCCGATTCGTTCGAGAGCGCATGGGACGCGCTGGTCCTCGGCGCCGTCCGCGCGATCGTCGATGCCGTCCGCTACCAGCCGCAGCACACGGCCCTGGTCCTGGCGTGCGGAGCGAGCCAGCCCGAGGTCCCCCAGCCGGTCGTGCGCTGGTGGGCCGACGTTCGTGTGAGCCCCACCTTTCTCGAGCTCTCCGGCCTGCCGCACGCGCTCGTGCGGCGCATCGCCGCGGTCGCCGACCACTGGCTCGGCCCGACGGGGTCGGCCGTCGTGCGCTGGCTCTCGGGCGCGACGGCGGCGGCGACCGACCGCGTGACGGCGCACCCCATCGAGCGCTCGCTGCGTGCGCGCGCCCATCCAGGGCTGCTGGTTCCCCACCCGCACGACGCCGCGGTCGTCGCGGTCGACATGCGCGGCTTCTCGAACCTCACGCGCGAGCTCAGCGACACGCAGTACCTGAGCGAGCTCATCGGCGAGTACCTGACCGAGCTGACGCGCGTCATCGAGCGCCACGGCGGGGTCGTGTTCCAGTACACGGGCGACGGGCTCCTCGCCGTCTTCCTGCCGGAGCTCGCGGGTCTCACGCCGGCGGCGCTCCTCGACATGACGGTCCACCAGGTGTGTCCGGCGCTGCACCAGTCGTTCGACGCCCTCTATGAGCGCTGGCAGAGCGACTGGAAGCGCGAGCGTCGCGCCGCCGTCCGCATCGGTCTGGGCGTCGGTCTCAGCTTCGGCGCCGCGACGATCGGCTTCATCGGCCCTGCGGGCAAGAAGCAGATCGGCGTCATTGGCGAGCCGGTGAACGTCGCCGCCTATCTCTGCTCGCAGGCGCGTGCCGGGTCGGCGCTGGTCGATCGCGCCTCGTTCGCGCGCGCGGGCGCCGAGCCGCCGCAGGCGAAGGTGGCCCGCCTGCGATCGAAGAAGCCACACCAGCGGATCGAGACGATCTGTCTGTACTTCCGCGGCGGTCGGCAGCCCACCGCGGTCGAGCGGCTGCGCGAGCGCGTGAGCCTTCACCCCCGTCCGATCTGACGACGGGCGGCCGTCGATCCTTGACGAGCCGGTCGCCGACGTAATAGGCGCGCCGCATGACGATTCGTGTGGCGTGTCTCCTGGCCCTCCTCTGCGTGACCGCTCGGCTGGCACGCGCGGAGGAGTGGAAAGTGAACGACGCGGGCGAGTGCGTGCAGGTCTGGTCGGCGAGCTCGCTCGCCCGCGGACCGCTCGCCATGGTGAACTCCCTGACGCTGCCGCCCCGCCAGCTCATCGGCGGCGGGAAGGCCGGCGCCGAGGACACGTCGGGTGCCAGCGTAGGCGGCTACCTGCGCGTTCCGGCCCTGGCGCTGATCGGCCTCTGCACCGGCACCGTCGAAACGGTGCTGGTCCTGTGCGGGGGGATCGGCGATCTCCTCACCGGGGGCTACTTCACGCTCGTCCCCGCCGACATGGTCACGCCCAGCCTCGAACCGATGACGCCGCGGTTCCTCCAGGCCCCATCGCAGCCGCCGGCGACCGATCCCTGCGGCCGCAAGCGCTGATCAGAGCTCGGTGCGCAGTCGCGTCGTCAACTCGCGCCGCGGTCCGGCCCAGCGCACCTTGGCGAGGTCGACGTGGCCGCGCCGATCGAAGCGCACGCCCTCGCGCTCGAGCAGGTCGCGCTGCACCGACGCGGAGAGCCCGTCGCGGTGTGTGCACCGGCCGGACGCCGCGATCACCCGCTGCCACGGCACCGTGCCGAGGAGGCCGCCGCGTAGCGCGGCCAGCGCGGTGCCGACCGCGCGTGCAGCGCGCGGCTGGCCGAGGATCGCCGCGACCTGCCCGTAGGTCACGACCTTCCCGCGCGGCACGCGACAGACGAGGCGATAGACGAGTCGGCGGAAAGGCGGCGGCCGATGCGAGGTCGCGGCGCCGCGCGCGCGGGATCGGCGGCCGGGTGTTCTCATCGTGCCGCGCCGGGGTTGCACTGCCGCCCATGTGCAGCGCGGGGGACGGCGTTGCAAGGTGCCGTCGTCCGTCGCCCTCGGGGCTGCTACCCCGTGCGCCGCTGCGACGGTTGGCCGAGCTCGACGCTCTCCGGCAGCGTCACCGTGAACATCGTCCCGCCGCTGTGGCGGCTCTCGAGCGTGATCGTCCCGCCGTGCACCTCGGCGGCGCGCTTCGTGATGGCGAGCCCGAGGCCCGTGCCCGGAATCGAGCGCACGTTCCCGCCACGTCCGAACGCCTCGAACACCTTCGCCTGATCCTCGGGCTTGATCCCGATGCCTTCGTCGGCGACGCGGATCTGGACGTCGGCCTCGCCGATCATGATGTCGACGTCGATCTTGCCCCCGTCGGGCGAGTACTTGACGGCGTTGACGACGAGGTTCGACAGGATCTCCCGCGTGAGCGAGGCGTCGAGCTGGGGCAGGCGCGCGGCGCCGCGGATCGTGAGCCCGATCTCGCGCTCGCCGAGGTTCGCCTTGACGTCGCGAACGACCTCCCGTCCCAGTGCCCGCAGATCGACCGGCCCGCGCTCGCACTTGACCTTGCCCGTATCGACGCGGCTGAACGTGAGGGCGTTGTGCAGCAGCTTGGTCATCTCCTGCACGGCCTCCTCGATCTTCGTCAGACGATCCTGCTGCAGCGCCGAGCTCATGCGGCCGCTGTAGAGCTTCAAGGCCTCGGCCGCGGTCTGGATGACCGAGAGCGGCGTGCGGAACTCGTGCGAGGCCTGGCCGATGAAGTGCGCGTTCATCTCGCGGTCCCGCAGCAGCTCGCGCCGGTGCTGCCTGCGCAGCTCGTCGAAGGCGGCGCCGATCCGCTCGACCGTCGCGACGGGATCCGAGGCTTGCTGCGATCCGCTGCCGGTGCGCCGCTCCTCGGGAGACTGCGCCGCCGGCACCGCCGCGCTCGCGCGCGTCGCGAGCGTCGCCAGCGCCTCCTGGGTGCGGGCGACGAAGCGCTGGTGCTCGACGCGCTCGGCACTGCGCTGCCGATCGAGCTCGACCGTTCCAACGAACGAGCAGGTCGAGCCGAGCACGAGCGCGACCAGCCCGGAGAGGGTCGCGGACGGATCGCCGGCGGGCGCGAGCCACGCGAAGCCGGCGATGCCGATCGCCGCGACGATGCTCTGTACGCGCCACCCCCACCCGAAGACGGTCGGCGCGAGCACGAGCAGACCCACCGCCACCGCGGTCGGTATGACGGGCCCCGCGAGCGGAACCGCCCAGCCCGCC
>Ga0335084_10008351_pt1 | contig 10317 bp, 10 predicted proteins | sample Lox_Sample_44_FD_206721 | JGI IMG/M metagenome (GOLD analysis project Ga0335084, IMG submission 206721) | Soil microbial communities from Loxahatchee National Wildlife Refuge, Florida, United States - Lox_Sample_4.4 | ecosystem: Environmental > Terrestrial > Soil > Wetlands | place: USA... | reverse complement strand
CCAGGAAACGCTCGGCAAATACCAGAGCGAGGAGAGCCGGGTGGCGGCGGCCGAGGCCGAAACCGCGGCGCTCGAAACCCAGCTCAAGCAGGCGCAGGACGACTACAAGCGCGCGCAGGACATCGCACAGTACATCACGCAGCAGGAGATCGACCGCGCGCGCACTGCATATCGGCAGGCGCAGGAGAGCCTGCGCAAGTCGCGCGCCGAGATTGCCGCCGCCCGCGGCAACCTGTCGGCGGTGGGCGGCAGCCGCCGGCAGCTGCTGGTGATCGAACGGCGGCTCGCGGTGCTCGAGCACCAGGCCGGCGAAGTGCGCGCCGGGATCCGCCGCCAGGAGATCGACATCGCCGACCGCACCATTGCCAGCCCGTCCGACGGCAAGGTGGTGATGACCTTCGTGCACAAGGGCGAGCACGTCATGCCCGGCCAGCGCATCGCGATGTTCCACGCGCCGGACGACATCTGGGTCGAGGCCAACGTCAAGGAAACCGACATCGGCGCGGTCAAGCCCGGGATGAAGGCGGAAGTGCGCGTCGACGCGTACCCGGACCGGGTGTTCCACGGCGAGGTGTTCCGCGTCGGGCAGGTCGCGACCAGCAAGTTCGCGCTGCTGCCCGATCCCAATCCCAGCGGCAACTTCACGCGCATCACGCAGCGCCTGCCGGTGCGCATCGTGCTCACCGACAAGGACCGCGGGCTGCGCCCGGGCATGATGGTCGAGGTCGCGATTGCCCTCCGAAACGACTGAGACGCTGTTCGCGCGCTACGGCCCGCGCTACCGCTGGCTGGTGACGACGACGGTGCTGATGGGCGCGATCTCGCCGGTGGTCACCACCACGATCGTCAACGTCGCCATCCCCGACATCATGGGCGCGTTCGGTCTCGGCCAGGACCGCGCGCAGTGGCTGGCGACCGGCGCGCTCGCCGCGATGACGGTGTGCATGCTGCTCAACTCGTGGCTGATCCGCAGCTTCGGCCAGCGCCGCACGTTCATCGGCGCGCTCGCGATCTTCCTCTGCGCGCTGATGCTCGCCGGGCTGAGCCCGAACGAATCGGTGCTGATCGCGAGCCGCATCGTGCAGGGCGGCGTCGCCGGCGTGATGCAGCCGCTCGCGGTGTACACGCTGTTCCGCGTGTTTCCGCCGGAACAGAAAGGGCGCGCGATGGGACTGTTCGGCATCAGCGTGATCCTCGGACCGGCGCTCGGTCCCACCCTCGGCGGCATCCTGATCGACCAGTTCAACTGGCGCTACGTGTTCTACGTCGCGGTGCCGCTCAGCACCGCCGCGATGCTGCTCGGCAGCGTGTTCATGCCGGAGCGCGAGGAAACCGGCGTGCGCGCGGACTTCGACTGGACCGGCATGGTGCTGCTGTCGGTCGCGATCGCCGGACTGCTCACCGGGCTGTCCAACGGCCAGCGTGAAGGCTGGGACTCGAACACCGTGCTGAGCCTGGTCGGCACGGGCGCGGCGGCCGGGCTGGCTTTCCTGGTGCGCGAGCTCACCGTGCCGCAGCCGCTGGTGGAATTGCGCGTGCTCGCCGACGGCCGCTTCGCCGCCGCCGCCTCGGTCGCGTTCATCATGGGCGCGGGGCTGTTCGGCTCGGTGTACCTGGTGCCGCTGTTCGTGCAGACGGTGCAGGGCTACTCGCCGCTCGCCGCGGGCCTGCTGCTGATGCCGCCCGGGCTGGTCATGGGCGCGTTCCTGCCGCTCGGCGGCTACCTGACCGACCGGCTGCCGGCGCACTGGCTGATCATCGCCGGGCTGCTGTGCTTCGGCGTCTCGTGCCTCTGGTTCGGGCACGCCGACACCAACACGCCGTTCTGGACGCTGGTCGGCTGGGTCGTGCTCGGGCGCATCGGGCTGGCGATGCTCAATCCGTCGATCAACGTCGCCGCGCTGCGCGTGCTGCGCACCGAGCATCTCGGCCAGGGCGCCGGGATGATCAACTTCTCGCGCCAGCTCGGCGGCGCCTTCGGCGTCATCCTGCTGTCGGTGATGCTCGACCGCCGCACCTTCCTGCACAGCGACCTGCTGTCGAGCGTGCAGACCTCGGGCAATGCCGCGACCGCCGACCTGCTGCGCGCGATACAGGGCGTGCTGGTGCAGGGCGGCGTGTCGCCGGACCTGCTGCTGCCCGGCGCCATGCACTTCCTCGCCCGCGTGGTCTATGCGCAGGCGTACACGCAGGGATTCCGCGACAGTTTCCTGATCTGCGCGCTGGCGTTCCTGCTCGCGCTGGTGCCGGCGTTGCTGATGGCGCGGGCGCGACCGCGCGCGGAGGCCCAGCCGCGTCCCGCTGCGTAGCGGGCGCCGCGCTCACTGCATCGGCACGGTGCTGCGCTGGCCTTTCTCCAGCACCACGAATTCGAGGAACACCAGCGGCGCGGTATCGCTTGCGTTGCGGTGCGAATGCACGGTGCCGGGCCGGGCGTGCAGCGAGTCGCCCGATTTGAGCGTCACCGGCGGCTTGCCCTCCTCCTGCCAGATGCCCGAGCCTTCGAGCACGTAGAACACCACGTGCGAGACGTGGTAGTGCCTGCCGTTGCTGCCGCCGGGCGCGTACGTGGTGCGCAGCACGCGAAATTCCCTGCCGGGCAGGGTGGCGTCCTCGAAACTGGACAGCGTCTCGGCACTGATGCCGACGCGCTGCGCATGCGCGCAGGCGCTCGCGGACAGAAAGACGAGCAGGCAGAACACGACTCTCATGCGGAATCTCCTCGCAATCGCGGGCGGCGGCGCTCGCCGGCGCCTTGTCGGCTCAGGCGCCGGCCCCGCGCGATCTGATTTCGTCGAGCACCGGCAGGATGTAGCGGCGGAATTGCGCCGGATTCTCGCTCATCGGGAAATGGCCGAGCGCCTTCATCACCGTGACCTTCGCGCCGCGGATCGCGCGCGCGGTGCGCGCCGTGTCCTCGGGCGAGCACGAGAAGTCGTATTCGCCGGTCAGCAGGTAGAGCGGGCAGCGCGCAGTGTCGATGCCGGAGGTGATGGCCCGCAGGTCGCCCTCGATCCGGTAGAAGTGAAGATCGCCCTTGAACACACCGGGGCCGCTGCACATGTACTGCCACAGCGTTTCCCAGCGGTATTCGTCCGGCGCCTGCGGCGCGATCAGCCCGGACACCAGCGCGGCGCACACCTCGCCGCCGTGCACGTCCGGGCGATTGAGCCACGTGGTGTCGTACCACGGCTGCTGGTGATCCGCGCTCTCCAGCCCGATCAGCGCGCGGAACCTGTCGCCGTGCTGCTCGGCGAGCTTCAGCACGATGCGCCCGCCGATCGAGCAGCCGATGCCGACCGGGCGGTCGAGCTCGAGCGCTCCGGCCACCGCCATCACCTGCGCGACGTAGCCTTGCGTCGTCAGCCGGTACTCCTCGTCCTGCCATCCCGGCGGCGGCGTCGACTTGCCGTGCCACGGCATGTCGAATGCGATCACGCGGTAGTGGTCGGTGACCGCGCGATCGTTCATCAGGTGCCGGTACTGGCGCGCATCCGCGCCGGCGGTGTGCAGGCACAGGAGCGGGATGCCCTCGCCCGCCTGCTCGACGTAAATGCGGTGCGCGCGCCCGGCGATGTCCACCGTCAGGTAGCGGCCGACGATCGGCTCGAACTCAGGCATGCGCGCCCGCCTTCGCGCGCGCGCGCGGCGCCGCCAGCACGTCCTTGAGGTAGCGCAGGTGCGCCATGACCGTATGCCAGTCGCCCTCGATCTTCGCCTCGCCGAGTTTGAACATCGCCAGCAGGTCGTGGTAGCCCGGCTCCGGCACCGGTTGCCAGAAACGCCGCCACGCGTCCTCGCCCGCGCGCACGGAAAAGCTCACCGGGCGCGACAGCAGCGGACCGCGCTCGACTCGCGCGACGCGTCCCTGCTCGACGCTGACGTAGAACTGCGCCGCGCCGACTTCGACCAGGAACACGGTGCTGAGGTAACGGCCGCGCGCGACGAGCGGCGCGTTGCCGTTGACCAGCTCCGGCAGCCGCTCGATTGCCGCGTCCACTTCGCCTGCCTGCATCTATCTAGAGCGAATCGACAGGATTGACAGGATGGACGGGATCGCTCGAAGCGAGCTTTCTCATCGCCGTGCCGGTTTCGGATCTCATCCTGCAAATCCTGTTCATCCTGTCATGCGGAAACTACGCGTTGGCGAGCCCGTAGAATGCCATCGCGTTCTCGCACACCAGCTTGTTCTGCACGCGTTCCGACAGGTGGCCGAACTGCCTGGCGATGTATTCCTGCGAGTCGGGCCAGACGCCGTCCGGATGCGGGAAATCCGATCCCCACATCACCGTGTCCTCGCCGAGCACGTGCAGCAGCTCGACGCCGATCTCGTCGACCTGGAACGTCGCGCGGCACTGGCGCGCCCAGTATTCGCTCGGCTTCATGCTCAGCTCGAGGTCGTTGTGGAACTGGTCCTCGTACTCGTAATCCATCCGGTTCAGGATGTACGGGATCCAGCCGATGCCGCTCTCGCCGAGCACGATGCGGATGCCGGGGTAGCGCTCGAGCACACCGCCGTAGATCATCGCCATCAGGAATTGCGCGGTCTGGAGCTGGAAGCCGGTGATGAGACAGGCGGACGCGGCGCGCTGCGCACGCCGCGGCAGGTGCTCGGTCGACGCGCGCCGCGCGCCGCCGGTCGTATGGAAATGCAGCGGCAGGCGCACCTCGTCCACCGCCTGCCACAGCGGCTCCCATATCGGGTCGTACAGCGGCACCATGTCGGGCGAAGTCGCGAACTCGAGTCCCTTCAGCCCGAGCTTCGCCGCGCGCCGCACTTCGGCCACCGCCGCCTCGAGGTTGAACGGCGTGAGCGACGCGAGCCCGATCAGCCGCTCGGGCGCGTGCTTGCAGAATTCCGACAGCCACGAGTTGTAGATCTGGTACATCTCGATCGCCGCTTCCGGATCGTTCAGCCGGTTGCCCGCGCCGAGTATCCCGTACAGCACCTCGGCCTGGATGCCGTCGCGGTCCTGGTCCTTCAACCGCAGCGCCGGGTCGGTCAGGCGGCGGATGCCTTTCCTGCCGTCCTCGTACAGTCCTTGCGCGGCCATGCGGTCGGAGCGGTGGATCTGTCCCGGTACGTACTTGCGCCCGGCCGAGCCCATGCCGTTCATCAGCCCGAAGCTCGCGCCGCTCCGGGTCACCCACACCGGCCCGTCCGGACCGTCGGTCACGTACGGCATGCGTTCCTTCATCGCCGGCGAGGCGTTCCGGGTGAACAGATCCGGCGGCAGCCAGATCAGGTCGATGTGACAGTCTGCGGAAATCACGCGGTATTGCATGTGCATCCCCTGCGCTGGAAAGTGTGTGTGCGTGCTGCGACGGCGCGCGGGTTTGATCAGCCGCCGTTGACCTTGAAGCCGTACAGCTTCGCGGCGTTGGTGCAGGTCATCTTGATCCGATCCGGCTCGCTCACGCCGGCGAAATCGTGCGCGATGCTCTCGCGCGAGCGCGGCCAGGTCGAATCGGTGTGCGGATAGTCGGACGACCACATCAGGTTGTCCACGCCGGTGAACTCGCGCGTGTACACGCCGACGCGGTCCATGATGAACGCCGCCGACACGTTGCGGTGGAAGTACTCGCTCGGCTTCAGCTCGGTGTGCACGTTGTTCTGGCGCGCGTAGCGCTCGTGCCCGCGGTCGAGCCGCGCCAGCATCCACGGCAGCCAGCCGGTGTCGGCCTCGGCCAGCACCAGCCTGAGCCGCGGATGGCGGTCGAGCAGCGTGCCGGTGAGCAGGTCGCCGAGCGTGAGCATCACTTCGAGCGGCGACTCGGGGTAGCCGGCCGCGGTGCCGCGCTTGAAGCGCAGGTTCTGCTTGCGGTTGCTGGTCAGCGTGTGGATGCTGATCGGCAGGCCGAGATCCTCGGCCGCCGACCAGAACGGATCGTACAGCGCGTCGCTGTACTCGGTGCCCTCCGGCGGCACCGCCGCGATCATCGCGCCGCGCAGCCCGCGCTTCGCCCAGCGCTGCAGCTCCTTCACCGCGTGCTCGACGTTGAACACCGAGATCAGCGCGAGCCCGACCAGCCGGTCGGGCGCATGGCTGCACAGCTCGACCATCCACTCGTTGTAGGCGTTGAACACCGCCTCCTGCAGCTCGGCGTCCGGCACCGCGTACAGGTTCATCGCGTAGGTCGCGTACAGCACCTCGCCCGAGATGCCGTCGATGTCCTGGTCCTTGAGCCGTTCCACCGGGTCGTAGCCGCCCGGGCGCAGGTCCTTGTAGTGCGCGCCGGTGAACTTGATCAGCTCTTCCTTGGGGATGCCGACCGCGGCGATGCTGGCGACCGCGCGCGGCACCGAGCCTTCGCAGATGAACCAGGTGCCGGGCTGGCCCTGCCAGTCCGGCACGAAGCGCGGGCCGCGCTCGCGGTACTTCTTGTCGAGGCGCGTCTGCCACAGGTCGATCGGTTCGAACACGTGCGAGTCGGCGGAAAGAATGATGCTTGCTGGCATGGCAGCCCTCTCCTCAAGGTTGGCGTAACGGTGGAGCGCGGCGGGGCGCGCGTCACGGCGCCCGTTGCGCTCTCAGGGAAGAATCTACGCCGAATCGGAACTCCTTGCCAGCCGCATGGCCCGCGCGCGCCGCTGCGGGCTATACTGCGCCGAACCGGCACTCGACCGGGGCATCCCCACAGGAGAAGCGCATGCAACACGTCATTCGATTGGCCGTCCTGGCGCTCGCGCTCGGCACCTGCGCAACCGCACACGCGCAGGCGGGCTACCCGAACAAACCGCTGCGGCTGGTGAACGGCTTCCCCGCCGGCGGACCATCCGACATCTTCGCGCGCATCATCGCGCAGAAGCTCGGCGAGGTGATCGGCCAGCAGGTGATCGTAGACAATCGCGCCGGCGCGAACGGCCTGATCGCCGCCGAGCACGTGGCGAAATCGGCGCCGGCCGACGGCTACACCTTCTTCCTGTCGCCCTGCGCCGTGCTGGCGATCCACCCGCACCTGTACGCGAAGATGCCGGTCGAGCCGAAGGACTTCGCGCCGGTGACCGTCGCGGTCGCGGTCCCCGAGATGCTGGCGGTGCATCCGTCGCTGCCGGTGAAGACCGCGCGCGACCTGGTGCGGCTGGCGAAAGCGAAGCCGGGGCAACTGGTGTACGGCTCGGCGGGCAGCGGCGGCATGCCCAACCTCGCCTCGGAGTCGTTCAAGATCGCCGCCGGCATCAACATCGTGCACGTGCCGTACAAGGGCGCCGCGCCGGCGGTGGTCGATCTGCTCGGCGGGCACCTGGACCTGACGACGCTCGACCTGCCGGTGCTGCTGCCGCACGTGAAGTCGGGGAAACTGAGGGCGCTGGCGGTGGCGACGGCGAAGCGCGCGCCGCTGCTGCCGGAGGTGCCGACGATGGCCGAGGCCGGTTATCCCGAGGTCAACGCGGACAACTGGTACGGCGTGGTGGTCGCCGCCGCCACGCCGAAGGACGTCGTCGCGAAGCTGCACGCTGCGCTGATGACGACGCTGCAATCACCCGAGGTCAAGCAGCGCCTCGCTGCGCAGGGCGCCGAGGCGGTGCCGTCCACGCCGGAACACTTCGCCGCGTTCATCCAGTCCGAGTCGGCGAAGTGGGGCAAGGTCATCAAGACGGCCGGCATCAAGCTCGATTAGGGCCTGGCCGAACGGAAACCGCAAAGACGCCGGTCGACCGGCCGGATCGCCCCTCCCGCCGGTCGGCTACTTCCACACGAGCTTGGTCACGTCGACCGGCCCGCGCAGCTTGCCGAGCTCGCGCCCGACCTTCTCGAAGAATTCCATGTCCGACAGCTTGACCTCGACGCCGTAGTCGGGGTTCACCGGCGAAGCGAAGCCGAGGTACTTCGCCTGGATCTTCTTCGCTTCGTCGGGATTGCTGCGGCACCACTCGATCGCCTCGGCGTAGGCTGCGCGGAACGCGCGCACCGCCGCAGGATTCTTCTCCGCCCAGTCCCGCCTCGACATCCAGAGCACCGCGAGCAGGTCCGGATTGACCTCGCCGACGTAGTTGGCGATGTTGAACCCGGTGCCATCGGAGGTCATCTTGGTACGGAACGGCTCGATGGTGATGGTGGCGTCGATGCGGCCGCTCTTCAGCATGTCGTGCTGCTGCGGGAACACCACCTCGACCAGGGTGTACTCGTTGCGCGCGACCTTGTGGTCGTACAGCCACTTCTCGAGCATTTCGGTGAGCATGGTGTTCAGGCCCGGGCTCGCGATCGTCTTGCCGCGCAGGTCGGTCGCCGCCTTGATCGGGGCGCCGGTGCGCCCGACCAGCCCGGCGATGGGATTCTCCTTCTTCATGCGCGAGGCCCCGGCGATGGCGACCAGCGGCAATCCGCCCTCTGCGGCGTGCAGCAGATTGGGCCCGGTTCCCATGCCGATCTGCAGGTCCCCGGAGATGATGGCCGGCCCGACGTTGGGCGCGATCTGGGCACGCGTCAGCGTCGCGTCCAGGCCGTGCTTGTCGAACAGGCCCTTGTCCTTGGCGACGAACAGCGGCGTGAAGTCGGCCGCGCCGATGTAGCCGATGTTCGCCTTCGGGTTCTGGGCGGCCGCCGGGGCGGCGGCAAGTGCCGTGACCAGTGCAGCGATGACGATGCGATTCATGACGGGACGCTCCTCCAGGTTCGTTTTCAGGCCGGCGCGCCGCGCCAGCGCAGCAGCCGCCGCTCGAGCAGCACGATCGCGTGGTTGATCGCGAAGCCCATGATCCCCAGCGTCACCACGCCGGCATACAGCTCCGGGCTCCGGAACGAGCGCTGCGCCAGAAGTATATTCTGCCCGAGCCCGGTCTGCGAAGCCTGCATTTCGGTGACCACGGCGAGGATGAGCGAGATGGCGAGGCCCACCCGCGCCCCCGCGAGGACGTCCGGCAGCGCGTTCGGCACGGCGATCTTCGCGAACGCCTGCGCCCGCGGCAGCTTCAGGACGGCGGCGACGTCGGCGAGCTGCGGCTCGATCGAGACGAAGCCGTGCAGGCTGCCGAGCAGCACCGGCCACACCGCGCCGAAAGCGATGACCGCGATCGTCATCGCATTGCTGAACCCGAAGAACAGGATCGCCACGGGCACCATCGCGGAGGCCGGCAGGGGTCGCATGAAATCGAGCAGCGGCTCGAGATAGTCGCGCGCCGCGCGCGAGAACCCGATCGCCGCCCCGAGCAGCACGCCGGCGAGGGAGGCCAGCGCCCAGCCGCAGAACATGCGGTAGGCGGTCGCCTCGAGCGGCGCCCAGATCTGCCCCTGCGCGACCTCGCGGTAAAGCTCGGCGAGAGTGCGCGAGGGCGAGGGGAAGAAGACCGGCGAGATGAACTGGCGCTCGGCGAGGACCTGCCACAGCAGCAGCAGCGCAGCGGCAAAGAGCGCGGCGGCGGCCGGCTGCGCCCAGCGCTTCACGGCCGCACTCCCGGCCCGAAGGCGCCGTGCCATCGTCCGAAGGCGCGGCTCAGCAGGGCGTTCAGCGCCCAGCCGAGAAACCCCAGCCACAACAGCTGTGCGTACATGAGATCGGGCTTCAGCGACTGCGCCGCGACGATCATGCCGTAACCCAGGCCGCGCGGATTCATGACGATCTCGACGGTGACCGCGACGATGAGCGAGATGCTGAGCGCCACGCGCAAGCCGACGACGATGCGTCCGGCCGCGGCGGGAAGGATGATCTTGCGCAGGCGCGAGGCGAAGGACAGCCGCAGCGCTTGTGCCACCTCGAGCAGCCGCGGCTCGATGCCGCGCACCGCAGCGACCGTGACCAGCAGGATCGGCCAGAGACAGGCGAACGCGACGACCGCCGCTTCCATGCGCAGGCCGAAGCCGAACAGGAGCAGCGTCAGCGGGGTGAGCGCCACGGCGGGGACCGGGCGCAGCGCCTCGATCGAGGGCGCGACGGTCCGCTCGAGCAGGGGCGCCAGCCCCAGGATCACCCCGACCAGGATTCCCGCGGCCGCGGCGATCGCAAAGCCCGAGAGCGCGGCCTCGACCGTCTGCCAGGTGGAGCGCAGGATCGACCCGTCGGCGAACGCGCGCACCAGCGCCACCGCCACGTCCGAGGGGCGCGACAGCGTGTCCATCGGCAGCAGGCCCGCGCGGCTGCCCGCCTCCCACAGCAGGACGATCGCGACCGGAATCGCGGCGCCGCGCAGTATCCGCCGCATCTCAATGCCCCTGCAGCAGTCCGAACAGGCGGTGGCGGTGCTGGAGGAAACGCGGGTTCTCCCGCGTTTCGAGCTGGTCGCGCGGCCTCGCGATCCCGACCTCGATCATCTCGGCGATCCGGCCGGGCTCGGTGGCGAGGACGATCACGCGGTCACCCAGGTAGATCGCCTCCTCG
>Ga0335084_10008350_pt1 | contig 10317 bp, 3 predicted proteins | sample Lox_Sample_44_FD_206721 | JGI IMG/M metagenome (GOLD analysis project Ga0335084, IMG submission 206721) | Soil microbial communities from Loxahatchee National Wildlife Refuge, Florida, United States - Lox_Sample_4.4 | ecosystem: Environmental > Terrestrial > Soil > Wetlands | place: USA: Florida... | reverse complement strand
CATGATGCCGGTGCGGCTGCTCGAGGCGGCCAACACGCCGATCGACCGCGTCTGCCAGATCGAGGGCACGATCTACGGCGTGGTGATGGTGCGCTCCGACGTGGTGGGCGGCACCTGCGCCGCCGGCGAGCCGCGCTCGGTCTGGTACACCGCCAGCATCACCGGCAACGAGACCACCAGCGTGCGCTACGCGCAGCGCTACGCGCCGCTGAGCGGCGGCAGCGCGCTGCTGTCGGCCGGGCGCTGGGTGCAGGAGGTGGTCAGCTCGCGCAACCACGGCATCCAGTCGAACTCGGTGTTCGCGCTTGCCAACGACGGCAGGGTCTACGCCTGGGGCAACCTCAACAACCAGGGCCAGCTCGGGCTGGGCAGCACCGGCGCGGTGGCGGCGCCGCAGCTGGCGCCGGGCTGGGAGGGTGCCAGGCGCATCGCCGCCGCCGGCGAGGTGACGCTCGCGTTGATGGCCGACGGCAGCATCAAGGGCGCGGGCTGGAATCCGAGCGCGTCGCTGGGCATCGGGCCGGTGTCGTCCGACGTGGTCAGCACGCCGACGGCGCTGCCCGGCATCGCCGGCGCGCACGACGTCAGCACCGCCTCCAACCGGTCGGGCTCGATGGCGCTGGTGAACGGCCAACTGCGCTACTGGGGCAGCAACGACAATTTCGCCAACGGCGTGCAGGCCGTGCCGATCGCGATCGCGGCGCCGGCGACGCCGCTGTCGTCGGTGTCGGTCGGCGGCTACGTCGCCGTGGCGATCGGCCCCGGCAGCGTGGTCTACGCCTGGGGCGATGCCACGTTGCGCGGCTGCGAACCCAACGGCACCGACTGCAACGCACCGACGCCGCTGCCGACGATGGTCACGCTGCCGCCGGAGGCGCCGGCAGGAATGAGTCTCCTGGCCGGCGACTTCAGCGCCGGCGGGGGCGGCAACTCCGGCGACGGCGTCGGCAGCACGGCGCGCTTCGACGTCCCCGAGGGCCTGGTCGCCGACCGCGCGGGCAACCTCTATGTCGCGCAGACCAACGGCAACCGGGTGTCGCGGATCTCGCCGGCCGCGGCGGCCGCCACCATCTATCGGGCACCGCAGGGGTCGCCCTCGGTGATCGGCTCGCTCGCCTTCGGGCCCGGCGGCGTGCTGTACGGCGCGTCGGTGAGCTACTGCTACCTGCACCGCATCACCGGTGCCGACGGCAGCGCACCGGTGGGGCAGGAGATCGCGCTTTCCGGCTGCTCGGGCAGCCGCGGCGTGGCGATCGACGCCAGCGGCGTCGCGCACATGTCGGAACCGCAGGACAACTCGGTCTGGCGCGCGCTGCCGGCCGACCCTGCCAATCCCGGCGGCGCGTGGGTCAACGGCCGCTGGGTCGGCGGGCTCGGCTCCGAAGCCGGTGCAGCCGACGGCCAGGGCGCCGCCGCGCGCTTCACCGCACCGCGCGGCGCGGTGTTCGCGGCCAACGGCGACCTGCTGATCGCCGACAGCGGCAACCACACGATCCGCCGCGTCACGCCGGCCGGCGTGGTCAGCACCTATGCCGGCAGCGCGGGCCAGCGCGGCACCGTCGACGGCAGCGGCGCCGCGGCGCGCTTCGACAACCCCACCGACCTGGCGTTCGACGGCCTGGGCAACCTCTACGTGCTGCAGCGTGGCGACCCGGCCAACAACCCGGTGGCCCACGTGCGCCGCATCGCGCCCGACGGCACGGTGAGCACGCTGTTCAACGCCACCGCCGAATCGGTGGCGCTGGCCGCGCCAGGCCAGGAGCCGTTCGCGCGCGAGATCCGGGGCCTCGCGGTGCTCGACGACGGGCGCATCGCCCTCGCGGCCGGCAACGCGATCCTGCTGCGCAGGCTGCCGTGAGCCCGATCGAGCGCCCATTCGCGGGGCAGGCCGTGCGGGGCAGCTGCCGCTAGCATGCGGCATCGGCCCGCCCTCGCGCACGATGCTCCTCCACCTCAGCACCGCGCCGCGCCTGCACACGGGCGACGGCGCGGTGCGCGAGCTGGCGCCGCTCGACGCCGCGCTGCTGGCCTGGCTGGCGCTCGAAGGGCCGACGCCGCGCGCGCGGCTGGCTCAGCTGCTGTGGCCCGACAAGGACGCCGAGGCCGCGCGCAACTCGCTGCGGCAGCGGCTGTTCCAGCTGCGCAAGTCGGTCGGCGTCGAGCTCGTGCAGGGCAGCACCACGCTGGCGATGGCGCATGGCGTGGCGCACGACCTCGACGACGCCGACAGCGTGCTCGGCGAGATGCGTGCGGAGGAGCTCGCGCGCGGCGAGTTCGCCGACTGGCTCGAGCGGCAGCGGGCACGCCGTCGCGGCCGCGTGCGCCGCTCGCTGGCCGAGCTGGCCGGCATGGCCGAAGCTGCCAAGGACTTCGACGACGCGCTCGCGCACGCCGGTGAGCTGCTCGCGCTGGAGCCGCTGAGCGAAGACGCGCACCGCCGCGTGATGCGGCTGCACTACCTGGCGGGCGATCGCGCGGCCGCGTTGCTGGCGTTCGACCGCTGCGAGCAAGTGCTGAAGGACGAAGTCGGCGCCCGGCCGTCGGCCGAGACGCTGGCGCTGCTGCATACCATCGAGCGCTCGCTGCAGCCCGAGGGCGCGGCGCTGCCGCTGCGGGCGCCGGCATCGGTGCTGCGGCCGCCGCGGCTGGTGGGGCGCAGCGTCGAGCTGGCCGCCGCCTCGCAGGCCTGGGCGAGCCAGCGCGCGTTCTGCCTCGAAGGCGAGCCCGGGCTCGGCAAGAGCCGGCTGCTGCAGGAGATCGCGGCGCAGCGCGCTGCGGTGCTGTCGGTGCAGGCGCGGCCGGGCGACCACGTGGTGCCGTACGCCACGCTGTCGCGCCTGCTGCAGGCGATCGCGCGACATCCGTCGCTGGCCACGGCGCCGTCGGCGCGCGCCCCCCTGGCCGAGCATGCGCTGCTGGCGCAGGGCTCGGCGTTGCCGAAGACGGCGGGCCGCTGGGTCGAGCGCGCCGTCGCCGGCGGCATCGAGGCCATCCTGATCGACGACCTGCACTTCGCCGACGACGCCAGCCTCGACTGGCTGCTCGACTGGGTGCGCAGCGCCGACGCGGCGCTGCCGTGCTGGGGCTTCGCGCGGCGCCCGAACGAGGGCTCGGCGTCGTTGGGGCAGTTGGTCGATGCGCTGCTGCAGGCGCATCGCCTCGATCCGGTGGCGCTGCGGCCGCTGACGCGCGAGCAGCTGGCCGAGCTGCTCGCGTCGCTGGGCATCGAGAGCCTGCGTGCGCCGGAGTTCGCGGCGGCGCTGCACCGGCACTCCGGCGGCAACCCGCTGTTCGCGCTCGAGACGCTGCGCCACGCCTGGGCGCAGACCGTGCCCGCCGGGCAGCCGTTGCCGCGGCCGGTCAACGTGACGCGGATCATCGAGCGCCGCGTGATGAGCCTGTCGCCGGCGGCCGTGCGCATCGCCCGTTGCGCCGCGGTGGCGGGCGCCGATTTCTCGATCGACCTGGCGGCCCAGGTGCTGGCCTCGCCGGTGATCGACCTCACCGACGCGTGGGGCGAACTGGAGCACGCACACGTCTTCGTCGATGGCGCCTTCGCGCACGACCTGATCTTCGAGGCGGTGCGCGCCAGCTTGCCGCAGGCGATCGCTCGGCACCTGCACGGCGAGGTGGCGCGGCACCTCGAGCAGCGGCCGCACGCGGCGCCGGCGGCGATCGCCGAGCATTGGCTGGCGGCGCAGGCGGTGCCGCAGGCGCTGCCGTTCCTGCACCGCGCCGGCGAGGCCGCGGCCGCGCAGCGCCGCTTCGCCGAGGCGGCGGCCACCTACGAGCGCGAAGCGCGGCTGCGGCTGCAGTGCGGCGATGCCGAGGGCGCTTACCTGGCCGCGCAGGGCATGCGCAAGGCGGCGTTCGAACTCGACCTCGCGCACCGCACCGACGCGGCGCTCGATCTGCTCGACGAGGCGGCGAGCACGCCGCAGCAGCGCGCGTTCGCCTGCGCCGAGCGCGCGATCGTGTTCGTGCACCGCGGCGCCATGGCCGACGCCGAACGCGCGGTCGACGCCGGGCTGCAGGCGCTCGGCACGCTGGCCGACCCGGTGCGCTCGACGTTGCTGCAGCACCTGGCCGCGGTGCGGCTGTGGCAGAACCGCGCCGCCGACGCCAACGAGTTGCTGCGCTCGATCGAGCGCGACGTCGCCGCGAGTGGATCGCCCGATCACCAGATCGAATTCGCGCAGGCGCTGGCGGTGGTGCGGGAGCACCTCGATCAGCCGGGCGACGCGGCGCACTGGCACCGGCGCGCGGCCGACCTGTCGCTGGCGCACGGCGACGTGCCGCGCGCCGCGCAATGCGTGCTGAACCTCGCGCTCGGGCACCGCGACGCCGGCAAGCTCGATCTCGCGCTGGCGAGCGTCGAGGAGGCGCAGCGCCTGCTGACCAGCCTGCCCGAGGGCGAGATCCCGTACTCCAGCCTCGACACCAACTTCGGCCTCGTGCTGCGCGACCTCGGCCGCCTCGCCGAGGCGATCGAGTGGCTCGACCGCTCGATCGAGCGCGGCCGCGTGCACATGCCGGGATGGGTGGCGAACTTCCACGCCCACCGCGCCCAGACCTGGCTGCACATGGGCCAGTTCGCGCACGCGCAGCAGGACCTCGACGCCGCCGCGGCGATCAGCGCGCCGCCGCTGGCCCGCGCGCGCTGTGACCTGGTGCGCGCGCTGATGCTGTCGATGCGCGGGCTCGACGCGTCGGCGGCGCTCGAATCCGCCCAGGCGCATCTCGGCGCGGGGGCGCGCGCGCTGATGCGCCAGCGGCTCGCGCTGGCGCGCTGCGTCGTGCTGGAGCCGGCCGAGGCGCTGGCGGCCGCCGGCGAGGTGCTCGACGCCGCCACCGTGGCGCAGCGCCCGGGCCTGGTGGCCGCGGCGCGCGCGCGCATGTGCCAGGCGGCGCTGAAGCTGGGCCATGCCTCCGAGGCGGCGCGCCACGCGCGCCACCTGGCTGCTCTCGATGCCCACACCGGCAGCGACGATCTGTGCCGCGGCGAGGTCTGGCTCACCGCGGTGCGCGCGTTGTTGCCCGTCGACGCCGCGCCGGCGCAGGCGCTGCTGCACGCCGCCGTGCAGTGGCTGCGCGAGCGCGCTGCGCATCACGTGCCGGAGTCGGCGCGCGACAGCTTCCTGCATCGCAACCCGTTCAACCGCGACCTGCTCGCGCTGTCCGCGCGGCTAACGCCGCGCTAACGGCGCGTCTCTTACAACCGCAACCATCGCGGGCCACAGGCGGCCCACCAGCGAAGGAGCGGTGATGAACAAGCCATGCTCGACCCACCCGGCCCTGGCGGCGATCGGGACCCTCGCGCTCGCAAGCGGCGCCGCGTGCGCGGCCCATGCGGCGGACTTCGCGCCGCCCGGCGCCAAGGGTACGCTGACCGTCTCCTACCACTACGAGTCCAGCGGCAAGATCGGGCCCAGCAAGGACAAGACGCTCGAGCTGCACGAGTGGCAGGCGCAGCGCCAGGTCGACATGAAGGTCGATCTGGTCGCCGACAAGCCCGCGCCGATGCCGATGCTGCAGGCCATCGACGCGGTACAGGCGGCCCGCTTCGACAAGCAGCAACAGCAGGCCCGCAAGACCGTCGCGCTGGCCTCGCCGGCGATGGCGCCGATGATGGCCGACGCCCAGGCCATCGTCGCGCGCTGCGGCGACGACGAGAAGTGCATCGAGCGCGAGACGATGAAGATGGGCGCGGCGATGTCGGGTACCCAGCAGCTCGACGACACGCTCAAGGCCGGCAAGGCCGCCGGCGACGCCGCCGCCGCGACGCCGCCCGGCGCCGCCCGCTACCAGGCCTGGCGTGTCGCCGCGCAGGGCGGCACCTACCGCATCGAGCAGAGCTCGCGCGTCGTGCATGCCGATCCCGGCTGCATGGTGAACCCGGGCCACCGCTGCCAGCGCCGCTCCGAGGGCAAGGGCGCCGGCGCGCTGCCGCAGCCGCCGAAGACGGTGGCCGTCCAGGCCGTCGAGCTCGATGCGCAGGCGCAGACGCTGACGCTGCAGCTGCCGGCGCCGTTGATGCCGCTGCCCTACAGCGACACCGTCACCAGCGACGAGCCCAAGGGCACGCAGGTGGTGCCGCCCGGCACGCACGCGCGGCAGCAACTGTTTCGCGTCACCGGCGACGGCAAGGCCACGCCCGACAAGCCCTTCACGGTGGCGCTCAAGGGCGGCTGGCGCACGCAGAGCGGCGAACAGCTGGTGCGGGTGTCGGGCGACGCCAGCGAGGGCGGCACGCTGCGCGTGCGCTGGACCTTCAGCGCACAGTGACGGTTTGCGGGCCGCGCCAGCGATGTCCGCAGGCGCTGCGACAGCCGTCAGCCCGACCGCGATGCACGCGGCGACGAAGTGGTTGCGGGCGCGGCTGCCGGCGCTGCTTCCCGCGCCGCTGGGGAAGGCGCCGCGCCCGACCTGCGGCTGACGGCATGCGCTTGGGCGCGGCCGCACGCTAAGCTGGGCTGCCATGGACGAAACGCAGCCCGCGCTCCCGATCGCCGCCGGCAAGGCGTGGCGGCTGGTGCTGGCGCGCTCGACGCACGTGCACGCCCCCGATGGTCGCACGCAGCCCTTGGCCTGGCGCGATGCGGCGCTGCTGGCGTGGCTGGCGCTCGAAGGGCCGACGCCACGCGCGCGGCTGGCCGCGCTGCTGTGGCCCGACAAGGACGCCGACGGGGCGCGCAACTCGCTGCGGCAACGGCTGTTTCAGTTGCGCAGGCAGACCGGAACCGACCTGGTCGGCGGCACGACCACGCTCGCGCTGGCCGACGCCGTCGAGCACGACCTGAACGACGCCGACACCGTGCTCGGCGAGCAGCAGGCCGAGGTCGGGGCCGAGTTCGCGCAGTGGCTCGAGCAGCAGCGCGCGCGGCGCCGCGATCGCGTCGGGCGATCACTGGTCGAGCTTGCGGAGATGGCCGAAGCAGCCAAGGACTGGGACGACGCGCTGACGCACGCGCGCGAGCTGCTGGCGCTCGATCCGCTGAACGAGGCTGCGCATCGTCGGGTGATGCGGCTGCACTACCTGGCCGGCGACCGGGCCGCGGCGTTGCTGGCGTTCGACCGCTGCGAGCGGGTGCTGAAGGACGAGGTGGGCGCCAAGCCGTCGACCGAGACGCTGGCGCTGCTGGCGACGATCGAGGCGGCGGCGCACAGCGACGCGCCGGTGCCGGCGGCCGTGCGCGTGCCCGCCGCGGTGGCGCGGCCGCCGCGCCGCATCGGCCGCGACGACGCGTGGCGCGCGTTGTGCATGGCCCGCGACGCGGCGGCGACGGTGCTGTTGTCGGCCGAGGCCGGAATGGGCAAGTCGCGCCTGCTTGGCGACCTGATGCGGCTCGACGGCGGCGCCGCGGTGTTGCTGGCCAGCGCGCGGCCGGGCGACGCGGCAGTGGCGTATGCCAGCCTGGCGCGCCTGGTGCGGCCGTTGCTCGAACGGGCGGGCCCGGCCGACGAGCCGCGGGCACCGCTGGCGTGGGTGCTGCCCGAGCTCGATCCGGTGGCGCCGATGCGGCACGACAACGATCGCCTGCTGCTCGCGCAAAGCCTGACGCGGCTGGTCGAGCGTGCGGTCGAACGCGGGCTGCGCGCGCTGCTGCTGGACGACCTGCAGTTCGCCGACACCGCCAGCGTCGAGATGGTCGGCGCACTGCTGGCCGGCGGTCGTTGCGGCTGCGTGCTGGCGATGCGCGCGGCCGAGCTCGATGCAGCGGCCCTTGCGCTGGTCGATCGCCTAGCGGCGTCGAGCGGCACGATCAGCATCGCGCTGCAGGCGCTGAACGCGGCCGAAGTCACCGAGCTGCTCGACAGCCTGGGCATCGCCGGCGTCGGCGGCCACGCCCAGGCCGAGAGCCTGCATCGCCACACCGGCGGCAACCCGCTGTACCTGCTGGAGACGGTCAAGGCCGCGCTCGAGCGCGGCCCAGACGCACGCGCGCTGGTGGCGGCCGGCCAGCCCGCGGTCGCACCCGACTGGCCGCACGCCGGCACGGTCGACCGCCTGATCCAGCAGCGGCTGGCGCGTCTGTCGCCGTTGGCGCTGCAGGTCGCGCGCTGCGCCGCCATCGCCGGGCAGGACAACACCGCCGCGCTGGCGGCGCAGGTGCTGGGCGTCAAGCCGCTCGAGCTGGCCGATGCGTGGGCCGAACTGGAGGGCGCGCAGGTCTTCCGCGACGCCGGCTTCGCGCACGACCTGATCGCCGAGGCCGCCGAAGCCGGCGTGCCGCACGCGGTGGCGGTGCCGCTGCACGCCGAGATCGCGGCCTGGATGGAGCACAGCCAGGGCGAGCCCGCGCGCGTCGCCGCGCACTGGGTGGCCGCGCTGCAGCCGCTGCGTGCGGTGCCGCACCTGCGCGCCGGCGCGCGGCGTGCGCGCGATGCCTGGCGCATCAGCGAGGCGGCCTCGATGTACGAGCAGGCCGCGCGCATCCTGTCGGACGCGGGCGATCGCGACGGCGCGTTCGACGCCTACTTCGACGCCGTGGATTGCTGGTCGGAAGTCGCCACCGATTCGCGAATCGGTGGCTGGTACGACGCGATGCGCGAGCTCGTGTCCCACGATGCCCAGCGCGCGATGCTGGCGCTGGTGGAGGTCGTGCTGCTGGTCGAGCGCGGCCACGGCGACGCAGCGTTCCACGTGATTCAGCGCGCGCTGCCGCTGGCCGAGCGCACGGTGCCGCCCGACGTGCAGGCCGAGCTGTGGTGGGACCTGGCGGTCCTGCACTGGGGGCGGCGCGAAGTGGCCGACGCGGCGCGAGCGGCCGAGCAGGCGCTCGCGCTGCTGGAGGGGTTGCCCCCGGGGCAGGGGCGCATGCGCTCGCGCAACACGCGGTTCAAGCTGCTTCATGCGCTGGGCATCTTCTGCTCGGCGCTTGGGCGCTACGACCGCAGCCAGGACTACCTGATGCGCGCCCACGAGCGCGCACGCGAGACCAGCGAGCGCGACATGGTGTTCGTCGAGCGGGCACTGGCGGGCAACAGCCTCGAGCAGGGCGACCTGGCGGCGGCGCGTCGCTGGAGCCAGTCGGCGAGCGAACCGGCGCAACGGCTCGAGATCCACCCCAACGATCTGCTGCTGAGCCTCGGCGTCGAATCGGTCATCGCGGCGGCGGCCGGCGAGCTCGGCGCTGCGCTGGCGCTCAACGAGCGCGTCGACGCGCTGTGCGAGCAGCACGGGTTCCTGCGCAATCAGGTCGACCATGACGTGCAGAGCGCGCGCCTGTGGTTCGCGCTCGGCCGCCGCGACCTGGCGCAGCGACGCCTGCGCGCTCTGCGCGGCCGCAGCGACCTGCGCGAGGTGCCGCGCGGCCAGGTCGAGGCGACCTGGCTGTGGATCGGCGAAGCCGGCGACGCGCAGTCGGTGCTCGAGCTGGCGGCAGCCAGCGAAGACTTCGGACTGCGCGCATCGATGCTGTGCCTGGCCCAGCCGGGATGCGACGCCGAGCGCCTGCTGCCGCTGCTGGCGCTCACCCAGTCGACCGCGCGCGAGGGCGGGGCGCACGGGCTCTGGCTGATGCTGCAGGCGGCTCGCGTGTGCGCGCTGCGCCTGCTCGGGCGCGAAGCGGCCGCGGCGCAGGCCGCGCAGCTGGCGTGGCAGCGCGCCGAGGCCGGGGTGCACTGCCGCCTGTGGCTGCCCGACCTGGCGGCGCCGCTGTGCGCGGCCCTGCACAAGAGCAACCCGGACCTCGCGCAGGCGATCGCACTGCGTGCGCTGGCCTGGATGCAGGCAGCGGCGGCGACGCTGCCGCAGCCCTGGCGCAGCAACTACCTGCAGCGCGCCCCGGCGCTGCAGGCATTGCACGCGCTGCCGCGCCTGCTGGCCACGCCGGCAGTCGATGGGCGCGAGTCCGGCCCGCGGCTGCCGCCTGCGGCTTGAGGTCTCCCGCAGCGGGCTCGGCCAGGCGGCGCGTCTATGCTTGGGCCATGTCCGCGATCGAAGCCCTGTCGCCGACGCGCGTGCGCGAGTGCCTGGCGCGCGTGGAGGTGCGGGCGATCGAGCCGGCGGGCCGGCGCCGTGCCGCCGTGGCAGTGACGGTCACCGAGGCCGGCCATGGCGCCGCGGTCGAGGGCCTGCCGGCGCACGATGCGTGGAGCGCTGCCGGCGCGCTGCTGCTGACGCGCCGCGCGAGCGACCTGCGCGCGCACGCCGGCCAGTGGGCGATGCCCGGCGGCCGCATCGACGCCGGCGAAACGCCGGAGCAGGCGGCGCTGCGCGAACTGCACGAAGAGGTGGGCCTGGTGCTCGCGGCCGACGCCGTGCTCGGCCGCCTCGACGACTACGCCACGCGCTCGGGCTACGTGATCACGCCG
>Ga0335084_10008349_pt1 | contig 10317 bp, 10 predicted proteins | sample Lox_Sample_44_FD_206721 | JGI IMG/M metagenome (GOLD analysis project Ga0335084, IMG submission 206721) | Soil microbial communities from Loxahatchee National Wildlife Refuge, Florida, United States - Lox_Sample_4.4 | ecosystem: Environmental > Terrestrial > Soil > Wetlands | place: USA... | reverse complement strand
CAAAATCTCCTCCAGCGGCCTCAACTCCGATATCCACGCCTCCAGCGAGTACCGCGCGCATCTGGTCACGGTCATGGCCAAGCGCGCCGTGCAGGCTGCGCTGGCGGCCGGATAGGGCGCCAAGGTTCGCGATCCCTGCGCCGCTCGCGGCGCAGGGCGTTTCGGTCCGCTCGCACGGGCGCTCGAAGCCCGCGCGGTGTTATCCTTCGACCGTGATGTCTTCCGGCGACGCTTCGCCATTCTTTTCGCGCAGATGACCCACCCCCTGCCTGGCTCGATCGATGAAACCGCTGGCCTCCTGGCTCGCGCTGACTATGTGGCCGATCGCGGCCTTGCGACGGCGGTGTTCCTGGCGCTGCGCATGGGCCGCCCGCTGTTTCTCGAGGGCGAGGCGGGGGTGGGCAAGACCGAGATCGCCAAAGTGCTGGCGCAGACTTTGGGCCGACGGCTGGTGCGCCTGCAGTGCTATGAGGGACTGGATATCGCTTCGGCCGTGTACGAGTGGAATTACACGCGGCAGATGATCGAGATCCGGCTCGCCGAAGCGGAGGGTATCAAATCGCGCGAAGGACTGAGCCAGGACATTTTTTCGGAGCGTTTTCTCATTCGGCGCCCGCTGCTGCAGGCCCTGGAGGGCGACCTCGGTGCGGCGCCCGTGCTCCTCATCGACGAGCTCGACCGCACCGACGAGCCGTTCGAGGCCTATCTGCTGGAGGTGCTATCGGACTTCCAGGTCACCATTCCCGAGATCGGGACGATCAAGGCACAGCAACCCCCGATCGTCGTAATCACCTCCAACCGGACGCGCGAGATCCACGACGCCGTGAAGCGCCGCTGCCTGTACCACTGGGTGGATTATCCCAACGCAGAGCGCGAGCTGGACATTCTGAGGCGCAAGGTGCCAGGCGCGCCCGAGCGCCTGTCGCGCGAGGTGGTCGCTTTCGTACAGCGGTTGCGTGCCATGGACCTGTTCAAGCTGCCGGGGGTAGCGGAAACCATCGACTGGTCCAAGGCGCTGGTTTCGCTCGATCAAGTGACGCTCGATCCGCGCCTCGTGGAGGACACACTGGGTGCGCTGTTGAAATACCAGGACGACATCGCACGCGTCAAAGGCAGCGAGGCCGCGCGCATCCTGTCGGAAGTCAAGGCCGAGGTAGGCTGACGCGGTGAGGAAGATGCGGGCCGCGACCATGTGGCCAATTCTCGTCGCGCTGGCGGCGATACCGGTTGCGGCAGGCGCCCAAACGCGCGAGCCGCCTATCTTCGACGCGCACGTGCACTACAACCTGGACGTGGGGCGCCCGGTGCCGGTCGAGACGGTGTTCGAGCTGTGGCGACGCGCCGGCATCCGCGGCGTGCTGCTCACGAGCCGGCCCAACGACGGCACGCGCGAGCTGCTGGCCGCCGCGCCGCCCGAATTCCAGGCGGTGGCGTTTGCGCGTCCCTACGTCGTCCAATCCGATATGCAGACCTGGTTCCGCGATCCCGCGATTCTGGCGATGATCGAGCGCGAGCTCGCACGCGGCATCTACCGAGGCATAGGCGAATTTCACATCTTCGGGCGCGACGCCGACAGTGAGGGTTTTGCCCGCTTCGTGGCGCTGGCTGCTCAGCGCGGGTTGTGGCTGCATGCGCACTGCGACGACTACGTGATCGAGCGGATTTTCACCCTCGACCCGCAGGCGCGCGTGGTGTGGGCCCACACCGGTATGACGACGCCGACGGCGCGCGTCGACGAGCTGCTCGGGCGTTACCCGAAGCTGTATGGAGAGCTGTCGTACCGCGACGGCATCACGCAGCAGGACGGCGGGCTCACCCCGGCCTGGCGTGCGCTGTTCATGAAGTATCCGAAGCGTTTCCTGCTGGGTTCCGACACTTGGGTCCCGCAGCGCTGGCCGACGGTGCCGCAGGTCATGCAGTCGTATCGGGACTGGCTGGCGCAACTCCCGCGCGATGTCGCAGAGAGCATCGCGTGGAGCAACGGCGCTGCCTTGTTTCTCGGGCCATGAGCGCAGCGGCTGCCGGCGTCGGGCGACTCGCCGAGAACGTCATGCATTTCGCGCGAGTGCTGCGCGGGGCTGGTGTCCCGGTCGGGCCGGATCGAGTGATCGATGCGCTCAAGGCACTGGAAGTGGTCGGTGTCGCGCGCCGGGACGACTTCTACTGGACGCTCGCTGCTCTGTTCCTCGATCGCCGCGAGCAGTTCGAACTGTTCGACCAGGCGTTCCACATCTTCTGGCGCGACCCGCGCATGCTCGAGCGCGTGATGGCCCTCATGCTGCCGAAGGTCTACGGCCGCGGCCGCCCGGAAGAATCCGAGCCGTTCAGGCGTGTAGCCGAGGCGTTGCTCCCGCGCGCGAAGGAACGTCGGCCCGACACAGGCGCGGAGGGGCAGGAGGTGGTGCTCGATGCGGCGTTCACCGTCTCGGAGCGTGAGGTCCTGCAGCGGGCGGATTTCGAGAGCATGAGCGGCGCCGAGCTGGCCCAGGCCAAGCGCATGATCGCGCAGCTGCGCCTGCCGATCCCCGAGCTGCGCACGCGCCGACTGACACCGCATGTGCACGGCCCACTGGTCGACATGCGCGCAACACTGCGTGCGAGCTTGCGCGCGGGCGCGGATGTCATTCCGCTCAAGCGGCGCGCGCACGCGAGACGCCACCCGCCGCTCATCGTGCTGTGCGACATCTCCGGCAGCATGAGCCGGTACTCGCGCATGTTTCTCCACTTCCTGCACGCTGTGACCAACGACCGCGATCGCGTGTATACGTTCGTATTCGGCACCCGGCTGACCAACATCACGCGGCATCTGCGTCATCGGGATGTGGATCTGGCCTTGAACGGCGTGGCCCAGGCGGTGGCCGACTGGTCCGGGGGTACCCGCATCGGCGCCAGCCTGCGCGAGTTCAACTTGCGCTGGTCGCGGCGCCTGCTCGGGCAGAACGCCGTGGTGCTGGTGATCTCCGACGGCCTGGACCGGGAGCTGGGCGACGATCTCGGCGCGCAGATGGAGCGCCTGCACCGCTCCTGCAGGAAGCTGATCTGGCTCAACCCGCTGCTGCGCTACGAAGGGTTCGAGCCGCGCCCGGCCGGGGTACGCGCCATGCTGCCGCATGTGGACGCCTTCCTGCCCGCGCACAACATTGCGACGCTGCTCGACGTGGGGGCAGCGCTGGCCGCTACCGAACGGAGGCCGCGATGGACATGACCGGGGAGCAGCTGATTGCGTTGCCGCAGCAGCGCGTGTGGGAAGCGCTGAACGATGCACAGATTCTGCAGGCCTGTATCCCGGGCTGCGAAGTCATGGAGCGGGTGTCGGATACGGAATATCGCGTCGTGCTGAGCGCCGCGATCGGCCCGGTGAAGGCGAAGTTCAGCGGCCGGCTCGTGCTCTCCGACGTCGATCCGCCGAACGGCTACTCGCTCGCCTTCGAGGGCTCGGGCGGCGCGGCCGGCTTTGCCAAGGGCAGCTGCAAGGTTTCGCTCTCGCCAGCAGACGGTGGAACGCGGCTGTCCTACAGCGCGCAGGCGACGATCGGCGGCAAGCTGGCGCAAGTGGGCTCGCGCCTGGTCGACGGCGTGGCGCGCAAGATGGCGGACGATTTCTTCGCCCGGTTCAACGCTACGGTGGCGCCAGCGCCGGTCCAGACGGCCGAGGCGGTGGTTGCAGCGCGGGGCAAGATTCCGCTGTGGGCCTGGGTCGTGGGCATCGTCCTGCTGGTGCTGCTCGCTCTGTACCTCGGCAAAAGCACTGGGTACTAAGTTCTAGATTTCATGGAGGAGGCATGAACAAACTGGATCTCGCTGGTCGCATCGCCATCGTCACCGGCGGCGTGTCCGGCATCGGGCTTGCCATCGCGCAACGAATGGCCGCGTCGGGCGCCGCGCTGAGCCTGTGGGACCGCGACGCCACCGCCCTCGCGCGCATGGCAAAGGAGCTCGCCGTGATGACCAAGGTACATACCGCCAACGTCGACGTCTCGAATCACCAGCAGGTTGCGGCCGCTGTCAAAGACACGGCTTCGGCCTTGGGAAAAATCGACATCCTGGTCAACTCGGCGGGTGTCGCTGGTGCCAATGCCATGCTGTGGGAATTCCCGGTCGACGAATGGGTCAGGGTGCACAACGTCAATCTGCACGGCGTGTTCTACGCCTGCCGCGAGGTGGTGCCCTATCTGCAGAAGAACGGCTACGGCCGCATCGTCAACATCGCCTCCGTTGCGGGCAAGGAAGGCAATCCGTCCGCGTCCGCCTACAGTTCCTCGAAGGCGGCGGTGATCGGTCTGACCAAGTCGCTCGGCAAGGAGCTCGCCAAGCAGAACATCACAGTCAACTGCGTCACGCCCGCTGCGGTCAAGACGCCGATCTTCGACCAGGTCACGCAGCAGCACATCGACTACATGCTGCAGAAGATCCCGATGGGCCGGTTCGGACGCCCGGACGAGATCGCATCCATGGTGTGCTGGCTGTGCACCGAGGACGCCTCCTTCAGCACCGGCGCGGTGTTCGACCTGTCCGGGGGACGCGCTACCTATTGATGTCGCGCGCTGCTTCTCTGGCGACGGGAAACGGGCTCTCGGAGCACGCCAGAGGCGTGCTGCTGATGATCGGGGCGACGCTGTGCTGGGCGAGCGCCGGCATGCTCGTGCGCAGCCTGCATCTCAAGAGCGCCTGGGAGATCACTTTCTGGCGGTCGCTGTTCATGACCCTGTTCGTGCTGGGTGTGCTTGCGGCCCAGTACCGCGGCGCCACGGTCCAGCGCATCCGCGCGGTGGGAAGGCCCGGACTGATCGTGGGCGCTTTATGGGCGCTGATGTACGTTTGTTTCATTCTCGCTCTGGGCCGCACCACAGTGGGCAATGTTCTGGTGTTGAGCGGCATTTCGCCGTTCGCTGCGGCCGTCCTCGGCAGGCTGTTCTTACGCGAGCCCGTTGACGCGCGCAGCTGGCTGGCGATGGTCGCCGCCTGCGGCGGCATTGGCCTCATGTTCGTCGAGTCCCTCGCCACCGGTGGATTGACTGGCAACCTGATCGCCCTGGTGATTCCGCTGGCTTTCGCCTGCAACGTCGTTCTGCTGCGCAGGACGCACGCCGAAGTGGACATGATTCCGACGCTGGTCCTGTCGGGCGTTTTCGCCATGCTCATCGCATTGCCTCTGGCTGTTCCATTCCGGGCGGAAGCATGGGATCTGGCGCTGCTTGTTATTATGGGAGTCGTGCAGCTCGGGCTCGGCTGCCTGCTCATGCTGGCTGCGGCCCCACGACTGCGGGCGGCCGAGATCGGCATGCTCGCCGTGGTCGAGATCGTATTCGGCACACTGTTGACCTGGCTGGTGGCGGGCGAGTCTCCCGGGACGATGGCTGCAGCGGGCGGGCTGCTGGTTATCGCTGCGCTGGTGGCGAACGAGATGATCGGGCTGAGACGCAGAGCGGCGAGCCCAGGTCGAGAAACGGCTGCGACCAGCCAGATGCGGCATTGACGAGGCATACGACCTTGAGCGACCGATCCGACGCGCTCGCGGCGCGGCTCATGACCTGCTACGCCGCTGCGGTACACGACGTGCTGCGCGGCATGGGGCAGGGACGCTGCGTTCTGCCGCCGTCCATCAAGCCGCTCGATCCGGCAAAGAAGCTGGCCGGCGAGGTGTACACCGTCAGCGGCCACGTCGACTTGACGCGCGACCCGCACGACACGCTGGTGCAATGGACCGGTTTGCTGTCGAAGGCGCCGGCGGGCAAGGTGCTGGTCTGCCAACCGCACACCTACGAGATCGCGCTGATGGGTGAGCTTTCGGCCGAGACGCTCAACTTCCGCGGCGTGCGCGGCTACGTGGTGGACGGTGGATGCCGCGACACCGAGTTCATTCTGGAGCTGGGCTTCCCGGTCTTCTGCAGCTTCACCACGCCCAAGGACATCGTCGGCCGCTGGGTGCCCGACCGCTTCGGGGAGCCGATCACTATCGGCGAAGTCACCGTTTCGACCGGCGATTATCTGCTCGCCGACCGCGACGGCGTGGTGGTGATCCCGGGCTCCATGGCCGAAGAGGTCATCGCTCGGACCGAGCAGGTTCTGCAGACGGAGAACGCCGTGCGCACCGCCATCCTGGCGGGAATGGATCCGCAGCAGGCCTATCTCAAGTTCGGCAAGTTCTAGCGCGCCGGCGCAGTGTAGATGCAGACCAACAACATCGATCTTTCCGGCCGCGTGGCGGTCGTGACCGGAGCCGCGCGCGGCATTGGGCTTGCCATCGCGGAGCGGCTGTTGCGCTCGGGCGCGGCCGTTTCTATGTGGGACGTGGACGCCGCTGCGCTGCGCGCCGCTGGGCAGGCGCTGTCGCCGCTCGGCAGAGTCGCGGTCGAGCAGACCGACGTGGGCGAGGAGAATGCGGTGCAGCGCGCTTCCCACTCGACGGTGCAGCGCTTCGACAAAATCGACATCCTGGTGAACAACGCCGGCATCAACGGGCCTGCCGTGCAGAGCTGGGAATACGGGCTCGCCGACTTTCGTCGCGTCTTCGACGTGAACGTCGTGGGCGTGTTTCTGTGCTGCAAGGCGATTGTGCCGGTGATGCGGCGCACGGGTTACGGACGGATCGTGAACATCGCGTCGATCGCCGGCAAGAACGGCACCCCCGGCTTTGCCGCCTACGGCGCGTCCAAAGCTGCGGTTATCGGCCTCACCAAGGCGCTCGGCCGCGAGCTGGCCGACACCGAAATCCTGGTCAACGCGGTCTGTCCATCGGTTGCGCAGACCGATATCCTGAGCGGCTTCACGCCCGAGAAGGTGCAGTGGCTGGTGCAGCAGGTTCCCAAGGGCCGCTTCGTCGAGACCGCCGAAATCGCCGCAATGGTGGCATGGCTGTGCTCGGAGGAATGCTCCTTCTCCACCGGCCAGCTGTTCGACATCACTGGCGGCCGCGCGGTGTACTGATCCCGCTATCGTCCGACCAGGCGACTCACGACTGGCCAGTACTGCTCGCTCATGCCGAGCTCGATCGCGCGCGCGAGCCAGCGGTCGACGTTGGCGGCGCCCGATGCCTCGACTTCGGTCTGCTCGGCCAGGCGCAACGCATAGCCGAGATCCTTGCGCGCGTAACTTACGGAGAACGCACGCGCCGGGAATTCGCCCGGCAGCATTGCCTTCATGCCGTGGTTGCGCAGCGCAAAGCTGTCCGCCGACCCCCGGGAGAGAGCCTCGAACAACAGAGCCGGAGCGACTCCGGCGCGCTCGCCGATCGCCTTCGCCTCCGCGATGGCGACGACGGTCTGGAACAGGACCATGTTGTTGAGGATCTTGACCACCTGGCCGCAGCCGACGGGACCGCAATGCGTGATCTCGCTGGCGAAGGTCGACAGAAGCGGCCGCAGCTGCTCGAACACGGCCAGCTCCGCACCGACCATCACCGCGAGCGTCCCAGCCTCGGCAGCTGCGCGCGTGCGGGCCACCGGCGCATCGACGAAGACGGCGCCGCGCGCAGCGAATTCGAGCGCGAGCTCGCGCGTGAGATCGACAGGCGACGTTCCCAGATCGACCACTACTTGACTGGCTCCGATCGAGGCGAGAAGGCCATCCTGAGCATGGGCGAGCTCAGCGACCGCTGCGCCAGACGGCAGCGCCAGAAACACCACCTGCGAAGCCTCGACTGCATCGCGCACCTGATTGGCGGCGTGCACGCCGTGCTCTGCCAGACGCCGCAGCGGAACCGGGTCGCGGTCGAGCGCGACCAGCATCGCACCTGACTTGAGCGCCAGGTTTCGGCACATCGGCTCGCCCATGACGCCGACACCGATGAAGCCTATGCGATGGCTCGACTGACCCAAGTCGCCTCCCTGTTGGCGCTGTGCGGCGCTGCCCTATGCGGCAGGCACCGCGTCACGACGGGTTGAAGACGCCTTTGCCCGCCGTCTGCGTGTCGAACAGCCGGTAGGCCTCCTCCGCCCGCTCCAGGGGCCAGCGGTGGGTGAAGAGACGATCCACCTCGACGCCTCGATCCGCGACGAAGCGCGCGCATTCGGCCTGACCGACGGTGGAAAAAGTCCACGACCCGATCAGCGTAACCTGACGGCGCAGGAGGTCGTTGCTCACGTCGAGAGTTACGCTGTCGCCCTCGCCCACGAAGCAGGCCTTACCCCAGGTTCTGACACAGCGGACCGCCTGAGCCCGCGCAGACGGCGAGGACGACGTGTCGAGGCTCAGCTGGGCTCCACGGCCATGGGTGAGATCCTTGATCGCCTGCACGACGTTTTCCGTCTCCTTGGGATTGATGACCTCGTCGGCGCCGAACTCCTTGGCCCGGGCGAGGCGCTGCTCGCTCGTGTCCAGCGCGATGACGCGGGCACCCAGCGCGGTGGCGAGCTGCGTGGCTGACAGCCCAACCGGGCCCTGGCCGAAGATCGCGATCGTGTCGTCGCCCTGCAGGCCCAGCCTGTGCAGCGCGCCCCAGGCCGTTCCCGTACCGCACGATATCGCGGCCCCCGTATCGAAAGACAGCTCGTCCGGCAGCGGGACCAGCGTTCGAGCCGGGCACTTCATGTACCTGGCGTGGGCGCCATGCCCGGTAACGCCATAGACCTCGGCGACCCCTTCCACGCACAGCTGCATCCAGCCCGTGGAACAGTGCGCGCACACGCCGCAGCCGCGGTAGTGATGCTGCATGACGCGCATGCCGACCCGGGCCTGCTTGTCGCTCACGCCGGCGCCAACCGCAGCGACCACACCGCATGGCTCGTGTCCGGCGATCACCGGGCCGCTGGCGGCCTTGAATCCCAGCGAAGCTGCGCCGCCTGCGGCGCGATAGAACTTCAGATCGCTGCCGCACATGCCCGACGCCTTGATCTCGAGCACCACTTCACCCGGCCCAGGCACCGGGTCCGGAAAATCGAGAACCTGCACCTTGCGATCTCCGGGAAAGACCACTGCTTTCATGTGTGACTCCTTGTCATCTCAGGCGTAGTCGCCGCGAGCCGACCGCGGGCTGCGATGCATTTCGTATGCGTCGCCCGAACAGTATCTCTTCGGATCGGGATCGAGAGCAAGTCGCGGGAATTTCTCGGGGTCGTTATGACGTTGGGTTTGGGCTCTACGGAGCTCGCGCCGGCTTCCGGCGTCGCGGTATCCCGACGGACGAACTTTCAATATTGTCAATCGGTTGACAATTTTGCGCCGTACACAGGGTCGCGCGACACAGACGTTTGCATACCGGGACACTCATCCAAGAGCCTTGATTTTTACGGAGAAAGCAGGCGGGCATGATTTTGGCACACAGGCTCCCCTCGCATGCCGCGCGAGACCTCGTGCAAGCGGCGGCGTGACGACTGTTTATATCGGGGAGGAGGCAAACATGAAGCGCTCTTACATGGCGTCGCTCGTGATCGCGGCAGCGGCCGTCGCCAGCCCGTTGGTTTACCTGCTACAGACTTCTACCGTTACGGCGGCTACCACGGCCCAAGATCCGGGTGTTCGTGGCGGACCGCCGGCTGCCGGGAACCCATTGCCGGGGCTGACGCAGGCCCAGCTCGCATTGTTCAACACTGCTGCAGCGGAGTTCGCGTCCGAGGAGGCTGTGGCGGACGGCCTTGGGCCCACCATGAACTTGAACAGCTGTAAAGGTTGCCATGTGCAGCCGGCCTCCGGCGGGTCGAGTCCGGCAACCAATCCGCAGGTGGCGTTCGCGACGGCCGCTGGTGCCGACAACGTGTTGCCGTCGTTCATCACGCTGCACGGACCGGTGCGCGAGGCGCGCTTCGTGAAGAATCCGGACGGCAGCCCCGATGGCGGAGTGCACCCGCTGTTCACGATCCAGGGTCGTAGCGACGCGCCGGGCTGTACGGTGCCGCCGACGGACTTTCACACCGCGATGGCGAACAACAATGTGATCTTCCGCATTCCTACCCCGACATTCGGAGCGGGTCTCATCGAGCAAATCCCGGATTACGCGATTAGCGCCAACCAGGCAGCCAATACCACCACCAAGAGGGCGCTGGGCATTCGCGGCCGGCCGAACATCGTACTCTCGGGGAGCGCCATCTCCGGTCAGGCGAATCACAACGGCAACGACGGGACCACGGCGCGCTTCGGATGGAAGGGGCAAAACAAGTCACTGTTGTTGTTTTCGGGCGAGGCCTACAACGTCGAGATGGGCATCACCAACGACTTGTTCCAGACTGAACGCTATGAGTCCGCTAACTGCGTATTCGCGGGCGGGACACCCAACGACGCGACCACGTCGAACACGTTGAGCGCGATCGAGCAGTTCGCGGTGTTCATGCGGTTCCTGGCCCCGCCGACACCCAACCCCAGCTTCCCGGGTGGCTCCACGTC
>Ga0335084_10008347_pt1 | contig 10319 bp, 13 predicted proteins | sample Lox_Sample_44_FD_206721 | JGI IMG/M metagenome (GOLD analysis project Ga0335084, IMG submission 206721) | Soil microbial communities from Loxahatchee National Wildlife Refuge, Florida, United States - Lox_Sample_4.4 | ecosystem: Environmental > Terrestrial > Soil > Wetlands | place: USA... | reverse complement strand
CTCTTTCTTGTCTTTGTCCGCGCCGATGACCAGCGTCGAGTCCGAGACGAACTCGTAGGGCGGCACGACGAGATTGAGCGGCGCCGGCGAGCCGCTGAAGACGCGCCCGGCGAGATCGAACTTCGAGCCGTGGCAGGGGCAGTAGAAGCCGCCCACCCAGCCGGCGCCCATCTCCGCTTTCGCCTCGGCGGGCTTGAACTGCGGCGAGCAGCCGAGGTGCGTGCACACGCCGACCATCACCATGACGTCGGGCTTCTCCGAGCGGTATTCGTTCGTCGCGTACTTCGGCTGCTCGGAGGCCTTCGACGCCGGGTCGGAGAGGCGCGACTCGTCGCTCTTCAGCGAGGCGAGCATTTCCTTCGTGCGGCGCAGGATCCACACCGGCTTGCCGCGCCACTCGATTACCTGCAGCTCGCCTGGCGCGATCGATGAAATGTCCACCTCGACCGGCGCGCCTGCCGCACGCGCTCGCTCCGACGGCCACATGCTCGCGACGAAGGGAATCGCCGCACCGACGCCCGCGGCACCGCCGGCGATCGATCCCGCAACGATCAGGTTGCGCCGCGTCTTGTCTGGTTTTCCTTGCTCGTTCATGGGGATGCTTTTGTTATGGGAGGACGCGAAAGCGTGCGATTGTACCGGCGGGTACCGGCATTGTCCACGAATTTGCCTCTAAGCGATTGGATTAGCAAAGGAATTTTGCAATACTACCGGCCCCGTCATGTACCGCCTCTGGCTCATCTTTGCGCAGGCCGCGACCGTCGCCGTCGCGCTGCTGTTCGTCGTCTCGACCTTCCGTCCCGAATGGCTGCCGGCGCGGCACGCCGCGCCGAGCGCTCCGCCCGGTGCGAGCGTCGCGCCGCCCGCCGCGCCGTACACGACCTCCTATTACGAAGCGGTGCAGCGCGCGATGCCTTCGGTCGTCACCATCTTCACCTCGAAGGAAGTGCGCTCGCCGCGCCATCCGCTGCTCGACGATCCGATCTTCCGCCGCTTCTTCGGCGACCAGCTGCCCGACGAAGCGACGCGCGCCTCGAGCCTGGGCTCCGGCGTCATCGTCAGCAGCGACGGCTACGTGCTCACCAACAACCACGTAGTCGAGGCGGCCGACGAGATCGAGGTCGCCCTCGCCGACGGCCGCAAGCTGCTCGCCAAGGTGGTCGGCGCCGACCCGGACACCGATCTCGCGGTGCTGCGCCTCAACGCCGACAACCTGCCGGCGATCACCTTCGGCTCGTCGGAGTCGCTGCGCGTCGGCGACATCGTGCTCGCCATCGGCAACCCGTACAACCTCGGCCACACTGTCACCGCCGGCATCGTCTCGGCGCTCGGGCGCTCGGGCCTCGGCATGAGCCCGTTCGAGAACTTCATCCAGACCGACGCGGCGATCAACCCGGGCAACTCCGGCGGCGCGCTGGTGGACGCGAGCGGCAACCTGGTCGGCATCAACACCGCGATCCTTTCGCGCGCCGGCAACTCGATGGGCATCGGCTTCGCCACCCCGGTGTCGACCGCCAAGATGGTGCTCGACCAGATCGTGAAGAACGGCACGGTGACGCGCGGCTGGATCGGCGTCGAGGTGGCCGAGCTCACGCCGCCGATGGCCGAGTCGTTCCGGCTCGGCCCGACGCAGCGCGGCGCGCTCATCGCCGGCGTGCTGCGCGGCGGCCCGGCCGACAAGGCGGGCATCAAGCCCGGCGACGTGCTGCTCGAGATCGAGGGGCGGCCGGTCGCCGATCCGGCGTCGATGCTCAACCTGGTCGCCGCGCTCGCCCCGGGCAGCCAGGCGAAGATGAAGCTGCTGCGCAAGGACAAGGAAGTCGAGGCGAGCGTCAGCGTCGGCCGGCGGCCGAAGCCGCCGGCGCGAGCAGAATGACGCCGCCTGAAGTGACCGCTACTTGGTGAGGAAAGCGCGGATCTGCTCGCCGACCTTGGCGATCGAGATCAGCCCGTCGAGGTGGCCGTTGGTGCCCTCGATCTCGTAGAGCTCGACGTAATTTCCCTGGGCGCGCAGCTTCTCGGCCCAGCCGCGCGCGAGCTCGGGCGGGAAGATCAGGTCGCTCTTCGCCGGCAGGAACAGCACCTTCGCCTTGATGCGCGACTGCTGCGCGGACAGGTTGTAGAGCTGGTTCGCCTTCGCCATCCAGACGAAGTGCGCCGCGTCGGTGGCGGAAGCGCGCGCCATGCCGGTCTTGTAGAGCGTGTCCTCGATGGCGAAGAGATTGCCCATCGCGTCGCCCGGGTTCTTGCCTTCGGCCGCCCACCGGTAGCCGAAGCTGCGCTCCGCCCAGCCGAAGTGGAACGCGGTCAGCGTCACGGTCTTCAGCGCCTGCGCCACGCCCTCGTTCGGCTCCTGGCCGCCGAAGTAGTCGCCGCCCTTCCAGTTCGGGTCGAGCTTGATCGGCATCGCCCACAGGTCGAGCAGGCCGATCACGTACGGGTGGATGTCGAGCCCGGGCCCGATGACGTGGATCACGCGCTCGACCATCTCCGGGTACAGCGCGCCCCACTCCATCGCCTGGATCGAGCCGCCGGAAGCGCCGGCGACGGCGACCAGCTTCTTCACGCCGAGCGAGTCGACGAGCGCCTTGTGCACGCGCACCGAGTCGCCCATCGTCACCACCGGGAAGGTGGAGCCGTAGGGCTTGCCGGTGTCGGGGTTGGTCGTCGCCGGCCCGGTGGTGCCGACCATCGGGTTCTTCACGTTCAGGTTGACGAGCGTGTCGGCGCTGACCACGAAGTACTTGTCGGTGTCGATCGGCTTGCCCGGGCCGATGATCGCGTCCCAGTAGCCGGGCACCTTCTCGTCGGCCTTGTAGCGGCCGGCGGCGTGCGAGGTGCCGGAGAAGAAATGCGCGATGAAGATGGCGTTGGTGCCCTGCGTGTTCAGCTTGCCGTAGGTCTCGTAGCCGACGCGCACGTTCTTGATGGTCTTGCCGCCCTGCGTGGTGTACTGCGGCAGCGTGAAGAACTTCTTCTCGGTGATGAGTTGCGCCCAGGCGCCGCCGGCGAAGGCGAGCAGCGCGAGGAGCGCGAGCGTGAAACGTAGATGACGCATGGATTTCCCCTTAGAAAAAAGCGACGTCAATCATGTTTGCTTTTCCGACAAGCTGCTGACTTCCTCCCTCTTCTGCACGAACCGCCCGGCGAGCAAGCCGGCTTCGTAGAGCAGGCACATCGGCACCGCCAGCATCACCTGCGACAGCACGTCGGGCGGCGTGACCACGGCGGCGACGACGAAAGCGCCGACGATCACGTAAGGCCGCGCGTCCCTCAGCTTGTCGACGCTGACGATGCCCATGCGCACCAGCACCACCACCACCACCGGGATCTCGAAAGTGATGCCGAAGGCGAGGAACATCGTCAGCACGAAGCTGAAGTAGGCCTCGATGTCGGGCGCCACGGTAATCGACTTCGGCGCCCACTGGTTGATCACGGTGAACACCTGGTGGAAGACGAAGTAGTAGCAGAACGCCATGCCGAGCAGGAACAGGATCGTGCTCGCCACGATGAGCGGCAGGGCGAGCTTCTTCTCGTTCTCGTACAGGCCCGGCGCGACGAACGCCCAGGCCTGGTAGAGGACGTAGGGCAGCGCGCCGACGAACGCGGCGAGCGCGGTCACCTTGACCGGCACCATGAACGGCGTGATGACGCCGGTCGCGATCATCTTCGAGCCCTGCGGCAGCGCGCTCATCAGCGGCACCGCGAGGAAGTCGTAGATCGCTCCCGAGCCGGGCCAGACGACGAACACCACGAACAGCGCGAGCACCGCGCCCACTGCGCGCACGAGCCGCGCGCGCAGCTCGACGAGGTGGGAGATGAAGGATTCCTGCTCGCCGCTCATGCCGCCTTCGGATTCTCGCCGCTCGCCTGCGCCGGCTTCTCGTCGGCGACTGCGCGCGGCGGTTCGGCGCCGGCCGCCGCGGCGGGCGGCGCCGGGTCGGCGGCGAGCGACTCGACCGACTGGTTCAGCTCGGTCTCGGTCTTGGCGAGCTCGCTCTGCACCGAGCTCTCGAAGCTCGAGGCGGCCTGCTGCATCGAGTCTCGCATCTTGCGCAGCTCCTCGAGCTCGATCTCGCGGTTGATGTCGGCCTTCACGTCGGCGACGTAGCGCTGCAGGCGCCCGGCGAGGTGGCCGACGGTGCGCGCCAGGCGCGGCAGCTTCTCCGGCCCGAGCACGATCAGCGCGACCGCGCCGATGACCAGGAGCTCAGTGAAGCTGATGTCGAACATTCGCGATCACCGCAGAACAAAAAGGCGCCCGCGGGCGCCTTGTGGCGAGCTTGGCCGAGCGGGCCCGGCCGCGCTCAGGCCTTCTGCTCGCTCTTGCCTTTCACTTCGCCGTCGACGGTCTTGCCGCTCACCTGCGGCATCGTCGCTTCGGCCGATTTGTCGGCGCCGCCTTCGCGCATGCCGTCCTTGAAGCCGCGCACCGCGCCGCCGAGATCGGTGCCGATGTTGCGCAGCTTCTTCGTGCCGAAGATCAGCATCACGATCACCAGAACGATCAGCCAGTGCCAAATGCTGAGCGAACCCATATCCGCCTCCTATCTCTTCCGCTGGAGCATCGGGCCGAGACCGTCCGGCCCGCCCAGGACGTGCATGTGGACATGATACACCTCCTGATGCCCCACCCGGCCGTTGTTGATGATGGTGCGGAAGCCGTCGCTCGCCCCGGCTTCGCGGGCGAGGCGGCCGGCGACGAGCAGCATCTTGCCGAGCGCCGACTGGTGCGCGGCCTGCGCATCGTAGAGCGTGGCGACGTGCGCCTTCGGCACCACCAGGATGTGCACCGGCGCCTGCGGGCGGATGTCGTGGAAGGCGATCACTTCGTCGTCCTCGTAGGCCTTCTGCGCCGGGATCTCGCCGCGCACGATCTTGCAAAAAATGCAGCTCGGGTCGGACGCGTTCACCTTTTTTTCCTCGCCGCCTTCTCGTCGATGCCGGAAATGCCCTCGCGGCGGTGCATCTCGGCGAGCACGTCGGCGGGCCCCAGGCCGTGGCGCGCCAGCACGATCATGCAGTGGAACCAGAGATCGGCGGTCTCGCGCACCAGCTGCAGCCTCTCGCCGCCCTTCGCCGCGAGCACCATCTCGGTCGCCTCCTCGCCGATCTTCTTCAGCATGCCGTCGTCGCTCGCGAACAGCTTCGCGACGTAGGACTTCTCCGGATCGCCGCCCTTGCGCTCCTCGATCGTGGCGGCGATGCGCTCCAGCGTTTCGTACAGCCCGGGCTTCATTGCTTTCCCTTCGGGTAGATGGCGGACGGGTCTTTCAGCACCGGCTCGGTCTCGATCCACTGGCCGTTCTCGAGGCGGCGGAAGAAGCAGCGCTCGTGGCCGGTGTGGCACGCGATGCCGCCGACCTGCTCGACCTGCAGCAGGATCGCGTCGTTGTCGCAGTCGATGCGGATCTCCTTCACCTTCTGCACGTGGCCCGACTGCTCGCCCTTGCGCCACAGCTTCCGGCGCGAGCGCGACCAGTAGACCGCCTCCTTCGTTTCCACGGTCTTCTGCAGCGCCTCGCGATTCATCCAGGCGACCGTGAGGATTTTCCGCGAAGAAAAATCCTGGGTCACCACGGCGACGAGCTCGTGCTCGTTCCAGGGCACTTCGTCCAGGTAGCTCACAGCCTCACCTCGATGCCGCGATCGCGCATGCGCTCCTTCACCTGCCGCACGGTGAGATCGCCGAAATGGAACACGCTCGCGCCGAGCACGGCGTTCGCGCCGCCGGCGAGCACGCCCTCGGCGAAGTGATCGGCGTTGCCGGCGCCGCCGGAGGCGATGAGCGGCACGCGCACCGCGTCGCGCACGGCGCGCGTCAGGCCGAGGTCGAAGCCCTCGCGCGTGCCGTCGCGGTCCATGCTGGTGAGCAGCACCTCGCCCGCGCCGGCCTCGGCCATGCGCTTCGCCCAGGCGACCGCGTCGAGGCCGGTCGCCTTGCGTCCGCCGTGCGTGAACACTTGCCACGCGCCGTTCCTCTGCTTGGCGTCGACGGCGATGACGATCGCCTGGCTGCCGACGATATCGGCGGCCGCGCGGATCAGCTCCGGGTTCTGCACCGCCGCGGTGTTGATCGACACCTTGTCGGCGCCGGCGTTGAGCAGGCGGCGCACGTCCTCGACCTTGCGCACGCCGCCGCCGACGGTGAGCGGGATGAACACCTTGCTCGCCACCGCCTCGATCACGTGCAGCAGGATGTCGCGCTCGTCGGAGGACGCGGTGATGTCGAGGAAGGCGAGCTCGTCGGCGCCCTCGCCGTCGTAGCGCGCGGCGATCTCGACCGGGTCGCCGGCGTCGCGCAGCTGCACGAAGTTGACGCCCTTCACCACCCGCCCCGCGGTGACGTCGAGGCAGGGAATGACCCGCTTCGCCAGGCCCATGCTCAGGCTTTCTTGGCCGCCTGGTCGGCGGCGGCCTGCGCCTTCTTCAGGTCGAGCTTGCCCTCGTAGAGCGCGCGGCCGGCGATCGCGCCGATCACGCCCTCGGGCACCAGCTTCTCGCAGATCGCCTGCACGTCCTTCAGGCTGTTCAGGCCGCCGGAGGCGATCAGCGGCGTCTTGATCGCCTGCGCCAGCTTGAGCGTCGCGTCGATGTTGACGCCGCTCATCATCCCGTCGCGGCCGATGTCGGTATAGATGAGCGCCTCGATGCCGTACTCCTCGTATTTCTTCGCCAGGTCGACGACGTCGTGGCCGGTCATCTTCGACCAGCCTTCCACCGCCACCTTGCCCTCCTTCGCGTCGAGGCCGGCGATGACGTGGCCCGGAAACGCGTAGCAGGCGTCCGACAGGAAGCCCGGGTTCTTCACCGCCGCGGTGCCGATCACGACATAAGTGACGCCGGCGTCGAGGTAGCTCTCGATCGCGTCGAGGTCGCGGATGCCGCCGCCGAGCTGGATCTGCAGCTCGCGCCCGACCGCGGCGATCATGCCGCGGATCACCTTCTCGTTCTTCGGCCGGCCGGCGATCGCGCCGTTGAGATCCACGATGTGCAGGCGCTTGGCGCCCTGCGCCGCCCAGTGTCGCGCCATCGCCACCGGGTCGTCGGAGAACACCGTCGCCGTGCTCATGTCGCCCTGCTTCAGGCGCACGCAGCGGCCGTCTTTCAAGTCAATCGCGGGAATGATGAGCACGGCGGTGCTCGAGAGAGTCCGGAAGAAAAGCGCTCAGGGACGCCAGTTCACGAAGTTGGAGAGGAGTTGCAGGCCGGCGGACTGGCTTTTTTCCGGGTGGAACTGGACGGCGAAAATATTATCCCGCGCCACCGCGCAGGTAAAGGGTGCGCCGTACACGCAGGTCGCCGCCGTGAGCGAAGCCTCGCGCGGCGCGACGCAGTAGCTGTGCACGAAATAGAAGCGGCTGCGGTCGGCGATCCCCTGCCACAGCGGGTGCGGCCGCGCCTGGAACACCTCGTTCCAGCCCATGTGCGGGATCTCGAGCCCGGGCGCCGCGAGGCGCGGCACGCGCCCCGGCATCAGGCCGAGGCCCGGCGTGTCACCCTCCTCGCCGCGCTCGAACAGCATCTGCATGCCGATGCACAGGCCGAGGAAGGGCTTGTCGCGGGCGGCGGCGATCACCGCCTCGCGCGCGCCGCTTTCGGCGAGCTGGCGCATGCAGTCGGGCATGGCGCCCTGGCCGGGAACCACGACCTTGTCCGCGGCGCGGATCGCCGCGGGGTCGGCGGTGACGAGCACCCGGTCCTGCGGCGCCACGTGCTCCAGCGCTTTCGAGACCGACTTCAGGTTGCCCATGCCGTAGTCGACGACGGCAATGTCCAAGTTACAGCGAGCCTTTCGTCGAGGGCACGCTGCCCGCGGCGCGCGGGTCGGGCTCGGCCGCCATGCGCAGCGCGCGCGCGAACGCCTTGAAGATCGTCTCGCACTGGTGGTGCGCGTTGTCGCCGCGCAAGTTGTCGATGTGCAGCGTCACCTGGGCGTGGTTGACGAAGCCCTGGAAGAACTCGTGCATCAGGTCGACGTCGAACTCGCCGATCAGCGCGCGCGTGAACTTCACGTGGTACTCGAGCCCCGGCCGGCCGGAGAAGTCGATCACCACGCGCGACAGCGCCTCGTCGAGCGGCACGTAGGCGTGGCCGAAGCGGCGCACGCCGGCCTTGTCGCCGATCGCTCTTGCGAACGCCTGGCCGAGCGTGATGCCGATGTCCTCGACGGTGTGGTGCGCGTCGATGTGCAGGTCGCCCTTCGCCTCGATCTCGAGGTCGAGCAGGCCGTGGCGCGCGACCTGGTCGAGCATGTGCTCGAGGAACGGCAAGCCGGTGGAGAGCTTGGCCGCGCCCTTGCCGTCCAGGTTGAGCTTCACCCGGATCTGCGTCTCTTTGGTATTGCGCGTGACTTCCGCCGTCCTCATTGGAGCGCTTCTCTCATCGCCGTCAGCAGTATACGGTTTTCATCCGGCGTGCCGACGGTGATGCGCAGGCACTGCGCGATTCCCGGATGCAGATTCTTCACCAGGACGCCTTGCTTGCGCAGCGACGCGTCGACGCGCGCCGCGTCGGGCACGCGGACCAGAAAGAAATTCGCTTCCGAGGGAAACACCCTCGCGCCTTGCAGGGCGGCGAGACTCTTGCCAAGCGTTTCCCTCTCCTGGCGGATGCGCGAGGCTTGCTCCTCCAGCACGTCCAGCCGCTCCAGCATGAACTCCGCCGTGACCTGCGTCAGCACGTTCACGTTGTACGGCGAGCGCACCTTGTTGAACTGCTCCGCCCACTCGGGCCGCGCGGCGAGATAGCCGAGGCGGATGCCGGCGAGACCGAGCTTCGACACGGTCCGCAGCACCACCAGGTTCGGGAACTCGCCGAGGCGCTGCAGGAAGGTCCTGCCGGCGAAGGCGTGGTAGGCCTCGTCGACGACGACGATCCCTTCGCAGGCGCGGATCACCGCCTCGACGTCCTTCTCGGGATAGAGCGTGCCGGTCGGGTTGTTCGGATAGGCGAGCAACACGAGCGCCGGACGCTCCTGCCTCACGCGCGCGATGAAGGCGTCGGCGTCGAAGCTGAAATCCTCGCGCAGCGGCACGGCGATCGCCCGCATGCCGCTGAACGCGGCGTACATCGAGTACATGACGAAGGTCGGCGCGGGATACATCAGCGCCGCGCCGGGGCGCGCGAGCGCGAGCGTGACGATCTGCAGGAGCTCGTCGGAGCCGTTGCCGAGCATCACCTCCATCCCCGCCGGCACCTTCATCCGCCGCGCGATCAGCGCGCGCAGCTTCCCGCCGGTCGGATCCGGATAGCGGTTGAGCTCGACGCGCGCCAGCCGCTCGGCCAGCTCGCGGCGCAGCTCGTCGGGCAGGCCGTAGGGGTTCTCCATCGCGTCGAGCTTCACCATGCCCGCCGCAGGCGGCACCGGATAGGCCTTGAGCGCGAGCACTTCCGGCCGCACGAGATCTTGCGGCGTCTTCATTTGGCGTATCGCATCTCGGCGGCGCGCGCGTGCGCGGGCAGCCCTTCGCCGTCGGCGAGGGTCTTCGCGATCCTGCCCAGCGCGAGCGCGCCCTCCTTCGAGACGGCGATCAGGCTGGTGCGCTTCTGGAAGTCGTACACGCCGAGCGGCGAGGAGAAGCGCGCCGTGCCGGCGGTGGGCAGCACGTGGTTCGGCCCGGCGCAGTAGTCGCCGATCGCCTCAGAGCTCCAGGGGCCGAGGAAGATCGCGCCGGTGTTCTTGATCTTCGAGAACAGCTTCTCGGCATCCTGCACCGCGAGCTCGAGGTGCTCGGGCGCGATGCGGTTCGCCACTGCGCAGGCTTCTTCGAGATCGCGCGTGAGGATCAGAGCGCCGCGCTTCTTGAGCGAGGCGGCGATGACCGCCTTGCGTTCCATTCCGGGAAGAAGCTCTTCAATGGAGCAAGCGACGGCATCGAGGTAGCGCTCGTCGGGCGAAAGCAGGATCGCCTGCGCCGACTCGTCGTGCTCGGCCTGCGAGAAGAGGTCCATCGCCATCCAGTCCGGGTCGGCCGAGCCGTCGGCGATCACCAGGATCTCCGACGGGCCGGCGACCATGTCGATGCCGACTTCGCCGAACACCTGCCGCTTCGCCTCGGCGACGTAGGCGTTGCCCGGTCCGACGATCTTGTCGACGCGCGGAATCGATTTCGTGCCGTAAGCCAATGCGCCGATCGCCTGCGCGCCGCCGATGCCGACCACGCGGTCGACGCCGGCGAGCGCCGCCGCGGCGAGCACGAGCGGGTTCGGGTTGGGGCTCACCATCACGATCTCGCGCACGCCGGCGACCTTTGCCGGCACCGCGTTCATCAGCACCGACGACGGGTACGCCGCCTTGCCGCCCGGCACGTAGAGGC
>Ga0335084_10008346_pt1 | contig 10320 bp, 4 predicted proteins | sample Lox_Sample_44_FD_206721 | JGI IMG/M metagenome (GOLD analysis project Ga0335084, IMG submission 206721) | Soil microbial communities from Loxahatchee National Wildlife Refuge, Florida, United States - Lox_Sample_4.4 | ecosystem: Environmental > Terrestrial > Soil > Wetlands | place: USA: Florida... | reverse complement strand
GGCCACCACCTCCGCGGGCTGACCGAAGCGGTGGAGTTGGGTGGACAGGATGGCGATCGCCAGCGCCTCGGAGAGGCCCACCGCGAGGGCCACGGCGAGGCCGTGCCGCAGCCACCGGCCGCAGTCGTCGGGCCGGCCGGCGCCGTGGGCCCGCGCCACCAGCACCGAGACCGGCACGAGCAAACCCGCGCCCACGACGAAGAACATCCCGAAGACACTGCCCGCGAATGCCGCCGCCGCGAGCGGCACCCGGCCCACGTGGCCGACCATGGCGCTGTCGGTGAGGCCCATCAGGATCTGGCTCACCTGCCCCACGGTGATGGGCAGAGCCAGCGCAAACGTCGGGCGCAATTCCGCAAGCGATGGTTTGAAAGTGGACATGAACTGGAGGGAGTGGTTAGCGCAAGATCCGGCCGTCGGCGACACAAGGACGATCAGCGGGGCGAGGTCCGGCCGGCTGCGCGCGCGGCGCGGCGCGGCCCGGAGAGGGCGCGGCTCGGTACCGCGGGCCTGTCACTTGGTCGGTGGAGCCGGCCGGCTAGCCGCCGCGGGCCACCGGCGGGGACGGCTCAGCGCACCTCACGGACGCGGATCGTGTACCTGCGCGCCAGGTTGTTCGCCGAGGTGAACTTGACGGCCTCGGTGACGTTCTCCGGCAGGGCCAGACTCTGGATCGCGGTGGAGTCGCCCGCGGCCAATCCCTGCTCGTCCTTGAACACGCAATCGACCTGGAGCTTGATGCGTTGCTTCTCGCGGTTCTTCACATTGGCCACGACTTCGAGACGGCCGTCGGGCAGGATGCGCTCCTGCAGACCGGTACACGCGACCGCACCCTGGGGCGTCTGATCGAGCAACACGAACTTATCCGTGCTCTCGATGGTGTACTTCGTGGTGTCGAGCGATCCGTCGGAGCCCGGGGTGGTCCGGCAGCCGGCGAGGAACGCCGCGGCCAGCGCGAGGAGACAGAACGGTTGCCAGTGGTGTTTCATAGGTCGCAGGGTAGGAGGTCGGGTTCGCTGGTGTGGCTGCTCGCGGAGGCAGGCCGAGGGGTCAGGGAATCGAACGGCAGCGGGTATTGTCACTTTTCGGCCGGCGAGGGCAACATCCGTCCGCGGGTCCGTCAGGATCGCGGCGGTCCACGGGACCCCGGCCGGGGCGGTCAGGTCAAAAAGGGCTGCAAACGGAGGCCGCGGACGGGGTTGGAGGGACGAAGCAGCGGTTCAGACGCGGCGGCAGCGGGCCGATGGGCCCGCGCCGGAGTTTTGACAACGGGGCGGAGATCGGCGCCAAGCCCGCGACGGCAAGGATCGGGCGAGCGTTCATGGCAGATAGGTCGGCTCAAGGGGAGACACGACGCCCCACACAAGGTTTCATCGAACCGGGGAGGCGTATCTGGAAACAAATCGCCCCGTCCCGCCCGCCGCGCCTATTTCGCCGCAACTTCTCCGCGGCCAGCCACTACGGTGGCCGGCTGCGCCCGGTGCCGCCGCACCCAGTTCGTGAAGCGTTCGAGGTAGACGTAGATGATCGGCGTCACGTAGAGCGTGAGGACCTGCGAGACAATGAGGCCGCCGGCGACGGCCAGTCCGAGAGGCCGGCGCGAGGATCCGCCCGCCCCGAGGCCGAGCGCGATCGGCAGAGCGCCGGCCAGGGCCGCGAAGGTCGTCATCATGATCGGCCGGAAGCGCACCAGGCAGGCTTGGAAGATCGCCGTCTCGCCCGAGACCACGCCCTTGGCGCGTTCGGCCAGGGCGAAGTCAATCATCATGATCGCGTTCTTTTTCACGATGCCGATGAGCATGATGATGCCGACATAGCCCATCAGATTGAGCTCCTGGCGAAACAACCAGAGCGTGAAGACGGCGCCGAAGCCGGCGGCGGGCAGACCCGACAGGATCGTCAGGGGATGAATGAAATCCTCGTAGAGGACGCCGAGCACGATGTAGATCACGAGCACGGCCATGACGAGCAACAGGGCCAGACCCTGCAGGGACGACGTGAAAGCCTGCGCCACGCCCTGGAAGCCGTAGGTAATCGTCGCGGGCAGCTCGCGGGCGGCGAGGCGGCTGATCGCGGTCGTCGCGTCGCCGAGGGAGTAGCCGGGCTGCAAGTTAAACGAGATCGTCACCGCGGGCATCTGGCCGAGATGGTTGACGGTGAGCGGTCCGACGTCGCGCCGCAGGCGGGCCACGGCGTCGAGCGGCACCAGCTTGCCGCCGGCCGCGCGCAGGTAGAGCAGGGGCAGCGCGCCCGCGTCGCGCTGAAACTGGTCCGCCACCTCCATGATCACGTAGTACTGGTTCGTCGGCGTGTAGATCGTCGACACCTGCCGGCTCCCGTAGGCGCTGTAGAGGGTGTCCTCGATCTGCGCGGGCGTGATGCCGAGCGTGGCCGCGCGGTCGCGGTCGATGTCGACGCTCACCTGCGGGCCCGAGAGCTGCATGTCGGAATTGACGTCCTGCAGACCGGGAAGCGCGCGGATCTTCGCCTCCATGGTGGCCGCCACCGCGTACAGCGACGTCAGGTCGCTGCCGGAGAGCGTGAATTGGTAGAGGGCGCGCGTGGCGTTGCCGCCGATCTGGATCGGCGGGATCTGCTGGGGGTAGGCCCGCATGCCGGAAACGCCGGCCAGCGCCCGGCGCAGCCGCTGCACCACCACCGCGGCCGGATCGCGTTCGCTCCGCGGCTTCAGGCGCACGAAACACCGGCCCGCGTTCCCGCCCGTCACGGTCGACATGAAGGCGCCCACGGCCGGATCCCGGGCGATGATCGCCGCCACGGCCCGCTGGTGCCGGACCATGGACTGAAAGGAGATGTCCTGCGACGCCTCGGTGATCACCGACAGGCGGCCGTCGTCCTGCATCGGGATGAAGCCGAGCGGCAGCCGCAGCGCCACCAGCACCGTGAGCCCCACCGTTGCGACCAGCGCGCCGACCGTCGTCCGCGGATGCCGCAGGCAGATCCGCAGGGTGCGTTCGTAGACGGCGAGCATCCCGTCGAAGAACCGCTCCAGCGCGAGGTAGAGGCGCCCGTGCCCGGTCGCCTCGTGGGGCCGGTGGGACCGCAGGAACCGGCTGCACAGCATCGGCGTGAGCGTCAGCGAGACGAAGCCCGACACCAGGATGGCCGCCGTGATCGTGACAGCGAACTCGTGCAGCAGGCGGCCGAGCACGCCGCCCATGAAGAGGACGGGGATGAAGACGGCCACGAGCGACAGCGTCATCGACACGATGGTGAAGCCGATTTCGCCGGAGCCGCGGAAGGCCGCCTCGCGCACCGGCATGCCCTCCTCGATGTGGCGGACGATGTTCTCGAGCATCACGATCGCGTCGTCGACGACGAAGCCCACCGACAGGGTCAGGGCGAGCAGCGAGAGGTTGTCGACGGTGTAGCCACAGAAAAACATGACCACGAACGTGCCGAGGATGGCCATGGGGATGGCGACCGCGGGGATGAGGGTGGCGCGCAGCGTGCGCAGAAAGAGGAAGATGACGAGCACCACCAGCGACACGGCGAGGACCAGGGTGAACTGCACGTCATTCACCGATTCCCGCACGGGCACGGACTTGTCGTGCAGGATGTCGAGGGTGATGGAGGGGGGCAGCTGCGCCTGGAACGCCGGCAGCAGCGCCTTGACCCGGTTGACGACCTCGACGGTGTTGGTCCCGGGCTGACGCTGGACTGCCAGCACGATGGCGCGCACCTGGTTGAACCAGCTCGCGATGCGATCCTGCTGCACGCTGTCGATCACCTCGGCGAGCTCGCCCAGCCGCACGGGGGCGCCGTTGCGGTAGGCCACGACCATGTCGCGGAACTGCGCGCTGGTGTCGAGCTGGCCGGAGGCGACCACGGTCATCGCCTGGTGCTGGCCGTCGAGCACGCCGGTGGGCAGGTTGACGTTGTGGGAAGCGAGCGCGGCCTGCACCTCCGACAGCGCGATGCCGCGACTGGCGAGCGCCCGCGGGTCGAGCTGGACGCGCAGCGCGTACTTCTGCGAGCCGAAGACGTTGACTTGCGCCACGCCATCGACGGTCGAGATGCGCTGCGAGAGGATCGTCTCGGCATATTCGTCCACGACCGACAGGGGCAGGGTGGGCGAGCTCAGGGCGAGGAAGAGCACCGGCGCGTCGGCCGGGTTGGTTTTGCGGAACGACGGCGGCGCCGGCATCTCCGTCGGCAGGCGGCGCTGCACCGCGGCGATGGCGGCCTGCACGTCCTGCGCGGCGGCGTCGATGTTGCGCTCGAGCGTGAACTGCAGGGTGATCTGGGTGCTGCCCAGCGCGCTGGTCGAGACCATCGAGTCGATGCCCGCGATCGTGGACAACTGCTGCTCGAGCGGCGTGGCCACCGCCGAGGCCATGGTCTCGGGCGTGGCGCCGGGCAGGCCGGCCGAGACCACGATCGTCGGGAAGTCGACGTTGGGCAGGTCGCTGACCGGCAGGAGGTGGTAGGCCATCGCGCCGAAGACGCACAGCGCCGCGGTCAGCAGCGTGGTCATCACCGGACGGCGGATGCAGAGTTCGGGCAGGTTCATGGCGGGCCGGCGGCGGCGGACGGGCTCACGACTCGGGCGCGGGTCCGGCCGGGGCGGCGGCGGTGGACGCCGCGTCGGGCAGGGCCGGCGCCTTCACGTCCACGCGGGCGCCGGGCACAAGACGCAGCTGACCGTCGGTCACGACCGTCTCGCCCTCGCGCACGCCGGTGCGGATGACGGTGAAGCCCTCGGCCGAGCGGCCGATCTGCACGGGGCGAAGCTCCACGGTCCGGTCGCCGATCACCACGTAAACCTGGCTGCCGTTCTGCCCGGTCTGAACGGCGTTGGACGGAACGAGCAGCGCGTTCTGGTCGGCGCCGTATTGGGTCTCGACGTCGACGGACTCGCCCGGCCAGAACGTGTGATCGGCGTTGGCGAAGGTGGCCTTCAACATGATCATGCCGGTCGCCGGATCGACTGCATTGTCGATGAAATCGAGCCGCCCGTCCGCGGGGTGTGCCGCGCCGTCATGGGTGGTCGCCCGCACGGTGGCGGTGCCCGCCGCCAGCGCGGCCCGCAGCGCGGCCAGCGTGCCCTCCGGCACGGCGTAGGCCACGGTGATGGGCGCGAGTTCGTTGATGGTGACGATCGTGAAGCCGTTGTCATTGGCCTTGACGAGCGCGCCCTCGTGGAGATTGAGCTGGCCGGTGCGCCCGCCGATGGGCGCGCGGATCTCCGTATAGCTGAGCTGCAACTCGGCGTTGGCGACGGCCGCCTCCTTGGACTGCACCTGCGCGCGGCTGGTCGCCACGTCCGTGAGCAGCTGCGCGAGCTGCTCCTTGGAGATCGCCTGCTGCTGGTCGAGCTGCTGGTAGCGCTGGGCTTCGACCTCGGCGTGCTCGGCCTGGGCCCGGGCGTTGGCGAGGTCGGCGCGCGCGCTGCGCAGCGCGTTCTCGAAGGGGCGGCGGTCGAGCGCCACCAGCAAGTCGCCGGCCTGCACGTCATCGCCTTCGCGGAAGTGGATGGTCTGGATGACGCCGTCCACTTGGGATTTGACCGCCACGGAGCGCAGCGCCTGGACCACGCCGATGGAGAACTGGCGCAATGGCAGCGTCTTCCGTACTGCACGTCCGACCTGCACGGGCACCGTGGGCAGATCCGCCGCCGCGGCGTTGCGGGCGCGGCCACAACCAGCGGCGAGCAGCGTGACCGCCAAACCGGCGCAGACACCGGCGCGCGCCCAGTTTTCCGACCGGACGATTGTTGGAACGAATGGCATTGACTGAGGGTAACTCCGCCGTCCGAGCGGCGCTAGCAAGAAGATTGCGTCTGGCGAACCGGGACTGAGCCTCGAAACTGGCTCCGCAGGTGACGCCGCTGACCGGCGTCCGGTTTCCCCGCGCCGCGCTTGCCCCGGCTAAGATCGCCCGCAAAGCTCGCGGCATGCCGGGCTTCGTGCTCTCGCTCGATCAAGGGACGACCTCATCGCGCGCCGTGATCTTCGACCGGCGGGGCCGGGCGCGGGCGATCGTCCAGCAGGAGTTTCCGCAGCGCTATCCGCATCCGGGATGGGTCGAGCACGATCCGGCGGATCTTTGGGACAGCACCCGGCGCGTGGCGCTGGCCGCCGTGGCCGAGGCCAACCTCACGGCCGCCGACCTCGCCGCGATCGGCGTGGCCAACCAGCGCGAGACCACCCTGCTTTGGGAACGGCGCACCGGCCGGCCGGTCGCCCCCGCCATCGTGTGGCAGGACCGCCGCACCGCCGACGCCTGCCGGCGGCTCCAGGCGCGCGGGTGCGAGCCGCTCGTTCGCCGCCGCACTGGCCTGCTGCTCGATCCCTATTTCAGCGGCACGAAGCTCGCCTGGCTGCTCGACCGCGTGCCCGGCGCGCGCCGGCGGGCCGGACGCGGCGAGCTGGCCTTCGGCACGGTCGACAGCTGGCTGCTCTGGCAGCTCACCGGCGGGCGCGTGCATGCCACCGATGTCTCCAATGCCTCGCGCACGCTGCTGTTCAATCTCCGCACGGGCGACTGGGACGACGAATTGCTCCGGCTCCTGCGGATTCCGCGCGAAGTCCTGCCGGAGGTGGGCGCGAGCAGCGGGATTTTCGGCGAGGTGACTGCGCTGCCCGCGCTGCGCGGCGTGCCGCTCGCCGGCGTGGCGGGCGATCAGCAGGCCGCCCTCTTCGGCCAGGCCTGCTTCCGCGCCGGGATGGCGAAGAACACCTACGGGACCGGTTGTTTTCTGCTCCTGCACACCGGCAACCGGCCGGTCGTCTCGAGGCACCGCCTGCTCACCACGGTGGCTTGGAAGATCGGCGACCGGATCGAGTATGCGCTCGAAGGCAGCGTTTTCATCGGCGGCGCAGTGGTGCAATGGCTGCGCGACGGTCTCGGGCTCATCACCCGCTCGGCCGAGGTCGAGGCGCTGGCCGCCCGGGCCCGCGACAGCGGCGGCATCTACCTCGTGCCGGCCTTTGCCGGGTTGGGCGCGCCCCATTGGGACCCGGCCGCGCGCGGCGCCATCGTCGGGCTGACCCGCGGCAGCAACGCGGCCCAGCTCGCGCGGGCCGCCCTCGAAAGCATCGCCTTCCAGAGCGCCGATGTGCTCAGCGCCATGGAAGCCGACGCGCATCTCCGCCTCGGCGAACTGCGCGTCGATGGCGGCGCGACCGTGAACAACGATCTGATGCAGTTTCAAGCTGATCTGCTGCGCGTGCCCGTGGTGCGGCCGCGCACGATCGAGACCACCGCCTTGGGCGCGGCTTATCTGGCCGGCCTGGCGGTCGGCTTCTGGAGGGATCGCGACGAGATCGCTGCGCTCTGGCGGGTCGAGCGCACCTTCGCGCCCCGGGGCTCCGCCGCGGCCATGCGCCGCTGCCACGCCGGCTGGCGGCGGGCCGTCGAGCGGGCGAAGGCGTGGGACCTTTCGGACCGCCATTAGCGGCGCCCAGCCGACCGGCGTCGTTGCGAGTTCTGACAGTGCGGTGAGGTGCTTCCTCTATTGCCAGCGATATGAAAAAAAGCAGCATGGCGGCTGCCTGACCCGTTGACCCCATGAAATTACGCTTGCTCGATTACGCCCTGTCTGGGGCGCTGGTGTCTTTAGTCCTTGTCTTCGCGACCGCCGCGCGTGCGGCCGAATCCGACGTTGGCTCTCTTCGCGCCAAGGCGGAGAAGGGCAATGCCGTCGCCCAATACAACCTCGGCCTCGCCTACGCGGAGGGCAGGGAAGTGGCGCGGGACCCGGTCGAGGCCTATGTCTGGCTCAGTCTCGCTGCCGAGAACGGTACCACCGGCAAGGCGCTCGGCGCTATCTTGGGGGAAATGTCGGCTGACCAGCTGGCCGCGGGGAAGCTCCGGCTGGGGGAACGGCGGGCCACCATTCCCGGCGTGGTGTCCGTGCATCCGCTCGCGACGGTGCGCAGCGCCGCGGCCGCCCCCGCCGCGGTCGAAGCCGCGGGTCCGGAAGCGGGCGCGCCGGCGGCGGATCGCGTGGCGTCCTTGGAGCGGGAGCTCAGCGCGCTGCGCGACGAGAAGGCGAAGCGCGATCAGGAGGCCGCGGCGATGCTGGCCGCGTTGAGCGGGGCCAAGGCCGCCGCGGTGGCAGCCGAACAACGCGCCGCGCAGGCCGATGCCGCCCTCAGCCAGCGATCGAAAGACGTCATCGTTCTTCAGACCGAGCGCAATCAGCTCCGCCAGCAACTGACCGCCATGCCGGCCGCGGTCGCGGTCGCGGTGGCGCCGCTGCAGCAGGAGCGGGACAAACTCGCCGGACGGCTGGCTGTGGCCAACTCCGACATGCAGGCGTTGCGCGAGCGCCTGGCCAGGCTCGAGGCGGAGTCTGAGAGACTCCAGTCCGCCGCCACCGGCGCCGCGGGTCTCCAGCAGGAGCGCGACAAACTGGCGGCGCGCCTCGCCACGGCCAATGCCGACATGCAGTCGCTGCGCGAACGCCTGGCCAAGCTCGAGGCGGAGAATGAGAAACTGCAGTCCGCCGCGACCGGCGCCGCCGGCCTCCAGCAGGAGCACGACAAACTGGCGGCGCGGCTGGCGACGGCCAACGCCGACATGCAGTCGCTGCGCGAACGCCTGGCCAAACTGGAAGGGGAAAACGAAAAGTTCCAGCAGGCGGCCGCGGAAAATGCGCAGGCTGCGGCCAGCCTGGCCGCACTCCGGCGCGAACACGACGAACAGGCCAGGGCGCTTGCGGCCGCCCAGGCCGGCCAAGGCCGCACGGCCGATTTGGCCGCGCAACTGGAGGCCGCCCGCCGGGACTTGGTGGCATCGCAAAGCGCCGCGGCGGACCTGACCGCCCGGCTCCAGACGCTGAGCGCGGACAAGGAATCGCTGGGGCGCCAGCTGGCGGCCGCCGGCGAGGCCGGGCGCGATCTCGCCGCGCTGCAGGCCCGGGCGGAGAACAACGCCACCGAACTGGCCGCGCTGCGCCAGCGGAACGCCGAGCTCGCCGCTGCCCGCCAGCAGCTCGAAACCCAGGCGAAGGCCGCCGCGCAGCGCGTCGAACAACAGGCCGCCGCCCTGGCGCAGATGGAGACCCAGCGCCGCGCGGCGGAAGCCAGCGCGGGGGAGAAGAGCGGGCAGCTCGCCGCGGCGACCCAGGAGGCGGACGATTTGAAGAAACAGGCGGCCGAGGCGAACCAGCGCCTGCGCGCCGCCCAGACGAAGCTCGACGAACAGGAGGCTGCACTCGCCGCCGCCCGCCAGGCCGTGGCCGCCGGCGAGAGCCGGGCGAAGGACGTGCCGAAACTGACGGCCGAGGTCGCCGCCCTTCAGACACAGCTGGCGGAGCTGCAGGGCGAGCGCGACAGCCTCCGCGCCCGCGGCGTGGAGCTCGCGGCGGCGCAGCAGGCGGGGGAGAAATCGGCCGCGGCGCTGGCCGAGGCGCAGAAGCAACGGCAGGGCTTGGAGGCGGAACTCGCCAAGCAGGGCCGCCAAGTGGTCGAGTTGGAGAAGGAACGCGACGGGCTGCGCACCCAGCTCGCCGCCGCGGACGCCGCCAAGACCGCCGCCACGGCGCAGGCCGGCGAGGCGACCCGTCTGAAGACTGCCGCCGCGGACGCCGACCGGCGCGCCCAGCAGGCCGAGACCGCCCTCGCTCAGCGGGGCAAGGACATCATCGTCCTCCAAACCCAATTGCAGGACGCGCGCCATGAGCGCGATAGCCTAACGGCGCAGGTGAAGCAGCTTTCGGAGGAACGAACGGCTCTGGCCAAGGGCGACGAACAGCGCCTGGCGCTGGCCGCCAAGGCGGCGGACCAGGACAAACAACTGGCCACCCTCACAGGCCGGATCACGCAATTGACCGAGGAAAAGGCCGCGCTGGCGCAACATGCGGCCGCAAGCGGGGAAACCGATCGCGAGCTGACCGCGTTGCGGGCGCAGGTCACGCAGGGCGCGGCCGATCTCGCCACCCTGCGCGCGCGCAACGCCGAGCTGACCGCCGCCAACCAGAAACTCGATGAACAGAGCCGCGCCGCGGCCAAGCAGGCCGGGGCGTCGGCGTCGGCGGCCCTCGCGCAAGCGGAGGAGCGGAGCCGGAGGGCGGAGGCCAAGCTGGCTGATCAGTTGAAGGAAGTCGCCGCCATCGCCGCCGAACGCGACGGCCTCGAGGTGCAGGTGAAGGAACTCACCGAGAACCGGAAGGCGCTCGCGCAGGCCGGCCAGCAGCGCCAGGCGCTCGAAGCCAAGGCGGCCGAGCAGGGCCGGGACCTCGCGGCGCTTGCCGCGGAGCGCGATCAGTTGCGCGAACGGTTGACCGCCGCCAGCGGCACCGCCAAGGCGGATATCTCCGCCCGGGACGAGCAGCTGGCCGCGCTGACCCGG
>Ga0335084_10008345_pt1 | contig 10321 bp, 9 predicted proteins | sample Lox_Sample_44_FD_206721 | JGI IMG/M metagenome (GOLD analysis project Ga0335084, IMG submission 206721) | Soil microbial communities from Loxahatchee National Wildlife Refuge, Florida, United States - Lox_Sample_4.4 | ecosystem: Environmental > Terrestrial > Soil > Wetlands | place: USA: Florida... | reverse complement strand
AGGGTGGACGCTTCAAGCGGACGGCCCGGCGGCGCGGGGTTTCGTGCTAATCATGGAGGCCCCTCCGGGAGGGGTCAATCGGCATTCGCGTGACCAGCGCACCCACCACGCCCCCACCCCCCGCCGAGGCGGAAGCCCAGGGGACCCGCCTCGAGCGCGGCCTCGTGACCTTCTTCCTGGTCGCGATGATCCTCCTCCCCGCCGCCTCCACCGTCTCCCGCCGCCTCACCGGGCGGGAGCTGCCCGGCTCCGCGGTCCTCGCCCAGAACATCACCCTCTGGGTCGGCTTCCTCGGCGCGATGCTCGCCACCGCCTCGGGCCGCCACCTCGCCCTCTCCACCATCGACCTCGTCCCGGCGGGCGCCCCGCGCCGCGCCGCGGTCTTCCTCGGGCAGGCGGTCTCGGCCGCCGCCTGCGCCCTCCTCGCCTGGGCGTCCCTGCAGCTGGTCCGCTCGGAGTGGAGCGGGTTCGGCATGGTGGCCTTCGGGATCCGGGTCGCGTGGAGCCAGCTGGTGATGCCGGTCGGCTTCGCGGTGATGGCCTGGCGCTTCGCCTGGCGGGCGGGCGGCGCGGGCCGGCTGCGCTGGTGGGCCCGGGCGGCGGCCTACGCCCTGGCGGGGGGGGCGTTCCTCCTCGGCCGGGCGGCGCCGGGCGCCGCGCTCAGCTGGGCGCTCGGGGGGGCGGTGGTCCTGGCGTTCCTCCTGGGGGCCCCGGTGTTCGTGGCGATGGCCGGCACCGCCATGCTCCTCTTCTTCCGCGACAGCGGGCCGCTCGCCATCGCCGCCGTCCCCACCGCCACCTTCAACCTGGTCTCCTCCGCCACCCTCCCCGCCATCCCGCTCCTCACCGCCGCCGGCTACGTGCTGGCCGAGGGGGGCGCGGCCCGGCGGCTGGTGCGCGCCTACCGCGGGGTCTTCGGCTGGATGCCGGGCGGGCTCGCCATCATGGCGACCGTCGTCTGCGCGCTCTTCACCACCTTCACCGGCGCCTCCGGGGTGACGATCCTCGCCCTGGGCGGCCTGCTCCTGCCGGCGCTCCTCGAGGAGGGCTACCCGGAGGACTTCTCCGTCGGCCTGGTCACCGCGGCCGGGTCCCTGGGCCTCCTCTTCCCTCCCTCCCTGCCGGTGATCCTCTACGGCGTGGTGGCCCAGGCCCCCATCGAGCACCTGTTCCTGGGCGGGCTCCTCCCCGGCCTCCTGATGATCGCCATCGTCGCCGCCTACGGGGTGGTGGTGGGGGTCCGCTCGGGCGCGCCCCGGCAGGCGATCGCCCCCCGCGAGGCGGCCCGGGCGCTCTGGGAGGCGAAGTGGGACCTCGGGCTGCCGGTGCTGGTGGTGATGGCGGTCGGGTCCGGCTACGCCACGGTCGTGGAGGCGGCGGCGCTCGCCGCCACCTACTCGCTGGTGGTGGAGCTCCTGGTCTTCCGCTCCGTCCACCCGGTGCGCGACCTGCCCCGGGTGCTGGTTCACGCGTCGGCGCTGGTGGGGAGCGTGCTCATCCTGCTCGGGACGGCGCTCGGGCTGACCTCCTGGTTCGTGGACGAGGAGATCCCCACCCGGCTGGTGGAGTGGATGACCGGCCACGTCCACTCGCCCGCCCTCTTCCTGCTCATGCTGAACGCGGTCCTCCTCGTGCTCGGCAGCGTGCTCGAGATCTACTCCGCCATCGTCGTGCTCGCGCCTCTGGTGGCGCCGCTCGGGGTGGCCTACGGCGTCGAGCCCATCCACCTCGGGGTGGTCTTCCTGGCCAACCTCGAGCTCGGCTTCCTCCTGCCGCCCATGGGGCTGAACCTCTTCCTCTCCGCCTCGCGCTTCGAGAAGCCGCTCCCCTACCTCTACCGGAAGGCCTTCCCCTTCCTGCTCATCATGGCGGTGGGCGTCCTGGCCATCACCTACCTGCCCGCCATCACCACCGGAGTGGTCCGGGCCCTGGCCCGGGGGCCCTAGGCGACCCGGCGGGCCCCGGCCGGCCAGCCCTCCCGCAGCGCGTAGAGCGCGAAGGCCACCGCGTAGGCCCCGAGCACGTCGATGGTGTAGTGCAGGTGGGCGAGGAAGACCGACGCCACCACCAGCACGTGCCCGGCGAGCGCCGGCCAGCGGAGCCGCGGCCACCGCCAGACGTAGAGCAGGAGCAGGAAGGTGGTGGCGGTGTGGCCGGAGAAGAACAGGTCCTTGGTCAGGTAGGCGCGCATCGAGGAGTGGGCGAAGACCTGCCAGGGGGAGATCAGCTCCAGGATGGCCTGGCCCGGGGCGCGGCCGCCGATCCCCGGTCCCGCGCGGAGCGGGTCGGGGGCCCCGAGGCCGGTGACGAGCAGCGTCGCCCCGCGGGCGAGCGAGACCAGGGCGCCGGTGACGTTGTAGCGTACGAACCGGCGCGGCGACGTCCAGAGCAGGGCCGCCGCCAGCGGCAGGTAGGCGAGCAGCCAGAGGAGGTAGTTCGCGCCCGCCACCGCCTCCGAGTACGGGATCCGCGCGAGCACCAGGTCGGGGAGGGTGGGGGCGGGCCGGAGCTCGTTCCAGACCGCCGCCGCGATCATGGCGGCGTAGGCGGCGCCGCGGAGGAGGAGGGCGGCGAGCACCGCCGGCCAGGCGGCCCGCAGGGCGAGGAGGCCCCCCTCGGGCGGAGAGGCCGGCGGCGGGGCGGAGGCGCGGGGCTCCACGGCGCGCTGGCCTAGACGGCGGCGGGCGGCGCGACCGCGGACGCCGGCATGCCCTCGAGGAGCCGCACCAGCCTGGGCCGGACGCCGGTCGCCACGAGGAGCGCCTCGAGCCGCGCCTGGGCCTCGCGGGAGCCGGCCCGGACCTTGCGGCCCAGGATGAGCTCGTTCTTCGCCGAGTGCTCCCAGCCGGTGAGCTCGGTCACGGTGACCCGGTAGCCGTGGGCCTCGAGCGCCAGCGCCCGGAGCACGTTGGTGAGGTGGGAGCCGAACTCGCGCCGGTGCCAGGCGTGCGCGAAGAGCGGGGCGAGCACCTCTCCGGCGGCGCCCGGCGCGGGCGCGGGGGCCTCCGCCAGCTGCCGGGCCACCTCCGCCTGGCAGCAGGGGACGACCGCGACGTGGTCCGCGTTCCGGCCGATGGCGAGGGCGAGGGCGTCGTCGGTGGCGGTGTCGCAGGCGTGGAGGGCGATGACCAGGTGGACCCGCTCCGGGACGGGGGCGGCCTCGATGGACGCCTCCACGAACCGGAGCCGGTCGAAGCCGAGCCGGGCCGCCCGCTCCGCCCCGGCCCGGACCAGCTCCGGGCGCGCCTCGATGGCGAGGAGGGTCCCCTTCTCCGCCGGCCGCAGGAACAGCTGGTAGAGGACGAAGCCGAGGTAGCTCTTCCCCGCGCCGCAGTCCACGGCCACCGGGTCCCCGAAGCGCCCGAGGACGTCGTCGAGCGCGGGAGCGAGGAGGTTCGCGAGGTGGTTCACCTGCTTGAGCTTGCGGAGGCTGTCGGCGTTGAGGTCGCCGGCGCGGGTGAGGAGGTGGAGCTCCTTGAGGAGCTCGGGCGACGTCCCGGGGAGCAGCTCGCGGCGGACCGCCTCCCCCTTCACCTGCGTTCGCATGACCCTCTTGTAACCCGTCCCGGCGCGGGCGCCCACGCCCGGTTGACGGGCCGGCGCCGGCGGGGCTAACGAACGGGGCCGTGGGCGCGCGCCACCCCTACCTGGACCTCCCCGGCCCCTGGCTGGTGGCCCACCGGGGCGGGAGCCTGCTCGCGCCGGAGAACACGCTCCCCGCCTTCGACCGGGCCGCCGCCCTGGGGGCCGACGCCCTCGAGATCGACGTCCGCCGCACGGCCGACGGGGCGGTGGTGGTCTTCCACGACGAGGAGACGGCCCGCCTCACCGGCGCCCCGGGCACCATCGAGGCGCGCACCCTCGCCGAGGTGAAGGCGCTCGACGCCGGCCATTCCTTCACCCCCGACGGCGGCGCGAGCTTCCCCTTCCGCGGCCGGGGCGTCGCCGTCCCGCGCCTCTCCGAGGTGCTCGCCCGCCACCCGCGGCTCCGGCTCAACATCGACGCCAAGCCGGACGACCCGGCCCTGGCCGAGGCGCTCGCCCTGGAGCTCCGCGCCGCGGGCGCCTTGGAGCGGGTCTGCGTCGGGTCCTTCTTCGACGCCCAGGCGGAGCGGCTCGGGGCCCTGCTCCCCGGCTGCGCCCGCTACCTCCCGGAGCGGGCTGCCACGTGCCACGTGATGGCGGCGAAGAGCGGCGCCGACGGGGCGGCCTGCCCGGGCGGCTACCAGCTCGCCGACCTGCCCCACCGCCTGGGCGACCTCGAGGTGGTGGACCGGGCGGTGGTGAGCTACCTCCACGCCCGCGGCATCCCGGTCCACGTCTGGACGGTGGACGACGAGGCGGAGATGCGGGAGCTGCTCGCCCTGGGCGTGGACGGGATCGTCACCGACCGGCCGGACCTGCTGGCGCGCGTGCTGGGGCGGTGAGCCGGGAACGGCCGACTCCTCCTCGCCTCGAGCGCCTCGCCCGGGCAGAGGCCCTCACCCGTCCTCCCCTCGTCGCGGCCACGATGGGACGATCTCCCGGGGCCGTCCCCTCACCCCGGCGCGCCGCCCGGGGCGTAGTGGTGCGGCGGGGACTCGACGGGGAAGGCGGGAATGGCCTCGACCATCTCCTCGTCCAGGTAGCACCAGGCCCAGTCCTCGCCCGGCTCGAACGACTTCATGGTCGGGTGCCGGGTGGCGTGGAAGTGCTTGGTGGCGTGCCGATTCGGCGAGCTGTCGCAGCAGCCCACGTGGCCGCAGGTCAGGCAGAGCCGGAGGTGGACCCAGCCGGACCCGCGCTCCAGGCACTCCTGGCAGCCCTGCGAGCTCGGCTGGACCGGCCCGGGACGGGCGGCGAGCAGCCTGGTCAGGTGCTTGCACATCGTTCGCTCCTTCCGCGCGCGGAGCGCACCCCGCGCCGCCTCGATGGCGGGCCGGGGCGGGCGGCGCTCCTCACGGAAGGGGCCCGGCGCTACTGGTGCGCGGCGGCCAGGTCCGGGTGCTTCTGCACGAACTCGTCGAAGGTGCCCGGGAAGTCGAGGATCTCCTCCCCCCGGTGCATCGACCAGATCCGGCTCCCCACCTCCCGGATCAGCTCCTGGTCGTGGGTCACCACGATCACCGTCCCCTCGTAGCGCTGCAGCCCCTCGGAGAGGGCGGCGATCGACTGCAGGTCGAGGTGGTTGGTGGGCTCGTCCAGGATCAGCACGTTGTCCTTGAAGAGCATGAGCTTGGCGAGGAGGAGGCGGACGGTCTCGCCGCCGGAGAGGGTGGCGGTGGGCTTCATCCGCTCCTCGCCGGAGAAGAGCATCCGGCCGAGGAGCCCGGAGATCTCCTCGTTCGAGAGCTTGTCCTCGAGCTCGCGCAGCCAGCCGAAGGCGGTGGTGCCCGGCCGGATCACGCCCGCCTGGTCCTGGGGCAGGTAGCCGACCTGCGCCTGGTGGCCCCACTTCACGTGGCCCCGGTCCGGCTGCAGCTCGCCGGAGAGCATCTTCACGAGCGTCGTCTTGCCCACGCCGTTCTTGCCGATGACGCAGACCTTCTCCCCCCGGGTCACGAGCGCGCTGAAGGGGAGGACCACGTCCAGGCCGCCGTAGCTCTTGGCGATCCCCTCCACGGTGAGGGTCTGCTTCCCGGAGGGCGCCTTCTGCTCGAACTTGATGAAGGGGGCCTGGATGTTCGACCGCTTCATGTCCTCGAGCTTGAGCTTCTGCATCGCCCGGATCCGGCTCTGGACCTGGGAGGCGCGGGTCCCGGCGTGGAAGCGGGCGACGAATTCCCGGAGCTGCTCGATCTTCTTCCGCTTCTCGGCGTTCTCCGACTCGACCCGGGAGCGGACCTGGCCCTTCTGCCGGACCATGTCGTCGTAGCCGCCTGGGTAGGTGATGATCGTCTCGTAGTCGATGTCGGCGATGTGGGTGCAGATCGCGTTCAGGAAGTGGCGATCGTGGGAGATGGTGATCAGCACCCCCTCGAAAGCGTGGAGGAACCCCTCCAGCCAGCGGATCGACTCGATGTCGAGGTGGTTGGTGGGCTCGTCGAGGAGCAGCGCCTGGGGCTTGCCGAAGAGCGCCTGGGCGAGCAGGACGCGGAGCTTGTACCCGCCGGTGAGCGCCCGCATGGGCTGGTCGTGCCAGGGCTCCTCGATCCCGAGCCCCTGGAGCAGCTCGGCCGCGTCCGCCTCGGCCGAGTAGCCGTCCTCCTCGCCGATCACCGCCTCGAGCTCGGCCAGCCGGTGGCCGTCCTCGTCGCTGATCTCCGGCCTGGCGAGGAGCACCTCCTTCTCGCTCATCGCCTCCCAGAGGGCGCGGTTGCCCATCAGGACCACGTCCAGGACGCGGTTGTCCTCGAACCGGTAGTGGTCCTGGCGGAGGATCCCGAGCTTCCGGGGGCGCTGGATCTCGCCGGTGTCCGGCTCCTCGTCGCCGGCGAGGATCTTCATGAAGGTGGTCTTGCCGGCGCCGTTCGGGCCGGTCAGGCCGTAGCGGTTGCCGGGCGAGAACGCGACGTCCACGTCCTCGAAGAGCTTCTTCGGCCCGAAGGCCTTGGTGACGTTCTGCACCGAGATCATGGCGCGGGCTTTCTACCGGAACTCGGGCGGTTTGGCGACCCGCCTCCGAGACGGCGCTCGACCGGGCCGGACCGCCGGGCTAGGCTCCCGCGCCGTGACCGTGCCGCCGGCCGGCGACGACCGCCTCTCCGCCGGCCCGGCCGGCCGGGCGCTCCTCGTCCTCACCCTGGTCAACCTGGTCAACTACATGGACCGGTTCCTGGTCTCGGCCCTGGTCGAGAGCCTGCGGGCCGACCTCTGGCTCACCGACCTCCGGCTGGGCTGGCTGATGACCAGCTTCATGATCGTCTACTCCCTCACCTCGCCGGCCTTCGGGGCGCTCGGCGACCGGCGGGCGCGCCCCCCGCTCCTCGCCTTCGGGGTGGGGCTCTGGAGCGTCGCCACCCTCCTCTCCGGTGCGGCCCGCGGCTTCTGGACCCTCCTCGCCGCCCGGTCGGCGGTGGGCGTGGGGGAGGCGGCCTACGGCACCATCTGCCCCGGGCTCCTCGCCGACTGGTTCGGGCCGGACCGGCGCAGCCGGGCCTACGCGATCTTCTTCGCCGCCATCCCCGTCGGCTCGGCGTTCGGCTACATCCTCGGCGGCCTGGTGGAGCACCGCTTCGGCTGGCGCGCCGCCTTCGTGGTCGCGGGGGTGCCGGGGATCGCGCTGGCCCTCGCCTGCCTGCGGCTCGGGGATCCGCCGCGGGGGGCCCGGGAGCGGCCCTGGGCCGCCCTGCGCGGCGAGGGGCTGGCCGCCACCTACCGGCGGCTCGCCGCGAACCGCCCCTACCTGCTGGCGGTGGGGGGCTACGCGGCCTACACCTTCGCGGTCGGCGGGATGGCCTTCTGGATGCCCGCCTTCCTGGAGCGCTCGCGGGGCGTCCCGCGCGCCGTCGCCACCGTCCAGTTCGGGACGGTGGTGGTGATGACCGGCTTCCTCGGCACCTTCGCGGGCGGGTTCGCGGCCGACGCCCTCCGCCGGCGGCTGCGCGAGGCGGACCTCTGGCTCTGCGGGATCGCCACCCTGGCCGCCGCCCCGCTGGCCCTGGTGGTGTTCGCCGTCCACCGCCCGGGCGTCTACCTGCCCGCCCTGATCCTCGCCCAGCTGCTCCTCTTCGCCTCCTCCGGGCCGGTCAACGCGGCGGTGATGAACGTGGTCCCGCCCGCCGAGCGCGCCACCGCCTCGGCCATGACCATCCTCGCCATCCACGTGCTCGGCGACCTGCCCTCGCCCACCCTGATCGGCGCGCTCTCCGACCGGACCTCGCTCGGCCGCGCGGTCCTGATCGTCCCGCTCGCCATCGCCGTGGCGGGCGCCATCTGGACCTTCGCCGCCCTCCGCGGCGAGCGGCTGGCGCCGCCCCGGGCCTAGGCTAGCCGCGGGGCTGGGGCCGGTAGTCGGCGCGGAGGTTCGAGGGGCGCTCCAGGCCTCGCTCCAGCTCGTACACCTTGGCGAGCTGGAGGAAGCGCTCGTAGGCGGCGTTCACCGCCACCGTGAAGCCCGGGAAGCCGTCGAGGAAGCCGCGCTTCACCAGGTAGACCTCGACGAACTTGACGAGCGGCTTCCAGAGCGCCGGCAGGAGCCGGAACGGCTGTCCCCGGTGGCGGCGGTTGAAGGCCTGGATCGAGGAGAAGGCGTTGACGGTGGTCGCCTGGTGGGCGAGGTCCCGGAAGCTGTGGTGGAGGAGGTCGTGGACCAGGTCGCCGCCCGGGCCGTCCACCACCGCGTAGTCGTGCGGGTTGTCGCCGGTCCAGCGGGCGCGCGAGCGCCGGAAGAGGCGGTACTTCCGCTGGGGGTACCAGCCGGCGTGCCGGATGGGCCGCCCCATGGCGAAGGTGAGCCGCGGCACCCGGAAGCCGACCCGCTCGCCCGGCTCGAGATCCCGGATCTCGGCGAGGAGCTCGGGGCTGAGCCGCTCGTCGGCGTCGAGGGAGAGGACCCACTCGTTCTTGCAGAGGGAGAGGGCGCGGTTCTTCTGCTCCACGTGGCCGTCGAAGGCGTGCCGCTCGAACCGGACGCCGGGGAAGCCGCGGGCCACCTCCTCGGTCCGGTCGGTGCTGAACGAGTCGAGGACCACGATCTCGTCCGCCAGCGCCTCGCAGGACCGGATGCAGTCGGCGAGGTTCCGCTCCTCGTTGTAGGTGATGATGGCGACCGAGATCCCCCGCATGGCGGGCATTTGAACCACGCCCGCGGCCGGGCGGCAACGGCTCGGCGCGCCCTAGCCCAGCGCCTCGGCGTAGACCGCCAGCACGTCGGCCGCGATCCGCTCGCTCCGGAAGCGCTCGGCGTGGGCCAGCCCGGCCGCGCGCATGGCGGCCCGGCGGTCGGGGCTCCCCAGGATCTCCGCCAGCGCCGCCCGGAGCTCCCCGGCGTCGCCCGGCGCCACGTCGGCCGCGCCGGGGCCGCCCGCCTCGGGGAAGACGCCGCCGCGGGTGGTCACCACCGGCGTCCCCGAGGCGAGCGCCTCGACGATGGGGATGCCGAAGCCCTCGAACAGGGAGGGGTAGACCGCCACCGCCGCCAGCCGGTAGAGGGCGGCCAGGTCCTCGGTGGAGACGCCGCGGAGGAACCGGACCCGCCCCTCGATGCCTCGCTCGCGGAGGAACGCCTCCACCACCCCGGCGTAGGGGGTGGGCCGCCCCACCACCACCAGCCGGACGTCGGGCAGCTCGGCCAGCGCCTTCGCCACGGTGAGCAGGTTCTTGCGGGGCTCGATGGTCCCCACCGCCAGCACGAACCCGGGCTCGAGGCCGTGCCGCCGGGCCGCCTCGGCGAGCCGCTCCGGCCCGACCTCGGCGCGGAAGGCCGGGTGGCAGTCCTGGTAGACCACCCGGATCCGCTCCTCCGGCACCCGGTAGAGGTCCACCAGGTCCCGCCTCGTCTGCTCGGAGATCGCGATCACCCGCCGGGCCCGCGCCGTCGCGCTCCTCGCCTTCCAGCGGTAGATGCGCCGGTCCACGGCGGCGTACAGCTCCGGGTAGCGCTCGAAGATGAGGTCGTGGATGGTCACCACCGGCGCCACCCCGACGCGCTCGATCCCGAGGGGCAGCTCCCCGGTGAGCCCGTGGAAGAGCTCCACCCGGTCGCGCCGCAGGTCCCTCGCCACCCCCGCCTGGCGCCAGAGCGCCGGCAGGAGCCGGCCCAGCCCCGAGGGGCCCCGCACCTCGACGCGCGCGCCCCCCGCGTCGAAGGGGAGCGGGCCGGGCCGCGGGCTGTAGAGCAGGTAGGCGTGCTCCGGCGCCTCGGCGCAGAGGGCGCGGACCAGGTCCCGGCCGTAGTTGCCGAGCCCGGTCGCGTTGTGGAACACGCGCTTCGCGTCGAAGCCGAGGCGCATCGGGGAGCGAGAGCCTGGAGCCGCTACCTCGCCCGCGCCCTCAGGGCAGGTGCAGGACGGTGAAGGCGAGCCAGCTCGCCACCGCCCCCACCACCGACATCGAGAGCCCCCAGATCAGCATGTCCCGGAAGACCTTGTTCTTGTCGGCCTTGGGGCCGGCGTTGGCGATGAAGACCGCCCCGGTGGTGGAGAGGGGGGAGAGGTCCACCACGAACCCGCAGACGATGATGGAGGAGACGAGGGGGAGCAGGTCCGAGGCGGGCGCGCCGAGCTGCTTGAGGAGGGGCGGCGCCATGGGGAGGAAGGCCGGCAGGATCACCCCGGTGGTGCTGGCGTAGGCCGAGACCAGCCCCGACCAGAACCCGGCCACCAGCGTGACGGTGTGGGTGGTGGACATGGCGGCGATGAGCTTGGCGAAGAGGTCGATGCCGCCCACGTTGCTCATCAGG
>Ga0335084_10008344_pt1 | contig 10321 bp, 2 predicted proteins | sample Lox_Sample_44_FD_206721 | JGI IMG/M metagenome (GOLD analysis project Ga0335084, IMG submission 206721) | Soil microbial communities from Loxahatchee National Wildlife Refuge, Florida, United States - Lox_Sample_4.4 | ecosystem: Environmental > Terrestrial > Soil > Wetlands | place: USA: Florida... | reverse complement strand
ATTTCGTCAAAACCGCCGCGCTTACCGCCGCGGCCCTGCCGCTTCCCTCGCTGCTCCGCGCCGCGGAGGGGCCCGGCGCCGGCGGTTCCGGCCCCGCGTCCGCCGCGGGGGAGGGCGTCGAGCTGCACTGGCTGGAGGGAGCGGTGCCGGCCGCGTCCAACGGCGCGACGTGGGGCGTCCCCTGGCCGTGCGGGCGCCACGCCCGGGGCACGGCCTTCGCCCTCCGCGCCGCCGGCGGTGCCGCCGTCCCCGTGCAGAGCTGGCCGCTGGCCTTCTGGCCGGACGGCTCGCTCAAATGGACCGCCCACGCGATCCCGGCCGAGGCCGGCAAGGCGGACAGACTTGTCTTGGCGCCCGGCACGCCGGCCGCCCCGGCCCAGCCGGTGCAGGTGAGCGAAACCGCCGGGGAGATCGCGGTCGACACCGGCGTGATCCGCTGCCGGGTGCCCCGGAAGGGCGCGGCGCTGATCGCCTCGATCGCGCGGGATGGGCGCGAGATCGCGCGCGACGGCCGGTTGGTGGCGTTGCGCAGCGATGCCGCCGGCGAAGGCGAGGGGACGGTGAAGACCGAGGCGTTCCAGAGCGAAATCAGCGGCGTCACCATCGAACAGCACGGCCCGGTGCGCGCGGTGGTGAAGGTCGACGGCCGGCATCAGAATGCGGATCGCTCCTGGCTGCCGTTCAGCGTGCGCCTGTATTTCACGGCCGGCGGCGAGGCCGTGCGCCTGATGCACTCGTTCGTTTTCGACGGCGACGCGTCCAAGGATTTCCTGTGCGGGCTCGGCGTGCGCTTCGCCGTGCCGCTGCGCGACCCGCTCCACGACCGGCACGTGCGCTTGGTCGGTGAAGGCCGTGGGCTCTGGGCCGAAGCCGTGCGCGGCCTCACCGGCTTGCGGCGCGACCCGGGCGAGGCGGTCAAGCAGGCCCAGCTCGCCGGACGGCCGTGTCCCCCCGTCGGCGAATGGACGGACCGCGGGCAGGTCAGCTCCCGCCTGCAGTACATCCCGGCGTGGGGCGACTGCACGCTGTTTCAGTCGGCGGCCAGCGCCTTCGAAATCCGCAAGCGCACGCAGGCCGGCTTCGGCTGGATCGGGGTCGACCAGGGCGGGCGCGCGGCGGGCGTCGGCTACGTCGGCGGCGCCACCGGCGGCGGCGTGGTTTTTGGCCTGCGCGATTTCTGGCAGCGCCATCCCACCCAGCTTGACATCCGCGGGGCGCACACCGACGCCGCCGAGGTGACCGTGTGGTTGTGGTCACCGGAGGCCCCGGCGATGGACCTGCGATTCTACCATGACGTGATGGGCATGGAGACCTACGAAACGCAGTATGATGGCGGACTCGAGATCACCTACGAGGACTACGAACCGGGCTGGGGCGACGCCCACGGCATCGCGCGCACCAGTGAAATCACCCTCTGGGCGTTGGCGGCGACACCGGCGCGCGAGCGAATCCTCGAGCTGGCTGGCTGCGTGCAAACTCCGCCACAACTGGCCTGCGCGCCCGCGCACCTTCACGGTGCGGGCGTCTTTGGCGGACTCTGGAGCCTGCCCGACCGCTTGACGCCGGCCAAGGCCGCGATCGAGGACCGCCTCGACTGGCAGTTCGACTACTATCGCCGGCAGGTCGAGCAGCGCCACTGGTATGGTTTCTGGAACTACGGCGACGTCATGCACACCTACGACCGCGACCGGCACGTGTGGCGGTACGACGTGGGCGGCTTCGCCTGGGACAATTCCGAACTCTCGCCCGACCTCTGGCTGTGGTACGCCTTCCTCCGGACCGGCCGCGCCGACATCTTTCGCCTGGCCGAGGCGATGACCCGCCACACCGGCGAGGTGGATGTCTACCACCTCGGCCGTTTCGCCGGCCTCGGCTCGCGCCACAACGTGCAGCACTGGGGCTGCAGCGCCAAGCAGGTGCGCATCAGCACCGCGATCTATCGGCGTTTCTATTATTACCTCACCGCCGACGAGCGCGTGGGCGACCTGATGCGGTCGCTCGTCGACTGCGACGCCAAGCTCAAGGAGGTCAACCCCGGGCGCAAATTGGCGCACCCCGCGGCGAACCCGCATCCCGCGAGCGTCAGCTTGGGGACCGATTGGTGCTCGTTCTGCGCCGCCTGGTTCACTGAGTGGGAGCGCACCGGTGAACCCAAATACCGCGACAAGATGATGGCCGGGCTGAAGTCCATCGCCGCCGCGCCGCACGGCTGGTTCACCGCCGGCTGGGGCTACGATCCCGACACGGGCGTCCTCTATCCGCTCGGCGATCGCATTGGCGTGTCGCATCTCAACGCGGTGTTCGGCGCTGTCGAGATCAACGCGGAGATGCTGGCGTCGCTGGACGTGCCGGAATACGAACGCGCCTGGCTGCGCTACTGCGAACTGTACAACTCCGGGCCGGAGGAGCAGGAGAAGGCGCTGGGCGTCCGGTTGCGCGACATCGGCCTGCCGCAGGCGCACTCGCGCCTCACGGCCTATGCCGCCTGGAAGAAACGCGATGCCGCCCTGGCCGCCCGCGCGTGGAAGGAGTTCGCCCGCGACTGGATGAAGCCGGATCTTCAACTCAAACGCGTCGAAGGTCCGGCGGTCCTCAATCCGGTCGACGAGGCGGCGTGGGTGTCGACCAACGACGCCGCGCAGTGGGCGCTGGCGGCCATGCAGAACCTCGCCTTGGTGTCCGAAGCGTTGCCGGCATCGTAGGGCCGACCCCATCGTATACTGCCATGAACCGAAAGCTTGTGTTCTCAATGCCACACCTCCTCGCGCCGCTGATCCTGGCGGCGTCGGCGTGGGCCGCGCCAGACCTGCCGCGGCGCATTCCGGTGATTTTGGATACGGACATCGGTACGGATATTGATGATTCCTGGGCGCTGGCGTATTTGCTGCGCTGCCCGGAATTGGACCTGAAGCTCGTCCTCGCGGACACCGGCGACACGCGTTACCGGGCGAAAATCGCGGCGAAGCTCCTCCAACTCGCTGGCCGCGCGGATGTGCCGGTCGGGATTGGCCGCCAAGGAACGATGGGCGACGCCGAGCGCAATCTCGATCCGTGGATCCGCGGCTACGATCTCGGGAAATATCCCGGCCGGGTGGTGGAGGACGGCATCGGCGCGCTGATCGACACGGTCATGCAATCGCCGGCGCCGGTCACAATCATCGCCATCGGGGCAGTGCCCAACCTGGCGGAGGCGGTGACCCGCGAACCCCGCCTGGCCGCGAAGTGCCGTTTCGTTGGGATGCAGGGGAGCTTCGACGTCGGCTACGGCGGGAGTGGCCCGGCGGTGGCCGAGTCCAATGTCCGCGGCGATCCCGCCGCGCTGCGCACCGTGCTGGCCGCGCCGTGGCAGGACATCCTGCTCACGCCGCTCGACACCTGCGGCCGGGTGAGCTTGAGCGGTAACAACTACGCGCGAATCTGGGGCTCCATGCACGATCCCCTGCTGCGCGCAGTCATCGAGAGTTACTGCGTGTTTGCGCCCCGCGTGTCTTGGATGAAATGCGATTTCTTCGCCACCCGCTCGACCACGCTTTTCGATTGTGTCGCGGTCTACCTGGCGACTTCAGAGTCCTTGGTGGAGATCGAGACGGTGTTGTTCCGCGTCACCGATGACGGGTTGACGATCCGCGATCCGCATGGCGCGCGGGCGCGCGTCGCGTTGCGCTGGAAAGACGAGCCGGCATTCGAACAGCACCTGGCGGCAATCTTGCTTTCTCACTGACCGCCGGTGGTGCCATTGGGAGGCGGTCGTATGCCTGGTGCAATAGGGCCGTGCCTCTGTCCGCGGGTCACTGGCCGAACGTCAACTGGTCGTGGGCGAGGGTGACCGGCTGGCCGAGGTTGGCGGTCACGTCGTAGCTCAGCGTGTTGCCGTGCATGACGGACGCCTCGTAGTTGGCGCTGGCGCTGATCACGCCCAGGTTCACCGATGCGCCCGCCGTGCCGGTCCAGTCGATCTCGCTGACCTTGCCGGTTTGGGTGTTGAAGGTGAATGAGACGCCGGTACCGAGGGTGGCGGAGGCCCCGACAGGTCCGTCGCCGGTGCTGAAGGAGGCTCCGACGCCGAGATACGTCTTCAGGGTGTCTTCCTTCCAGTTGTAGTTGAACGAACCTTGGAGGATCTCGCCGCCGGAGATCTCGATGCTGTCGGGGGTGATCTTCACCTTGACCGGGCCGAGCTCCTTTTCGAATGTGCCGTCGATGTCGGACAGCCAAGCCGGGGGATTGGCGGCGGCGAGTTCCGCGTGAAACGCGGCCCAATCCGCCTGGTCCTGCTCCTCCTTCTCCTTCGCTTCCAGCCGTTCCGCCTCCCTGAGGGCGTTCTCGAGGCCCGTGGGATCCTCCCAGGCGCTCGGCGCCTCGGCGGCGCCAACGACGAGGCCGACGGCCTGGCTGGCCATGCTGATGGTGAAGTTGGAGACCTCGAGGAAGCGGCGGTCGCGTGACATGCCGGCCTGGATCAGCCGGAGATGGGGCAGCAGATCCGTCCACATCTCCTCGAGGTTCGGCCGCATGTGCGTGCGGTACGCGACCAGCACCGCGTCGAGACCGTCGTGGTACCAACTCTCGCGCTCCTGGTTCCGCGCCCGGAGATACTTGAGCGCGATCCGCAGTCCCTCCTTTTCCGGTGGTTGGTCGGGCGCGTAACTCCGTTTCAGATCCTCGAGCTCCTTGGCTTCCTGTTCACGGATCTCCTCGATGCGTTTGGACCGGCGCTCCGACAATTCGGAGAGGAATTCCGTCTGCCGCTTGAGGTACTTCGGCCAATACTGGATCCAGGCGGCGTATTTCTTGTTGTAGACCTGGAAATTGTACGCCGTGAGGTAGCCCTCGAGGGTGGGCGGCGAGGTCGGTGCCGTCGGGCCGCCGATCGCGCCGGCGACGCCCGGCATCCCCAGCATCGCGGGATCGTACTTGGAGGCCACCTCCTGCATCAGCTCGGCAATTTTCCCCTCCTTGGCCATCTGGCGCATCCGCGCCGCGTCCGCCTTCATCTTGGCCTTGTCGAGGGCCCCGCCCACCTTCGTCCGGCCCCGGGCGTCGGTGGTCACCGTGCCGCCGAGATCGGTGATCATCTTCTTGGACTGCGTCTTGAGGTTGTTGCCCCAGCGCTTGAAGAACGAGTCGATCTCGTTCTTGTAAGCCCGCACCTGCTTCGCGTGTTTGCAGAACTGCTCATTCGAGCCGAACATGGTGAAGCTCGTCAGGCTCGGCATCTGCAGCTGGTCGGTCTTCGGAAGATTGTTAACGCGGATGCGGATCTGCTGCGCGTCCACCGGGTCCCATTCCTCGATGATGTCCGCGGTGGACATCGGGGTCAGCCCGCGGAGCTTGCGAAGTTTGTCCTCGATCGATTCGACCGAGTCGTCCTGGGTGACCTGAGGGGCGACCGCGGGGTCTTCCAGGCGGTCCGCCTTTTCCGCGATCTTGCGCGTGGAGGCTGGGAAGCGGATGGCAGCGGATTGCAGCTCCGCCCGGGCTTTTTCCTTTTCGCCCTTCGCCGTCCAGTACGTCGCCATCCCGATGTGCGCCTCGAGGAGGCCGGCGTCCTTCTTCAGGGCGGCCTCAAAACAGGCCCGTGCCTCCTCGAGCTGCTGCAAATCCACCAGCACGTTGCCCAGGTTCACCCACGTCTGGAGACGGCCGGGATCAAGCGTCAGCGCATAGCGGTAGAGGGCCGCCGCGTCCCGCGCCGCGCTCGTGTCGGTTTCCACCGCAAAGCCGGCCTGCTTCTGCCGGAGATACAGCGCGGCCGCCAGGTTGTGGGCGGCGACCGCCAGCTTGGGCGCCTGGCCCACCGCGGCGCTCGCGAGCGCCACGCCGAGGCTCCTGCCTTCGGGCGAGGGGATGGCGGCCGCGGCGGCATTCGCCAGCTCGCGTCCTTTCCTTTCATCCACGTAGCGGGCGTCAAACCGGGGCGGCACCCCCAGCAACCGGTTGAACTCGCCCGCGAGCTGCGGCTCGACTTGGGGGCTGAACTCGGCGAATCGCCGTTGGGCCAGCGCCAGCGCGCCAGTGGTATCCAGCGTGGCCTCGGTGGCGCCGATGGTCGGCTCCGCGGTCCGCGCCAAGGGGCAGATCAGCGAAGCAGCGAGGATCAACAGGGATCGGAATACCAGGGGGCGGGGGCGGGCGCGCATGACGGGATTCTTCGATTGGAATCGTCGGACCGGCGGGCGCCGACGGCGGAAAGACAGGCGCGTCGTGAAACGTTGCGGGCGGTCGCACCGTCCGTCGTTTCCGCGAATCAGCTGCCGCAGCCGGAGCCGGGATTTCGGGGGTTGGGTCGAAGCAGGACTGGCGGGGACTGGACTGACCGATCTTTGCCCGGCCGCACAGCGGACTCAACGGAGAAGCCGCGGCACGGCCATGCTAGAAGCGCGGCGAAGAGGCCTAGAAGCCGGCGGGATTGCCCGCCTCTGGCATGGCGAACTCCGCCTCACTCAACCCGCCGGGCAGGCTAGAAATCCAGCGCGTTGGTCAATTCCCAGCCCATGCCCTGCACGATGCGGGCCAGGGCCAAACCGCCGTCCGGGTTGATCCGGGCGGCGACGAGCCGGTCCTTTTCGCCGACGCTCCGGACGTTCAACTGAATCCGCCAGTTCAGATTATGGGTCAGCTTGCGGGAGTAGCCGACCCAGGCATCGATGTGGGTCTCATTTTCCCCTCGAAAGGGCTGGTTGACGTCGAGGCCGCCGAGGGTGAGGGCCACCACCTGGGCGTAGCGTGGGTCGTCGGAGATGCTGTTATGGAAGGTGGAGCTGTACCGGTAGCCGATGATTCGCCCGCCCTCCGCGCGAAGGGCGCCACCGGCAAACGCGCCCTTGATCGGCCCGTGATCGACCGTGTAGGTCGTCACCAGATTGAGCCGCCAAGGAGACATCTCCGGGGCCTCGTGGCCGAGTTCATTCATCTTGGCCGCGAACGGGGCGACGATGCTCGCATTCCATTGGTTCATGATTGGACTACCGGCTTCCGTGTTGAACCACATGCGGATCTGGCCGCCCGGTCCGTTCATGAACTGGGTGATGTCGCCGATGAAGCGCTGCGCCGCAGCGTCGATCTGCTCGTGCGTCGCCTTCACCTTCGAGTAGTTCAGCGTCAGGTTCCAGTTCTTCAACGGCTGGGCGGACAGCTCGATCTCGACCCCCTTGGACAGGTTATCGATGGTGATTTGGTGGTTCCCGAAGGTGGATCCGCCCCCGGTTACCGGACCATTGGTATCATCGATGCCCAGGTAATAGGAGTCCCGGAGGTTGCCGGTTCGATGGCCAATGGTCGCGTCAATCGGCGGACTCAGGGAATAGCTGGAAAAGAAGGTGGTCGGCAGAGGGATGTTCAGCCACGCATTGACGATATCCCAGCTCCTTTGGTTGAAAGCATCATAAGCGGCGATTTCCTCCGGAGTATTCCGCGGCAGATTGCTGCCACCGGCATAATTCCAGTAGCTGCTGCCGGGAGTCTGCCCGCGGAGACCATCCTGCAGCGCGGTCGCCCACCCGTACCCCCAGATGATGCCGTCGGCGATGAAGTAGGCGTTGGCGCCCAGACCGGCGATTGAATTGCCGTCGGTCTCACTGAGCGTGGCGTTGGCGATCCGGGTCTTGAACCAGGTGACCTTGAGTGAAAGTTTCTCCGCCAGGGCGGTCACGGTGACGCCGTAATCCCTGGTCCTACCCGTCGCGTTGGGAATGGGAATGCCATCCACTGCCAGGCGCGTCGCATCCGCCTTGAAGTTCTGCGAATCATTGTAGTGGAGGCTGACCGTCATGTCCCACGGGAGCCTGGCAACGATCGCCTTCGGGAGGTGATAGACGGCACCCCACGATCTGCTCTCGCCCCGCACGTCTGTCCGGGAGGCGATATTGGTGGGATAGTTCAGGCTGGTGAAGCCGGAGGTCGGATCGGTGACCGCGTTCGTCGCGAAATTGGTGATCACATCCTTGCGCCAGCCAAACGTCGGCTTCAGGGCGCCATCGAGAAAATCGCCCTGCCAGGTGAAGGCCCGCGAGAGGTTTCGAAAATTGGTCCGACTGGCCGAGGTCACCAAGCTCGGGAATTCTGTGGGATCATTGGCAAACATCCAGTTGACCGGGTAATTCTGCCAGCCGACGTAGTTGGCCGGATTGGAGGCCTGCGAAAACGTCCACACATTGCCGTCGATGCTGTGCGTGAAGGAGAAGGGCGCATAGGGGTCGACGTAACCGGGTGCGCCCGGGGAGATAGGCCGGTTCCAATTGGAGTTGAAGTTCCAGACACTCTGATTCCGCGGGGGCTGGACCACATAGGGGATGTTCGACAGGTTGGCGCCATGGGCGGAGGAAGCACTGGCCAGACTGGGCGCGAGGTACACGATCCAGTTGAACTTTGAGCGCGTGAAGCCCGAGTTGTTATCGATGCCATAGGCGGGAGTGGTCGCGAATTCGGTCCAACCCACGTTGTTCGTATCAATCGTGTTCCGCTCCGCCAGGCCGGTGAGATGGTGTTGTCCCAGGATCCTGGCCAATCTGGTGTCTCCCAGCAGATCTCTGGCCTTCAAATCGGCCGTGGCGACAAACCGGGCGGTGTCGCGGACAGTGGAGAAGGCGGAGTTCCCACCGGACCCCCCGATGACATAAGGGCGACCCACGTTGGGGTTGGCGCTGGCATCGGCATAGGTCTGGTTGACGTCGATGCTGATTCCGTTGGCGGAGCCCGCCACGGAACCGGCATCGTAGACCTGGTGATCAAAAGCCAGTTCGAAGGCCAGGCGATCATTGAAGAAGCTCTGGTCGATGGCGACGTTATAGGCATTCCAGTTCTGCCACTCGCGTTTGTTGGGGCCGTCCAGGAGATTCCGGTAGAAATTGAAGATCGTGGGATCGGTCAGCACCACGTCGGCGTAATACAAGCCGCCCGGAATGGCGCCGCCGGGGTAGGTGAAGCCCAAGTTTGAATAGGGGCCGACGTTACGCGAGTACCAGCTCATCGAGGGGATGAGACAGGTGGCGAAGTACCCGCCCACACCGGTAACATCGCTGCCCATTGCAAGCCACCGGGTACCCTGCGTCGCGGGATCCGCAATCGCGTTGTTCATGTTGGGTGCGCCGGTAATGGTCTTGACCGGCGTTCCCGATGGGGGCTTGCCGTTCTGCCCGTTGAGTCTCGGTTGCGTGCCCTCGTAATAATTGATGATGTCTCCCGGCGCGCTCAGCCCACCCATTTCGTAAGTTGCGGTTGCCAGGGTGCTATAGGTGCCCCCAGGCATGGGGACACCGGATGGATTCGGATTGGTGAGGCTGAATTGATTGATGGTCAGCTTGTCATACCCGGGGTTGCCATAGGCATCGACCCCGGTCTTGAACCACGGTGTGATTTGGTCTCCCGGCGGGAGCTGGCGCGGTTCGTTGGAGCGGGTCCTGCCCGCTTCGTATTTGGCGCGGACCGAGGTGTGATTGTCGTCACCGAAAATCTTGGGATCAAAACGCAGCGCCCCGTAGTAACGAAGATTCTTGTGGAAGGCGGGATCCTGCTCGAAGTTTCGGTGCTCCTTGACCGCGGCAAATCGGAGCGCAGCCATTTCGTCCGCCAGATTCTGGTTCAGATCGAGCGAAAGCCGGTTGGATCCGTATTGGTCCACCACCGCCTCGACGTGGTAGGCGTTCTTGAACGAGGCGTCATTCGTGCTCGTGTTAATGATGCCGGCCGGGCTGCCGATTCCGAACAGGATTGAGTTCGGTCCCCGTTGCAGGTCGACGCGGCCCACGTTGAAGACATCCCAGGGAATATCCGTCAGGTAGTAATCGCGGGTGTTGTCCGCCGGGTCGAGTCCGCGGACGCGTGTCGTGGCCGTCAGCGTATTCTCCTTGTAGGTGGTCGCGCCAGCGACGCCGGTAAAGTTGCCACGGATGCCCGTGACTTCCGTGCTGGGGGTGTAGACCAGCAAATCATGGCTGTTCCTGGAATTCGTGTCCTGAAGGAATTGCCGCGTCACCACGGAGATGGACGAAGCCAGGTCTTTGAGATCGGTGCGGACCCGGGTTCCGGCCAGGGTACTGGAGGCTCGATAGCCGTTCTGATCCTCCGCGGCATCGACCACGAACGGAGACAGCACGACGACTTCGGTGGTCGTCTCGGCGGAGGCGGCGGTCGCGGACTGCGCGGCAGCGGCTTGGCCGAGCGACCTCGGAACAATCGCGAGGCTCAAGACGACGACGAAGAGACCCGCACCCGGCGTGGGATATTTGCGTAGCATGGGGTTAGTTGAGAGCTGGAGGCTGGGGCGCGTCGTCAAAATGTCATTGCGAGGAGCCCCGCCGCCGCGGCAGGGCTGGATCGCCAC
>Ga0335084_10008343_pt1 | contig 10321 bp, 8 predicted proteins | sample Lox_Sample_44_FD_206721 | JGI IMG/M metagenome (GOLD analysis project Ga0335084, IMG submission 206721) | Soil microbial communities from Loxahatchee National Wildlife Refuge, Florida, United States - Lox_Sample_4.4 | ecosystem: Environmental > Terrestrial > Soil > Wetlands | place: USA: Florida... | reverse complement strand
ATATCGGGAACATGACTATTCTCCAAGAGGCGGATGTCATACTGAACAAGGTTCTTGTTCTTGCTCCGCTCAATGAAGAAAAGATGATCGACATTGTCCTCGGAGGCTGCAAAAATGGATTGAGGAAAAAGGCTAAAGATGACCAAGAGCAAGAGTATAACGAATGACCTCATCGAAGGATTCTCTCGGCTTTTGACTTCATCATTATTTTCTCAATTCTCTAAGAAAAAGATTCCGCCCCAAAATAAAGCCGCCGTGATGGCTAACAATACCGTGGTTGGATCTGCAATAAAAAACTTCGTTACTGACATCTTCATGACCCCTGCCATCAGAAATATCTGTGTTCTCAATCCGATTAGGTGTCTTCCAAAAAGAACTCCCATAACTCCTCTTCTCCTGGTCTGCAGACTTGGGACCGTGAAAATTTTCAAGGAATTTATTAGCAATTTCAATGCCAAAGGACCTTGATCGAAGTAACCCCATGATTGTTAAGAGAATTATTAACAATGGGTGCCTGGACGAACATAAAAGAAATGACACTTCTCGCTAAGGGGAGAAAAAAATTTGGTATGATGCTCTACGCGTGGAAGAGGAACTGTAAAGAGAAGAAAACTGGCACAAAAACCGGCTAAAGAGAAGACGTAGTGAAAAACGGGGGTCCCCTGATTTATTCCTTGCCCCCGGCCTGCTTGAGGAGCTTCACCATCCCGGGGTGGCCTGCAACCTGTGCAATCTTCAGCGCCGTATCGCCATTGTTGTTCCTGACGTTCACATCTGCCCTGGCCGCCAGCAGCGCCTGCACCACCTCGACGTGGTCGCCCCACACCGCCCACATGAGCGCCGTACCGCCGTTGTTGTTCCTGGCATTCACATCCGCCCCGGCCGCCAGCAATACGCTCACCACCCCAGCGTGGCCCCGAGCCGATGCATAAACCAGCGCCGTGCGGCCATCGTTGGCCCTGGCGTTCACATCCGCTCTGGCCTCGAGCAGCGCTTTTACCACCTCCGCGTGGCCCATATCCGACGTCCACATCAGCGCCGTTTCGCCATTGTTGTTCTTTGCATTTACATCTGCCCTGGCTGCCAGCAACACGTTCACCACCCGAGCGTAGCCCCGAGCCGACGCATAACCCAGCGCCGTGCGGCCATCGTCGGCCTTGGCGTTCACATCCGCTCTGTCTGCCAGCAGCGCTTGCACTGCCTCGGCGTGGCCCATATCCGACGCCCACATCAGCGCCGTGACGCCATTATCGGTCTTAGCATTCACATCTGCCCCGGCTGCCAGCAGCACGTTCACCACCCCAGCGCGACCCTTATCCGACGCCACCATCAGCGCCGTGACGCCATCGGGGGCCTTGGCGTTCACATCTGCCCTGGCCGCCAGCAGCGCCTTTACCATCTCAGTGTGGCCCCTCTTCGACGCCACGATCAGCGCTGTGACGCCATTGTTGTTCTTGGCGTTCACATCTGCCCTGGCCGCCAGCAGCGCCTGCACCACCTCGACGTGGTCGCCCCACACCGCATACATCAGCGCCGTTTCCCCATCGTCGGTCCTGGCATTCACATCCGCCTTGGCCGCAATGAGGGACTTGACCTGCACGAGGTCACCTGCTTCAGCCGCATGAATCAGACCCGAAGTACGCTTTTCCGTTGCAGGACCGGGCACGTAAGTTGGAGTTGTACATCCGATTGCAAATGTCAGGATCGAGGCTAAAATTGCTGCAATTCTCACTGAAACTTGCAGATTGTGCTGCATGCACGTAACTCCTTTCATCTTGAGAATCCACCATCTCTCGGAAGTTGAAATCTCGTGGAGTGACATAGATTTTCGGCCTGAGAACTTGAGGAAGAAAGAGCGTTCTTGCCAATGATAATTCTCAGACCTTTTGTAGTCGGTTTTTCTTGGTATGAGGAACGTCTTGGATAGCGTTTGGATAGCGTATTTTTGCCTTCGACAAAATGACAAAGCCCCAAGACACTGGGGCTTTCTTAATTGAAATTGGTGGAGGCGGCGGGAATCGAACCCGCGTCCGAGAACCTTTCGGCAGAGCATCTACATACATAGCCTGCGTTTTGAATTCGCCCTTCCAAACTCCCACAGGCAGGATTTCCGAAAGGCTATCCCGTGAAAATTCGCCCCTCTTCTACGGGATTCGGAGAGGGACTATCCTGTTTTTCTGACATCCTGATCCTGCCCTACAGGCAAGGACAGGGAGGACGCTAGCTGCGCTTAGGCAGCTAGGGCATAATCGTAGTTGTTTGCGATTATGTTTAACCCCATTTGTTTTACGAGCCAATGGGACCTCGGTATGCAGCCCTGGCGTCAACGATCCCCGTCGAACCCTTTTCGCCCCCTTTCCATCTCACGTTCCATGGTTTTCTTCTTAAGAGTCTCCCGCTTATCAAAGAGCTTCTTCCCTTTGGCGAGAGCGAGATCTACCTTGACCCTTCCGTTGATATAGTAGAGCTTGACTGGAATCAGCGTATAGCCCCTTTGTTCCACTTTGCCAATGAGGCGTTTGATCTCCCTCTTGTGAAGGAGGAGTTTCCTCGTCCTCAACGGGTCGTGATTCAATCTGTTCGCCTGGGGATAAGGACTGATATGAGCGTCGACCAGGAAAACCTCACCCCTTTTAATATCCCCGTAACTATCCCCGAGGCTCACCTTTCCCTCCCGAAGGGATTTGACTTCAGACCCAAGTAGGGAAACCCCAGCCTGGTAAGTCTCTTCGATAAAGTAGTTATGAAATGCTTTCCGGTTCTGGCAAATCACTTTTTCGCCCATCTCTCAACACCCTGCACAGAGCATAGCCGCAACCAAATCCGAAGCACGAAATACGAACCAAATTCAAATGCCCAAAATTTAAATCATCTAAACGAGTTAAAAAAATCGCTTGAAAAATCTTAGTAAAGTTTCAAAGAACCTCTGATAGCACAGAGCATAGCGATAAGCACTTTTTTGGCCATTTATAATCATTTTACCGGAAAAATAGACTTAAATCAAAAGATTCCTTTACTCTAAAAGGAGCGCAGAGGTCAATTTGTGGGGTCTATGCCAGGCGCTATGCTTTCTTTATTCTCTTAAACGCGGACGGGGAGCTCGATGAGGAAGGTCGTGCCTTTGGGTTTGTTGTCTCGTACCCGGATATATCCGTTGTGATCGGAGATGATGGCGTTGACAATGGTCAACCCGAGTCCCATCCCACTTTTCTTAGTCGAAAAATAAGGTTCGAAAAGTCTCTCCCTGTCCTCTTCGGGGATTCCACGACCATCGTCGCTCACCTCAAGGCGAATCGTCTGCAGTCTGGAATCATAATTCGTCTGGATTCTGATCTTGCCTCCATTTTCGATGGCGGCGAGACTATTTTTGACCAGGTTGATCATCACCCGCTTCATCTGATCCCGGTCGACGTTCAGGACAGGAAGCTCGCTAGGAACAAATTCAAACTGAACCTGTTGCTGACCCTGAAAGAGGACAAGCGCTTCCTGGATGATCTCATTGAGATGGTTAGGGGTAGGATGGGAAGCCGGCATTCGAGCAAAGTTCGAAAACTCATTGACCATTCCCTTTAATTCTTCGACCTGTTTTACAATCATTCGGGTGCATTCGTCAAAGACGGTCCCGTCCGGCTGAAGTTTTTCCAGGTACCGTTTCCTCAGCCGTTGCGCAGAAAGTTGAATAGGGGTTAAGGGGTTCTTGATTTCATGAGCAATCCGACGGGCCACCTCCCTCCAAGCCGCCATCCTCTGGGCCTTGATCAACTGGGTGAGGTCATCGAAGACCGCCACAACCCCGAGGGGTTTTCCTTCCTCATCCCTCAGAGTCGTCAGATTGATCAACAGGGACAGGGACTTCCCCTCCAGGTTCACAATCACCTGTCTCTCAATAGAATCTTTCCGGGAGGATTTGAGCTCTTCCATCAGGCGCTCAAGCTGTGCCACATATTCCTTGGGAAGTACCTCCGAAAACTTTCTCTCCAGCACCCCTTCGCCTCTGATCTCTAACATCTGTTCTGCGGAGGTGTTGGTCGTTGTCACGTTTCCCTTCTCATCGATGGAAATGACTCCCGCGGCCACGTTCTTCAGGACGATTTCCATGTACTTCTTCCGTTGTTCCAACTCAGAACGGCTCACCTGGAGATCCCCCGTCATTTGATTGAAGGATTGAACAAGCATGCCGATCTCATCTGCCGCTTTCATCTGAATTCGGAAATTGAGGTCCCCAGAGGCAATCCGATCGGTAGCCTCTGCCAAGTCTTTGATGGGAATGGTAATATCCTTGGCTAAATGAAAGCCAAACCATGTGGCCGAGAAGACGATGAGAAGGGTCACCATCAGCAGGGCCATCATATAGCTGAACTTGATCGGCTTTTTTAAAATCTTCAATTGTTTGTATTCCAGAAACGCCTGTGAGATCTCATGCATCTTGACCGTGAGACTCTTCGGAATAAAATGTGAGGCCACGACAACCCCCACCACCTCCCTTGCCTCCAAAGGGCTGAAAATGGGGGCGATGCCCGTGATCAACTCTCCCTCTCCCACCGACAAGGTTCTGGAAACTTCTTTTCCTGAAAACCCTGCTTCTAACAGATCCTTCGGAAGTTGAAGAGAAACAGGTTTGAGCGCAGGATCCACCACCCCGATCGTATTCCCTTCTCTCTTCAGGAATATCCCGAGCGTGCTGAGATGATGCTCCTGTCGTCTGGCTTCCAATTGCTCCCTCAACAGGCTCATTTCTCGTGATCCCATGGTGATGCCTTGTTTGGAGAGGGGCTTGCTGATCTGTTGAGCGGCGGAAACGGTGCTGTTGGCAAAATCCCGGTAATACGTCTGGGCCACTTCCAAAGATCCTTGAAGAGACTGCTCTACCTGGGCGCTGAACCAGTGTTCCACGCTGTTGGTGATGAAACCCGCGGCGACCAAAAAGAGGAGAATGGTCGGGATGAGAGAAAGGCTGACAAAAGCCACCACCAATTTGGTCCGGAGCTTGGCTCCCAGAACTTTCCGTTTTCGTTCGAAGATCAGTTTGACCAGGTTCCGAATGACTAGAAAAATCAGGAGGAGAATCAGGATGATGTTGATATTGATCAGGCTGAAGATGATGATATTGTTGGCGACGGGGATTTTCCCTCCGATCTGAGGGAATTTCATCTCGAGGGTTGTAAAGATAAGGATGAGGACCGAGATGATCCCAATGATGATCAGCTCATTGCGTCGCCTTTTCGCGTCAGGGGAAAGTTCTTTCTTCATCCATCAACCTTATTTAGTCCTCCTCCCCCTTCGCAAAGGGGGAAGGGGGATCTCAAGGCGGGAGGGGCTGAATAACCCACTCGGTTTCAAAATTCCATAGGGAGACAAAAAAGAAGAGATACTCTAAATGAAGAGGGAGTCTGACCGGGTCCAATCCAGCTTTGATTCGAAAGTAAGCGGGAACTCCGGGCTCCATCGCCAAGGAAGACCGAACGTTAAACTCTTTGACTCTCGACATCAGCTTCTTGGCCTCCTCCAAACTCGACGCAGCCTGAGCGGAGTGGTCTTCTCCCAATCTTATCTGATAGATTTTTTGTATCGGATGGTACTGGACGGTGTGGCGAAGCTCGAGGGCCGCCAATTTTCGATCTTTCCACCAGCTCCTTTTCTGATGAACATTGATGTAAAAGGTAAACGTCGTCGGTATCCCTGACTGGATGGCCTCCTCCATTTTTTCCGTAAAACAGTTCTCTACATCGAAACTCACCTTCCACGCTCCATCGGACCGTCTCACTTGGATATCGTGAATGGTGGCCTTTTGACAGAAGGCCGGGAGGGGAAAAATCAAGACGAGAAGAAAAAGAATCCCTCCGATCACCCAACGGCTTTGACTTTTCAGTCTCATAGGTTCTTACCTGATCCGAATAGTGAAACGTCAGGTGGAAAAAGGCTGTTGCATCTCAAAACAAAGAAGAGGAGGAGTCGACAGGGACCATAAGCCGAGTTCTGTCATCCCGATCCCGCTCTTCAGCGGGAGCCGGGGGATGGCCATTTATCTAGGATCCTGATTGCTCAGGACCTCAAGCGACCTCACCCGCCCCGTTTTTCCCCCGCCAGGGGCGAAGGGAAATTCGAATGGGCTCTTCTTTCCCTTGCGGGAACGGGGCCTATTTGGTCTTGCTCCGGGTGGGGTTTACCGAGCTGCCCCAATCGCTCGGGGCACTGGTGAGCTCTTACCTCGCCTTTTCACCCTTACCCTGTGGAATAGGCACGACCGCCGTTCCACAGGACGGTATGTTTTCTGTGGCACTTTCCTTATCCCGGAACCCTGCGTTTCAGGGGTCCGAGACAGTCCGGGTTACGGACCACCCTGCCCTGCGGAGCTCGGACTTTCCTCTCCTCCCGATCGCCCATCTTTGCGGGATCTCAGAAGGAGCGACCATCTGTTCCCCGTCAACTCCTCCCTTCCTTTGTAATCCCCCTCTGAATCGCCAAATTCGGCCAATCATTTCCTGCTCGCCCTACGCTCCCCGTGGAGGCCTGACCCATTTGAATGGCCAATTGACCTTGTGTCTCCAAGGATTTTACCCGTTCGACCGCGCGAAGCCCGCCTTTGAAGGCGGGAACAAAGCGCGGCTCACGGTGAACCTTGAGCAAGCCCCGGCCTTCGTGCCGGGGAGTCGAAAGGTTCATTTCGCATTTCGGTCTCCCTCCCAGTAGAGAATACGGTTGCAGTGGGGACACCGAACAAGGGCATTGTTTTTTTGAACCTCGATGAACAATTGAGGAGGGACGTTTACAAAACATCCCTGGCACGTCTCACGTTTCACCCCGACCACACCCACCCCTTGTCTTTTTTCCTTCAGGGTATTATAGAGCTTGACCAGCTTGGTCTCAATCTGTTTCGAAAGAGCCTCTCTTCGCTCCACCTGCTTTTCCCAGACCTTTTCGTCATGTCCCATTTGTTGCTGAAGCTTTTTTCGCTCGGCCTCAATTTTTTCCAGAGTGGCTCCTACGTCCTTTTCCCTTTTGGAGAGATCTTTCTTGAGTTCATCAATCTCGTCCATGACCCGGAGGATCTCTTCCTCCATCCGGCTGTTTGCTCCTTTGATGGCATCAATTTCACCGAGGAGGGCCTGATACTCTTTATTGGTCTTCACCTCAAACATCTTGGCTTCCGCCCGCTTGATTTTTTCTTGCTCCAAATTGAGCTGCCCCTCTTTTTGCCTCCGCGTCTTCTCTAAGGATTCAATCTTCTCCTTCTCCTTTTCAATCCTCTCTGTCTCGACCTTCTGTTTCTCATCCAACTTCTTCATCTCCGTGGGGTACCGATCTTTTTCTTCCTGAATGCTCTTCAGTCCAAGATCAATTTTTTGAAGCTCCCATAGCAACTCTAATTGCGCCCTCAAACCTTGCCTCCTATCCGCCAGATTTCGCAGGATGAGATCTCAATGGGTCTGTCCCCAAATAAAAAGAGTGCATCCCCTGGATGCACTCTTTTTATTCCCCTCAGACTTACGGAGCGTCCTTTCTTGTATCCCAAAGGAGTGCATAAGAGATCCTCCACTTTCCTGGTGGGCCCACCTGGGTTCGAACCAGGGACCTACCGGTTATGAGCCGGTGGCTCTTCCAGCTGAGCTATGGGCCCATTCTCATTATAATATGTTATCCCTTGGGGCCTGCGGGTGTCAACCCCATTAAACGTCCGGGGTTCGGAGTTTTGAGTTCGGAGTAAAATAGAAAAACCTTGTAGTATTGGATCGGATGACTCCGAACTCCGAACTATTAACCTCGAACCCTTAAGTTCAGGTTTCAAGGAAACTTTTCAACTTGGTCGCCCGGCTGGGATGTCGTAATTTCCTCAACGCTTTTGCCTCGATCTGCCGGATTCTTTCCCGGGTCACGTCAAAATCCTGTCCCACTTCTTCCAGGGTGTGGTCATACTTCTCTCCAATACCGAACCGCATCCTCAACACCTTTTCTTCTCTCGGGGTGAGGCTGGCCAGGACCTTTCGGGTTTGCTCTGACAGATTTGCGCTGATGACCGCCTCCTGAGGGGAAATGACGGCTTTGTCCTCGATGAAATCCCCCAAGTGACTGTCTTCCTCTTCACCGATCGGTGTTTCGAGGGAAATGGGCTCTTTGGCGATCTTCAACACCTTCCTGACTTTATCCAAAGCCATATCCATTTTCTCGGCGATCTCTTCGGGAGTGGGCTCTCTTCCGATCTCCTGAACAAGGCCTCTGGAGGTCCGGATCAGTTTATTGATCGTCTCGATCATGTGAACGGGGATCCGGATGGTCCGCGCCTGATCCGCAATGGCCCGTGTGATCGCCTGCCGGATCCACCAGGTCGCATAGGTACTGAACTTGTAACCCCGCTGGTATTCAAATTTATCGACCGCTTTCATCAACCCGATATTCCCTTCCTGAATCAGGTCTAAGAATTGGAGCCCACGATTCGTATATTTCTTGGCAATGGAAACGACCAGTCTTAAGTTCGCCTTCACCAATTCGCTCTTGGCTTCCTTGGCCCTCGTCTCCCCCTCCACGATCGCTTTCACCGCTGCGGCCAGCCGGTCACCCGTCAAGCCACATTCCATTTCCACCTTGTGGACTTTCGTCTGAACGCCCACGACCGCTCGGCACATCTCTTGGAGGTCGCGTTTATCCAATTTTCGAGTCCGAAAGAGTTTCTTCTCGCTCACACGCCTTCCCTTCAACTTCCTCAGGGCGGTCCGCGCCTCCTGAAAGGAAATAGCCCACTTTTCTTCGATCTTCTTGATCTCGCTCTCTCCTTTCTCGACCCGGTTGAGCATCTGCTTCATCTTCTGAACAATCTTATTGATTTGGGTATCCCTCAGATTCATTCGGTTGAAGAATTCCAGGATCTCTTCTCGTCGCTTTTTAATCTCCTCCTGTCTCCTCTTCGTCCCTCTTTGTTTTCCGCGGACCTCCTTGAGTTTCTTCTTCCCTTGCTTCCGGACCTTCTTCGTCGGCAATGCCTTCCCTTTCAGCAGTCCCCGGAGGTCTTCGTCTTTCCGCCTAATCTTTTCGATGAGGTCCAAAATCTGCTTTTTTTGAATTTGCTCTTCCTCAAAGCTCGTCTCCTCCTCGTCGATCTCGTTGGTGATATCCCGAATCTCAACCTTTCCGGCTTTAATCATACTCCCCAGATTGATGACCTCTTTGACTGCCATGGGGCAGTTCAAGACGACGCTGAGCACTCCTCTTTTGCCGCTTTCAATCCTTTTGGCGATCTCGACCTCCCCTTCTCGGGTCAGGAGGGAAACCGACCCCATTTCGCGGAGATACATCCGGACGGGATCCGTGGCCCTGCCAAAGGTTTCCACATCTAACTCATCGCCCTCCTCCCCTTTCTCCACGGCCTTTTCTTCCTCCACTTTCAACCCCTGGAGATCATCGACCATATCAATGTCCATTTCGTCGAACATCATCAGGACATCGTCAATCTGGTCAGAGGAGACAATGTCGTTGGGAGGGATATCATTCGACTCATCGAGGGTCAGAAATCCTTTTTCTCCCTCCATATTAATCAGTTGTTCAACTTCCTTAATCTTTCCACCCTTCGCCATGGACCTCTCCCTCTACCGTTTGCGAAAGTCTCTCTGAAGGCCTTTTTCCCTCTTCGCCAGTTCCTGCCGCTCCTTCAGAAGAGGGCCAAGCCTTTTCCCTTCTTGCTGTTTCTCTGCCGCTTTAATTTTCTTGAGTAACTCGCCCTTCTCCCTTTTGATCCCTTTTCCACGAATCTTTTGGATGCAGTCCTGCAAGATCTTCCCCCAATCCCCTTCCTCCAGCCCGTCTTCCTGAAATGCAAACTCAGACAACCTCCCCTTGAGATCGTCGTCAAAGCATGCTAGCGCCTGGGGCAGGTTAAACCTTCCTGTTCTCTGATAAAGATCTTCCAGCGCCTCGGCGATCCCCCGCAAGACCGGGCTTTCGAACTCCTTCAGGACCTCTTCTTTTGTAATGGTGGGAATGACTTCCGGATGTTGAGCCATCAGACGGACCACCCATTCTTCGGATCTCGGAAAACTCCTCTCCCCGGACGGCCTTCCCGCATCCTCCCCCGCCTTGGATCGCTCCTTGGGAGAGGATCGGAGAATCTCGTAGAGAAAAGATTCCTTGACATCCAGCCTCTCCGCTAAAGCCTTCGTATAGAAATCCCTTCGAACTTTGTCTGGAATTTTGCCGAGAAGGGCCACGCCTTCCTTCGCTATTCTAACCTTGCCGTCGACGGATTTCACGTCATGGGCCTTCATCAACCGTTCAAAAAAGAAATCAATCAGGGGAAGACCCTGGGCCACCCTTTTCTCGAAGTCCGTCAGAT
>Ga0335084_10008341_pt1 | contig 10323 bp, 9 predicted proteins | sample Lox_Sample_44_FD_206721 | JGI IMG/M metagenome (GOLD analysis project Ga0335084, IMG submission 206721) | Soil microbial communities from Loxahatchee National Wildlife Refuge, Florida, United States - Lox_Sample_4.4 | ecosystem: Environmental > Terrestrial > Soil > Wetlands | place: USA: Florida... | reverse complement strand
GCCGGCGCCGCGCGCGATCCAGGACGGCTATGCGCTGCTTGCCGAGCTGGGCGCGGTCGACGAGGCGAACGAGCTCACCGAGATAGGCAGGCAGCTCGCGAAGCTGCCAGTCGATCCGCGCATCGCGCGCATGGTGCTCGCGGCGAGGTCGGAAAACGCGTTGCGCGAGGTGCTCATCATCGCCGCTGCCCTTTCCGTGCAGGACCCGCGCGAACGGCCCGCCGAGCACGCCGGCGCCGCCGACGAGGCGCAGAAGCGCTTCGACGACGAGAAGTCCGACTTTCTCTCCTGGCTCAAGCTCTGGAAATTCTTCGAGGAGGCGCTCCAGCACGAAAAGTCGAACCGGAAGGTGCACCAGGCCTGCCGTGTCCATTTCCTGTCCTACAACCGCATGCGCGAATGGCGCGACATCCATGGGCAACTGAAGGAGGTGGTGGCGGAGCTCGGCTGGCGTGTCTCCGAGACGCCCGCGACCTACGCTCAGATCCACCGTGCGCTGCTCGCGGGTCTCCTCGGCAACGTCGGCATGAAGACCGAGGAAGGAAATTTCCTCGGCGCGCGCGGCATCCGGTTCTGGGTGCACCCCGGGTCGGGCGTGGGCAAGAAGGCCGGGCGCTGGATCATGGCGGCCGAGGTGACCGAGACCACTCGCCTGTACGCACGCTGCATCGCCACGATCGAGGCCGAGTGGCTCGAGGCGGTAGGCGCGCATCTGGTGAAGCGGCATCGCTACGAGCCGCACTGGGAAAAAAAGGCGGCACGCGTCGCCGCTTTCGAGCGCGGCACCCTCTACGGGCTGCTGCTGTATGCCGGACGGCGCGTGCATTACGGCCCGACGGATCCGGCCGAATCGCGGAAGATCTTCATCCGCCAGGCGCTGGTCGAAGGCGACTACGAGACCCGCGCTCCCTTCTTCGCGCACAACCGCCGGCTGGTGCGCGAAATCGAACAGCTCGAGCACAAGTCGCGGCGGCCCGACGTGCTGGTGGACGACGAACTGATTTTCGCCTTCTACGGCAGCCTGATTCCAGAGGGCATTCACAACGGCGCCGACTTCGAACGGTGGCGCCGCGAGGCCGAAGTCGGCAATCCGAAGCTGCTCTTTCTCAAGCGCGAAGATCTGATGCGTCACGAAGCGGCCGGAATTACGACCGAGCAGTTCCCGCACCAGCTCGAAATGGCCGGGCGCAGCTTCGCCCTCGAGTATCACCACGAGCCGGGGTCTCCCAGGGATGGTGTCACTCTCACGGTGCCGCTGCTGGCGCTCAACCAGATTGACGCGGCGAAATGCGACTGGCTCGTGCCCGGCCTGCTGCGGGAAAAGATCTCCAGGCTGGCGAAGTCGCTGCCGCAGAAGCTGCGGCATCAGCTCGGCCCGCTGCCGGAGCTCATCGACGCGCTGCTTACCGCAAATCCGTCCGGCGACGTGCCGCTTCCTCAGGCCATGGCCCGGCACGCGCGCCGCGAGCTGAACCTCGCCGTTCCGCTCGACGCGTTCCGCCTGGAGACGCTCCCCGCGCACCTGTCGATGAATTTCCGCGTCGTCGACGATCACGGCCGGCAGCTGGCGATCGGCCGCAACCTGGCGCAGCTGCGCGCCGAGCTGGGCGACGCGGCCGGGGAGCAGTTCGCCGAGCTCGCGCAGGCCGAGTCGCCGTCGGAGAGGGTCAGGGAATGGTCCTTCGGCGACCTCGAGGAGGTGGCCGAGATCCGCCGGGGTTCTCAGACCCTGATCGGCTACACGGGCCTGGTGGACCACGGCGATGCGGTCAGCCTCGAGGTGTTCGATTCGGCGGACCGGGCGCGCGAAGCCCATCGCGCCGGGCTGCGACGGCTTTTCATGCTGGAGCTGAAGGAGCAGGCGCGCTCTATCGAGAAGAGCCTGCCGGGAATGCAGGCGATGGCGCTGCAGTTTGCCGTCTTCGGCGGCGGCGACGAGCTGCGCTCCCAGCTGCTCGCTGCAGCGTTCGACCGGGCGTGCATGCAGGACCCCTTGCCGCGCACGCGCTCCGGATTCGTCCGGCGCTGCGACGAAGCGCGCTCGCGCGTGGGCCTGCTCGCCCAGGAGATCGCCCGCCTGGTCGGAGCCATCCTCACCGAGCACGGCATGCTCCAGAAGAAGCTGCAACAGATGTCCAAGGCGTTTCCCGCGCCCTGCCGAGATGTCCAGGAATGCGTCGGGCGTCTCCTTTCGAGCGGCTTCATCGAGCGCACCCCCTACGATCGGCTGCAGCATTTCCCGCGTTACCTGAAGGCGGCGGCCCTGCGTCTGGAGAAGGTGCGCTCGGATCCGCAGCGCGACGCGCGCCTGGCTGCGGAGCTCGCGCCGCTCCTGGCGCAATGGCAGCGCGAGCAGCTGAAGCAGGCGAGATCCGGACAGCCCGACTCCCGGCTGGAGCAATTCCGCTGGCTGCTCGAGGAATTGCGCGTGCAGCTGTTCGCACAGGAGCTCAGGACACCCGTGCCCGTGTCGGTCAAGCGGCTGACGAAGATGTGGCAGACTACGGGCAGGTGAGAAGCGGATGGAAAGGATCTTCGCCGCGCTGTTGAAGGGGCTCGCGAGCCTGGTGCATCCGAGGATGCTTTGGCTCATGGTATGGCCGACGTTCGTCGCGCTCGCGATCTGGGCGACCCTCGCGGCGCTGTATTGGAGCCAGGCCATCACGTGGGTCGATCTGGAGCTGCACCAATGGGCGGCCTACCGGTGGGCGCTTTCGGTGTGGCCCCTCACGCTCTTTGCGGCGTGGTTTGCGTGGCTGCTCCTGGTGTTCCTCTTTGTGCCGGTGGTTTTGATCACGGCGGTGCTCATCGTCAGCGTTGTGTCGATGCCGGCGATGGTCACGCATGTCGGCGAGCGCGACTATCCTGAGCTCGCGCGGCGAAAAGGCGGCACCTTCGGCGGCAGCCTGTGGAACACGATGGCCTCGCTGGTTCTTTTCATGCTGTTGCTCGCGGTCACGCTGCCCCTGTGGCTGATGCCGTTGCTTTGGCCGGTCCTGCCGATCGCGCTCTTCGGCTACTTCAACCAGCGGGTTTTCCGCTACGACGCGCTCGCCGAGCACGCTACCGCGCACGAGATCGTCGAGCTCATTGCGCGCCATCGCGGAGAGATGTTTCTGCTCGGCGTTGCGCTCGCGCTGATCGGACATCTGCCGCTGGTCGGTCTGGCGATGCCGGTGTACGGAGGACTGGTCTTCATCCACTACGGCCTTGCGCGCCTTGCCGAATCGCGCGACGAGCCCATCGAAGGCAGCGCGAGGCGGATATGAGAGTCGGAGCGATCATCATCGGCGACGAGATCATCGTCGGCAAACGCGCCGACAAGCATTTTGCCAAGCTGATCGGCATACTCGCCGCCCGGGGCATGAAGCTCTCATGGTGCGAGTACCTGGGTGACATCCCCGAGCTGATCACCGCAACCCTCAGGCGCACGTTCGCCTCGGAAGACATGGTGTTCAGCTTCGGCGGCATCGGCGCGACCCCCGACGATCACACGCGCCAGTGCGCCGCCGACGCGCTTGGAGTCGATCTGGCGCTGCATCCTGACGCGGAGGCGGCCATCCGGTCGCGCACGGACATGGTGGTCACGCCCCAGCGCCTGAAGATGGGAGAGTTCCCGCAGGGCGCGCGGATCATTCCCAACTCCTATAACCGTATCCCGGGGTTCTCGGTCGGGGATCACCATTTCCTTCCCGGGTTTCCCGTCATGGCGTGGCCCATGGCCGAATGGGTGCTCGATACCTACTACCCGTCGCTGTTTCACCGCGTCCCTGAAGCGGAAGCGTCGATCCTTGTCTACGACCTGGCGGAATCGACCATTACGCCGCTCATGCTCGAGATCGAATCGAAATTCCCGGGGCTCAAGTCATTCAGCCTCCCCTCCATGGGAGAAAGCGGAGTCCGGCGGCATATCGAGCTCGGAGTGCGCGGCGCGCCGGCCGAAGTGGCACCGGCCATCGAGCGCATGAAAGAAGGCGTTGCGGCGCTGGGCGGAAGGTGGGAGCCGCTGAAAGTAGGCTGAGCGGGCCACAAACAAAAAGCCCTGGCTTGCGCCAGGGCTTTAGGGCGCCCACCGGAGAGGAGGAGGAGAACCGGGGGGCGCGGGGGGACGTTGAAACGGTCAGGCTGCTGCCGCGTGTCTCTTTTCCTTGGGCGAGGCGGTTGCGGTCGCTGCGGCCTTGAAGTTCGCTTCGGCCATTTCAGTGGCCTGCTTCGCGACCTTGTTGAAGCTGTCGTAAGCAGTGCTCGCCGCGGCGAGGGCGGACTTGACCGCCGCTACCGCGACGTCGGAACCGGCCGGGGCGTTCTTCGAAGCGTTGTCCAGGATACCGACGAGGTTCTTGTTGAACTCGGCGGCCCGAGCTTCGACAAACTTGACCAGTTCGCCCTGCGTCTGCGCCGCGACTTCGTACACGCTGCGCGAATAGGCGATGGCCTTTTCCAGGGAAGGCTGGGAAGCCGCGGTGTTCAGGTTGAGGTATTCCTGCGGGTCCTTGGCGCTCAGCAATGCCTTGGTACGCCCCAGACCTTCTTCGAATGCGGCCTTGGCGGCGTTCAGATTGAGAGCGGACAAGCGCTCGAGTGCGGCGAACTGGGAGCCGGCGAGGCCGAGCACAGCCTCGACGCCGGCCTTGTTGGCGCTGGCGATTTGTTCAGGGGTGAAGTACATGTTCATTCTCCAAAAAAGTCCGTTACGGGGGATCGCGTTCTGTGGCTCGTGGTCAATGGCTCATTAATTTATTGCACTGCAACAATGACGATTCTACTCTCGAGTCAACCGGTGTCAAGAGAAAGTTTGTGCGGTGCAATATAGCGAAGAGCCTACGAACCCGAAGTCAGTAGTCGCTCATTTGTAACATATTGTTTTTGTGATGTAATTACTCCAGAGGGGAAGCCTCCGGAAGGCTTCGTGCGGGTGGGATCCTATCGGTCCGCCAGTTGGCCACAGCCCAACCCCAGAGGACCTCGATTTTTTCCTGCTTCAGCTCGGTCGGGGGATCCTGGCCGAGGAAACGCAGCGCCCGCCACAGCTGAAGGGGACCCTCCGCCGGCGCCAGCGGCGTTGCCAGAGTCTGTTTGCTGAGCTTTTCCCCGTTCCGATTCACCGCCACCGGGAGATGCATGTACTGCGGAGTCGGATACGCCAGTCGGCGCTGCAGCAGCAGCTGCCTCGGCGTCGAAGCGAGCAGATCGGCTCCGCGCACCACGTGGGTGATGCCCTGCTCGAAATCGTCCACCACCACCGCCAGCTGATAGGCGAAAGGACCGTCGGCGCGACGCACGACGAAATCGCCGACTTCTTCGGCGAGGTTTTGCTCGATCCTGCCCTGCAGCCGGTCCTCGAAGCTGATTACTGCATCGCCCACGCGCGCGCGGATGGACCGCGCGCGGCGGCCGGGTGGAATTCCGCTTCGGCAGGTGCCCGGGTAAATGGGCTCGCTTGTCCCTCCCAGAGTCGAGTCGGAAATCTCCCGTCGTGTGCAGGCGCAGGGAAACACCGCGCCCTCGCGCTCCAGACGCTCCAGCGCCGCCGCGTACGATGCCCCGCGGAGGCTCTGCCGCACGACGCTCCCGTCCCATTCGAACCCGTAGCCATCGAGCGTGCGGAGGATCGCATCGGCGGCTCCGCTTGCCTCGCGCGGGCTGTCGAGATCCTCGATGCGCACCAGCCACGCGCCGCCGTTCCGGCGCGCGTCCACATAGCTGCCTACCGCGGCGATCAGGGAGCCGAAGTGCAGGGGGCCCGTCGGCGAGGGTGCAAATCGTCCCCGGTACGGCTTGGTCGAGTCATGCATAATCTGCGTCGAAAATCATAGCAGCCTTCTTTCCACGGCTATCCTGAGAACTGTGAGTCGTCCACATCAGATCGTCATCGTCGGGGGCGGCGCTGGAGGGCTTGAGCTCGCGACGCGCGCCGGTGACCGCTTCGGACGCTCGGGGCGCGCCGCCGTCACTCTGGTGGACCAGAACGAGACCCATCTGTGGAAGCCTCTGCTGCACGAGGTCGCGGCCGGCAGCATGGATATTCACGCGCATCAGCTCGACTACCTCGCGCAAGCGCGCTGGCATCACTTCAATTTCTGGTGCGGGGCGCTGCAGGGGCTCGATCGGAAGCGCCGCGAGATTGCGGTGGCTCCCACGCTGGACGAGCGTGGCGCCGAGGTCATCCCGCCCCGCAGGCTGCCTTATGACACCCTGGTGATCGCGATCGGCAGCGTCGCCAATACCTTCGGCGTTCCCGGGGTCGCCGAGCATGCCTTTGCGCTGGAATCCGCGGCCGAGGCGGACCGATTTCACCGGCGTCTCATCAACGCCTGCATCGGGGCCAACTACCGTTCCGAAAACGCGCCGGCGCGGCTGCGTGTGGTCATCGTCGGAGGCGGGGCGACCGGCGTCGAGCTCGCGGCCGAGCTTCACAACACCACGCGCGTGCTGGCCGCTTACGGTCTGGAGAATATAGACCCGCAGCACTTTCTCCAGATCACTCTTCTGGACGCGGGCCCGCGGGTCCTACCGATGCTTCCGGAACGCATAGCGAGGGCGGTGACAGGGGCGCTCGAGGACATCGGCGTGCGGGTTGCCTGCTCCGAGCAGGTGGTCGAAGTCACGGCGCGCGAGGTGAAGACCCGCAGCGGCAATGTCTTTGCTGCCGATCTCGCAGTTTGGACCGCGGGAATCAAGGGAGCGGACCTTCTGAAGGACCTTGACGGGCTCGAGACCAACCGGATCAATCAGCTGGTGGTTCTGCCGACTTTGCAGTCGACGCGCGATCCGGACGTCTTTGCCTTGGGCGACTGCTCGGCGTTTCCCCGCGAGGGGATGGAGCCGGCCGTGCCGCCCGCGGCGCAGGCGGCACACCAGGAGGCTTCGCATCTCCTGCGTTCGATCTCGCGGCGGCTGGACGGGCGGCCGCTCGCCCCCTTCCGCTACCGGGACTTCGGGTCGCTGGTGTCGCTCGGCGAGTTCAGCACCATCGGGTCGCTGATGGGATTTCTTTCGGGCAGGAGCTATCGGGTCGAAGGCTGGTTCGCGCGCATCATGTACCTCTCGCTGTACAAGATGCATCTCTACGCCTTGCACGGGCCGATCGGCGTGGTCCTCGATACGCTGGCGCGCTTCCTCAAGCGGGGCACCGAACCGAGGGTCAAGTTGCACTGATGGTCGGCTCGCTCGTCAAGGTCGTCGCTTGCGTAGCCCTCGGCGTGATCCTCCTGATCTGGCTTTTCCAGGAGCGCATGATCTTCTTCCCTCGCCCGCTAGAACACCGGCCGGCGCAGCGTTCCGACGTCGAAGAGGTCACGCTGCCGGGCGCGGACGGGGTCAGGCTCCGGGGCTGGCTGGTGAAAGGCAAGGGCGCGCCTGCGCCGCTCGTGATCTATTTCGGCGGGAATGCGGAGGAGGTGTCATGGCTGGTCGAGGTCGCGTGGAAATTTGGCGGCTGGTCCCTGCTGCTCGTGAACTATCGCGGCTATGGCGAGAGCGAGGGCAAACCCGGCGAGCGGGAACTCCTGGCGGACGCTATCGCCATTCACGACTATGCGAGGCGGCGTCCCGACGTAGACCCCGGGCGCATCGTCGCCATGGGCCGCAGCCTGGGGAGCGGTGTAGCCGTATACCTTGCGGCGGAGCAGTCCCTGCGCGGGGTGATCCTGGCGTCGCCCTACGACAGCCTGGGCGCAGTGGCCAAGCGCCACTATCCCTTCCTGCCGATATCCCTTTTGCTTCGCCACCGTTTCGATTCGCTTGCACGCGCGGTGCAAATCGATACGCCCCTGCTGTGCCTGGTCGCCGCGGAGGACCGGATCATTCCCGCGTCGCACTCGCGCGCTCTATTCGAAGCCTGGCGCGGCCCGAAGACGTGGCGCGAGGTCCCGCGCGCCGATCACGACAGCGTCGCGGGTGAACCCGAATACTGGAGCGCGATTGCCGATTTCCTGGGGTCGGTGCGGTGAGCTCTCCCACGTGAAGCCCCTGTTATACTTCCCGCACTGCAATACTTCCCGACTGAAGGTTCCGGAGACTACCGCGTGGCAACCATCGCTTTGACGAAGGACAATTTCGAGCAAGTCGTGAACGGCAACGACATGGTCATCGTCGATTTCTGGGCGCCCTGGTGCGGCCCGTGCAAGGGGTTTGCCCCCGTGTTCGATGCGGCCTCGGAGAAGCACTCCGACATAGTGTTCGGCAAGGTCAACACCGACGACGAGCAGGAGCTGGCCGCCTCCTTCGGCATCCGTTCGATACCGACGCTCATGCTTTTTCGCGAGAAGGTGATTCTTTTCTCGCAGGCCGGCGCGCTGCCGGGCGCCGCACTCGAGCAGGTCATCACCAAAGGCAAGGAGCTCGACATGGCGGCCGTGCACAAGGAGATCGCCGAGCGCGAGGCCGCCGCCCCGGAGAAGACCTAGGTGGAGCCCGGCAAATAAAAAAGGGCAGGGAGACCGCTCCTGCCCTTTCCTGATGCGTCGGAAGCCTTACTTCTTTTCGTCTTTCTTCGCGCCGTCTTTCTTCGCGGCCTTCTTGTCGCTCTTCTTCGCTTTCTTCGTGTCCTTGCCGTCGCCCTTCTTCATCTCGTCCTTCTTCATCGGTTGTGCACCGGTGTGGGAGGCCGCGACCGCAAACCCACTCGACACCGCGAAGACCGCGGCTACCAACAACGACAATAGCTTCTTCATGCAACGTCTCCTCTGAGCGTTATTAGAATGTTCCGGTCACCGGAAGCGGGTCAACCGCGGCGTATCCTAGCATATAGAGCTGAAAATGCGAATGATTCGACGCACCCGGGACATCGGTCCCGGGTGCGCTTTCGCAGCGTCGGCCGTCCTGATGTCGGGGTTTCGAAGTGAGTAGAGGGATCGCTTACGCACTGCTCGGGGCGGCCCTTTTTGGCGCCAGCACTCCGATCGCCAAGCTCCTCGTGGGAGAGATCGGTCCGCTCATGCTTGCCGGTCTTCTCTATGCAGGCTCGGGGCTGGGACTGGGATCGTGGCTGGTGCTGCGCCGGTGGATTCGACCTGTGTCCGGCGGGCCCAAGCTCGCGGCGGGCGACTACAAGTGGCTGGCCGGCGCCGTTCTCTCGGGCGGCGTGGTTGGACCCGTATTGTTGATGCTCGCCCTTTCGTTGGCCTCGGCGTCGACGGTGTCGCTTCTGCTGAACCTGGAAGGGGTATTCACGGCGCTGCTGGCCTGGTTCGTGTTCCAGGAGAACTTCGACCGGCGCGTTGTGCTGGGCATGCTCTCGATCGTGTGCGGCGGCCTGGTGCTCAGCTGGCCATCGGGCGGGATCGCGACCTCGCTGCCGGCCCTGGCGGTGGCGGCCGCCTGCCTGTGCTGGGCCATCGACAACAATCTCACACGCAAGATTTCGGCCGGCGATCCGGTCCAGATCGCGGCCATTAAGGGCCTGGTTGCCGGCGCGGTCAACCTCTGCGCATCGGTTGCGCTGGGCGCCGGCCGGCCGGCGGCGGATTCCGCGCTGGCCGCGGCGGCGGTCGGCTTTCTGGGATACGGAGTGAGCCTGGCGCTGTTCGTCGTGGCACTTCGTCTGCTCGGCACGGCGCGAACCGGCGCCTATTTTGCAACCGCGCCTTTCATCGGCGCGGCGATGGCTTTCGCGCTGCTCGGCGAAGTTCCGGATCCGCTCTTCTGGGTCGCGGCGCTCCTGATCGCGGCGGGCGTCGCGTTGCATCTCTCCGAACGTCATCGGCACCTGCACCGTCACGAAGCGCTGGCGCACGCTCATTCGCATACGCACGACGAGCACCATCGCCACGATCACGATTTCGCCTGGGACGGCTCGGAGCCCCACTCGCACCCTCACGCTCACGTTCCCATTAGCCACAGCCATGAGCACTATCCGGACATACATCATCGGCACGGTCACTGATTGGCTCCGCTTCGTCGCGCTCGCGTCGCTCGCGATCACCGCCCATGCCGCGCCCTACGTCCCCAAGGAGGATTCGGCCGTGCTGGAGCGCCTGCCCGTCAGGCCGAGCGATCCGGTGGCTCGTGAATTGCAGCAGCTGCGCGCCGAGCTCGCAGCCAACCCCCGCAAGCGGGACGTAGCGATTCGGCTTGCAGAGCGCTATTTTGCGCTGGCGAACTCGCAGGGCGATCCGCGCTACGTGGGCTATGCCCAGGCGGCGCTCAAGCCTTGGTGGGATACGGCCGCACCTCCGCTCGATGCTCTGGTCATGCGCGCGATCCTCAAACAGTACAACCACGATTTTTCAGGTGCCCGGCAGGACCTCGTTGCCGCGACGCGCGAGGACCCCGAAAACGCGCTTGCCTGGTCCTGGCGGGCGGCAATAGATATGGTGCAGG
>Ga0335084_10008340_pt1 | contig 10323 bp, 9 predicted proteins | sample Lox_Sample_44_FD_206721 | JGI IMG/M metagenome (GOLD analysis project Ga0335084, IMG submission 206721) | Soil microbial communities from Loxahatchee National Wildlife Refuge, Florida, United States - Lox_Sample_4.4 | ecosystem: Environmental > Terrestrial > Soil > Wetlands | place: USA: Florida... | reverse complement strand
GGCTGCCAGGAGGCCCGCGGCGGAAAGACGCGCCGGGCCGCGGGCATGGCCCGCGACCCGACGTGCGGAGCCGCCGTGCAGCGAGACTTCGCTACCGGACGAGCCTACTTTGTCTTCTGCGCGCCGACCTGCTGGTCCCAGATGCGGAAGGCCTCGACCTGCGCCGAAGGAGGCAGCGACTGGGTGTGCGGGAACTCGGCCAGCCATTTCTCGTACTCCGGGCGCCCGTATTCCTTGATCAGGTCCTGGCTCTCCTTGGGCGCCATCGACAGCGGCACGTTCTTGACCGCCGGCCCCGGGTAGAAGTAGCCCTTGTCGTAGGTGTAGGCCTGCGCTTCCGGCGTCAGCAAGTAAGCCATCAGGTCGAGGATCACGGCGACTTTTTCGGGCGCAACACCCTTGGGGATCACCATGTAGTGCGCATCGTTGACCCAGGTCATTCCCTTGAACGGCCCGACCTTGTAGTCCTTCGGAACGATGCCGAGGATGCGCGGGTTGAGGTCCCAGCCGGTCATCGTCACCGTCATGTCGCGCGAGCCCTCGCCCAACTCCTTCATCACGGCACCGGTGCCCGTCGGGTAGTACTCGATGCAGGAGTTGAGATCCTTGAGATACGCCCAGGTCTTATCCCAGCCTTTCACAGGATCCTTGGGATTACTGTCGCCTAGGATGTACGGCAGGCCCATGATGAACGTCCGGCCCGGTCCCGAATTCGCGGGCCGCGCGTAGATCAACCGGTTGGGGTTTGCCTTGCACCAGGCGAGCAGTTCCTGCGGCGTCGTCGGCACCTGCTTCACCTTGGCGGGGTTGTACTCGACGAGCGGACCAGCGGGCATGAACACGACCGTAACGCCATAGTCCTGCGCCAGCTCCTGCATCTTGGCCGCCGCCGGCAGATAGTTCGCCGTGAGATTCGGGAACTTGGCCGCGTAGTCGGGCAGGACCTTCATGAGCACGCCCTGCTCGATGCCGGCGGCAAGGAAGTCGGTGCCGGTGAGAACCATGTCGATGTCGCTGCGGCCCGCGCCCTGCATGGCCTTGAGCTTGCCCGGCAGCTCCGGCGCAGGCGCTTTAGTGAAGTTGAACTTGGCCACGAGCTCCGGATGCTTCTTCTGGTAGAGCTCGATCGCATCCTGCGTCAGCGCCAGATCGCCGGCGACGTCGACGATGTTGATCGTCACCGGGCTCTTCGGCATCGCCGGCACCTGCGACATTGCAGGAGTTGGCGCCAGCCCCAACAACACAGCGGTACCAAGGGCGGCGATCGCGCCCAGCACGGCCCGGCGCGATGTCGGGTTCTTGCCTGTCTTGCATGAGTTCATTGCTCTCCTCCTAAGCTTGCGGATTGGCAGGGCCGACTCTGGCGACTACTGCCGGTGATGCATCGCGCCGAAGCCGTCGGCGCAGCGGCATGGCGGGTCGCAACCACGATCAGGCTCGACTCCGAGAAACCCGGTGCACCGGCGCGCGGCGAGCTTGGCGCTCGCGATCGTCCAGTCCCCGTTGAAATTCGCGCACCACCCGCGCGATGTGTCTGTGCATGGCGGCACGCGCGGCGCCCGGATCACGTGCCTCGATCGCCTCGAGGATCGCGGCGTGGTCGCGGATCGTCTTGTGCGCAAGCTCGTTCGTATGGAAATGTCGCTGCATGCGCCCCCACAGCTCGGCGCGCTGGTTCCACAGCCCTTCCACGACCAGCTCGAGCGAGCTGTTGCCCGTCGCCTTGGCGATACCCAGGTGGAACTCGCGGTCGCTCGCCTCGCGGATCGCGAAGTCGTCGACGTGCGTCTCCATCTTCGTCAGGCTCTGGCGCAGCACATCGTAGTCCTGCTCGCGCGCCTTCGATGCGGCAAGCGCGGCGACTTCTCCCTCCACGAGCTTGCGCGCCTGGAGCAACTCGAAGGGACCGGGGCCGGCGTCGCGCTCCGCTACTCCAGCGGCTGCGCTTGCCGTGACGAAGATGCCGGTCCCCACGCGGACCTCGACCAAACCGCCCATCTCGAGAGAGATGATCGCCTCACGCACGGACGCACGACTCACGCCGAGCGAGGTTGCGAGCTCCCGCTCCGCGGGCAGCCGTGCGCCGGGCGGAAACTCGCCGCTTGCGATCAGGCGCGAGATCTGATCCGCGATCTGCCGGTAGAGCCGCCGCGGCTCGACTGCCTGCAAGGGCAAGGTTGGGATCCTCCGTGACTGGAATGTCGCCGGACGTCGTGCCGGCCACGGACACTCTGCCGGCGCGGTGATCGACGTTCGCCGTCATCTTAGCTTCGGAGTATACTGTGGTCAAGTGGTCTAACCACCGGACCACAAATGGACCACAAATCCATCGTCGAAGTCTCCCGCCCTCGCCGCGCCACCCATGAAGATCACCGCCTGCCGCGTCATCGTCTGCTGTCCGGGACGCAACTTCGTGACTCTCAAGATAGAGACGGACGAGGGGCTGTACGGGATCGGCGACGCGACGCTCAACGGCCGCGAGCTCGCCGTGGCTTCGTACCTTCAGGACCACGTAATTCCCGTGCTCATCGGGCGCGATCCGATGCGCATCGAGGATACGTGGCAGTACCTGTATCGAGGTGCGTACTGGCGACGCGGCCCCGTCACGATGAGCGCGATTGCGGCGGTGGACACCGCGCTGTGGGACATCAAGGGCAAGCTCGCGCGCTTGCCGCTCTATGAGCTGCTCGGGGGGCGCAGCCGCGAGGGCGTGATGGTCTACGGGCACGCCAACGGCCGCGACATCCCCGAGACCCTCGACGAGGTAGCGCGCTACATCGACTTCGGCTACAAGGCGATCCGCGCGCAGTCCGGCATTCCCGGGCTCGCCTCCACGTACGGCGTCTCCAAGGACCGCATGTACTACGAGCCCGCGGATGCGGCGATCCCGACGGAAAACGTCTGGTCCACGGCAAAGTACCTCGACCACGCGCCGACGCTCTTCGAAGCCATCCGCGCACGCTTCGGGTTCGAGCATCACATCCTGCACGACGTGCACCATCGCCTGACCCCCATCGAGGCGGGAAGGCTGGGGAAGTCGCTCGAGCCGTTCCGACTGTTCTGGATGGAGGACCCGACGCCGGCGGAAAATCAGCAGGGCTTTCGCATCATCCGCCAGCACACGGTCACGCCGATCGCGGTAGGCGAGGTGTTCAACACGATTTACGACTGCCAGACGCTGATCACCGAGCAGCTGATCGACTACATCCGCGCCACCGTCGTACACGCCGGCGGCATCACGCATCTGCGGCGCATCGCCCAGCTCGCCGAGCTCTATCACGTCAGGACAGGCTGCCACGGCGCGACCGATCTTTCGCCGGTATGCATGGGAGCCGCACTGCACTTCGACACCTGGGTTCACAACTTCGGCGTGCAGGAGTACATGCGCCACACGCCTGAGACCGACGCAGTGTTTCCGCACGCGTATTTCTTCGAGAAGGGATATCTTCACGCCGGCGAGGCGCCGGGCCACGGTGTGGACATCGACGAGGCGCTCGCCGCCCGGTACCCGTACGCGCCCAACGCGCTGCCAATCAACCGCCTCGAGGACGGAACCCTCTGGAATTGGTAGTGTGTCTAACTGCGGTCCAGCGTGGCCCACGCATCACTCGCCGGCAGCGAGGCCTCACGCCGCAGTAAAATGCCCGGACTTGCCGCCGGATTTCTCGAGCAGGCGGATGCTCTCGATGCGCATCCCGCGCTCAACAGCCTTGCACATGTCATAGATCGTGAGCAGGCCTATGGCGACCGCAGTCAGTGCCTCCATCTCGACGCCGGTACGGGAGACCGTCTCCACCGTCGCCTCCAGCGCGACGGCGCCGGCACGCCCATCGATCGAGAACTCGACCGCCACGCGGGTCAGGGGCAGCGGGTGCGCCAGAGGGATGAGCTCCGCCGCGCGCTTCGCCGCCTGAATCGCGGCAACGCGCGCAACGCCGAGAACATCGCCCTTCCGACTCGACCCCGAGCGGATCAGCTCGAGCGTGTCGGGCTGCATTGTGATCCGCCCGCTCGCCCGTGCGATCCTCTTCGTGGGCTGCTTCGCCCCGACGTCGACCATGTGCGCCTGACCGGTCGCGTCAAAATGGGTAAAATGAGAGGCTTGCTTCGCGGCCATCGCGCCAGAAACTTTCCGCAGTGGGCGGCCATCATAGCACCATGGTTAGCACGCGCTTGATGAGCGAGGCCGCGCGTCGGGTCATTGCCGCCGCGGTCGCCGCATCGGTTGCTGTCGCCCCGCTGACGCTGGCGCAGGAGAGTCCTCCTATCTTCTCGGGAACCCCGGAGCGCAAGCCGCTCGAGGCGCCCGTTCGGCCGGAGCTCCCGGACCTCGGCGATCCTTCCGGGGCGGACCTCTCCGCTGCGCAGGAGCGCAGACTCGGCGAAACGATAATGCAACAGATCCGCGCGAGCGGCGGCTATCTGTTCGATCCCGAGGTCAACGGCTATCTCAACGACCTGGGCAACCGGCTCGTGACCGCCATTCCCGGCGCCCCGTTCGATTTCGAGTTCTTCGCGATGGCCGATCCGACGATCAACGCGTTCGCGCTGCCCGGCGGCTTTGTTGGCGTGAACACGGGGTTGATTCTTCTCACGCAAACGGAATCGGAGCTCGCCTCGGTGCTCGGGCACGAAATTACGCACGTCACGCAGCACCACATCGCGCGCAGCATCGCGACCCAGCGCGACGCGACCTTGATGTCGCTGGCGGCGCTCGCCGCCGTCATTCTCGCCGCCCGCACGCGGACGAGCGGCGATGCGACGCAGGCGGCTATCGCCTCGGCGCAGGGACTGGCGATCCAGACCCAGATCGACGCGACTCGCCACAACGAAGAAGAGGCCGACCGACTCGGATTCGCACGGACCTACGCCGCGGGCTTCGATCCGAACGCCATGGCCACGTTCTTCGGACGCTTGCAAAGAGCTGCAGTCTGGTTCGAGGGCAACTCGCCGTCGTACTTTCGGGATCACCCGGAGACCTATCAGCGGATCGCTGATGCCCAGGCGCGTGCTTTCACCAAACCATTCCGCCAGGTGCCGGATTCACTGGACTTCCAGATGGTGCGGGCGCTACTCAAGAGCTACGAGGGAACGCCGAGGGACGCAGTCCTGTTCTTCCAGGACGCAATCGCCGAGAAGAAATACAACAACGAGATCGCAGCTCATTACGGGCTCGTTGCTTCCTACTTACGCGCCGAGGACTTCAAGAACGCCCGCGCAGAGCTCGCGACGCTGGAGAAGATGGCGCCGCCGCATCCTATGATCGAAGGCGTCGCGGGGCAAGTCCTCATGCAATCGGGTCAGCTGAAGGAGGCGATCGCGCGCTACGAGGTGGCACTGGTCCACTACCCGAACAAGATGCAGCTCATCTACGACTATCCCGAGGCGCTGCTCAAGGACAACCAGCCCGCGAAGGCGGCCGCGTTCCTCACCACGCAGCTGCAGCGATTCCCCAGCGACGGGCCGCTGCACCAGACTGCCGCCAAGGCCTATGCCGCGCTCGGCAAGCAGCTGCTGCAACACCTACATCTTGCGGAGTTCTACGCCTGGCAGGGGAATCTGCGCGGAGCGGTGCAGCAGCTGGAGCTCGCAGTCAAGTCGGGCGACGGCGACTTCTACGAGAAATCAGTCGCGGAAAGCCGGCTGCGTGACGTGCGGCAGCAGCTCGCCGAGCAGGAGAAGGCGTCCGGCCGCGGCCGTCCCGGCTGACAAAAGACCGGCGGCCGTTATCTAGGCAGTGCGAAGCGGGGTCGGAGCGCACTCCTGCGCCAGGGATCGACACCGGCTGCGAACCGTGGATCGGACTGCGTCGAGTCGATGAGTCGCCTGATCGCTAGCTCCTCGGCGCGGTCTATCCTGACCCGCAGCGGGGTCACGTTGCTTGGGGCCGGAACGCTGACCTCGGCCGGCGCCTTGGCGACGCCGAGTCCCCGCAGCAGGCGCGAGACTCCCTCGGCCGAGCGCAGCTCCTCCAAGTCGAAATGGTGGACCACGATCCCCTGCGGTTCGGCCACGCGCTCCTCGTAGTACGCGGCGCGCGCGCGAATCTCGAGGATGTACCATAGGCAGAACCCGTTGATGCCCGCAGCCAGGAGGTCACGCGAAGGGACGAGGTTCCTCGGATATTCCGGATCGAGATACCACAGCCAGACGTTGCCCTTGTTCAGGAAATCGAAGCGGTTACGAAAGCTCAGGATCGTCGCGTAAGGGTCGCGCTCGAGGGTGATCAAATGAACTTGCCCCTCGGATTTGAGCCAAGCAAGATTCTCGACGAGCCCCGCCTTCATCAGCAGGTGGGAGGTCTCCACGTAATATCGACTCGCCGTCTGCGCGACGCGACGAAGCTTGGAACGCCAGAAGGATTGTACTTTTTTCACGTTCCCCTCCGAGTTGAAGAGGGTCGTGTGAGAAAGGTCGGGCGTATCGACGCCGAAGCGATCCCAGCCGATGATCTCGTGGTGGCACGTGGAGTCCGGGAGATTGTCCTGCAGTAGCCTCGAAAGGTGCGAAGTGCCACTGCGCCCAGTGGTCATCGTGAAGACGAAGTCCTTCATTCGCGTGGAGAACTGCTCGCTGTGCGACCCTCAATTCGATCGCGTCACGCGCCGAATGTTCTCGACGGCGAAAAATTCTTACGTGCTGTTACAAGATCCGGGGCTACTTCGGTGCGCGCCGCGCCAGCGCGACGCATGCGACGAAGGCCGCGTGACGCTTGCCGGTGACCCGGTGCCGGCGGCTTCGAGACGTGTTGCGAGGGTCTCGCAGATCTCCGGGGTCGCGCCTCCGCGCCCCGGAGCGGCTCACGCGCGGCGCAGAGGGATGAAACGCAGGGCAACGCCGTTGTTGCAGTAGCGCAGCCCAGTCGGCGGCGGCCCGTCGTCGAAGACGTGCCCCTGGTGGCCCCCACAGCGCACACAGTGGTACTCGGTGCGCTCGACGATGATTTTGTAGTCGGACTTCGTGGCCAGATGCTCGGGGATCAGGGTGAAGAAGCTCGGCCAACCCGTTCCGCTGTCGAATTTCATCGCCGACGTGAACAGCGGCAACGTGCATCCGGCGCAAACGAAGACCCCAGGCCGCTTCTCGTCGTTGAGCGGGCTGCTGAACGGCCGCTCGGTTCCCTCCTGCCGCAGCACGTTGAACTGCGCCGGGTCGAGAAGCTGCTTCCATTCGGCCTCGCTCTTCTTGACCGGGTCGAGCGCGAGCGTCACGTTGGCACCCGGTGCGAGCAGGCTCTGCCAGTCGCGCTGCAACTCCGCGACGGGGGCTGCGTTCTTGCTTCCGGCGGCGATGCTGCGGACTGCAAACGGCAAGGAAAAAGCTACTGCGGGCAACGTTGCGAGAAACACGCGGCGGCGCACGTTCATCTCCTTCTCTCGGACGAGAGCGCTTTGCTGCGCCCGCTGCTGAGTCGAACCGGCGGCCGAAAAGCTTACGTTAATGCGCTTTCGCGCAGAGTCGACACAACGTTCTGATTTTCACAGCCTTTCTCCGCGAACGCAACAGTGGCGGGCGAAGCAGGTCCGATCATTCCTGTAACTTTCTACAGTTGACAGAATTAGCCGTGCCTCTAGAGTCCGTCCATGCGCTCGCCGCTGGGCGCGCATCTTCATCTCGTCTCGGGGGGGAATGATGAAGATTCTCGTCATCGACGATCACCCGCTCATACAGGAAGCACTCAGGCACGTTCTCGTCGCGCTCGATCCGGCGCTCGAGCTGATCCAGGCACGCGACGCCTCGGAGACGCATGCTGCGCTTTCGCGCGAGCCCGACACCGACCTCATCGTCCTGGATCTGACCCTGCCGGGAAGCGATGGGTTCCAGCTGTTGCCCGAGCTGCGCGCGGAATGGCCCGGCATGCCGGTGCTCGTGCTGTCCGCGACGCATGATCGCGTCACCGTCGAGCGCGCGCTCGACCTGGGCGCGATGGGTTTCATTCCCAAGACTGCGAACACACGGGTGTTGCTCGACGCGCTGCGCCTGGTGCTGTCGGGCGGCGTCTACGTTCCGACCGATGCCCCCGGCCTCGGTTGCGCGGTGCGCCCGAAAGCGGTGACGAAGCCCGAGCAGCTCGGCCTCACCGTGCGGCAAGCGGACGTTCTCCGTCTCCTCGTCGAAGGCAAGCCGAACAAGCTCATCTGCCGTGATCTGCGCCTGTCGGAGGGCACGGTCAAGGTTCACGTCAGCGCGATCCTGCGCGCCTTGAACGTACGCAACCGGACACAGGTGGTCATCGAGCTCGCCCGCCGCGGCGTGCGCTTCGGCCCGCCGCCGCCCACGATGCGTTGAAGCGGCGTCGCCGCGCCCGCGACAATGACTCCGGCCGTTGCGCTCGATCGGCGTCTCCTGGTGCGCGCCCGCGCGGAGCAAGTCGCCACGCTGTACACGTATTGGGGCCGGACGACCGCTTCGATGGCTCTCGGCGGGCTGATCCTCGCGGTGGTCATGTGGCGCACTGCTCCGCACGCACAGCTGGGCGCGTGGCTCCTCGCGATTCTCGCGAATCAGGCATGGCGCTACGAGCTCACGCGCTGCTATTGGGCGGCCGCTCCTGCGCCCGAAGCGCGAGCGCCGTGGGGATACGCATGGGCGGCGGGCTCGACCGTCGCCGGAACGCTGTGGGGTATCGCCGGAGTGCTATGGTTCACTCCGGGAGATCCCGGGCACCAGGCGCTGCTCATCGTGTGCCTGTTCGGTGTGATCCTGGGCGGGCTCAATCTCACCACGGTTCTCAAGCCCGCGTTCTACGGCTTTGTGCTGCCCGCTCTGCTGCCGCCGATCGCCCGGGTGGCGATCGAAGGTGATGAGGTACACGTCTTCATCGCTGCCGTTCTGCTCGTCGTACTCGCGTTCACGCTGCGCTTCGGGCACGCCCTGAACGACATGTTCACTGCGTCGCTCGCGATACGCTACGAAAACGTGGATCTCATCGGCGAGTTGCAGGCACAGTCGGCCGTCGCCGAGCGGGCGCGCGCCGAGGCCGAGGCGGCCAATCGCAGCAAGACGCAATTCCTCGCCGCGGCGAGTCACGATCTGCGCCAGCCTCTCCACGCCATGGGATTGTTCGCTGCCACGCTGCAGGAGAAAGTGCAGGACCGCGACGTACGCGGCCTCGTCGCGAGCATCAACGCCTCGGTCGAAGCGCTCGAGCAGCTGTTCAACTCGCTGCTCGACATCTCCAAGCTCGATAGCGGAGCTGTGGTCCCGGACCGCAGCGCTTTTCCGCTGGCGCCGCTCCTCTGCCGCGTGAAGCAGGAGTTTGCGCCGCTGGCGACCGGCAAGGGCCTGCGTCTCAGTGTCGTGCCCACGCAAGCGTGGGTCGAAAGCGATCCGGTCCTACTCCAGCGCATCGTCGCCAACCTCGTTTCCAACGCCATCCGCTACACCAAATGCGGCGGCGTCATCGTGGGCGCGCGACGCCACGGTGAACACATCGCGCTCGAGGTATGGGATTCCGGTGTGGGGATTGCCGAAGCGGAGCGCGAGCGCATCTTCGAGGAGTTCTATCAGATCGGCAACGTAGAGCGGCACAGCAGCAAGGGAAGCGGACTCGGGCTGGCCATCACTCGTCGGCTCGCCCGGTTGCTCGGGCATGCGCTCGAGCTGGATTCGCTTCCCGGGCGGGGCTCCCGATTCGTTTTGCAGCTGCCTCGTGTCGCGGCCGTTCCGACGTCGCAACCATCGGCGCCCGTCGTGGCGCAGCGAACGCTCGCCGGCGCGCGGGTCGCGGTGATCGATGATGAGCGCGCCGTCGTGGACGGACTGCGCGCCCTGTACTCGGCCTGGGGCGCCGAAGTCATCGCCGCGACAACGGGGGACGATCTGCTCGCGGCCCTTGGTAACGCCAGCGGTTATCCCGACCTCGTCGTGGCCGACTATCGCCTCGCTCGCGGGGAGCTGGGCACCGAAGTGATCGCCAGGCTGCGCAGCGAAATCGGATCGCCCGTGCCGGCCTTGTTGATCACCGGCGACTCGACGGCGGTCTTGGGCGCTGCTTCCGAATGCGCCTGTGAAGTGCTGATCAAACCTGTCCTCCCGGGCGAGCTCAAGGCTACGTCGAGTCGCATATTGGCTTCACAGAGCGTCTTAGCATGAAAAACGATCTGTGAGTAACGCTATAATTTCTTATCTTATTGTTCTTGATATATTAATATACGATTAACAATCACCAATAGCCCGCTCGTCAGGAGCCTTTTACGCTAAACAGTAATAAAAAAAGCGCCCAGCAAGCTGGGCGCTTGAATACAGGCCGAGTTCGGGATGACCGATTAGGGTCGGGGGGTAAACCCGGCCTGTGATGAACCTGAGTTTCGCCGAGGTCGC
>Ga0335084_10008339_pt1 | contig 10324 bp, 7 predicted proteins | sample Lox_Sample_44_FD_206721 | JGI IMG/M metagenome (GOLD analysis project Ga0335084, IMG submission 206721) | Soil microbial communities from Loxahatchee National Wildlife Refuge, Florida, United States - Lox_Sample_4.4 | ecosystem: Environmental > Terrestrial > Soil > Wetlands | place: USA: Florida... | reverse complement strand
CGGCGTCCGGCTGTGGAGGTCATGGCGGCGACCATCCCTGGCGCGCGCCTGGTCGTTTTTCCCGGGGCCGGTCACTTCCCCTTCCAGGACGCACCGGACTCGTTCTGCCGCGCAGTCAGGACGTTTCTCCGGGCCGAGGATGGACAGTGATGACGACAGACAGGAACGGCTAATGCACTGGCTTGGCTGGTCGGTCGGACTCTTACTGCCGTACGGAACGGTCGTCGTCTCACGCGCTCTGGATTGTCTGTATATTCTCCAGCTCGAGCGGTACAAGCCCGATCGGTTTCTCACCTGGTTGACGAGCCATCGGCGCGCGCTCGTGCCCGGCAGCGAAGTCGTCCTGCAGGTGCTGACGGTGGCAATTGCCGCGGCGTTGGCGATGAAGGGCCAGCATTGGCTGGGACCGGTGGCGGTGTGGTTCGTCACCGGTCATGTTCTCCGGCGTCGCCACCGATCGCTCCAGGTGAGCCAGCGCTTGCAGTGGACTGCGCGGGCGGTCCGCGTGGGCGCCATGGCACTCGGCTTGACGATCGTCGTGGCAGGCGCCGTCATGCTCGCGGCGTGGGCAGCCGTCGCGACGCTGGGCGCTCGGGTAGTCGTGGCCGGGATCACGGCCCTGGCCGTGGTCGGCATACTCACGCCCAGAATCATCCTCGTTGCGGCGCACGCGATCCTCCCCTGGGAGGAGGCCGTTGCCAAGAGGTTCCTGGTCGAGGCGCAGCGGCGCATGGAGGCATACCACGGCCGGGTGCTCGGGATCACGGGGAGCTACGGAAAGACGAGCATGAAATACGTGGTCGGAGATCTTCTGGCGGCGCGCTACCGCGTCTTCAAGACGCCGGCCGGCGTCAACACGACCATGGGGATTACCCGGATCATCCGGGAGGAGTTGAAGGACAGCCACGAGGTCTTCGTCGTGGAGATGTCCGCCTACGGCCCCGGCGAGATTCGAGAGGTGTGCGATCTCGTCCATCCCTCGCTGGGTATTCTCACGGCTGTCGGCGTGCAACACCTGGAGCGGTTCGGGACGCCGGAGCGGATCGCCGAGGCCAAGTACGAACTGATCGACGCATTACCGTCCGGGGCGCCGGCCGTGATCAACGCCGATGACCCCGCCTGTCTCCGGCTCGCCCAGCGCGCCAGAACCGAGGGCAAGCGCGTCGTACTGTACGGCATGGATGAGGGTGTCAAGGATCTCAACGTGCGCGGGACCGAGGTCACAGTAGATGCGCGCGGCAGCCGGTTTCGCGTGGTCACGCCCGATGGGCAGACGGAGATCTTCAACACGAAGCTCTTGGGTCGCTGGAACCTCTCGAACATTCTGGGTGGCATCGCGGCTGCGCTGGAGTGGGGCGTGCCGTTGTCTGCGATGAAGCCGGCGGTCGCGGCCTTGGTACCCGCACCAAAACGGCTGGAGATTCACGAGGAAGGCGGAGTCATCCGGATCCTGGACGTGGCCAACGCCAATCCCCGCGGAGCCGAAATGGCGTTGGAGGTCCTGGCACAATTCACCGGAGGCTCGCGGATTCTGATCACGCCGGGAATGGTGGAGCTGGGCGCAATCCAGGCGGAGGAGAACCGGCGCTTCGGCGAGAAGGCCGCCGCGGTGTGCGACTATGTGGTTTTGGTCGGGCCGGAGCAGACGCGGCCGATACGTCAGGGGTTGGCGGGCAGTGGGTTTCCGTCGGAGCGGGTTCTGACCGCCCGCCGGACAGACGAGGTGGCGGACCTCTTGGCGGGGATCGTGCGGCCCGGCGACGTCCTGCTCTACGAGAACCGCCTCCCGGACACGTATCTCGAGGTCGCATGATGAAACGCGTGGGTTTGATCTTCGGTAGCCGGTCGGTCGAGCACGAGATCTCCATCACGACGGCCAGCAAGGCTTTCGAGGCCTTGCGTCAGCTCCAAGGGGAGTATGAAACCCTGCCCATCCATGTAACCAAGGCAGGGGCCTGGCTCACCGGCCCCCCAGTGGAGCGGCTGCTAGCGATCGAAGCGGAGGGGCGGGCCTGCCAGGACCCCGCACGCCGCAAGACGCTTCAGGAGGGGTACAAGGCCCAGCTCCAACGTCTGGAGCAGGGGGAAGGCGACGCGGTCCAGCAGTTCTTGCCGCCCGACCCCACGGTTCGGGGGCTCGCCGCCAACCCCGAGCGGGCCTCGTGGTTCAAGAAGGCGCTCGGCCCGGCCCTGGACATTGCCTTTCCGGTCGTGCACGGCACCCATGGAGAGGATGGGACGCTGCAGGGACTCTTCGAGCTGGCGGACATCCCGTACGTCGGGCCGAACGTCGCAGCGTCGTCCGCGGGGATGGACAAGATCGTCTCGAAGTTGATCTTCCGCGGTGCGGGCCTCCCTACCGTGGAGGCGGTTTGGTTTGCCCGACGGCAGTGGCTGGCCGACCAAGCTGCGGCCATCCGAGAGGCGGAGTTGCGCGTCGGCTACCCGGCGGTCGTCAAGCCGGCGGTCGCCGGCTCCAGCGTCGGCATCGCCCGGGCGGCGAACGCACAAGAACTGGCGAGCGCGGTGGCGCAGGCGATCCAGTTCAGCACCCGCATCCTGGTGGAGAAAGCGCTGGACGACCGGCTCGAGATCCAGTGCGCGCTCCTCGGGAACCACGATCCGGTTGTGTCGGAATGCGAAGAGTTGACCCAATCCGCGGGGATCGTCAGCTTTGAGGAAAAATATCTCCGGCGGCCTGGGGCGGAGGAGGCCGACCTCGCCCCCAGCCACATCCCGGCCCGGATCCCTGCGGATCTGGCGCGCCGCGTCAAGGAGCTGGCCGTGGCCACCTTCAGGGCGCTGGATGCCCGCGGGATCTCCCGTGTGGACTTCCTGGTGGACCGGCCCACGATGCGACCGTTCGTGAACGAGGTCAACACGCTGCCGGGTTCCCTCTGTCTCCGTCTGTGGGAGGCCAGCGGGATCGCGCCCGCGGCGCTGGTCCGGCGGCTGCTCGTCCTGGCCGTGGAGGCCCACGAGGACAAGACGCGGACGCGCTTCGAGTCGCGGGAAGGGGCAGGGCTCGTGGACCGGAAACACCTCATGACCCCCGGAAAGTAGGCGGCGCGTGCTCTATCATGTGCTGGTTCCGCTGGCCAAGTTCGTCGGACCCTTCAACGTCTTCCGATACGTCACCTTCCGCACGGCCGGGGCATTCCTGACGGCGCTCCTGATCACGCTGCTCCTCGGGCCGAAGATCATCGAGGCCCTGTCGGCGATGCGGGCGCGACAGGTGGTCCGCGAAGACGGACCCCAAAGCCACCTCAAGAAAGCGGGCACGCCGACGATGGGGGGTGTCCTGATTCTCCTGGCGGTGACGGCCGGCACGTTGCTGTGGGCCCGTCTCACCAACCGGTTCGTCTGGTTGGCCCTCCTCACGACGCTGGCCATGGGAGCCGTGGGATTCGCGGACGATTACCTCAAGGTGACGCGCGCCAACAGCGTGGGGCTGCGGCCGCGCCAGAAGTTCTTCTGGCAGGTGGCGATCGGTCTCGCCGTGGGCGCGTACCTGTGTCTGTTCCCGGTCGACGCCTTTACCACCAAACTGGCGATCCCGTTCCTGAAGCGCTGGATGCCGGAGCTCGGCGTCCTCTACGTTGCCCTCGCTATGGTGGTCGTCGTGGGGTGCTCCAATGCGGTGAACCTGACCGACGGTCTGGACGGTCTGGCCATCGTTCCAACGCTGATGACCGCCGCAACCTTCACCCTCTTAGCCTACGTCGCGGGCAATGCCGCCATCGCACATTATCTGCAGGTCATCTTTGTCCGGGGGGCGAGCGAACTTCCGGTCTTCGCCGCAGCCCTGGTGGGGGCAAGCCTGGGGTTTCTCTGGTACAACGCGCACCCAGCGCAGGTGTTCATGGGCGATACGGGCTCGCTGGCGCTGGGCGGCGCCCTGGCGACCGTGGCGCTGATCACCAAGAACGAACTCATCCTCGTCGTCGCCGGCGGGTGTTTCGTGGTCGAGGCGCTGTCGGTGATCATCCAGGTATTCTGGTACAAGCGGACCGGACAGCGGGTCTTCCGTATGGCGCCCATCCACCACCATTACGAACTGAACGGTCTACCCGAGCCGAAGATCATCGTCCGATTCTGGATCGTGTCCTTCGTGCTGCAGGTGATCTCGCTGACGACGTTGAAGCTGCGGTGAGCGACAATGACCAATGACACGACAATGACCAATATCCAAATGACCAATGACCAAGACCCAATGACCAATGACGGATCGCCAACGCCCTGGTTGGGCATTGGGAATTGGCCATTGGTGATTCGGGCGGATGCGTCGTGAGTCCCGACTTTGAGGGTGGGTGGCGCGGAAAACGGGTGACGGTCGTGGGCTTGGCCCGCAGCGGTGTGGCGGCCTGCAACGTCCTCGCGGAGCGCGGTGCTCGCGTCCTGGGGACTGACCGGTCACCCCGGGAGAAGCTGCGGGGGGATCTTGCCGCGCTGGAGGCCCGCGGCGTTCGGCTGGAGATCGGCGGCCATCGCCCCGAGCACTTCTCGGACGCGGATCTGATCGTGATCAGTCCGGGCGTGCTCACCCACCTGGATCTTCTGGAACAGGCCCGATCCCGCGGGATTCCGGTGTGGGGCGAGGTGGAGCTGGCATCGAGACTCACGGCGGCGCGTTTCGTGGGGATCACGGGCACGAATGGAAAGAGCACGACGACCAGCCTCTTGGGGGCGATGCTGGAGACGGCGGGCATCCCGGCGGTTGTGGCGGGGAACATCGGGACGGCGCTCTGCGACGTGGTCACGCCCCTCGGCCCGTCGCATTGGGTGGTGGCGGAGTTGTCCAGCTTCCAGCTTGAGACCATCGTGACGTTCCGGCCGCACGTGGCGGTCCTCCTCAACCTGGCGCCGGATCATCTGGATCGCTACGACCATCTCGCAGACTATTATGCGGCCAAAGCCCGTATCTTCCTGAACCAGACCGCGGAGGATTTCGCCGTCCTGAACGCGGACGACCCGCCCAGCATGGAGTGGGCGCAGAACATCCGATCGCAGCCTCGCCTCTTCAGCCGGGCGCGCACGGTGGGGGACGGCGCGTTCGTGCGCGACGGCCGGCTAGTCATCCGGCAGGAAGGGCGCACCGAGGCGGTGTGCGACGCTGGAGAAATCCGTATTCAGGGGCTGCACAATCTCGAGAACAGTCTCGCCGGCGCCGCCGCCGCTTCGGCCATCGGCGTGCCGGCAGCTGCCATCGGTGCCGCGCTCAAGCGTTTCTCCGGTTTGCCGCACCGGCTGGAAATGGTGGCTGAGCTCGGCGGCGTCCGGTACGTGAACGACTCGAAGGGCACCAACGTCGGCGCGGTGGTCAAGTCCTTGGAAGGTTATGCGGGCGGCGTGATCCTCATTGCGGGCGGGAAGGACAAGGGGGGAGATTTCGCGCCGCTTCGTCCTTTGGTGGCCACGCGAGTGAAGACGTTGCTGCTCCTGGGGCAGGCGCGGGACACGATCCGCGGCCAGCTCGCAGGCGCCTGCCCGATGGAGGAGGTGTCCACGCTGGAGGCCGCGGTCACGCGCGCCGCGGAGATTGCGGCGCGGGGCGACACGGTGCTGTTGTCGCCGGCGTGCGCAAGCTTCGATATGTTTCGCGACTTCGAGCATCGCGGTGACGTGTTTCGGCAGGCGGTGCAAGATCTGGCGGCGCGGAGGGACCCGAGTGAACGGGAGCACTGAGCCATGGGCATCGCCGGGGGGAGGCCAATTCCCTTCGGAGTCCGAGGTCGGGGGACCGCTACGCGGCTTGCGGCTCGCGCGCGGCTGGCGGACGCTCTTGCCCGGCCCGGCGGCGATCACGGGCTCGCGGGCTGACCGCTGGCTGTTGGCCGTGACCATTATTCTGGTGGGTTTGGGCATCGTGATGATCTACAGCGCCAGCGCCATCCGCGCGCAAGAGCGTTTCGGCGACCCCGCATTCTTTCTCAAGCGGCAGGTGCTCTGGGCGGGGCTCGGCCTCCTGGCGATGGTCTGGGCCGCCAGTTGGGACCTCAAGCGATTCCAGCGGGTGACGCCTGTCCTGTTCCTGGTGAGTTTGCTCTTGCTGCTCCTGGTCCTGGTGCCGGGTGTCGGGATCAAGATCAACGGGGCGCGGCGCTGGCTCCGGTTCTTCGGCCTGTCCTTCCAGCCGGCCGAGCTCGCGAAGCTGGCGGTGGTGCTTTTCCTCGCCAGCTATTTTGCTCGCCGACAGGATCGGCTGGACAGTTTCTTGGATGGGTTCCTGCCGCCGCTCTTGATGACGGGCCTTGTGACTGGCCTGATCATCGCCCAACCCAACTTCGGCACGGCGACCGTCCTCCTCATCACGGCAGCGATGATGTTCTACGTGGGGCGTGCGCGCATCAGCCACAGTCTCGGCACGGCGGCCGTGGCCGGTCCGTGCCTCTTTCTCATGATGTGGATGTCTTCCCACGGGCACGCGCGCCTGATGGCCCTCTGGAATCCGTCCCAGGTGTCCGCCCGCGCGACGTACCAACTGGATCAGTCGTTCTACGCGCTGGGGCCAGGCGGCTGGCTCGGGCTTGGCTTGGGAAACAGTATGCAGAAGCTGTTTTTCTTGCCGGAGCCGCACAACGACTTCATCTTCGCCATCGTCGGCGAGGAGCTGGGCTTTGTGGGGGCCGTGGCTGTGGTCGGGCTCTTCGCCGTATTCCTGTGGAGAGGGACGCGGATGGCTGTGCGGGCTACCGACCCCTATGCGGGCTATCTGGCCATGGGCGTGACCAGTCTCATTGTTGGTCAAGCGGTCCTGAACATGGCCGTTGTGAGCGGTCTTTTGCCGACCACGGGGGTGCCGCTCCCGTTTCTGAGTTTTGGGGGTTCCTCGCTGGTCATCACGCTCTTTGCGGTTGGCGTCCTACTCAATGTCTCGCGGAGAGCCGAGTGACCGCGCCCAGATGGCAGAATCGACAACGGGCGCCGAAAAACCGATCCAGGACGCCGGTTGGCCGTGTGTCCGTTTGTCATTTCTCCCGTTTCATCGCACGCCGCCGGGGCGTGCTCGAGGCCAGCCGGTGCGGATCGTGATCACTGGAGGTGGGACGGGAGGTCATCTGTTTCCGGCTCTGGCGGTTCACGACGCGCTCCGTGCCCGCCAGCCCGAGGCGTGCGCCCTGTTCGTGGGGGCGGCGGGCGGGGTCGAGGCGACGATCTTGCCTCGCCGGGGCCACGCCTTCCGCGGTTTGACGGCGTTGCAGGTCAGCGGGAAGGGACTGCGGGGGAAGGCCTCCGCCGCCCTAGGACTACCCGGCACGATTCGGCAGGCGACGAGATTTCTGCGGGAGTTTCGGCCAGAGGTGGTGTTCGGTGTCGGAGGCTACGCGTCGGTGGCGACCATGTTGGCTGCCGTCCTCACCCGCGTTCCCCGGGTGATCCACGAACAGAATGCCATCCCGGGCCGCGCCAATCGGATGCTGGGCGGGGTGGCCAGCGCGGTGGCCGTCTCGTTCGCGGACACCGCCCATTTCTTCCCAGCGGGCCGCACGCGAGTGACCGGCAATCCGGTCCGGGTGGAGATCCGGCCGGGCGATCCACAGGCGGCGCGTCAACGTCTCGGCCTGGACCGCGAGGCCTTCACGGTCCTGATCTTCGGCGGCAGCCAGGGTGCGCATCACTTGAACCAGGCCGTCCTGGCGGCGCTGCCTGAGCTGGTGCGCGAGCGGACGGACCTCCAATTCATCCATGCCACGGGGGCGCGGGATCTGGCAGAGGTCCGGCTCGCGTACGAGGCGACCGGAATGCGAGCGCGCGCGGAGGCCTTCATCGACGATATGGCGCTGGCCTACCAGGCGGCGGATTTCGTCGTCTGCCGCTCGGGAGCGGGAACGGTGTTCGAGTTGGCGGCGGTCGGAAAGCCCGCGCTGCTGGTACCGTTTCCTTTCGCGGCCAACGATCACCAGCGGCTGAACGCCGAGGCCGCCGTGGCGGCCGGCGCGGCATGGATGCTCCTGGACCAGCACTGCGACGGGCCGCGCGTCGTCGCCAGCGTGCGGGCGGCCAGGGAGAAGCCCGACCAACTCGCGGAGATGGGGCGTCGGGCACGCACGCTGGCCCGGCCCGACGCGGCAGACCGGATCGTGGACCTCCTGGAACAGGTGGCGTCGGCGGCGTGAGCGGAGCGGTCGTGTTCAAGAAGATCCGGCGCATTCACTTCGTGGGCATCGGCGGGATCGGGATGAGCGGCATCGCCGAGGTCCTCCACAACCTTGGATACCTCGTGTCTGGATCGGACGGCCGCGAATCGGAGACGACCCGGCGGCTCGCCACGCTCGGTCTCCGCGTCGCCATCGGTCACTGCGCCGAGAACGTCGGGGAGGCGGACGTCGTCGTACGCTCCTCCGCCGTTGCGCAGGACAACCTGGAGATCGCGGCCGCCCGGCAGCGGCTCATTCCCGTGATCCAGCGGGCCGAAATGCTGGCGGAACTCATGCGCATGAAGTACGGCGTGGCCGTGGCGGGCACTCACGGGAAGACCACCACCACATCCCTGGTGGCCACGGTCCTGGCCCGCGGGGGGCTGGACCCCACCATGGTGATCGGCGGGCGTCTCAACGCCTTGGGGTCGAACGCCAAGCTGGGGCGGGGTGATTTCCTCGTGGCGGAGGCGGACGAAAGCGACGGCTCGTTCCTCAAGCTCAGCCCCACCATCGCCGTGGTCACGACGATCGACGCGGAGCATCTGGATTACTACCGGAATCTCGATCACATTCAGGAGAGTTTCGTCGAGTTCATCAACAAGGTGCCGTTCTACGGTCTGGCGGTGCTGTGTCTGGATCAGGAGAACATCCAGGCCATCCTCCCGCGCGTCGAGAAGCGGTACGTCACCTACGGTCTTCGCACGCAGGCCGATTTTCTGGCGCGAGAGATCAGCTTCGCTGGGATGACGTCCGAGTGCGCCGTGTCCTGGAAGGGGAAGCCACTCGGACGCCTTCGTCTCAAGGTGCCCGGGCTGCACAACGTGTACAACGCCCTGGCCGCCGTCGCCGTGGGCGTAGACCTGGATGTGGGTTTCGAGACGATTCAGGACGCCCTGGGGGAGTTTACGGGAGTGGACCGGCGCTTCCAGGTCCGGGGTGAGGTGCACGGCGTCACGGTGGTGGACGACTATGCGCACCATCCGGCCGAGATCCAGGCGACGCTCAACGCTGCCAAGGACGGCTTCGGGCGGCAGGTCGTGGCCGTCTTCCAGCCTCACCGGTACACGCGAACCCGGGCTCTGCTTCCCGAGTTCTCCACGGCGTTCTATCAGGCGGATCGGTTGTTCGTGACTGAGATCTATCCGGCGGGAGAGTCGCCGATTCCCGGCGTGAGCGGCCGCCAAATCGCTGACGGTGTCGCGGGGCACGGCCACAAGCATGTGACGTATGTGCCCGACAAGGGCAATCTTTCGCAAGCCGTGCTGGATGTGGTGCAGCCGGGTGACATGGTGCTGACGCTTGGGGCGGGAGACATTTGGCGGGTGGGCGACGAGATTCTAGAACGCCTTCGGGCCGACGGGCGGTGAGGGCATGCCGGTGGTGATGGAGTCCCTGGAGAAACGCCTGCAGGCGACGATGCGGGGGAAGGTTGTGGCGGATGCGTCGCTGGCCCCCTACACGTCCTTCCACATCGGCGGGCCGGCGATGCTGCTGGCGATCCCGGCGGACCGCGAGGACCTGAAGATCGTGCTCGCCTTCGCGCGGACCGAGGGGCTTCCGGTGCACGTGCTGGGCGGCGGCAGCAACACCTTGGTGCGCGACGGCGGCTTTCCTGGGGTGGCGATCCATCTCAACGCCTTCCAGGCGTTGGAGCGGGGCGACCGAGCCGTCGGGGCGGGAGCGGGGGTGCGTGTGAGCCGGTTGCTGGCCTTCTGCAGCCGAGAGGGCCTTGCCGGACTGGAAATCCTGAGCGGCGTGCCTGGTACCGTGGGTGGAGCCGTGTGGGGCAACGCCGGGGCGTGGGGCGGGGCGACGGCCGATGCCTTGCGTGGCGTCGAGTTCGTCACGAACGCGGGCGAGGAGCGCGTCCTCGCGCGGGCGGACATCCCGTTCCGGTATCGCGCCTCTGGGCTGCCCGCAGGGTCGGTCGTGGTGCACGCGACCTTTGCGCTCGCGCCGGACGACCCGGCCGCGATTCGGCGGCGCATCTCCGGTTACCTGGTGCGCAGAAACGCGAGCCAGCCGGTGGAGTTCCGATCCGCTGGCTCGATCTTCAAGAACCCCAGCGGCGACTACGCGGGCCGATTGGTGGAACGCGCCGGCCTCAAAGGGACCCGGATAGGCAACGCGATGATTTCCGCGAAACACGGCAACTACATCGTGAATCTGGGCGGCGCCCGGGC
>Ga0335084_10008338_pt1 | contig 10324 bp, 10 predicted proteins | sample Lox_Sample_44_FD_206721 | JGI IMG/M metagenome (GOLD analysis project Ga0335084, IMG submission 206721) | Soil microbial communities from Loxahatchee National Wildlife Refuge, Florida, United States - Lox_Sample_4.4 | ecosystem: Environmental > Terrestrial > Soil > Wetlands | place: USA... | reverse complement strand
CAGGTCGGCCGGCCGGGCACAGGTCTCCACCCGCTGCGCGGACAGAACAACGTTCAGGGCGCGTCGGACGCGGGCCTCATTCCGATGGTCTATCCCGACTATCAGAGCGTTGAGAATCCCAAGATCCGCGACCTGTTCCAGGAATTCTGGGGCAAGCCGCTCGATCCCAAGCGCGGCCTGACCGTGGTCGAAATCGTCAACGCGATCCATGCCGGCCAGATCAAGGGCATGTATATCGAGGGCGAGAACCCGGCCATGTCGGACCCCGACGCGCATCACGCCCGCCAGGCGCTCGCCAAGTTGGATCATCTGGTGGTTCAGGACATCTTCCTGACCGAGACCGCCTTCCATGCCGATGTGGTGCTGCCGGCCTCGGCCTTCCCCGAGAAGGACGGCACCTTCACCAACACCAACCGCCAGGTGCAGATGGGTCGGGCGGCGCTACCGCTGCCGGGCAACGCACGCCAGGACTGGTGGATCATCCAGGAGATCGCCAACCGGCTCGGCTGCGGCTGGCGCTACGGCCATCCGCGCGACGTCTTCGCCGAGATGGCGCGGGTGATGCCGTCCCTCAAGAACATCACCTGGGAGCGCGTCGATCGAGAGGATTCGGTGACTTATCCTTGCGACCGCCCCGACCAACCCGGCAACGAGATCATCTTCGCCGCCGGTTTCCCGACGGCGAGCGGGCGCGGCAAGGTGGTGCCGGCCAAGATCGTGCCGCCCGACGAGCTGCCGGACGCCCAGTTCCCGATGGTGCTCTCGACGGGACGCGTGCTGGAGCATTGGCATACCGGCGCGATGACGCGGCGGGCCTCGGCCTTGGACGAGATCGAGCCCGAGGCGACCGCCATGATGTCGCCCATGGACATCGAGGCGAAGGGTTTCCGGCCCGGCCAGATGATCCGCGTCGCCACAAGGCGAGGGGCCATCGACATCAAGCTGCGCTCCGACCGCGACGTGCCGACGGGCATGATCTTCATCCCCTTCTGCTACGCGGAGGCGGCGGCCAACATCCTGACCAATCCGGCGCTCGATCCCTTCGGCAAAATTCCCGAGTTCAAGTTCTGCGCCGCCAAGGTCGAGGCCTCGCCGATCAGCGCGGCGGCAGAGTGACAAGGCCCGAGTGAGCTCCAGAGCCGGGGCTCGCCTTGCGAGCGCCCCGCTTTTTTGCACTGCCGGCAATAAAGATTAACGCGCCATCTTGAGATGGGGCTTTGCGAAGAGCTGCCTTCGCGCTGATTTGCTGTGTTTTCGATCTTGCGAATCGAGTCGCGGGTCACAGATTGGCCACAACGACGAGAAACCATTTTAGCCAGTTTCATAAACAGTCTCAGGCAAGCTCGATACTGCTGATCACTCCACGTCAAACCCTATTCATGAACCCAATGAATTCGGACCGCCTTCTGATCCTCGATGCCGATCCCCGCTCAGGCGAGACGATCGCCGCCGCCGCCGCCGCCCTAGGCTACGAAACCGCGACCGCGTGGTGCGTCGGTCAGTTTCTGCAATATCTGCAGCTATGGCGGCCCTCTTTCGTGCTGCTGGACATCGGAGCTCAGGGGGACGACGACACGCGATTGTTGCGCTATCTCTGGGAAACCGGCAGCCAGGCGTTGGTCGCCCTGATAGGCCGCGTCGCGGATCAGAGCCGGCTGCATATCCTGACCCATCTGGGCGCGAGCCAGGGCCTCACCATGGCCGGCACGACGTTCAAGCCGCTCCACCAGAAGGAATTGACCGAGACGCTGGCGGGGCTGCGCGATAGCCGGCATTGGCTCAACGAGGCCGCCGTGGCGCGAGCGATCGAGCGCGACGAGTTCGTCCTCGAGTATCAACCGCTCGCCAATATCCGCACCGGGCATATCAGCAGCGTCGAGGCCCTGATCCGGTGGCGCCACCCGCATCGGGGCCTGGTCGCGCCAGATGCTTTCATCCCCTTTGTCGAATCCACCGAGTCGGTCGTCTCCGTGACGCAATGGGTCGCCAGGACCGCGATTGCACAGCTCGGCCTCTGGGCTCGGCAAGGGATTGAGCTCGATCTCGCCATCAATCTCTCGGCCCGCAACCTTTGGGACGACGCGCTTGCCGATACGATTCTAGAAGCCTGCCGCGAGGCCGGTATCGCCACCTCGCGCATTGTCCTGGAGCTGACCGAAACCGCGGCGATCGATCGCCCGGATGCCGCTGCGGCCCTGTCGAACCTGCGGCTGCATGGCATACGCCTCGCAATCGACGATTTCGGCACCGGCTACTCCTCGCTAGCCCAGCTCCGGAAGCTGCCGTTCTCCCAGATCAAGATCGATCGGTCGCTCGTGACCGATTGCCAGCAATCGCACAGCGCAATGCAGATCATCAGCACGGTCGCCGATCTGGCTCGAAGCCTCGGCCTTCACTGCATCGCCGAGGGCGTAGAAACCAAATCCGATTTCGACGCTGTCGGCAATTTCGGCTGCGACGAAGCCCAAGGCTATCTGATCAGCCGTCCGCTCGCCGCCGACCTGCTGCGAACTTGGCTTGCCAACTGGCCGGTCATCCCCGGCCCGCGCCGCAGTGAGGAACTTCTCCAGAGCATCGCGCGCGGCGCGCGTGCCTGAGGACGGTCTCGAGGAGACGCTGCCTCAAGGTTGCAGCATCAGGACCTTATCCTGGGTCGCGCAATGGGCGCCGCCTTGCCCGGTCCCCTCGGGCTGATGGGCCCAGACCGTCGGCAGGAGCAGGGGCCGGTTCTTCACGAGGCCGGTGGTCGAGATCAGCCGCGCTTGCTTGCCGTTCTGCGATTGCGAATAGACCACGCCCAACCCGCCCAGGAAGGCCCACTGATCTTCCCAATGAAGGCGGATGACCTGCACCGGCCGGCCTTGCTCGTCGGTAGCGGACCAGCGCTCCAGGGTCGGAAGATCGGTCGGCCGGCCGGCACCAGGATAGAGCTTTCCGTCGAGGCCGACGCCGAGTTGGAAGAGATCCGTGGGCGGCATGCCGTCGGCGTTTTGGCTCTCGGCGGCGATCCAGATCTCGAAATGGGGCGCGTGAATCCAGGTCTTGTCCTTAGCCGCTTCGATCTCCTTCGTTGCGGTCGGGTCGTAGGTCTGTAACAGCAGCTCGTTGTAGCCCTGTGCGATGACGCGGATGTCGGCGGTCATGGCCGGGTTGGCCGGCTTCCCGAAGACGAGGAAGCCGTCCTTGCCGTCCGTCGTCAGCTCGAGCGAGCAATCGCCCAGGGCAGTTCCTTGCGCCAGGGGATCGGCCACGCTACCCAGAGGTGCCGGCACTACATAGGCCGCCACGCTACCGGCCGCGGGTTGCGGCACGAATTTGCGATCCAGCGATTTCGGCCAGTCGGGACAGCCCATCTCCCCCTCCTCATCGGCCTCTTGGCCGGAACCGCTGGCATTGGCGGTGGCCGCCCATCCGAGCGAACGGGCCCGGAGGGTCCGCATGTCGAGATCGAGAATCGCGCCGGAATTGGGTGTCAGCGTATGAAACGAGCAGGTCCGCTCGGTCAGTTCGCGATAGGGCGACAGGCTGTAGGTGACGGTGGCGTCCCAGTGCCAAGCCGAGCCGCCGCGCTGCTCATGGATCAGCCGGTTGGTGCCGATCGTGACCTCGTCCTCGCCGACACCTGCGGCACCATAGCCGTCATTGCAGAGCGACATCAGCCGTTGCGGGGCATCGCCCGCGCGGACCAGCCAATATTCGATGCCACCGTCCTTCTCGTCGGAGTCCGGATTGGAAAGGCAACCTTCCTCCGGAGCCTCGGCCGGCCTGTCGGCGAGCGCCAGACGCAGCTCGACGACAGCGAGTGCCTTGCCCTCGCCATCTTTCCCAGCGTCGGTCATGCGCGTCACCTTGCAGCTGGCGCGCGTTCCGCAGACCAATGCCTTCTGCTCCGCGGTGAGCGTCGCCGCTTCGGCGCCGGATGCAGTCGCGAGCAGCGACAGCAAAAGAAGGCTCGCGAGGATCGGCCGCAGATCGAGACGCAGCGGTTTCGCGGAGAGAGGCATGGATCGCTCTTGATGTGAAGGGATTGTTCGGGTGGTGGGTTACGGCGCCAGCGTCACCAGCCGTTCGGCTTCCGCCAGATCCTCGGGCCGATTGGCATTGAAGAAGGGATCGACAGGCTCCGCGGAAAACTCGACCGGCGCAAGCCGGTAGCGCGCCGTCCAGAGGTCCACCTTCCGGATTCCCTCCTCGACCAGAGCGCGGCGCAGCTGGCCCCGGGCCGATATCGGCCAGAGCCCGACCACGGGATGCGCCTGGCCAGCGCTGACGGCGCAAGCCATGTCGGCATTGCCGCGCAGACAAGGCGCCAGCAGGCGGTCGATCAGATCGTGCGGCAGGAAGGGCGCGTCGGTCGGCACGCTCGCCACCCATTGGCAATCGGGCGCGTTCTCTGCCGCCCACTCCAACCCGGCGAGCACGCCCGCCAAGGGGCCGGCGAAGCCCTCGATACTGTCGGCCACGATCGGGAGGCCGAATGCCGCGAACCGCGCCGGGTCGCCATTGGCATTCAGGCAAAGGCGGCGAACCTGGGGACGGACCCGCTCGATGACATGTGCCAGCACGGGGCGGCCCGCGAGCAGGCGCAAGTTCTTGTCGCCGCCGCCCATGCGGCGCGACAGTCCGCCCGCCAGCAGCAAGCCGATGACAGGCGGCGCGTCAGGCATGGGCTTTCTCCATCACGCGAGCAGCGCGATACCCCCCTCCCTCACCCTCCCCCACAAGGGGGGAGGGGATCATCTCTCTCTTTCGCGCTCTCAGCGCTTCAGCGTTGTTGCTGGCTAGACGGTAGAGCCGAGGACGCTTCTGTTTGGTATCCCCTCCCCCCTTGAGGGGGAGGGTGAGGGAGGGGGGTGCCACTGCACTCGACTTCCGGAAATCAACGCACCCCATCTCACGCCGCATCGTCTTCCGGCAGGCTCGATTTGCGTTGATGGCGGCGGTCTTCCTCGCCGGCTTCGGCCGCAGGCGCGTCGAAGCGGATGCGATGCTCGCCGGCCAGCGCCAGGAAGCGGCGGCCCTTGGCCCGTCCAATTAAGGTGAGATCGGCCTTGCGCGCCAGCTCGACACCCCAAGCGGTGAAACCTGAGCGCGAGACCAGGATGGGGATGCCCATCTGCACCGTCTTGATCACCATCTCGCTGGTGAGACGACCGGTGGTGTAGAAGATCTTGCCCTGGGGCGAGATGCCTTCGAGATGCATGTAGCCGGCGATCTTGTCGATCGCGTTGTGCCGGCCGACATCCTCCATATAGACCAGCGGCCGATCCTGCTCGCACAGCACGCAGCCATGAATGGCGCCGGCGGCGAGATAGAGGCTGGGCGCGGTGTTGATCTTCTTGCTGAGGGCATAGAGCCAGGAGGTCTTGAGGATTGCGTCGGGATCGAGACGCACCTCCTCGAACTTCTCCATCAGATCGCCGAACACCGTGCCTTGCGCGCAGCCCGAGGTCAGGGTTTTTTTCTTGAGCTTCTTCTCGTAATCGGTCTTGCGCTCGGTGCGCACCACCACGGTCTCGAGCTCCTCGTCATAGTCGATGGCCGTAATGCGATCGTCGGGCTTGAGCATGTTCTGGTTGAGCAGGTAACCCACCGCCAGAAAGTCCGGGAAATCGCCGACCGTCATCATGGTCACGATCTCCTGCGCGTTGAGGAACAAGGTCAGCGGCCGCTCGACGACGACCGCGGCTTCGACGCTGCGGCCGTCCTGGTCCACGCCTTTGAGCCGGCGTGTCAGTCGGGGATCGTCGGGGTCTGGTCGGACGCGGAATTCCTGCATGGATCGCACTATGGGGAGGGCGCCGCCCGGGGACAAGGCGCCCCCGCCGCCAGCGGCGGCGGGGTTCTCGCGGGCTTCCCGGCCCCAGGCTATCACCCCGCTTTGACAGGCCGAACTTCGGTAATTATACATATCGGTGCTAATCCAGACATAACCATGCATCGAGTTTGGGCCCTGCCATGCAGGATCTCGCCGCCGCCCTCGGCCTTGCCTTGCAGCTGATCGCCAGAGCCGATTCCGCGCTGGCGGAGATTGTGGGCCGCTCGCTCGAGGTCAGCTTGGCGGCGGTCGGGTTGGCGACGCTGTTCGGCCTGCCGCTCGGCGCCGCGATCGCCCTGTTCCACTTCCCGGGCCGGCACGCCGTCACCGTTCTGCTCAACGCGCTGATGGGCCTACCCCCCGTGGTCGTGGGCCTGGTTGCCTATCTCCTGTTGTCACGCTCCGGGCCCCTGGGGGTACTGGGCCTGCTCTTCACACCGACCGCCATGATCATCGCCCAGTTCTTCCTGGTGACGCCGATCGTGGCGGCCCTGGCGCGACAGACGGTCGAGGATCTGTGGGCGGAGTATTCCGAGCAGCTGCGTTCGCTCGGAACCTCGCCGATGCGCGCCTTGCCGACCCTCCTCTGGGACGGCCGCTTCAGCCTGACGACGGCGGTCCTTGCCGGCTTTGGGCGGGCCAGCGCCGAGGTCGGCGCGGTCATGATCGTGGGCGGCAATATCGATCACGTGACGCGCGTGATGACGACCACGATCGCGTTGGAGACGAGCAAGGGCAATCTGCCGTTGGCGCTGGCCCTCGGCTTCATCCTGATCCTGCTCTCGATCGGCGTAAACGCGGCGGCCTTTCTCCTGCGCGAGACCGCCCGGGAGCGCACGGCATGAGCGCCGCCTCGATCCTGCCGCTTCGGCTCGAAGAGGTCGCCTATGAAGCGGGTGGACGCACCCTGATCGAGCCGGTATCGCTCGATATTGCGCACGGCCCCCGCAGCTTGCTGCTCGGACCCAATGGCGCCGGCAAGAGCCTGCTGCTGCGGCTCTGCCATGGGCTGATCCGACCGTCGCGCGGCCGCGTGGTCTGGCAGGGTGCCGCCCCCGGCGGCAACGGGGTGCCGCTGCTCCATCGCCAGGCCATGGTGTTCCAGCGGCCGGTCATGTTGCGTCGCTCCGCCTTGGCCAATGTCGAATATGCCTTGAAACTGCGCGGCCTCGGACGCAAGGACCGCCGCGAGCGGGCGACGGCAATGTTGGCGCGCACCGGCCTCGGCGCATTGGCGCGCATGCCGGCGCGCAGACTGTCCGGCGGCGAGCAGCAGCGGCTGGCCCTGGCCCGCGCCTGGGCGGTCGAGCCCGAGATCCTGTTTCTCGACGAGCCGACCGCCAATCTCGACCCCGCCGCGGTCAAGCTGGTCGAAGAGATCATCGGCGCCATTCATGCAGCTGGCACCAAGATCGTGATGACGACGCACGACCTCGCCCAGGCCCGCCGCTTGGCCGACGAGATCCTGTTCCTCCATCGCGGCCGCGTGGTCGAGCGCCGCGACGCTGCATCTTTCTTCGCCGGTCCGCGGACCGAGGCCGCACGCGCCTTCGTCGAAGGCCGGCTCCATTGGTGACTCCATCGCCCGCCCTTTTTACAGGAGAACGTCACATGATCGTCACCCGACGCCGATGGATCGGCCTCACCGCAGGCCTGTTTGCCGCCCTGTTCTGCGGCGGCACCATGCTCTCCGCCAATGCCGGCGACCGGTTTATTGTCGTGGCCTCGACCACCTCGACCCAGGATTCGGGGCTGTTCGACTATCTGCTGCCGATCTTCACCGCCAAGACTGGAATCGAGGTGCGGGTCGTCGCCAAAGGCACCGGCGAGGCGATCAAGCTGGCGCAGGCCGGCGATGCCGACGTGCTGTTCGTGCATCATAAGCCTTCGGAAGAGAAGTTCGTCGCCGACGGCTTCGGCGTGAAGCGCTATCAGCTGATGTACAACGACTTCCTTATCGTCGGACCCAAGGCGGACCCGGCGGGCGTTGCCGGCACGCACGACGTGGTCGAGGCCCTGAAGAAGATCGCGGCGGCGAAGGCTCCCTTCGCCTCGCGCGGCGACGACAGCGGCACCAACAAGGCCGAGGTCGCATTATGGAAGGCGGCCGAGATCGATCCCAAGCAGGCCAGCGGCACCTGGTATCGCGAGACCGGATCGGGCATGGGACCGACGCTCAACACCGCCGCCGGCATGGGCGCCTACACCCTGACCGACCGCGCCACCTGGCTGGCGTTTCAGAACAAGGGCGACCTCGTCGCTGCCGTCGAAGGCGATCAGCGTCTCTTCAACCAATACGGCGTCACCCTCGTGAACCCGGCGAAGTTTCCGAACGTCAAGGCGGCCGACGGCCAGGCCTTCATCGATTGGCTGGTTTCACCCGAAGGCCAGAAGGCGATCTCGGAATTCAAGGTGCAGGGTCAATCGGTATTCTTCCCCAATGCGGAGCCCGCCAGCTGAGGACAGGAGAAACCTGTCGGGTTCTGTGTCAGCGGCGCGTGAGCTTTAGAGCGGCGGCCAGCGCCCGCGCCGCCGTCCGCTCGACCGTCGCCAGCAGGCGCGGTGACCTCGCGCGCGGCGGGGATTCCGGTTCTGGCCGCGGCTCGCCCGTCACGGCCGGGCACCAGTCCGCCATGAGCCTCGGCGCCAGATCGGGAAAGAACTCGGTCAGAAATACCCGGTTCCGATCGGCAAGCGCCGCCAACAGCTTTTGCCGTACGGGCTCGCTCAGCAATCGGCCCCCCGCCGGCGCATAGAGCCAGAGCCGCTCGGCCCAGTCGAACAGGCGGCTGTCATGCGCGTCCGAGAACAGCAGATCGCCATGGCGCTGAAAGAACCGCAGCAAGGCCGGATGCAGCATGGGATTCTCATGGGCGATGGCGAGATCGAGGTCTTCGGCGCCAATGATGACGGCGAAATCCTGCAGGACCGCCACGCCCCACAACGCTGCCGGGTCCAAGAGGCGAATGACGAAATGATCGGGACCCGCCATCGCGCTCCAATCTCGAGCGGTGCCCAGAAAATCAGGCAAGCCCTGGTCGGCCAGTGACATCGCCCATTCGGCCGGCGGCTGCCGCGTGACCTTGATGGCCCATTGCTTCCAGGCCGACTCCAGCCAATAGTCCGGACGGCGCACATAGAAGACGATGTGCAGATCGAACCGCGCCTTCAGCCGTGCGAAGGCGGAAATGACGAGCGTTCGATCGGGCACAAGGCGCGCCAGGTTCTCGGCGGAAATCACGATCGTGTGACAATCGATGCCGGCGATGGCGCGATCGACGGCGGCGAGATAGCGGGCGGCGATCCGCTCGATCTTCTGCTCGCCGCTCGACCCCGCATCGGCCAAGGTCTCTTCGGTTTCGATATCGGCGCCCAGGATCGCCCGGCCGTCCCGCGCAGCCGGCGCCAACCGATGATCGAGGACGAGGATCCCTTGGGTTCGTAGCCGCGCCGCGTTGCGCCCCAAGAAGGCCTGGATCGAGGTCGACGCGGCCTTGGGGGCGCCGATATGGAGGACGAGCTTACGCAATCGACGATACCCGGCGAGTTCCCGCGATCGAACCGGCAACAGTTGGCGACCGCGCCCAATTCCCACAAAGACCCGACCCTGTCTAGGGACGTCCTATCGATAGCATCAGCCGCGTCTTCATTCCAATTCGCGGTGCGGCCTGGGCTTGTATCGCACCGGAGCCGCCCCTATCGTGGCGGGCCTCGATCCCTGCTGGGAATGCCCAGACAATGTTGCCAATTGCAGATCGCTGGTTCGAAATCACGCGCGTCAGCGACGATATCACGCTGCTGATCGAACCCCATGTCGTGCCGCTCATGCGCTGCAACATCTGGCATGTGCGCGGCCGCGACCGGGACCTGATGATCGATACCGGCATGGGCATCGTGAGCCTGCGAGAAGCCGCGCGGCACCTCCTGGAAAAGGATGTGACCGCGGTCGCGACCCACACGCACACCGATCACGTCGGCAATCATCACGAATTCGAGCACACCCTGGTCCATGAGATCGAGGCCGAGGAGCTCCGGCGCCCGTCCGATCGCGGTACGCTCCTGGCCTCGGTCATGGGTGCCGATGCGATCAGCAGCCTGGCCAAGGCCGGCTACCCCTTCGACGGCGACCTGATCACGGCACTGCCCTATGCCGGCTACGATCCATCGGGCTATTCGCTGCGCGACGCGCCGGTCACCGAGATCGTGAAGGAAGGCGACGTGGTCGATATCGGCAACCGCCATTTCGAGGTGCTGCATCTGCCGGGGCATTCGCCCGGGAGCATCGGCCTCTGGGAGAAGGCGACCGGTACGCTGTTCTCCGGCGATGCCATCTATGACGGGCCGCTCCTGGACGAGATCGATGGCGCGCATATCCCCACCTATGTCCGCACCATGAAGCGGCTGCGCGAGCTGCCGGTCGAGATCGTCCATGCCGGCCATGACCCCAGCTTCGGCCGTGCCCGGCTTGTCGAACTGGTAGATGCCTATCTGGCCAAGCGGGCTTAA
>Ga0335084_10008337_pt1 | contig 10326 bp, 15 predicted proteins | sample Lox_Sample_44_FD_206721 | JGI IMG/M metagenome (GOLD analysis project Ga0335084, IMG submission 206721) | Soil microbial communities from Loxahatchee National Wildlife Refuge, Florida, United States - Lox_Sample_4.4 | ecosystem: Environmental > Terrestrial > Soil > Wetlands | place: USA... | reverse complement strand
GCGCGGTACAGGTCGCCGAGCGCGAGCCCGCGCGACTCCGCGTAGCGGCGCAGGTCGCTCTCGAAGTAGCGCGCGCGGATCTTGCGGTGGCGCCCGCCCCGGCCGTCGCCGTCGCGCTCCGGTGTCGGCCGCACGAGCTGCGGGACGTCGAGCGGCAGCCAGTCGAGCGCCATGCCGAGCCTGGCCTCGAGCGCGCGCGTGGGCGCGACCGCCAGGTACGCGTGCGCGTTCTTGAAGTCCACGCAGATCGCCGGCCGCGCGAGATCGAGCCCGCTCACGGCAGGCCCGTCGCGACGCGGCAGTAGGCGACGTCGGGCGCGCGGCCCACGCGCCCGGACAGGATCCAGCGGATGCGCGGCAGGTGCTCGCGGCCGAAGTAGTACTCGCCCTCGAGCACGTAGCCGGGCACGCCGAAGATCCCGGCGTCGAAGATGCGCCGCTGCATCTCGTCGTAGCGCGCGCGGCCGTCGCCGAGCGCGTGCTCGCGGAACCCGCGCGGGTCCGCGCCCGCGTCGGCGAGCACGCGCTCCACGACGGCGACGTCCTCGACGTCGAGCGCGCGCCTCCAGAACGGGGCGTAGATCGCGTCCACGTAGCGCGCGAGCACCGTGTCGCCCTGCGCCTTCGCCCACAAGAGACCCATGCCGGCGAGCGCGGTGTCCCAGATCTTGGTGGTGCCGCGCACCTCGAGCCCGTTCAGCGCCGCGTAGCGGCGCGCGTCGCGGTACGCGTACCGCACCGCGTTCCATTGCCCGGCGCTGCGCCGGCTCTCGACGACCTCGCCCTTGTCGTCGAGCCGCGCCGAGCCCAGGTACGACGGGATGTCGAGCGTGAGCGGCCGCCAGTCGACGGCGATGCCGAGCTGCGCGGCGAGCTCGCGCGTGGGCCGCACGGCAACGTACGCGTAGGGGCTCTTGAAGTCGACGTAGACGATCAGCGGCCGCTCGGAGACGAACGGCTCGAAGGCGAAGTCGCTCACGGCGCGCCGCCGATCCGCAGCTTCGCGGGGGGTCCGACGACCAGGCACACGAAGAGCGCGCTGATCGTGCGCCGCGACCTCAGGAAGACCGGTGCCACCGACCGCTGGATCGCGGGCCCGACCGTGACGATCGCGGTCTGCTCGTCCAACGCTCGCGCCCTAGCCGCGCAGCTCGGCGCGCAGCCGCTCGATCAGCGCCGCGCGCTCGCGCGGCGCGAGCCGCGTCTCGGGCATGTCGTCGGTCCAGATCGGCCCGCCCCAGCGCGCGTCGCCGACGCTCCGCGGGATCACGTGCCAGTGCAGGTGCGGCACGACGTTGCCGAGCGCGGCCACGTTCACGTGGTCGGGCTTCACGACGTTCACCACCGCCACCTCGGCGCGGCGCAGGTCGCCGCAGAACGACGCCCACTCGTCGGCCGTGAGCTGATCCGGCCGCACCGCGTGGCGCAGGTCGAAGATCAAGAGGCACTGCCCGCGATAGGTCTGGTTCGCCGCCAGGTAGAGCGACGCGACCGAGAGCTTCGCGACGAGATCCCAGTTCTCGCTCGACTCCGCGCGCGGCGGCTCGAACGGACACCCCTCACCGGCGACAAGGCGCTGCCACTGCCCGCGGTCCACGCTCACGAGCGCGTCTCGCGCACGCGCCGCCACGACTCGCGCGTGGTGCAGCGTTTCAGCCAGTCGCCCAGCCGCGGCATGCCGTGCTCGGACGGATCGATCTGGTCCCAGTCGATCTTGCCGTTCTCGTTCGGCTGGGAGAGCGTCGCGGCGACGTTCAGGTCGGCGAAGCTGAACTGTGCGCCCAGCAGGTAGGGCCGATCGGCGAGCGCACCCTCGAGCACGGCGAGCTTCGCGATCTTCTGGCGCGTGGCCTCGGCCTTGCGCGCCGCGTCACCGCTGCGCTTCGCCAGGCTCCACTCGGGCCGGTCCATCTCGCTCTGGCACCAGAAGCTCCACTGGTACACGAGCCCGCGTTCGCGCGGCGTCGCCGGCCAGAGCGGCGGCGTGGCGAACCTCTCGGCCAGGTACAGGTTGATCGCCATCGACTCCCACAGCACGAAGCCGTCGTCGTCGAGCACCGGCACGTGGCTGTTGGGGTTGAGCGGCGCGAGCGTCGCGCGAACCTCGGGGGTGTCACCGCCGAGGAAGAGCGGCACGTGCTTGTACTGAACGCCCAGCTCCTCCAGCGCGATCAGCGAGCGGCACGCGCGCGACCGGGCGGTTCCGTAGAGGGTGATGCGACAGGTCACAGCTCGACGACCTCCGTGCGGAGCATCTTGCCACCGACGTGGAGCTTCGCGAAAGCGATCGGCAGGCTGAAGCGGCGCGGGCCCGCGCTGCCCGGATTCAGATAGAGCACGCCGTCGCGCGTCTCGACCCTGGGCTGGTGCGAGTGGCCCGACACCACGGCGTGGAACCCGGCCGCGGCGGGATCGAGGTCGAGCTCGGCCAGGTCGTGAAGGACGTAGAGCAGCCGGTCGCCGATCTCGACGACCTCGCTCGCCGGAAGCTTCTCGGCCCACGCCCCGCGATCGTTGTTCCCACGGACGGCGACGACCGGCGCGATCGCGCGCAGCTCCTCCAGGACCTCGGGCGAGCCGACGTCGCCCGCGTGCACGATCCGCGCGACGCCGCGCAGCGCGCGCAAGAGCTCGGGCCGCAGCAGCCCGTGCGTGTCGGAGACGACTCCCACAAGCTCCGCCACCCGCCGGGCCTCAGCGGCCGTACGCGCTCGCCAGGACCACGGCGTAGCCGTCCGGGTCGCGCAGCCAGATCTCTCGGTGGCCGGCGTTCGGGTTCGTCTTCGGCCCTTCGAGAACTTCGGCGCCGAGCGCGCGCGCGCGGCCCACCGCCGCGTCGAAGTCCGCGACGAGGAACCAGAGCAGCACGCCGTTTCCGTAGGGCCGGCGCGCCGGATCGCCGAGGTGTGGGTGATCGTGCGCGTCCCACGCGTGGAGCTGCAGGATCAACGCCCCGTCGCCGTCGACGATCTGCTCGTACTCGGAGCTGCCCGGATGACCGCTCTTCGCGCCGAGCAGCGTCTGGTACCAGCGGCTGCTGGCCAGGACGTCCGCGACCGCGATCAGGGGCTGCGGCTTCACAGCGCCGCCAGCGTCGCGTGCGCGGGCCCGTCGAGGCGGAGCCGCTGCATCGGCAGCAGCAGGATCTGCGTCGCGCCCGCGGCAAGGTACTCGCGCGCGCGGGCGCGGATCCGCTCGGGCCCGCCCCAGACCGTGAGCGCGTCGATCAGCCGGTCGCTCGCCTCGCCCGTCCAGTCCGACGCTGCGAAGCCGAAGCCCGCCCACAGCCGGTGATACGCGGGGAACGGCAGGTACACCGACAGCGCTGCGCGCGCCGCCTTGCGCGCGCGCTCCGGGTCGGTCTCGGCCACGAACGGCAGCACGACTCGGAGCGATTTCGCGGGGCCGAGGATCGCGCGCGCGGACTTGCTGTGCTCGGGAGTGACCAGGTAGGTGTGCGCGCCATCGGCGCGCTCCGCCGCGAGCCGGAGCAACTTCGGCCCGTGGCCGGCGACGATGATCGGCGCCGCCGCGGCGGGCGCGGGCGACTGCACCTGCGTGCGCTCGATCGCATCGAGGTACGCGCGCACCTTCGCGACCGGCGCGATCCAGTCGTGGCCGCGCATCGCCGCGATCGGCGGGTGCGAGACGCCGAGACCCAGCGTGAAGCGGCCGCCCGACAGCTCCGCCAGCGTGCGCCGCGCCTGGGCCGCCGCAACCGCGTCGCGCGCGTACACGTTCGCGATCCCGGTGCCGACACCGATCCGCGTCGTCTTCGCGATCACCCAGCCGGCGGTCGCCATCGGCTCGCGTCCCAGCAGCTCCGGAAGCCAGAGCGAGTCGAAGCCCAGCCGCTCGAGCTCCTGCGCCAGCTCCGCGAGCTCCGGCGCGGCCAGGTGGTCGGTCCCGCACAGGACGCCGAAGCCCTGCGCCATCAGCGCTTCTCCGGCGCCACGCCGCGCAGCGCGGCGGCGAGCCGGGCGTGCGCCGCGCGGTCCACCGGGCGGTGCTTCGGCTTCGCGCTGGCCGGGTACCTGCCCAGATGGTTCTCGCCCTTCCAGTTGTTCGCCGGGCGCACCGGCCGCGGCGCGAAGCCGCCACCGCAGTTCGGGCACACGTTGCCGAGCACCTCGTCGACGCAGCGCGCGCAGAACGTGCACTCGAAGCTGCAGATGCGCGCGTCGAGCGCGTCCGGCGGAAGCGCCTTGTCGCAGTTCTCGCAGGTCGGTCGCAGCTCGAGCATCTCAGCTCCCTCCATCTCCGTCGGCGCCACCATCGCCGTCACCATCGTCGTCGCTGCCGCCGTGCGACAGGATGTGCGGCGGCGGGTCGATCGTGCCGACCGGGTCGGGACCCTCGTGGTCCGAGCCGCGGCGCCGCCACATCTCGTAGGAGGCGACCGCGAGCGCCGCGATCAACACGAGCCCGAGCACCATCACGCGCGCGTCTCCGGAACGCGTCCCCAGACCTGCAGGAAGATCGACGAGATCACCAGCGTGGTCGGCTCCGCGAGGTAGCGACGCAGCGACTCGATCAGCGCGTCGATCTCGGCTCCGTCCACGAGTCCCTGCTCGAGCAGCCGCGGGCGCGCGTTCTCGGCGAACCAGAGCGGGAGCTGGCGGCGCGAGTGCTCCGGCGGATAGACGTGGACGATCGGCTTCACCTGGACGTCGACGAGGCCCAGCTCGCGCAGCAGGCGCGGGGCGCGCAGGGCGATCGCGCGGTCCACGCCGCTGCGCTCGGCCGACGCGGAGAGGAGCTGCTGCACGCGCGCCATTGCGGGCAGCGGCGGGTCGAAGCGCTGGGTCGTCGAGTCGGGCTCGTGCAGCGCGACGGCGCCGCCTGGCCGCACCAGCCGCACCATCTCGGCCACGATCTGCTCGGGCTTCGGCACGTTCACCAGCACGAGCCGAGCGGTCGCCAGGTCGAAGGCCGCCGCAGGCAGACCGGTGTCTCGACCGTCCGCGTGCACGACCTCGACGTTGGCGAGCCCGGCCGAGGCCGCGAACGCGCGGGCGGTCGCGACCTCTTCCGCGCTGCGCTCGACTCCCACGACGCGGCCCGTCGCGCCGACCCGGGCCGCGAGCAGGTCGAGGCAGCCGCGGGGGCCGCAGCCGATCTCGACGGCGTTCCAGCCGGCGCGCACGCCGATCGCGTCGAACAGCGCCGCGGACTCGCCTCCGAGCTCCAGCGCCTGGCGCGCGAGCCGGGCCTGCTCCGCCTTTCGGTAGCCGAGGACGTACGGGTCGAGCTCGCTCACGCCGCGCAGCCTACCCTTGCGGGCGCGCGATGAACACCTCGCGCTCCCACGGGTCGAGCGCCGGCTCGGCGCGGAGACCCGTGTCCGCGAACCAGTCGAGCCAGCGCGCGCGCGCGAACAGGCCCTCGACGTGGCGGTCGTGCACGGCGGTCACGGCGCCGCTCGTCTCGCGCAACAGAAATGCGTAGTCCGCGAGGTAAGTGTCGTCCGCGGGGTCGGGATCCCAGACCCACTCCAGGTAGCGGAGAGCGCGGCCGTCGGCGGCGTCGTGCCCGCCGTGGTCGGTGCCGGGCGCGAAGGTCTCCTTCACGTAGTCGGGCAGCACGGCGACGACGCCGTCGGGCCGGCAGTGCAGCGCAGCGGTGCGCAGCGCGGCGCGGAGATCGGCGGGAGTCGCCATGTACATGATCGCGTCGTGGATCACGACGGCGTCGAAGCGGCGCTCGAGCCGCAGGGTGCGCATGTCGCCCTGCACGTGCTCGGCCTTCGGGTTCAGCGCGCGGCTCATCGCCAGCATGCCCGGCGAGAGATCGGAGAGCGTCAGCGCGAAGCGGCCCGCGAGGTGCGAGGCGAGGTTCCCGCCGCCGCAGCCGAGCTCGAGGAGCGCCGGCTTCTCGCGGGTGCGCGCGCCGAAGCCGAGCCGCGCGGCGAGGTCGTCGGCCTCTTCCGCGTAGTCCTCGGGCGCGGAGAACAGCGGCCACCAGTCGGCGAGCTCGGCGTAGAAGCGGCCCATATCCCCATGGTCCCCGAATTCAGTGCTTGACTCGATGGCGAAAATAGAGCGAAAATGGCTTGGCAAAGAACAAACACGAAGGGGGCTGAGATGAAGGAGCCCAAGCTACCCGAGGCCAAGCCGTGGACCGCTTCGCCTGTCTGCTTCTCCCGGATCTCCCACTCGCCGCTGCTCTCCGCGCGGAGCCCGAGCTCGCCGCGAAGCGGGTTGCGATCGTGGAGCAGCGCGACCGCAAAGGGCGAGCGCCGCAGAGCCCGGCCATCGTCGCGGGGTTCTATCGCGGGCTGACCGTCGCACAGGCGCGCGCGACCGAGCCCGAGCTCCTGGTTCGCGCGTTCTCGCTCGAGGGCATGCGCTCGGCCGAGCAGGCGCTGGTCGACGCGGCCACGTCCATCTCGCCGCGCGTGATGATGGCGGGCACCGGCCTGGTCTTCATCGACCTCGCCGGCACACGCGCGCTGTTTCCGAGTGAGCGCGGGCTGCTGACGGCACTCGCCGCGCGGCTCGCCGATCTGGGCTTCTCCGAGACGGCGGGCGCGCCGAGCCCCGCGGCGGTGCGGCTCGGCATCGGGCCCACCCGCAGCGTGGCCGAGCTCGCCGCGCGCCACCGCGCGGGCGGCCGGATCGTCGCCGCGCACGAAGCCGCGAGCTTCCTCGTGCCGCTGCCGCTCGACCTGCTCGAGCCGCCGACGGAGCTCGCCGACCGCCTCGGCCGCTGGGGCGTGCGGACGCTCGGCCAGCTCGCCGCGATCGCGCGCGACGCCCTCGGCGCGCGGCTCGGCGAGGCGGGAGTGCGGCTGGCGCGGCGCGCGAACGGCGAGGACCTCGCGCCCTTCCGCCAGCACCCGCCGCTGGTGCGCTTCGAGGAGAGCGCGGACTCGGACTGGCCGATCGCGAACCTGGAGCAGCTCGCATTCTTCCTGCGTGCGCTGTGCGACCGGCTGGTGCGGCGCGTGCGCCTGCGCGGGCTGGCGCTGCGCCGGCTGCGGCTCGAGCTCACGCTCGAGAGCGGCGCGCGCGCCGAGCGCGAGCTCGGCCTGGCCGCGCCCACGCTCGAGACGAACGTGCTGCTCGCGCTCGCGCGGCTGGCGCTCGAGCGCGAGCCGCCCGGCGAGGCGGTGGTCGGCGCGCGCGCGATTGCGACACCCGACGGTGTAGAGACCGCGCAGCTCGACCTGTTCCTGCCGCCGCTCCCCTCCCCCGGCGAGCTGGCCGTCGCGATCGCGCGCATCGAGTCGCTCTGCGGCGCCGGCCAGGTCGGCGCGCCGCAGGTCAGCGACACGCACCGCCAGGACGCTGCGACCCTGGCCGAGTTTCAGCTCGCGCACGCGCGCCGGCGCGAGGCCGCGCTCGCGCCCGACGCGGGCCTCCCGCCGCGCGGCGTGCTCGCCCTGCGCGCGGTCCGCCCGCCGCAGCCCGTGCGCGTGCACGGAGGCAGACCGCCGGTGTACGTCTCGCTGCAGCGCGGCGACTCGGAGGGCGGCCGCGTGCTGAACACGGCCGGGCCCTGGCGGCTGTTCGGCGAGTGGTGGGGCGAGGAGCGCTTCGCCCGCGACTACTGGGACGTCGAGCTCTCCGACGGCGGGCTCTACCGCCTGTACCACAACCTGCCCGACGATTCGTGGTACGTGGACGGAATCTACGACTGATCCACGATCGAGGAGGGAGTCCCGATGTTGGACGTGAACTGGTCCCAGCTCTTCGTGCCGAGCGCCAGCCTGCTCGAGCTGGTGATCCGCGGCAGCCTCGTCTACCTGGCCGCGCTGGTGTTCCTGCGCATCCTGCGCCGCGGCAGCGGGATCACCCGGGCCGATCTCCTGTTCATCACCTTCATCGCCGACGCCTCGCAGAGCGGCATGGCGGGCAACTACCAGTCGATCACCGAGGCGGTGGTGCTGGTCGGCACGATCTTCGCCTGGAACTACGCGCTCGACTGGCTGAGCTACCGCTCCGAGCTGGTGCACCGCCTGCTCGAGCCGCCGCCGGTCCTGGTCGTGCACTCGGGCAAGCCGCTGTTCCGCGCGCTGCGCGCGGAGCTGCTGTCGATCGAGGACCTGATGGAGCAGCTCCGCGAGCAGGGCGTCGACGACCTGGCCCGCGTGAAACGCTGCTACGTCGAGGCGGACGGCAGGCTCAGCGTGATTCGCTGAGCGCCGCGAGCGCCGCCTCGTAGGTCGGGCCGGCTTCGGCCGCGTTGCTGACGGTCGCGCCCAGGTCGCGGAGCAGCCCATCCTCGATCCCGTACACCCAGCCGTGCACGGCGAGCGGCTGGCCGCGCTCCCAGGCGTCGCGCGCGATCGTGGTCTGGCAGACGTTCGCGACCTGCTCGATCACGTTCAGCTCGCAGAGCCGGTCGACGGCGGCGGCCGCGCTGGCCGCGTCGGCGAGGCGCTTCTCGTGGCGAGCGTGGACGTCGCCCACGTGCCGCAGCCAGTTGTCGCTGAGCCCGATCCGGTCGCGCTGCAGGACCGCGCGCACGCCGCTGCAGCCGTAGTGGCCGCACACGATGATGTGTCGCACGCGCAGCACGTCGACGGCGAACTGCATGACCGACAGGCAGTTCAGATCGGTGTGCACCACCAGGTTGGCGACGTTCCGGTGCACGAACAGCTCGCCGGGCAGGAGCCCGACGATCTGGTTTGCCGGCACCCGGCTGTCGGAGCAGCCGATCCACAGGTACTCGGGCGACTGCTGCAGCGCGAGCTTCGCGAAGAAGTCGGGGTCCTGCTGGCGGATGCGCGCCGCCCAGGCCCGGTTGTTCTCGAACAAGTGCGAGAGGTGCTTCATGGCCTCAGTCTACTTGCCCTCGCCCGTCTCGCGCAGCGCGGTGAGCACGTCCTGCCCCAAGGCGAAGAGCGGCGTGAGCGCGTGGATCCCGCCGAGCTCGGCTTGATCCGCCTCGGCGGTGAACACGCCGTTCGTGGTGAGCACGTAGAAGATCGCCTGGCCATTGCTCGCCAGCGGGAACTCGCGCGCCGGCGTCATGCGCGCGAGGTGCTCGTTCGCCGCGTGCACGAACTCCTTCGCCGCCGCGGCGACCTCGGGGTGCTCACCGCCGCCGATCAACCCGCCGCCGTTGCTGAAGGACAGGCTCGCGCTGCCGTCCGCGAGCGAGATCAACGTCGCGCACGCTTCCGGCAAGCCGATGTCGAGCAGCACGCCCCAGACCTGGCCGTCCGGCGTCACGCTGAACTCCGCGGGCGTGCCGTTCAGCAGGTGCTCGCGCGTCTCGCGGACGACCTGCGCCGACTGCGCGTCGGGCTGCTTCTCGCGCGACCCGCAGCCGGTGAGCAGCACGGCAACCACGACCAGCAGCAGCGCAAAGCGATCTTTCACCGGGCGCGATGGTAGCATCGACTCCATGGCGAAGAAGACGATCGGCGACGCGTTCGGCGGCCAGCTCACCACGCTCGAGGAGCAGCGGCAGATCTGGAAGGACGCGCTGCACGAGGACGCGATCTGGGAGGGTCCGACCTTCGAGACGCCGATCTGTGTCATCGGCCGCGAGGCGACCGGCCGCTTCATGGAGCTCCTGCTCAGCGTCGTGCCGCGCTTCTCGACCACGGTCGTCGGCTACTACCCGACGTCCGAGCCGGACACGATCATCATCGAGTCGCACGGCGGCGGGCCGACCGTGGACGGCGGCCGCTACACGCAACGCTACTTCTCGCTGATCACGACCCGGGACGGCCAGGCGTTCCGCATGCGCGAGTACTGCAACCCCTTCCAGACCTACCAGGCGTTCGGCAAGGAGAAGTGGGAACGCGCGATCGACGACCTCATGGCCAAGTACAACAAGCCGTGGCCCGCGTCGCAGCCGCGCGACCCGATCTCGCTTCCGCCGGTGCGCGCGCCGAAGGGCTAGCTCGCCTCCCAGAAGCCGGGCTCGGTCATCTCCTCGAAGTCGCGCCCGGTCGGGCTCCACCGACGCCATCGTCGCAAAGTACCGGGAGCGCGCGTCGCGCAGCCGCTTCGCTCAGCTTCCCCGCGCGAGCCCGGGCCGCCGGCGGCGTCCACCTCGGAAACGGCTGCGTCCGGACCACGTGCCGCCCCGACGCGGTGTGCTCCTCGATGACGCGGGCGAGCGACTCTCTGGGGAGCGTGGGGGCCAGCCGGATCAGCGCGGGCCAGAGCCGCGCGTGGATGAACGTGATCTTGCCCGCGACCGCGCGGCACACGAGCACGGACTCGTCGTCGCGCACGGCTTGTGTGAGCTCCCAGATCAGATGGCTCTTCGGGTGCGCGAACCAGCTGCCGCGGATCCGCTCGCCCGCGATCGCCTCGGCCAGCGACGGGACCGGCCCGCGCGCCGATTCGAGCACCACGCCGTGCT
>Ga0335084_10008336_pt1 | contig 10327 bp, 8 predicted proteins | sample Lox_Sample_44_FD_206721 | JGI IMG/M metagenome (GOLD analysis project Ga0335084, IMG submission 206721) | Soil microbial communities from Loxahatchee National Wildlife Refuge, Florida, United States - Lox_Sample_4.4 | ecosystem: Environmental > Terrestrial > Soil > Wetlands | place: USA: Florida... | reverse complement strand
GCCTGCAGGCGGGCGGCGAGGGCGGCGTAGCCCGCGGCATCCCCCTGCCTGAAGAGCACCGTCAGGTTCAGGTCGCGCAGTCCGCCCACGTCGATGTACCCGCGCAGGCCCTGCTCGGTGAGCAGCAGTTGCTCGAGGTCCGCCACGCCGCGGGCGAACCGGGCCGGATCGTCGGGAAGCTTCTCGCCCTGCCCGGAAAAGTAGCGCCGCAGCCGCAGGAACGTGGTGGGCCCCACTACGGCGGTCACGCCCGGCGTCGACTCGACAGCGGACTGGAACCGGTCGACCGCGCGCAGCACTTCGGGGCCGGTGGCATCCGCATGGGGCAGGTGGATCCAGGCATGCGCCACGTTCAGGTCGGCGACGTTGTCGCGGAACCACACCAGGTCGCGCCGCAGGGGAAGCGAGGGGTCGATGTAGGTGAGCGTGTCGGTGCCCACCGCCATGGGCGCAAGCCTCCCCGGCAGCCCGAACAGCGCCACCGCTCCCGCCAGGCAGAGCAGCAGCGCCGCGCCCACCAGGGCGCGCCGGTGGCGGAAGGTGAAATCCGGCAGCGCCTCCACCAGCCGCTCATAGAGCCCTCCGCCCGCCACCCGCGCCACGCCGGTGGGCGTGCGCAGGACCAGCTGCAGGGCAGGGAAGAGGGTGAAGGCCACCACCCAGGAGATGGCCAGGCCCAGCGCCGTCCACAGGCCCATCTCCCGGATGGGCACCACCTTGGAGACCGAGAGCGCCGCGAACCCCAGCACCGCGGCGAAGGTGGAAGCCGTCACCGGGAGCGCCTTGTTGCGCAGGGCCAGAAGCTGGTGCTCGCCCACCGGCACCTCCGGCGGCCGATCGATGAAGCGCGAATGCAGGTAGACCAGCGTCGCCAGGCTGGTGACCAGCACCGTCAGCGGCACCAGCACGGAGACGATGGTGAAGGTGAAGCCGAGCAGGCCACCCGCGGCCACGCCCAGCGCCACCGCCGCCCCCAGCGTGAGCATGAAGGCGACCAGCGTGCGCCACGACCGGTAGAGAAAGAGCGCCGTGGCCACCACCAGCGCGCCGAACACCGGGAAGTAGCGCACCGAGGCGGCCCCCGACTGCTGCTCGATCCACGACTGCACGTAGGGCTCGCCTACCTTCCGCACCGGCCCCAAGCCTTCCAAGGCGGCGTCGATGCCCCGGAGGGCGGCATCGCGCTCCTGCGGACCGTGCACGTCGAGGTCCGCCACCGCCGAGAGAAAGCCGTCGCCCAGGAGCCCCTGCTTGCGGAAGAACGCCGTCCCCGTGGCCAGGCTCTTCATCTCCGCGGGCGTGACCCCGGGCCGGGCCCGGCGCAGGGCGTCGAGCACCGAGAAGGCGCTGACGTGCGGCACCTGTCGCAGCGCCCGCACCGCGGCATCGACGCGCTCCAGGCTCTCTTGCGCCCAGGGATCGGGGGACTCGAACACCAGCAGCACGGAAGGCGAGTCGGGGAAGATCTTCTGGAAAGCCCGGGTGGCGGCGTAGTCCGGATCGCTGGGCGAGATCAGCCGCTCCAGCGTCCCCTCCGAGGGAATCCGGCTGGCCCGCACCGCGGCCAGCGGCACCAGGACCGCATAGGCGAGAAGGATGGGGAGGCGCAGGGCGACGACGCGGGCGAGGATTCGAACGGGAAGATCCTTCACGCTGGCAGGGTAGCGCGCTTTTCGCGTAGAAGGCGGCATGCTCGCGCTCGCCGCTGTCACCCTGGTGGTCTGCGCCCCCGGCTATCCCGGCAGCACGGCCGAGGCGCAACCGGCGATGGACACCCTGGCCGCGGCCATCGCCCGGGCCGCCCACTGGCCGGTGGGCTCCATCGCCGCCGTCTACGACGAGAGCGAGGCCGCGGGGCTGCAGCGCCTCGCCGGCAAGGACGCGGCCCTGCTGCTCGCCCCGCTGCCCTTCTTCCTCGCCCACGAGCAGGACCTCCACCTCGCCGCCCGGCTGGCCGCCGCGCCGCAAGGCGGGGATCTGCTGGAGCGCTGGACCCTGGTGACGGGCAAGGACCATCCCCCTTCGCTCCAGGGCTACACCGTCTTCTCCAGCGCCGGGTACGCGAAGCGCTTCGTGCGCGCCGCCGCCCCCTCCTTGCCCGCGCAGGCGCAGATCGAATCGACCAGCGCCGTGCTCTCGGTCCTGCGCCGGGCGGCGGACGGGGAGAAGGTGGCCGCGCTGCTCGACGGCTCGCAGGCGGCGGCCCTGGGCACCTTGCCCTTCGCCTCCTCCCTCGCCGTGCTCGGCGCGTCGCCGCCCATGCCCGCCGCCGTGGTGGCCACGGTGGGCAAGCGGATGGATGAGCGGCGCTGGAAGGAGTTGGAGGCGGCGTTGCTCAACCTGGCGGAGGATCGCTCGGCCCGCAATGCCCTGGACGGCGTCCGCATGGCGGGCTTCGTGCCCCTCGACGAGCAGGCGCTGGCGGCCGCGCGGACGGCGTACCGGCGCGCCAAGTGAGGCTGCCGGCCGGGCTCATCCTCTGCGCCGCCTGCGCGCGGGCGCTGCACGAGCCCCGGCCCATCGAGGCCATCGCCCCGGTTCCCCAGGCCAGCGCGGAGCAGCTTCTCGCCGGGGCGGCGGAGGCCTGGCAGAGGAGGGGAGAGCCGGACCAGGCGCGCAAGGCCGAGGACCTTTATCTGATGTCCGCGCGCGCCGGCGCCGGCGCGGAGGCCTTCGCCGGCGCCATCCGCGCCAAGGCCTTCCGCATCGGCCGGGAGAAGGATGGCGGCGAGCGCACCCGCCTGGCCGAGAGCGCGGTGCAGGCGGGACAGCTCTGCGAGGAGCGCGCGCCGGCGGACGCCGCCTGCGACTACTGGCTGGCGGCGGCCCTCGGGCTGCAGGCGCGGGAGCGGACCGCCACCGCCAAGGACGGGCTCGCCCGCATGAACGACCTCTTGCGCCGCGCCGCCCGGAACGATCCCGCCCTGGACCACGGGGGCCCGCACCGGCTGCTCGCCATCGTCCTCCTCCGCGCTCCTTCCTGGCCCCTGGGTCCGGGCGATCCCCAGGCGGCGCTCCCCGAGGCGCAGGCCGCGGTGCGCATCGACCCGGCCTATCCCCCCAACCAGCTCGCGCTGGGCGAGGCGTTGAAGAAGAACGGGCAGGAAGAGGAGGCGAAGGCCGCCTGGTCGCTGGCGTTGCGCCTGGCCACCGGCCCTCAGGCGGGCGGCGATCCCGATGCCCCTGGCTGGGCCGACGACGCCCGCGCCGCGCTCCGGTGACGGCCCAGGAGCGCCAGGGTGAGGACCGCGTACCCGATCCCCAGGAGCACGTCCGTCAGGTAATGGTGCTGCAGGTAGACCGCGCTCAGGCACATGAGGAAGAAGAAGGCGACGGTCGGCGCCCGCGCCCAGCGCAGCTCGCGCACCTGCCAGACGGCCCAGACGGCCATCAGCGGATAGGCGACGTGCAGCGAAGGGTATGCACCGTAGACGTCGACGCCGCGCCCGTAGATGCCGGCGAAGAAGTGCGTGCCGAGGATCTCGTCGAACCGGCTGGCCGCCGCCGCGGTGGAGCGCACGTCCAGCCGGGCCGGCCCGAACCCGTACTCCGTCACGTACCAGGGCGGGGCCACGGGGAAGAGGAAGTAGGTGGCGAACCCGAGCAGGTTGACCAGCAGGAAGGCGAGGGCGACCGTGCGCAGGAGGTCGTCCTTGCCCCGGAAGAAGAGGAAGAAGGCGATCGCCAGGTACTCGCCGACGTACACCAGGTAGGCGAAGCCGCAGGCCAGATCGAGCGCCGGCCAGTGGTGGACGAGGAACCACTCGTTGGGCGTGCGTCCGCCGACGCCGAACCAGGCCAGCTCGAAGCGGTACGGGCCCTCGACGTGCACCCGGCCCGCGATCGCCGGCCAGTAGAAGTAGCGCATCGAGTCGTAGATCACGCCGGTGAGGATGAAGGGAAGGAAGCGGCGGAGGAAGTGCCGGGTCTTCTCGTTGTAGAGGTCGAGCAGGCCCAGGAGGCCGATGAGGACGTGGTCGCCCCGCAGGCCTCCCAGCAGGGCGACCAGCGCGATGTAGGCGAGCCCGAGCGCGGGCGGCCAGAGGCGGCGCTTCAGGTTGCGCGAGGGAAGCAGCCACTCCGCCATCGTGCTCACCGATGCCCCCCGCGGCACCGCGGTGCCGGATGATCCGCGCCTCCTCCCTGCTGGCGCTCGCCTGCGCCCTCTCCCCGGCTGCCCTGGCCGAGGAGCCGCCCGCGGAATGCGAGGGAAGCGTCGGCACCCGCCTGGTCCCCTTGCCCGTCTTCGCCACCCTCCCCAACGAGGGCAACACCTGGGGCTTCATGCCCGTCTTCCTCCGCGTCTGCGACCCCACCCGGAGGACGCAATCCATCATCGCCCCCAGCGTCACCTGGAACGACGTGATCCACTGGACGGGGACCCTGCGCTGGTTCTACTACCCCGCGGACGACCGCACGCTCACCTTCATCGCCTCGCTCAGCACGCGCATCAACTCCAACGTCCTCCTCCAGTGGAAGGACCTTCCCCGGAGGCCGGGCGCCTTCACCACCGAGCTGGAGCTGCGCTGGCAGCGCAGCGTGTTCTACCGCTTCTTCGGCCTGGGCCCGGACACGCCCGAAGAGGCCGAGACCAGCTACACGCGCATCCGGGTGCACGGCCAGGCGCGCGCCGGGTGGAACCTCGCGGGATCCTGGAACGCCGGCGCCACGCTGCTCCTGCACCACGACGACGTCCAGGAGATCGGCGTGCCGGGGCTGCCCATCAGCCCCCGGGTGTTCCCCGGCGTCCCCGGCATGAATGGCTCCACCATCCTGGGACAGGCCGTCGATCTCCGCTTCGACAGCCGCGAGAACTACGAGTACTCCGTCCAGGGTTTCTTCGCGGACGCCGAGGCCGGGGTCACCGAAGGCCTCTCCGGCTCGCCCGCCTATTTGCGGGGTGCAGTCCGGCTGCGCGCGCTGCACCCGGAGCTGGGCTGGCTCTCCGGCGCGGCGCGCCTGGACTGGACGATGGTGGGGACGCCCGACGCCCCCTTCTACGACCAGAGCACCCTGGGCGGTGCCTTCCTGCTCCGCGGCTTCACCGAGGACCGCTTCATCGACCAGAACGCCTGGACGGTGGAGTTCGAGCAGCGCATCCGGCTCTTCCAGACCCACATCTACGGCGTCACCGCCGACTGGCGGATCGACCCGTTCGTCGCCCTGGGGCAGGTGTACCGCTCGCTCCCTCACGCCTTCTCCGCGCCGCGGGTGACCGCCGGCGTGGGCTTCCGCGCCTGGGTGCACAGGAACGTCCTCGGCCGCGTCGACGTGGCCAGCGGCGGGGAGGGCCTCAAGGTGTACGTGGAGATCGGGTACCCCTATTGATGGGCCAGCGCTTGCGCCGCGGGCGCGCGCACCGCCCCCAGCTGGGAGAGCTCCAGGGCGGAGAGCGGCGCGTCCAGCATGCGCACGAACCATTCCGCCGGCTCCGGCTTGGGGACCGGCGCGCCGGGGCGGGCGTCGGGAAGCGCGGGCAGGAGCTGCTCGAACTGGCGCACCAGCTCCTCGTCGTCCTGGGCGATCTCCGCGGTGCTGCCGAGAAGGCCCAGGGTCTGCGCCCGCCGGCTCTCGCGCGGGCCGTCGAGCTGAGCCAGCGCCGCGGCCCCGAGCATCAGCGACCAGGCGCAGAAGATCCGGTACCCCCGCTCGGCCTCCGGCAGGCTGGTGAGGTAGGCCAGGGCCCCCTGCGCATCGAGGCGCAGGCTGGCGAGGATCTCCCGCCGGTCGGGGACGAAGAAGCGGCCCGCCGCCTCGTCCTCCGCCTGGTCCTTGAGGATGTTCACCTTCTGCAGGAAGAGCCCGAAGCGGTAGGCGTGCAGCATCGCCGGCGGCTCTCCGCCGCCCAGCGCCCAGAGGCGGGTGAGCATCTCCCCCACTACGCCGGCAACGATGCAGCAGTAGCGGTTCACGTCCTCCAGGTCGAGGAGGCGCAGCGGGGCGGGGCGCTCGGCGTAGACGGCCATCCCCTGCGCCATGCGGTCGATGCCGCTGCCGATGATCGATCGCGGCGCGGCGGGCAGCCCGTGGTAGTCCTCGAGGAAGATCCCGGTGTCCGCGAGCAGCTCGCGCTCCCCGGCGGTGATGCCGGCGGGGAAGGAGGAGACGAACTCCTCCACCTCCGCGGGGGCGGGCGGCGCGGCGAGGAACCGGCGGAAGGCGGCGAACTGCCGCTGCTGTACGCGGAGGTCGTCGAAGGCGGCATCCTCCACCGTGTCCAGCACGCGCAGGAGCAGGTAGGAGAGGGCCACCCGGGGCCCGAAGGGCAGGTCGAGCTGGGGAATGCAGAGCGCGAAGCTCCGGCTCACGGCGTCGAGGTGTCGTTGGTAGAACTCCGGCGGCCGCATGCTCACCTCTTTGTCCCCCCGGACCCGCGCAGGGCGGAACGGTAGCGGCCCAGGGCGAGCAAGGGGAAGCAGTTCCGGTACAAGTGGTAGCGGATCATGAATCCGGCGGAGAGCTCCCGGCCCTCGCTGATCCGCGCCCCCTGCTCCTCGCCGATGCCGTAGCCGGGGAAGCCGCAGCCGGTGAAAGCCTCCTCCTCCCAGGCGCCGTCCGCGCGCTGCCGGTCGAGGAGGAAGCGCACCCCGCGCCCGGCGGCCGCGGAATCGGCGCGGCCCGCGGCGATCAACCCGAGCAGCGCCCAGGCGGTCTGCGAAGGGGCGCTCTCGCCCCGCCCCCGCGCCTGCGGGTCCACGTAGGAGGCGCAGGTTTCGCCCCAGCCGCCGTCCGCGTTCTGCCGCCCGGCCAGCCAGCGCACGGCGCGGCGGACCGCCAGGCTGTCCATCGGCTCGCCCAGGGCGGAAAGGGCGGGGAGCACCGCTCCCACCCCGTAGAGGTGGTTGACGCCCCAGCGGCCGAACCAGGAGCCCTCCTTCTCCTGCTGGCCGTAGAGGTAGCGCAGGCCGGCCCCGGCGGCGGGATGCCCGCGGCCCAGCCCGAGCGCGCCCAGCATCTCCAGGACGTGCGCGGTCACGTCCGCGCTGGGGGGATCGATCATCTCCCCGAAGTCGGCGAAGGGGAGGCGGGCGGCCAGCCTGGAGGTGTTGTCCTTGTCGAACGCCGCCCAGCCGCCGTTGCGGCTCTGCATCGCCAGCACCCAGCGCAGCGCGCGCTCGCGGGTCTCGTCGTCGAGCGCTTCCGCCCGGTGCAGGGCGAGGAGGACCACCGCGGTGTCGTCGACGTCCGGGTAGAGATCGTTCTCGAACTCGAAGGCCCAGCCGCTGGGCGCGACGCCGGGCACCCGGATGGCCCAATCGCCCGGCACGCGGATCTCCTCGCGCAAGAGCCAGCGGGCCGCGTCCGGCACCAGGGGATGCGAGGGGGCGACGCCGGACTCCAGCAGGGCGAGGAGCGCCAGCCCCGTGTCCCAGACCGGGGAGAGGCAGGCCTGCACCCGCACCCGCCCGTCGGCGCGCCGGATCATCCAGCGCTCGTGCATCCCCCGCAGTCCTTTGCCCAGGGCAGGGCCGTGGAGCGGATGGCCGAGCGCATGCAGGGCCATCAGCGAGTACACCCAGGGCGGCTGGATCCCGCCCCAGCTCCCGTCCGCCTCCTGGTGGGAGAGGATCCAGCGCTCGGCGGCCTTGCGCGCCCGCTCGCGCAGCGGATGCCAGGGAAGCCGCTCGTATCCCCTGACAGCGGCGTCGAGGGCGAGGAAGAGCCGGTCGAGGACGTCGCGCGGAGGCTTCGCTCCCGCCTCCGGCCCGCGCAGCTCGTCGAGGCGTGCGGAGCCGGGGACGGGCCGCACCGGCCGCTCGTTCATGAGGATGAGCAAGGGGACGATGGTGCCCCGCGCCCAGGAGGAGAACCGGTAGATGCTGAGGGGTGCCGCCGGCGGCAGGAGGATCAGCGCCAGAGGCAGGGCGGGCAGATCGTTCCAGCTCCACTGCCCGAAGAGCGCCAGCCAGATGCGAGTGAAGGTCCGCGCCCGCCCGATCCCCCCCCGTTCGAGGATGAAGGCCCGGGCGCGGGCCATGTGCGGCGCATCCGCCGCATCGCCGGCCAGCTTGAGGGCGAAGTAGCACTCGATGGAGGTGGAGAGGTCGCCGGGGGCGCCGTGGTACATGGCCCAGCTCCCGTCCTCGCGCTGGTAGCCGCGGATGTCCTGGGCCACCCCGCGCCAGATCTCCTCGTCGCGGGCGCCGAGGAAGTGCGTGAGCAGCAGGTACTCGGCGTCCATGGTGGCGTTCGACTCCAGCTCCGCCCACCAGTATCCGTCCGGCGACCGGGCGGAGGCGAACCACCCCTGCGACCGCTCGATCACCGCTTCCAGCGCCGCGCCGGCGACGACGTTCTCGTGGACGATCACGAGACCCCCCGTTGCCGGCCGCGCTCCTCGAACCAGCGCACCGCCTTGGCCAGCGCCTCGCGGATGGGCGTCTGGCGCAGCCCCAGCTCGCGGACCGCCCGCAGCGAGCTGGCGAACATCACCTCGCGGGCGGTGCGCACCCCTTCCAGGGGAATGCGGGGGGAGCGCCCCAGGAGCCGCCCGGTGACGAAGGCGTCGGCGTGGGCCAGGCCCAGGGCCACGGCGTGCGGCATGCGGAAGCGCGGCGGCCTGCGGCCGGTGATCGCCGCCAACTCGCCGAGAAGCTCGCGCATGGTGAGGTTGGCGTGGCCCAGGATGTAGCGCTCCGCCCGCTCGCCCCGCTCGAAGGCCAGGATCTCGCCTTCGGCGACGTCCTCCACGTCCACCACGTTCATCCCCGTGTCCACATAGGCGGGCATCCGGCCCTCGAGGAAGTCGCGGATCAGGGCACCGGTGGGCGTGGGCTTCACGTCGCGGGCGCCCACCGGGAAGGTGGGATTGACGATCACCGCGTCCAGCCCGCGCTGCGCCGCCTCGCGCACCAGGGCCTCCGCCTCCCGCTTGCTCCTCTTGTACGGCCCCGGCGCGGGCCCTTCGGGCATGGAGCGCTCGTCGGGGAGGACGCCGTCGTGCATGGCCCCGACGGTGGCGATGCTGGAGGTGTAGACCAGCCGGCTGCCCTGGGCCCGGACGGCGTCGATCACGTTGCGGGTCCCGCCCACGTTGACCGCCAGCACCTCGCTGGCCGGGGCGGAGAAGGAGTAGATCGCGCCCGCGTGGAAGACCGCGTCGCAGCCCTCGACCGCGGCCCGGACCGCCTGGGCGTCGCGCAGGTCGCCGCGCGCGGTCTCCACCTCGGAGGGAGCGGCCAGGTTGGGCACGGTCCCGGGGCGGAGCAGGACCCGGACCTGGGCCCCCCGGCGCAGGAGCGCCTCCGCCACGGCCCCTCCGATGAACCCGCTGGCTCCGGTGACGAGCGCTTTCACGTTCGCGCCTCCGGGACCCGCAGCGCCGGCGCCAGGCGGCGGAGGGCCTCCTCGAGCGCCAGCCCGGCCTTCCGCGCCCAGAGGCCGAGGCGGACGAGCCGGACGGCGGCGCCGGGCCCGGCCAGGGCCTCCTTCAGCGCCGGCCAGAGGTAGCTCTCGCACTCCTCGCGGGCGAAGGGAGGAAGCGAGGCCTCCAGCGGATCGACGATGGCGCGCAGGGCCAGCCAGGGGATCCCGCCCGACGCGGCGGCCCGGGCGGCCGGATAGCTCTCCATGTCCAGCGCCAGCAGCCCGGGGCCGGCCAGGGCGCGCTTCTCCTCCGCGCTGGCCGCCACTGCGCTGGTGCAGAGGATCTCTCCCTGGCGGCAGCGCATCCCCGAGAGCGCCGCGGCAGCGGGCTTCAGCAGGGAATCGGGCGCCGGCGCCCGGTCGCCGGTCTCGTCGCGCACGCTGCTCGCCAGCACCAGGTCGCCGGGGCGGAGCGAGGGATCGAGGGCGCCGGCGAAGCCGCAGCTCAAGAGCAGCCGGGGCCGCTCCTCCTCCACCGCCCGCAGCGACCCGCCTCCCATTCCCACCGCCAGGGCCACCGCCTCCACCCCGGAGAGCTTCCCCCGCGCGCGGTCGCCGCGCGGCCGCCCGCCCAGCGCGCGGGCCACGCTGCGCAGCTCGATGGGCAGGCCCACCAGCACGAGGACCCTCCCCGCCTCCTGCCAGTCTCCCCAGGCGGAGGTGTCGCGGGGCTCCAGCGTACCCTTGCGCCGCTCCCAGATCTCCTGCGACTTGCGGGCCGCGTCCTCGCCGGTCAACGCGATGTCCACCACCTCCGCCAGCGCAACCCGCACCCGTTGGGTGGCGGTCTCGTCGAACAGCTCCAGGTGCGAGGCGTCCCGGTGGTAGACGTACCCCACCAGCTCCGAGCCGTCGCTGCGCCGGACGGTGACGTAGCCGCGGTAGTCGAAAGCTCGCTCCACGAGCTCGGAGACGCGCGCCCGGATCATGGCCGTCCCCTCACCAGGGCCAGGGCCGTCGC
>Ga0335084_10008335_pt1 | contig 10327 bp, 7 predicted proteins | sample Lox_Sample_44_FD_206721 | JGI IMG/M metagenome (GOLD analysis project Ga0335084, IMG submission 206721) | Soil microbial communities from Loxahatchee National Wildlife Refuge, Florida, United States - Lox_Sample_4.4 | ecosystem: Environmental > Terrestrial > Soil > Wetlands | place: USA: Florida... | reverse complement strand
TCGCGAAGCGCGGCGAGCAGGATGCCACACGGCCGCGAGACCAACTACGCTGAGGAGTGCGGCGACTGGCAGGTACGTCACAGGATCCGTTGCGGTAAGACCGACGAGCGAACCGGTCATGGCCTGCGTAGCAATCAACGCGAGCGGCGCGCCCACCGCCAGGCCCGCGCCAATGAGCCGCGCTCCTTGCCGAAGCACGTGGCGAATCAAGTCGGCGGGCTCTGCCCCGAGCGCCAGGCGGACGCCGAACTCCCGCTGCCGCGACGCCACGACAAACGCCATCACGGCGTACAGGCCCGTCAGGCTCAGCGCCAGCCCAAACAAGCCGAGCGTGCCGATGAGCGCGACCATGAACCGTGGTTCGTAGAGCGCGAACCCCATGTGCTGGTCCAGCGTGATCATCTGGAGCGTCGGCAGCCTGGGGTCGAGGTCGCGCAGAATTAGTCTGACGGCGGGCGCGATCAATCCGGGATCCCCAGCCGTCCGGATGACGATTGTGGGCTCGCTCGTCGGCATCTGCCCCAAGGCGAAGAACAGGTACGGATCCGGTGGCTCCGTCAGGCTCAAATACTTGCCGGTCTCCGCGACGCCCACGATCGTGAACGCACCAGATGGCCCTGGTCCGAGCACCCGCAGGGTCCGGCCGATCGGTGACTCGTTCGGCCAGTACCGCCGAGCCATCGCTTCGTTGACCACGACGACCTTCGGATCCGACGCAGTGATCCGTGACGCGAATCCCGATCCCTCGATGATGCGCGTTCCCATGGTCTCGAAGTAGTTGGGCAGGACGCTGTTGAAGTGGATGCTCGGCGGCAGGTCAGGGCGGTCGGCGGCTCGGGGAAGGTCGACGTCCTTTGCCGCACCGCCGCCGTCCGGACTGAGCGGGACGCGCCGCGCCGCGGTGACGCCGGTCACGCCGGGTGTTGCGCCGAGGCGCGCGAGGAGGTCGTCGAGCAGGCGCTGCGTCCCGGGCATGTCATAGCCCGCGACGCCCGGCTCGACGGTCACGACAAGACCCTGCTTGGCCTCAAAGCCGGGCGAGAGCCGTTCGACGTTCCAGAGGCTTCGAAGCAGCAGCGCGCCGGCCACGAGCAGCGCGAACGACACGGCGACTTGCGCCGTCACCAGGCCCCGGCGAGCCAGCAGGCGACCGAGCCCGAGCCGATCGGACGGCGTGCCCTTGATGGGCTCGGTGAGATTCACGCGCGTGGCCGAGAGCGCAGGCCAGACGCCGAACGCGAGCACAGTCGCGATCGAGGCAGCGAACGTCGCGACGACGACCCGCACGTCGAATCGAAAGTCCAGGTTCAGCGGCAGCGCAGCGGGCGGCACGAGCGAGGGGAGCAGGCGGATGAGCACCCAGGCCTCCGCCAGCCCTAGAGCGGCGCCGCCCAGAGCCAGCGCGACGCTCTCCACCAGCAGTTGCCGCACGAGCACGCCGCGGGTCGCGCCGAGCGCGGTGCGGACGGCGAGTTCGCGACGACGCGCCGCCAGACGGCTGAGCAGCAGGCCCGCCACGTTTGCGCACCCGACGAGGATGACGACGTCCACGAGCGCCCAAAGCACCAGGCTGGCGCCGGCAAGCCTTCCGACGCGGACTTCGTGTTCGTCGCGGGCGAGCAACGACACGTCGCCACGGGCGTCCGGAAACTCCCGTCGAAGGGACGCCGTCGCAGCCGCAACCTGGCTTTTCAGCTGCTCGAGCGACTGGTCCGGCCCTCGCCGCGCGAGCAGCGTGAACACGCGCTCCTTCGCGCCGCTCCGGGTCCACGCGTCGTCGCTCATTCGCAGGAGCTGCGACCACGTGCGAACCGGCACCCAGACCTCCGGAGAGACGAACGGCCGGAACCCGGTGAAGTCCGCTGGCAGGATCCCGATGACCGTGGCGGGGAAGCCGTTGAGCTCGATCGAGCGCCCCACGATCGCGCGATCCGCTCCGAACCGCGTGCGCCACGACCGATCGGACAGGACAACGACCGGTGGCGAACCGGGCCGATCGTCGGCCGCCTCGATTGACCGGCCGATGGGGCACGTGACACCTGCCACCGGGAAGAAGTCGGCGGTCACGACACCTGTCAAGACAACTGCCGGCGCTTCGCCCGGCGTGCCCAGCGCACTGCCTCGTATCGCATAGCCGGCCAGGCGCGTGAATCCACCCAGGGACCGCCGCACGGCCTCGAAGTCCGCATGCGAGGCCACCCCAGAGGTCTCGCGACCGACGTTGAGGTTGATCTGGACGAGCTGTTCGGGAGACGCAATGGGCAGCGGCCGAAACCCGAGCGCGTCGAGGACGCTGACCAGGCTGGCGGCGGCAGCCAGGCCGAGCGAGAGCGACAGCGCCGCCACGATGGCGAACCCCGGTGTCCGCCGGAGCGATCGGAGGCCGAGTTTGAGGTCAGCCCACATCTGCTGCTGTCTAATACGTGCCAGGCGGCCGTTTGTTAGATCCGGCAGCCAATCGCGCTGTCACAGGCACCAAACTGCGCTGTCTTCCGCCCGCCAGTCCGTGACATCACTGCAGGTGCGCCCGCGCGAGCGCCAGCCCTTCTTCGAGCGTTGTGATCTCGCCGTCGAGCTGCGCCTCGTAGATCTTTTTCAGCAACTCGCCCATGCGCGGGCCCGGAGCGACGCCGAGCTCGAGCAGGTGGCGGCCCATCACGAGCGGCGCCGGCGGGGCGTGCTCGACGCCGAGCGCGCGCGCGCGATCGAGGAACCAGTCCATCGCCGAGCAATCGAAGTCGCCGGCGCGGCCGTGGCAGTCGGCCTTCGCAAACCGCGCGAGCAGTTCGAGATCCACTTTCAGCGCCAGACGGCGGAACGCGCCGTCGGTGACCGGCGTCTTCGACTTGAAGAACGCGCTCGGCTTGAGGTGGTGCGCCGTCAGGCCCAGCACGGCCGCGCGCACGTCGTAGCCGTCGAGCGTGTGCACGTTCAGCCGGTCGAGGAACGACGACGCGGGTGAGACGCCGCCTTCCTCGTGGCCCGGCGATCGGATCCGGCCGTCGATCACCGCCGTCGTCGCGGGCTTGCCGAGGTCGTGGCAGATCGCGCCCAGCATCATCGCCACTGCGGGGCCGCGGCTGAGACCGGCGAGTCGCTTCCGCGCTTCGTCCACGACCATGAGCATGTGGACCCACACATCGCCCTCGGGGTGCCACTCGGGCTCCTGCGGGCAGTCCACCAGCGTGCGCAGCTCGGGCCAGAGCCGATCGACCACGCCCAGGTCGAGCGCGAGCGCGAGGCCGATGGACGGGCGCTCCGCGTTGAGGAGCAGTTTCTCCATCTCGCCCCAGACGCGCTCGCTCGGCAGATCGTCGAGCGGGATCTGCTCGCAGAGCAAGCGCGTCTCGGGCGTGAGCTCGAGCTCGAAGCGCGCCGCGAACTGCAGCGCGCGGAGGACCCGCAGGCTGTCGTCGGCGAATGTCGCCGGATCGACGACGCGGAGCAGCTTGAACTCGAGGTCCCGCCGGCCCTGGAACGGATCGAGGACCTCGCCGGTCAGCGGGTCCAGCGAGATCGCGTTGATCGTGAAATCACGGCGCCGCGCGGCGTCTTCGATCGACAGGGACGGGTCGCCCTCGACCGTGAAGCCCTTGTGGCCGCGCCCGGTTTTCGACTCGCGGCGGGGAAGCGAGACATCGACGTCGCCGATTTTGTAGACCGTGAAGCTCTCGCCCACGGTGTCCACGCGGCCCGCCGCGTCGAGCAGGCCACGCAGTCGATCGGCGGGCACGCCGAAGACCTCGAGATCGACGTCCTTCGACAGGCGGCCGAGGAGCGCGTCGCGCACCCAGCCGCCGACGATGAGCGCGCGGCCGCCGGCCGCGGCGACGGTCCGGGCGATGGTCCGCGCCAAATCCGGGACCCGCGCCAGATCCGGCCCGCGCGCGAGATCAGGCCTGTGGCTTGGCATCGTGCGCCGCCCCGATCGGCTTGCGCCGCCGGCCGAACTTCTGGACGACCCGATCCGCCTGCGCGGGCGCGATGACGCTGAGCACGGCGAGCCACCACGCCTTCGGAAACGGGTAGACCTCGGCTTTCGGCGAGACGATGCAGTCGGCAATGCTCTTCGCGACCTGCTCGGCCGACTGGCGAGGCCCGGTGCCGCTCACGGTGTGGCCGAAGTCGCGCGCGATCGTCTCGTGAAACTCCGTCGTCGTCACCACCGGGAACACGACGGACGCGCGAAACGCCGTACCGACGAACTCCGCGCGAAGCGACTCGATGAAGGCGAGCTGCGCGGCCTTCGTCGCCGCGTACACGCTCGACCCGCCGACGCCGCGGCGACCGACGATCGACGACACCGCGATGATGTGGCCGTGGCCCTGCCTGCGGAACACGCGCATGGCGGCGTGCGCCGCGTAGAGCGTGCCCAGCAGGTTGACCTCCACCAGGCGCCGCATGGCGTCGGGCGGCGTGTCGTCGAGCGTCCCGTGGTATCCGATGCCGGCGTTGCAGATCATCACGTCCAGCGTGCCGAAGGCCTCGACCGCGCGCGCGACGAGCGCGTCCATGTCGGCCTCGCGCGTGACGTCGCCGGGCACCGCGAGGGCTCGTCCGCCGCGGCGGCCGATCGCGGCAGCGATCTCGGTGAGCCGGTCGCCGCGGCGCGCTGACAGCACGACCGCCGCGCCCTCGGCGGCGCAGCGCTCGGCCGTCGCCCGCCCGATGCCGGCCGACGCGCCGGTGATCGCCACGACACGTCCGGAGAGCCTGCTCATTGACGCGATCCTAATCGAATCGACTATTCTGCGTGCTGCGCTTTGCCGGTTGCCTGCTGGCTTTCGCTTTTGCCTTGTGCCCTGACATGGATCCCCTGCCCCTGCTTCGCGACCTCGTCGCCGTCAACTCGGTCAACCCGTCGCTCGTGCCCGGAGCGCCCGGCGAAGCGCAGGCCGCCGAGGTGGCACGCGCGGCGATGGCCGCCGCCGGACTGGACGTGGTTCTGCAGGAAGCGGCGCCCGGCCGGCCGAACGTCGTCGGCGTGCTCGATGGGCGGACGACGGGTCCGTCGCTGATGTTCTGCGGGCACCTCGACACGGTCGGCGTCGAAGGGATGACGACGCCGTTCGTGCCGCGCGTGGAGGACGGTCGGTTGTATGCGCGCGGCGCGCAGGACATGAAGGGCGGCGTGGCGTCGATGATCGCCGCTGCGGCGATCCTCGCGCGATCGTGGACGCGCGGGACGCTGATCGTCGCGGCCGTCGTCGACGAGGAGTACGAAAGCCTCGGCGCCGAGGCGCTCGTGCGCGATTGGCACGCCGACGCGGCGATCGTCACCGAGCCCACCGACCTTCGGCTCGCGATCGGCCACAAGGGTTTCGCGTGGCTCGAAATCGTGACCCACGGCCGCGCCGCGCACGGCAGCCGCCCGGAGGATGGCCGCGACGCGATCGCGCGGATGGGCCGCGTGCTCGGCGCGCTCGAGGGCCGCGACCGCGAACTGCGCGCGCGCCCGCCGGCGCCGTTCCAGGGCACCGGCTCGCTCCACGCGTCGCTCATCAGCGGCGGGCACGAGCTCAGCAGCTATCCCGACCGCTGCACGCTCGAGATGGAGCGGCGCACGGTTGCCGAGGAGGACGGTCCGGCGGTGCTCCAGGAGGTGAACGCGATCCTCGATCGGCTGAAGCGTGACGACCCCGAGTTCCGCGCCGAGACGCGTCTGGTCACGTACCGTCCGCCGCACCGGCTCGACGCGGCGCACCCGCTCGTGACGTCCGCCATCGCCGCCCTCGGGCGCGCGGGCCGGCCAGCCGAGCCGACCGGCATGTCGTTCTGGACCGACGCGGCAATCCTCGCGGCCGCCGGGACGCCCTCCGTGCTCTTCGGTCCAGGCGGGGCCGGCCTCCACAGCACCAGCGAGTTCGTCATCGTCGAGGATCTCTATACGTGCAGGGATGTGCTCGTCGACGTTACGCGCAGCTGGTGTGCGGGAACATAGTCGGCACGTCGGGTACGTCGGGTACGTCGGGTACGTCGGGTACGTCAGGTACGTCGGGTACGTCGGGTACGTCAGGTCCAGGAACGCGCTGACGCAGGCGTACCCGCCGTACCGACTATTTCTCCCGAAACAAGCTCCTAACGACGAACTGCACGTTCGCCGGCCGCTCGCCGAGTCGCCGCATGAAGTACGGAAACCACTCGCGGCCGAACGGCACGTAGACGCGCAGGCGGTAGCCCTCGGCCGCGAGCGACGCCTGCAGGTCGCGCCGGATGCCGTAGAGCATCTGGAATTCGAACGCGGACGGCGCGATGCCGTGCGCGGACGCGAACCGCTTCGTCGCGTCGATCATCGCGGGGTCGTGCGTCGCAATCGCGGGCGCCTTGCCGCCGCGCAGCAGCGTCTCCATGAGCGACACGAACGCGGCGTCCACCTCCGACTTGCGCTGATACGCCACGCTGCGCGGCTCGCGATACGCGCCCTTGACCAGCCGGACGGGCACGCCCATCGCGATCAGATGCGCGGCGTCGTCCATCGAGCGCCGGAGGTACGATTGGAGCACGACGCCGACGTTCCGGTAGCCGATGCCCCAGGTCGTTTCGAGCGTCTCGAGCGTCTGCGCGGTGTGCGACGAGCTCTCCATGTCGATGCGGACGAAGAACCCGTGCTCGCTCGCGCGGTCGAGCACGCGCCGAAGGTTGTCGACCGAGGTGGCGCGATCGATGCTGAGTCCGAGCTGCGTGAGCTTGAGCGAGATGTTGCGCGAGATGCCGGCCCGTGCGATCTCGCGGATCGTGTCGATGTACGCGCGCGTCGCGGCGTCGGCCGCTTCAATAGACTCGACGCTCTCGCCGAGCAGGTCGAGCGTCACGGTGAGCCCGCCGCGCTCGATCGCCCGCGCCGCCTCGATCGCGTCCGCGACCTGCTCGCCCGCGACGAACCGCCGCGCGAAGCTGGCCGGGCTTCGCATCCCGTAGCGCGACGCCGCCCGCTTCAACGCCCGACTCGACGCCAGCGCAGAGAAGACGGCCTTGGACGCCGCGTCGAACATCAGTGGGTCATCCCGCGACGGCGGGTCAGCAGGTGCTCGATCGTGCGCGCGTAGTACCGGAGGACGATGCGATCGCGGACCCGGAGGCGCTGGCGCTCCTGGACGAGCACGCCGCGCCCGACGAGCAGCTCCACGCCTTCCTCCACGGCCTGCGCGCCCGTCCACACGGCGAGATTCGCGCCCTCGGCCTGGAACGCCGCGAGCAGCTCGTCGATCCGGGCGGCCAACTCCGCGCGCGTCGCTTGCGGCCGCATGGCGGTCGCGACCAGCGCCGTCGGCAGCACCTTGTAGAGCCGCCCAATCTCGTCCTGGATCCGGCGCGTGAGCGTGACCAGGTCGCGCCGCGCCTCCGGGTCGTAGTCGGCCAGCGGAATCGCCTGGCCGAACGTCACGAACGCGCGCGACTGGTAGCCGACGGCATACCGCACCATCTCGGCGACTTCCTGCGCGAACGGCCGCGTGCGCTTGCGCGTCGCCTGGCGCGACACCATGTGGTCCTCGAGCACCAGGTCGTACGCGACGCTCATCGGCACCACCGAAATCTCGTGGCGGTCGGCCGCGAGCGCCGCCTGGAGCAGCCCGGTCTTGGGCGGCTTCAGCTCGCCGCTGTAGCTGCGCCCGCCCTCGGCGTAATAGAGCAGGTCGTGCTCCTTCAACACCTCCGCCACGTACGCGCGCAGCGTCACGAGGTAGACCGGATCCTTGCTGTTGCGCCGGATCGGGATCGCGCCCGTGACGTGGCGATGAAGCAGGCCGAGCGCGCCGCCGAACAGATTGATCCCGGCGGCCATGAGCGGCGGCCGGATGCCGTGGTCGTCGAGCACGAGCGGCTCGACGAGGTAGTCGAGATGGCTCTTGTGGTTCGAGACGTAGACGACGCGGCCCAGGCGCGTGGCCTCGATGGCGCGCGGCACGCCCTCGGCGACGCGCCGGACTTTTCTGAGGATCGGATACAGCGGATGCTGCAGCGCGCGATAGAAGCGGTACCGCTGCGTCGTGCGCAGCTCGACGAGATACTCCTCAATCCGCCGACGGGTCTCCGCCGCCGTCGCGCCCTGCACGCCCTGGAGGTACCGGGCGACGTCGTCGCGGGCGAGCACGGCGCGCGTGATGTCGTCCAGCCTCACGGCTCGAACTATAACAGAGGGTCGCCGCCGGAGGCCCGCCCGACGCGGCAAATCGCGCTAGGATTGGGGGTTAGGGCAACGCCGGGCCCGTCTATCGTGGTCCGGCGACCTGCCGAAAAGAAGCAGGACGTTTCAGGGGAGGACCGAGCTGATGGGCAAACAGGACCGCACGAGTGAGGCCGCCAGGGCCGTTGACGACTTCATGGGACAGCTGGTCAAGCGCAGTCCCGACCAGCCGGAGTTCCACCAGGCCGTCCGGGAGGTGGCTGACTCACTGATGCCATTCGTTCTCGAACGCCCCGAATACCAGAAGGCCCGCATTCTCGACCGCCTCACCGAGCCGGACCGCATCATCATCTTCCGTGTAACCTGGCTCGACGACGCGGGCAACGTCCAGATCAATCGCGGCTACCGCGTGCAGTTCAGCAACGCGATCGGTCCCTACAAGGGCGGGCTGCGCTTCCATCCGACCGTCAACCTGTCGGTGCTCAAGTTCCTCGGCTTCGAGCAGATCTTGAAGAACAGCCTCACCGGCCTGCCGATGGGCGGCGCGAAGGGCGGATCGAATTTCGATCCGAAAGGGAAGTCGGACGCCGAGGTCGAGCGCTTCTGCCAGGCGTTCATGACCGAGCTGTATCGTTACATCGGCGACGACGTGGACGTGCCGGCCGGCGACATCGGCGTCGGCGGGCGCGAGATCGGCTACCTCTTCGGTCAGTACCGGCGCATCACCGGACGATTCAACAGCGTGCTGACGGGCAAGGGGCTCGCCTACGGCGGCAGCCTGATCCGGCCGGAGGCGACGGGCTACGGCTGCGTGTACTTCGCGGAGAACATGCTCCGCCACGTGGGCGATGGCCTGCGCGGCAAGACGTGCGTCGTGTCGGGCTCAGGCAACGTCGCGATCTACACGGTCGAGAAGGCGATCCAGCTCGGCGCGAAGGTCGTGACGATGTCCGACTCGGATGGGTTCATCTACGATCCCGCCGGCATCGATGAGGGCAAGCTCGCCTGGGTGAAGGAGCTCAAGGAGGTCCGCCGCGGTCGGATCAAGGAATACGCCGAGCGCTTCAAGTGCGAGTTCCACGCCGGCAAGCGCCCGTGGGCCGTGCCGTGCCAGGCCGCGTTCCCGAGCGCGCACGAGAACGAGATCGACAGGGGCGACGCGGAACAGCTCGTCAAGAGCGGCTGCAAGGTCGTCGGCGAGGGCGCAAACATGCCGACGACGCTCGAGGCGACGCACATCCTGATTGACGGCGGCGTGGCGTTCGGGCCGGGCAAGGCGGCCAACGCCGGGGGCGTGTCCGTTTCGGGTCTCGAGATCAGCCAGAACGCGCAGCGCCTCGTCTGGAGCCGCGAGGAAGTGGACCATCGCCTCGGCGACATCATGACGCGCATCCACGAGCGCTGCGTCGAGTACGGCCGGCGGCCGGATGGGCGCGTGAACTACGTGGACGGCGCGAATCGCGCGGGGTTTGCGAAGGTCGCCGACGCCATGCTGGCCAACGGGGCCATCTGAAGACCAGAGGGCATGAAGGACATGGCGTCGATGACGTTCATGAAGGACAAGCAAAGGGCATGTCCGCTCTTCGTGTTCGTCATCGCCTTCATGTTCTTCATGATTCCGAGCGCGCCTTCGGCGCAGTCCGTTCAAGTGCCAGAGGTCAAGATTGAAACCTCGCTGGGCAACATCACAATCGCGGTCGACACGGCGCGCGCTCCGATCACGGCCGCGAATTTTCTCAAATACGTCAACGCGGGGCTGTACGACGGCGGGCGCTTCTATCGCGTCACGCGGCCCGACAACTACACACCGGCGCCGCCGAATCGCCCGGCGATGGAGATCATTCAGGGCGGCATCGACCCGGCGAAGCGCTCGCAGGGCTTCGCGCCGATCCCGCTCGAGCGGACGAGCGTGACGGGGCTCAAGCACGTCGCGGGCACCGTGTCGATGGCGCGCGGGACCGCCGCCGACACCGCGACGTCCGAGTTCTTCATCCTGCTCGACGATCAGCCCTCGCTCGACTTCGGCGGCAAACGCTTCGACGACGAGCAGGGCGCGGCGGCGTTCGGCCGTGTCGCGGCCGGCATGGACGTCGTCCGCAAGATTCAGCAGCAGGGGCCGCTGCAGGACCAGAACCGGCAGTACCTCGTCACGCCGGTGCCGATCACGCGCATGAGTGTGGTCAGGTAAGGCAGAAGGCAGAA
>Ga0335084_10008334_pt1 | contig 10328 bp, 7 predicted proteins | sample Lox_Sample_44_FD_206721 | JGI IMG/M metagenome (GOLD analysis project Ga0335084, IMG submission 206721) | Soil microbial communities from Loxahatchee National Wildlife Refuge, Florida, United States - Lox_Sample_4.4 | ecosystem: Environmental > Terrestrial > Soil > Wetlands | place: USA: Florida... | reverse complement strand
GAATGGCGCCGCCGTTGCCGCTGGGGTCGGTGTCGCCGAACTGGGAGCGTTCGCCTTTCGGCCACTGGTAGAGATGACTCAGGTCCACGACAATCTGGCCCTCGGGATCGAGTTCCACGTGCGCGCGGTCCATGGGCCGAGGCGCGGGGCCTTCGAAGTTGACGCCCTCAGGGTCGTACCCGCTGCCGTGGCACGGGCACTTAAACTTGTTTTCTGAAGATTTCCAGTCCGGCGTGCAGCCCAGGTGAGTGCAGATGGCGGAGATCACGAAGATCCCTTCCGTATTGCGGACCACCCAGATGCGGTACTGGTTCTGGAACTTGGTATCGACACCGAAGCCGAAGTCGGACGGGTATCCGATGCGGAATCGGGTCTTCGGTTCATATAGGGCGCGCGGAAAGAAGAAGCGGAGGAACATCAGGAAATTGACGCCAAGAGTACCAAGGACCGCGGCCATTACGAATCGGCGGCGGCGGGCAATGGTTTTGGCTTCGTCCGGATCTTCTTGTGCGGAAAAGAGTGTCTTTAACGCGGATGCCAGAGACGGCTTAGGCTTCGGCTTCGGCGCGGCGGCCCCGCCGGGCTCAACGTTTGAATTGGCCATCTTCCCTCAGAGTGCTCGACTGCCGGCGCAAAGCTTACCCGACGGTGGGACAAGACTGGCCAGTTATGACTACCATGAAGACCTAACAGACAGCGGCCTGGTGTCTTGCCGAATCCTCGGCAAAGCTTATGCGCTTAGGCTATTTTTATCCAACGGTACATCATACACCCTACGGGATGGGGTGCAAGTGGGGGGGTCGGTTACTCGGATTAGTGCATCTTATTGTCTGGGATTTATTAGTGGACCCGCCTTCGGCGGTGCGGGGACGCGGACGTCCCCGCGCAGACCTGGAGGTCCGCCCTACAGACTTGTTAACGGTTGGCGGGACCGGTGGCTCGGACGGGCTGCGACTTGGCGCGTTCGACCATGGCGGCTACGTCCGCGAGGAGCTTCTTTGAGTCGTAGATGATTCCGTCTTTAATTGTGTATTTCACACCGCCGATGCGCTCGAAGCGGGCGGTTTGGTCGTTGAGGCGGAGGGCGCCGGTTCCGTAGAGGACTTTCAGGTTTTCGACGGGGTTCTGGTCGACGATGGCGAAGTCGGCGAGCAGGCCGGGACGGATGATGCCGAATTCGATGGGCTTGCCTTTGGGCTCCTGAAGCGCGTGGGCTCCATATAAGGTTGCGGAGCGGATCACTTCGAGAGGGTGGAAGCCGGCTTCGCGGAACAACTCCATTTCTTGCACGTAGGAGAAGCCGTAGGTGTTGTAAATGAAACCTGCGTCGGTTCCGATGGTGACGCGGCCGCCGCGGTTCTTGTAGTCGTTGATGAAGCTCATCCAGACTTCGTAGAACTTCTTCCAGTGGTACTCGTCTTCGCTGGTCCAGTAATACCAATAGGAGCCATGATTGGTGCGGCTGGCGGCGTAGTATTCCCAGAGTGAAGGAAGCGTGTAGCGTTCGTGCCATTCGGCCTGACGCATGCGCATGAGGTCGCGGCTGGAGAGGTAGGCCACCATCGTGGGGTCGAGGATGGCTTTGTGCTGCAGGAATTCGTCGAGCAGGGCGTCCCATTGTTTGCTGCCGCGCGGCCACACTTTGTCCCAGAGGCGGGCGACCTGGCCGAAACGGTTCTGCTCGTTGTTGTAGTTGTGGTCCACGGGATAGGGTTGGACGGTGTAATCACGGAGCAGGGATTCGAAGATACCGTAATAGTGGGTGACGGTTCCGAGGCCCACGCGGACGGCGTCGCGGGCGTTCATTCGCGGGAGGCCCATCTGATCGAGGTGGGCGGTGGATCCTAAGCCGTACTTCCTGGCTTCGTCGAGTAACGTCGACATAATCTCGGGATCCTGGGCGCCGAACTTAATTCCGTCGATGCCCTTTTCGGCTGCCCAGCGTACCCACTCACGGGCGAGTTCGGGCGTTTGGACCTGAGACGGAGTGGTTCGCCAACCGTCGCCGGTGAAGGGCCGCTGATAGACGAACAGCCGCGGAGCAACGATCTGGTTCTTGGCGCTACGCTCGCGCTCGTGAAGCGACCAGTCAAGACCTGCGAACGGAACGCCGCGAACCGTGGTCACGCCGTGCGCCATCCAGAGCTTGTGAATGTACTCGGCGTCTGGCGCTTTTGGCCCGCCGCCAGTGTGTACGTGACAATCGACGAAGCCCGGCATGATGTAGAGACCGGTCCCATCGATTTCTTTCGTGCCTTTGGCGGGACGGACGCGCTCGTTGATGGGGACGCCGGGACTGCCGACATTGCGCACTTCGACGATGCGGTTCCGTTCCACGACAATGTCCATCGGACCGCGCGGAGGGGCGCCGGTTCCGTCGATCACTGTGATGCCGCGAATCACCATGCGGTCGAACGGGCCTTCGCCTTCACCGGCGCGCCGGTCGGGCGATGGATTCACTGGGGCTAACTCCTGCGCTGTCAAAACCAGGGCAGCGATACCGAGAAGAAATACGAACTTGGAAATTCGGTTTAGCATGGGCGCCTCCTTACAGCTTGATCACGTTGACGTAGTACATATCTGCCGCCACCTCGAACTGATCGGGATTGAGCGATGTCTTCATAGTTTGCCACTCCGCGGTGGGCCGGATGATTTCCCAGTGTTGCTTGGTTCCGACACGGACCGGCATTTGGAACGCGGGCTCGTCGGCCTTCCAGCGGTATGAGACGGCGCCTTGCGCGTCGTCGAATTTGAGTTCGAGAGTGGGGAGGGCGGCGTACTTCAGATACTGATCGAAGATGGGCGTCAGGTTCAAGTCGGTTTTCTGGTTGAAGAACGAGACTACGTCCTCGGTCATGATGGTCTTGTATTTGAAGCGCTGATAGAAATCGTGGAGCAGCGGCCACCAGCGCCGGTCATCATTCACTATGCTTCGCAGAGTATTGATAAAGAGCGCGCCTTTGAAGTATTGGTCCTGCGAAGGCGAGCGGTTCACACCGCGCTGGCCGACGATCGGGCGGTCGTTGCGGACCTTGGGCTTGTATCCGTTCAGGTACTTTATCGCATCGTCTCGGCCCCAATGGTATTCCACGTAGAGGGCTTCCAGGTAGGTGGCCCAGGCCTCGTGGATCCACATGTCGGAGACATCGGCGGCGGTGACGCTGTTGCCGAACCATTCGTGGGCGCTTTCGTGAATGATGATGAAGTCGAAGCGGGGGCTGATGCCGACGCCGGTCCAGTCGCGCTCGAGGTAACCGTTGGCGAAATGGTTGCCGTAAGTGACAGCGCTTTGGTGCTCCATGCCGGAATAGGGCGCTTCGATGAGCTTGTAGCCGTCCTTCTTAAATGGGTACTCGCCGAAGTAGTGCTGGAACGCCACGATCATGCCCTTGGCTTGCACAAACTGCTTCTTGGCTTTTTCGAGATCTTCGGGGAGGGCGTAGAAATCGAGCGGCAGGTCGCCGAGCTTATCGGCGAAGTGCTCGTAGGCGCCGATGTTCAGCGACACGTCGTAGTTGTTGATCGGGTATTGAACGCGCCAATCCCATCGCGTGTAGCCGTCGCCGAGATCTGTCTTGCCGACGAATTTGCCGTTGGAGACGTCGACCAGACTGTTCGGGATCGAGACACTGATGTCCATATTCTCGACCTCATCGCGCCACTGGTCTTTATTGGGCCACCACACGCTGGCTCCGATCCCTTCGCAGGCGGTATTGATCCAGGGGCGGCCGGCGGGGTCCTTGCGGAAGGCGACGGCGCCGAACCGGCCGGTTTCGACGGGGTTGCCGGAATAGTAGAAATCGATGGTGTATTCGCGGCCGGTGCGCAGGGTTTTGGGGAAGTCTACGAAGACCGCGCCGGAGTCGCGCTCATACTTTAGCGGTGTGGTTCCGAGTAGGATCCTTTCGACGTTGAGCGCGTCATGCAGGTCGAGTTGGATGCGCGTTCCGTCCTGAAGCATTTTGAAGCCGATGGTGGTCTTGCCGCTGATGAACTTCTTGTCGGGGTCGACGCGGACGTCGAGGTGGTAGTAGAGCAGGTCGTTATTGGCGCGGTAGGGCCCGTACTCGCCCCGGAGAATGTCGGATCGTTTGGGCGGGGTCTGTCCCCAAATCAGGCCGGCGGCGCAGACAAGGAGACCGAGTGCAGTTCTCATGATTGTCCCTGATCGTTAAGTACACCACACCGGCGAGGCAGCGGACGACCTCATAATTTAGGAGTGAACGAAAATCGCAACAGCGGGATTCTGCTGCATCCAACGTCGCTGCCGGGGCCCTATGGGATCGGCGAACTGGGACCGGAGGCGTTCCGATTTGCGGACTGGCTGGCTGCGGGGGGACAGAGCAACTGGCAAGTGCTGCCGCTCGGTCCGACTGGTTATGGAGAATCGCCATACCAGTTGTTTTCGGCGTTTGCAGGGAATCCGCTTCTCATCAGCGTGGACGCGCTCGTGGAGGAGGGGCTGCTGGAGGCGCGGGAGTTGGAGGGCGCGCCTTCGTTTCCTCAGGAGAGGGTGGATTTTGAGCGGGTGATTCCTTGGAAGAATGGGTTGCTGCGGCGGGCTTTCCGGAGAGCTGTTCACAGACCACAAAAAACGATGGTCCGTGCCACTAGTTGTACGTGGTTGGATGAATTCGCGCGGTTCATGGCTTTGAAGGAGGCTAACGGCGGGACTGCTTGGACTGAGTGGGATCCTTCGATACAAGCACGGCCCGAGGTTGTCGAGTTTCATTGCTTCGTGCAAGCAGAGTTTCGACGTCAGTGGTGCAGCCTTAAGGCATACTGCGCGGAGCGGGGTATCCGCATTCTGGGCGACGTGCCGATATACGTGGCCGGGGACAGCGCGGATGTGTGGGCGCATCCCGAATTGTTCCGGCTGGATGCGGTCTCTGGTGTTCCGCCTGATTACTTCAGCGCGACGGGCCAGTTGTGGGGGAATCCGCTATACCGGTGGGACGTGCTCGCGCAGAACGGATATCGCTGGTGGGTGGAGCGTATGCGCGCGGCTTTTGAGATGTTTGACATAGTGCGCATGGATCATTTCCGCGGGTTTCAGGCTTACTGGGAAGTGTCTGCCGGAGAGGAAACTGCTGTAAATGGCCGCTGGGTAAAAGGGCCCGGTGCGGATTTGTTTCATGCGCTGGAACGTGAATTGGGCAAGCTGCCACTAATCGCGGAGAATCTGGGCGTGATTACGCCGGAGGTGGAGGCGATCCGCGAGGAATTCGGGTTCCCGGGGATGGCAATCCTCCAGTTCGCGTTTGGGACTGATCCTCAGGCGCCCACTTTCCGACCACACAACTATATCCGCAACCTGGCGGCGTATACCGGCACTCACGACAACGATACTTTTATGGGATGGTGGCGCAGCCAGGGCGGCGACAGCACGCGTACGGCCGAGGATATCGAGCGGGAGAGGGATCGGGCTCGCCGCTATTTTGGGAGCGACGGGGATGATTTGAATTGGGTGGGGATCCGGAGTTTGATGGCGTCGGTGGCGGATACCGTCGTGTTTCCGATGCAGGACGTGCTCGGGCTGGGGAGCGAGGCGAGGATGAATACGCCGTCGACGGCGAGTGGAAATTGGCGATGGCGTATGCTGCCTGAGGCGCTCAGCAAAGATACTGCGGCGCGGCTGCGCGATATGGCAGAGACTTACGAGCGGATACCCGCCGGCTAGTCCATCGCGGGCGGCTTCGCGAAATAGAGACTGACGGCGCGGTCGATGTTGGCTTTGGTCATCCGGATCGGCTTGCCTTCGTATTCGCTGATGGCTTTCACCAGGCGGAAGACGTCGATCGGATAGCAGGCCTGCAGCTTTTTCGAGTTGTGCTCCAGGCAGCGCTCCCGCAAGTGAGCCGACGCGCCAGGTTCGGTGGCTGCCTGAAAAACCTGCATCACGCGCTCGAAGATCCGATCGAAGATCTCTGGCGTGACGTTGTCCACCAGCACCTTGCTCTGGATGCGCCGCAGGAAGGCTTCATCGGCCAAAGCCGTCGGGTCTAGGTTGGTGGAGAAGACCACCATTAGCTCGAAGGGCACCTGGAATTTCATGCCGGAGGCGAGCGTGAGATAGTCCACGCGGCGATCGAGGGGCACAATCCATCGGTTCAGCAACTCTCGCGGCGAGAGCACTTGCCGGCCGAAGTCGTCGATGACCAGAATCCCGTTATTGGCCTTCAACTGGCACGGCGAGATGAACACGTGGGTACTGTCATCCAGCTGGAGTTCCAGCATGGCGGCCGACAATTCGCCGCCGACAGTGATGAATGGACGATGGCATGGTACCCAACGCGGATCGAGCATCTCGTCTTGCACTTGCACGGGCCGGTGCACGACGGGGTCGAAGACCGTGATGATATGCCCGTCCACTTCAACCGCGAACGGGACCAAAACCGTGTCCTCATAAACCCGCAGGATGCGCTCGGCGATGCTGGTTTTACCGTTACCGGTGCCGCCATACAGGAACAACGACTGGTGGCCGATCACCGAGGGGCCGAGCTGATCCAGCAAGTTGTCGGGAAGCACGAGGTCGTGGAACGCTTGTTTCAAGCTCTCGCGATTCACCTTCACCTTGGCGGACTGCGATCGTACCACCTCGTGATATTGGTGAATCGATACCGGCGCGGGCCCCACGTATTGGCAGAACTCGCTCCGCGCGGTTGCCTGCGCGCGGCCGGCGGCCGACAGGGAGAAGGAGTAGTCGTTACCGACCATTCCCTTCACTTCCAGGAGCTGCTGCTGGCGGAAGTTGTGGTAGAGCGTTTCCAGGATGGGAAACGACAGCTTCAGCGTTTGATGCAGCGAGGTCAGCGTCGCCGACCCATGCTGCCAGAGATAGCGCAGCATGAGATCGTTCACCAGAGAGCGACGAATCCCCAGATCTTCCAGGGTGTCGGGAATGGTAGGCCTCGCCAGAAGCGCAGGGGCCTCCTGCGTCGCGGTAATCACGCTGGAATCTTACAATAGGCTCCGCGCGGGTTAACAGTACACGTTAGTTATGATGCTCGTGCTCCGGAGAGTGCACAGGGATAGCGCATCCGTTCTCGGAGATCGCACAGCTCACGTGTTCAAACTGGACCGTAGTGTGATGGATATGGAAGCGGTCCGCGAGCATGTGGTTCAGCCGGCGCAGAATGGCGTCGCTGCAGGACGGCGGTACATCCTCGATTAGCACGTGGCAGGAAAGTGCGTGTGTGCTGGATCCCAGGCTCCAGATATGCAAGTCGTGGACGTCAAGCACACCTTCGATACCCCGCATTCCCGACGTTACCTGTACCAGTTCGAGGCCGCGGGGGAGGCCCTCGAGCAGAATGTTCAAAGATTCGCGAATGATGTCCCAGGCGGTCCAGACGATCAGCACGGCAATGAGGATGGACAGGATGGGGTCGATCTGCTGCCAGCCGGTGTAGCGGATGGCGAAACCGCCGCCGATAATAGCGACGGATCCGAGCGCATCGCCGAGCATGTGAATGAACGCGCTGCGCACGTTGAGATCCGACCGGCTGGCGCTTCGCAACGCGAGCATGATCCCGCCATTCAGCACGAGGCCGAGTGCCGCCACCGCGATCATCAGGCTTTCCTCGACGGGTTGTGGATTGCGCAGGCGGCCAACACTTTCGTACCCGATCCAGGCTGAGAGGGCGACGAGCGTGAGGGCGTTCACGAAAGCCGCGAGGACGCCGGCTCGGTGATACCCGTAAGTCTTGCTTTCGTCTGCGGGTTTGGATTGAAGGTAGAAGCCAAACCAAGCCAGCAGGAGCGCCAACGCGTCGGTAAAGTTATGCCCGGCGTCCGACAGCAGAGCCAGTGAATGGGCCCGGAAGCCGGCGACGGCCTCGACAGCTACGAATGCCGTGGTTGCGGCGAGCGACCAACGCAGTACGCTTCCGGTTGCGTGCAAATGACCCTGGTCATGGCTGTGCGCGTGAGAGTGCACCGCACCTATTATTTTAAGTCATTCTCAGGTCAGCGAATCTCGATCCAGTTGGGCATGAGCCGCAGCATTCCGCCGCGCATCCAGGCCCGGAATGGGACGCGTCCAAAGACAGAGGAGAGCTGCGATTCAAGGACATCCTCCTGCGAACGCTTCATGAGCACATCGAATAATGTGCGGCGGGCCGGGTACATTACCACACTGACCTGTTCAGTAGCAGGAATGCCGGCCTTCGTCTTGACCAACTCGATGGCGGTATCGAGCCCGCCGAGCTCATCCACCAGGCCCTTGGTTTTGGCCTGGGAACCAAGCCAAACACGGCCCTGTGCGACGGGTTCGATCTCCTCCGGCTTACGTTTTCGCGCAGCCGCCACTTTGCCGATGAAATCGGTATAGGATTCGTCAATTCCCTGGCGCAGAATGTTGCGTTCTTCTGGCGTGAGCGGCGTGTAGTCGGAATCGATGTCGGCGTGCCGTCCGCGCTGAAGGGCGTCCTTGCTGACCCCAACTTTGTCGTAGAGGCCGCGCAGATTGGGCTTGCCGAATACGACGCCGATGGACCCGGTGAGAGTTCCGGGATAGGCGACGATTGGGTCGCCGGTCATGGCCATGTAGTAGCCGCCCGAAGCCGCCAGGTCGGACATGGAAATCACCGTAGGCTTCTTCTTGCTGAGCAGGTTCATGTGGCGCCAGATCTCGTCGGATGCAGTGACCTCCCCGCCAGGGGAATCGATGCGCACCACGACGCCTTTGGTGTGGGTGTCCTTGGCAACCTGGTCGAGCAGTTTGTCGAATCCGTAGGACGTAAGGGCGGATTCGTCGCCGCCGTTGTCGCCGGGATTGCCGCGAACGATGTCGCCTTGCCCGACGATTACCGCGATGCGGCTCTTGCCGTGCAAACCCGCGGATTCGGGCGTCACCTTCATATATTTGTCGAGCCCGACTTTGTGCGGGTCGCTACCCAGGCGGAGCCCGTCGCGTAATTCGCCCCACATCTGGTCTTCGAAGCGCAGTTCATCGACGAGCCCGACGTTCTGCGCCTGGATGGCTGTGAAGGGACCGCGATCGATGATGGCGCGCACGTCCTCCGGAGATTTCTTACGGGCTTCGGCGATTCGATTAACGAGGTTGCCGTAGAGTTCGTCGAGAAGGCTGTTGAGGACGTCCTTGGTCTCCGGGCTCATGTCCGTGCGTGTGAACATGTCGCCGAAGTCTTTGTACTTGCCGGCGTGCTCGACGTCGACGCTAACTCCGATCTTGTCGAGAGTCTTGCGGAAGTACATGGCTTCTGCGCGGAGGCCCTTTAGCATCAGCGGGTCGGATGGACTGAGGTAGACCTTGTCGGCGGCGGTGGCGATGTAGTAGTCGCGCGCGCCCGGTGTGCGCAGGTATGCGTAGACGGGCTTGCCCGATTTGCGGAATTGCGCAAGATCGGAGCGGAGCTCTTCGAGTTTGGCCCAGCCCGCGGCAACTCCCTCCGCTTGAACCACGACCGCTTTGATGTGGGAGTCAGCGGCAGCCTTTTTGAGGTTGGTCCAAACGCCGGCGATGGTAACGGCGGGGGTGTTGTCGAGGAAATCGGGGAGCTCGATGGGGGGCTTTTCCGGAATCTCGCCGCTCAGCCGGACAACGAGAACGGAATTATCCGCGATTTCGGGGGGTTTTTCACGGAAACGGAGGGCGGCGAAGAACAGGAGAATGATCGTGATGAAAACCAGCACGACGCCGGTGACCAGGCCGAGGAAGAATTTGACCATAGCTAATCCGACGGTAGCATAGGGCTCGGAATGAGCCGGGCGTATATTCTTACCAGGATATTACACGGAGACGGCGAAGCTTTCGACGAAGGCCAGGTTGTGCTGCCGAAGACAATTCGGGAGTCACGGGGCTGGCGTGCGGGGATGGAGTTTTTGGTCGAAGAGACTGCCCAAGGCATTCTCCTTCGGCCCGTGAGGCCCTTTCCGCCAACGCGTGTCGAGGACATCGCCGGATGCCTGGCCTACTCCAAAACGGTGCTGCTAGAGGCAGATTGGGTTTTGCGATCGGTATTTTCGTACACGGACGAGGAAGTCCGCGAGGCATTCGCCGGCGTGATCGGGATCCCAACCACTCATGTTGAGGGCGGCGCGGCAGTCCAGGAAGCGTTGCGGCTCGTGGAGGAAGGGTTCGATTTCGCGGACGCATTGCACCTGGCTTACAGGCCCGCGGGTGCAGTATTCGTGTCATTCGACGAGAAGCTAGTCCGACGGGCGCAGCGCGCCGGGGTTCCGGATGTTGTGTTAGCGGGCAGAACGCGGCTCAATTAGCTCGTAGCGCGATCGACGGATCCAGTCGCGAGGCGCGCCGCGCGGGGAGATAGCCGGCGAGCACAGCGGCTGCTGTAAGAACGGCG
>Ga0335084_10008333_pt1 | contig 10330 bp, 8 predicted proteins | sample Lox_Sample_44_FD_206721 | JGI IMG/M metagenome (GOLD analysis project Ga0335084, IMG submission 206721) | Soil microbial communities from Loxahatchee National Wildlife Refuge, Florida, United States - Lox_Sample_4.4 | ecosystem: Environmental > Terrestrial > Soil > Wetlands | place: USA: Florida... | reverse complement strand
GGAGGCGACCGTGTCGACCTCGGGCGGGGATATCTCGGCAGGATCCGTTTCCGGGAGTGCGTCCCTTTCGACCTCGGGGGGGAATGTCGTGCTGCGCGGCGCCACGGGGACTGTGCGTGCGACAAGCGCCGGCGGGGATCTGCAGCTCGAGAACATCACAGGGACGCTGGAAGGGAACACCGCCGGGGGGAACATCGTCGCAGTTCTTACTCCCTCGAAGAACGGGAAGAGCCGGCTCGCCACGGCGGGGGGGGATATCCGGCTCGTCGTGCCGGAGGGTGCGAAAGCCACGATCACGGCCCGGATCCGCGTCAGCGGATGGTGGCGCAGCCAGAAAGATGCATATGACATACGGTCTGATTTCAAGATGGACAAATATGAAAAGGACGAGCAGGGGCACGAGATCCGTGCAACCGTCCTCCTGAACGGAGGCGGCGATCAGATAACGCTCGAGGCAGCATCGGGGAATATCGAGATTCGCAAGGAGCACAGGTAAAATAAAAGGAGAGGAACCGTGCAATGAAATGTCTTTTGCTTTTTGTCCTGCTGGCATCTCCGGGTTTGCTCTCCGCGGTCCCGGGCGCGGACTTCGAGAAAGAATTTGCCACATCGAAGGGGAAGAAACTCGACATTGACCTCAGGACAGGAGGCGGAATCTCTATCACCGGCTGGGACAGAGAGGCGGTGTCCGTGAAGGGTTTCCGCGAAGGACGGGACGGAAAGAAGGCGGTGCTGGAAATGGAGGAAACCTCCTCCGGTGTGTCGGTCAGCTCCCGTTACAACGGCTCCCAGCACAATCGCAGCGGAGGGATCCGGCTGGAGATCAGCGTTCCCCGCGTCTATGATGTCCACCTGGAGACCATGGGGGGAGGCGTTTCCATTGAAAATGTCGAAGGGCGGATGGCTGGCAAGACGATGGGGGGTGCCCTCACGCTGAGCGGACTGAAAGGGAACCTCGACCTGCTGACCATGGGGGGGGAGGTCACTCTGAAAAAGTCGGATGTCGACGGGAACGTCAAGACAATGGGCGGAGCGGTGCTCCTGGAGGACGTTACCGGTGATGTCAAGCCGTCGTCCATGGGGGGGAACGTTACGCAGAAGAACGTCACAAAGCGTTCCGGCGAAACCACTGGGCGCGAACTGAACATTTCGACGGTGGGGGGAGAGATCAATGTCGATGATGCCCCCGGGGGAGCCGCGCTCAGCACGATGGGGGGACCGATCCATGTCGGTTCGGCCGCCCGGTATGTCAAGGCAAAGACTATGGGGGGAGAGATCCGTCTGGACGCCGTTGACGGCTGGATCGATGCCGCCACGATGGGCGGGAACGTGGAAGCGACAATGACCGGTAACCCCTCGGCCGGAAAGCGCTCGGTCGCGCTTTCGTCCATGGCGGGGGATATCACGCTCAACGTCCCCGCGGGGCTCTCGATGGCAATCGATATCGAGCTCGCGTTCACGGAAGGGCACGAGGGAAAATACAAAATCACGAGCGACTTCCCGGTCAGCCAGGAGGTCTCTCCGCAGTGGGAACGGGACAACGGCTCGCCGCGCAAGATCATACACGGGACCGGGAGCATCGCGGGGGGGGACAACCGCGTGACGATCAGGACCGTGAACGGTAATGTGACAATAAGGAAAAAATAGTATATTAGAAAAAAAACCGGATGAAAATCACGCAGATCGATCTTTTCCAGGTCACGTACCGGTTGCTTGACATGCGCTACGCATGGTCCGGCGGAAGATCGGTCAGCGGATTCCTGAGTTCGATCGTCAGAATCAGCACCGATGAGGGGGTCCAGGGCTACGGCGAGGTCTGTCCGCTGGGGGCCGCATATATCGAATCATATGCGGAGGGCGTTCCCGCCGGCGTTCAGCAGCTCGGAAAGGCCTTGATCGGCCTCGATCCGCGCGATACGCACGTCGTGAACAGCGTCATGGACAGGACGCTGAGCGGCCACCTCTATGTCAAGTCCCCGCTGGATATCGCGTGCTGGGACATTCTCGGCAAATCCGCGGGTCTCCCCGTGGCGACCCTGATCGGGGGGGCGTTTGTACGCGAGTATCCCCTTTACAGGGCGATCTCACAACAGTCTCCCGGGGAGATGGCAGCCGACGTTGAGAAGTACCGGTCCCAGGGGTACAGACGGTTCCAGCTGAAAGTGGGCGGCGATCCTGATGAAGACATCCGCAGGGTGGAAAAGGTCCTCGGCGTCCTTTCCCCGGGGGATGTCCTCGTGGCGGATGCGAATACGGGATGGTTGATGCATCAGGCAGTCCGCGTGGCCAATGCGCTCGAGGGGAAGGATGTCTACATGGAAGCCCCCTGCGCCAGCTACGAGGAGTGCCTCGCGGTCAGGCGCCGCACGCGGCTTCCCTTCGTTCTCGACGAGCATATCACGGGGATTCAACCGTTTCTCAGGGCCTACGGAGACGGTGGGATGGATGTCGTCAATATAAAAATCTCCCGCCTGGGGGGCCTCACGAAGGCAGTGCAGCTCAGGGACCTCTGTGTCTCCACCGGGACCGCCATGACGCTCGAGGACAGCTGGGGAGGAGACATCGCAACCGCCACGATCGGCCATCTGGTGGGGAGCACTCCCCCCGCTTTCCTGTTCACGTCGACCGATTTCAACAGTTACAATGACCTCCATGTATCCCCCGATGCCCCCCGCAGGGTGGAGGGAAGAATTTCCGTCCCCGCCGGCCCGGGACTCGGCATACGTGTGGATGAGAAGTCGCTCGGTGCGCCCGTGGTGACCGTGAGGGGGTGATGACGGCGGGCGATATCAATCGCGGAATGAATCGGGATCGATCTGGAAGTCGCTCATCTTCCTGTAGATCGTCTTTCTGTCCAGATCCATCAGCTTGGCGATCTGGTTGACGTTTCCCCGGTACAGTCGGAGCATCTGGAGGAGGTACGATTCTTCTGCGTGCCGGGTGATCGTCGAAAGATATTCCCTGAACGACGTGTTCATCTGTATGGATCCGTCGGCCGGCGCGGCATTCTGCATTGCTGACTCATCCGGCGCAGGGAGCTCGACCGAGGTAATCATGTCGCCGGTCGTCTTGATTATCGCCCGCTTGACGAGGTTCTCGAGCTCCCGGATGTTTCCCTTCCACTTGTAGTTCATCATGGAAGGGAGGACGCCGGGCGCGAACCTGGTGACCCTGTTCCCGGCGAGACCCGCGTGTTTCTTCAGAAAGTGCTCCAGGAGCTGGGGGAGATCGTCCATCCGCTCGCGCAGGGGCGGAATGTAGATCGGGAACACGTTGAGCCGGTAGAACAGATCCTCGCGGAACTGCCCGGCGGCAATCATGGCGGCGAGGTCCCTGTTTGTCGCCGCGACGACCCGGCTGTCCACTTTAATCGTCTCCGTCCCTCCCACGCGCTGTACCTCCCCCTCCTGAAGTACCCGGAGCAGCTTTGTCTGGATATGGAGCGCGACATCCCCGATTTCATCGAGGAACACCGTTCCCCCGTTTGCCTCCTCGAATTTTCCTGTATGCTGGCTCTGCGCCCCGGTGAAGGAGCCCTTCTCGTGGCCGAACAGCTCACTCTCGAGCAGTGTCTCTGCGAGCGCCGAGCAATTGATCACAACGAACGGTTTGTCGCGGCGGGAGCTGTTGTAGTGAATCGCCTTTGCCACGAGTTCCTTCCCGGTCCCCGTTTCACCGAGTATCAGCGCCGGGACATCGGTCCCTGCGACCTGCTGGACGAGAGTGTACACCTCTTTCATCCTGTTGTTCCGCCCCACGATGTTGCCGAAACCGTACACACCGCGGACTTCGTCCCTCAGGCTCCTCAGTTCCCGGTCCTTTTGCTGCTCCTCCAGCGCCCTCCGGATCTTGATCAGGAGTTCGTCGTTGTCGCACGGCTTTGTCACGTAGTCCCGCGCCCCCAGGCGCATTGCCTCGACGGCGGTGCCGATGGAAGCGAACCCTGTGACCATGATGACGGGAATCCCCGGGTGGCTGCTCTTGATGCGCTGGAGAAGTTCGATCCCGTTCATCCCGGGCATGACGAGGTCCGACAGCACGAGATCGAACTGCTGCTCGGCAAGCTTTCGCAATGCCTCGTCGCCGTTCGTCGCAATCGTGGACGCGTAGCCGTGGTCGTCAAGCAATGCATGCGTCCCCACCCGGAATGCCAGGTCATCGTCGACGATCATGATCTTTCCCAGAGCCTGCTTTGTCATCGTCTAATCCCCGTATGGGAGGACCACGGTGAACGTCGAGCCCTTCCCGACCGTGCTCGTGACCTCGATCGAGCCCCTGTGCTGACTGACGATCCCGTGGCTGACAGAAAGTCCGAGCCCCACCCCGCTCACCTTCCCCTTCGTCGTAAAGAACGCGTCGAAAATCCTGCTGATGTTATCACGCGGAATGCCGACGCCCGTGTCCCTGACCGACAGACGGACGGTCCCGTTGTGCCTTGAGCCCATCATCACGAGTTCCCCGCCGTTCGGCATCGCATCGAGCGCGTTGGAGATGAGATTCAGGAGGACCTGTTTGATCTTGTCCCGCGAACCCCTGACCCGGGGGAGATCCGGCTCGATGTCGGTTCGCAGGACGATGTGTTTGTCCTGGATCTCGCTCTCGGCCAGCGTGACGACCTCCCCGAGGATCTCGTTCACGTTCGTCGGCTTCATCTCTTCCTCGACAAGCGAGCTCCGGTAGAGGCTCAGCATCTGTGCGGAGAGGCGCGAGAGCCTGTTGACTTCTTCATACGCCACGTCGATCAGGTCCCTCCCTTTTGTTCCCTCGGGGAGGCGGCCCAGTGCCGTCTTGAGGCAGCTCTGAATGTTGTGTATGGGGTTATTCACCTCGTGCGCGAGCTGGGCGGTCATCCGGCCGGTCGTGGCCAGCCGTTCGCTCCTGACAAGGTCTTCCTGGGCGGATCGGAGCTGGCGCAGCGTTTCGTCGAGGTCCCTGTTCCTGGCCAGGAGGTCCCGGTTGAGCTGCCCGAGTTCTGTGATCTTCTCCTTGAGCGAAGAACTCATCGCCATGAATCTCTGCGCGAGTATGCCCAGCTCGTCGCGTCCCGTGACGCGAATGGCATAGTCATAATTCCCGCGGGTGATCTCCGTCGTCCCCTGCACGAGCTCGGAAATGGGGCGCGTCATGCTCCGCGAGATGACGAGGCCGATCACCGTCGTCAGGGCGAGGAATATGAGCGAAACGATGCCGAACGTGCCGAGGATCGACCCCATGGCCTGCCGGACCTCCCTGCTCAGCGGCTTGATGATGAGATACAGAACGGCGCCTGAGTCACTCCCGGCCGGCCTGCTGAGATGGAAGGATGTCCCGAGGTATGTGCCGGTCCCGGTCGTGATCCTCACGGGGGTTGCCGCGGAGTCCCCTCCCGGCACCAGCATTCCCGTCCCGCCGGCGTTCATCGCGGTCAGGAGGGCTTCCGATTCCGCGGAATCAAGCGTTGCGAGAACGGGGGTCATCCTGCTGACGAGGACTAGGTCGCTGTTGGTGATGTGCTTGAGCGCAGCGAGATCCGCCGGTGTGATCTCAAAACCGACGGTGAGCGTCCCCACGAGCTCCGTCGCTATGATGACGGGGACGGAGACGATCCTGTAAACCCGTCCCCCCATGGCAGACACCTCGGTCGATGAAATGAGATGGAGGGCGTCCTGGATCGTCTGCGAGCCCGAGACGTCCCACCGCTCCCGCTTTCCGCGCAGGAGCTGCACAAGCGGCCGGCCGCTCCTGTCTGTGAGCACGACGACCTGCGTCAGCGTGGTCTGGTTCATTTCCTTCAGGAGCTGGTACGCTGTGTTCTCGTCGGCCAGCTCGGCGACGGCGCGGAGCCGCGGGGATTCCGCGATCACGGAGCAGGCCCGCAGCAGCTCGGCCGACTGGAGCTTCTCCTGCACGAGGACGGTGGACGATCCCGCGCTGAGCTCACGCGCAAATGTCTCTTCGAATCTGCTCCTGGTCCAGTAGTTGATGATGAAGAACGTGATCACGAGGAGGCTCAGTACCACCCCCCAGATGGAGATCAGTATCTTGTTCCTGAATGTCATCAGTACGCCACCACAAGCTGGAGCACGGTGAGATTGTCCTTCGGATAGCTTCCGCCCTTGATCCTCGTTTCCCGCCTCACGGCCTTCAGGAGGACGTCCCGGTCAATGAAGTACCCGATCCCTCCCTCCAGTTCCACCATGTCATAGTCCCATGGCTGCTCGATCCCCCCGAGGAGCGCATTGCCGAAGTCCAGCCCGCTGACGCGGAGGGCCACATACAGCCGCGGCACAATCGTGTACTTTCCCTCGGCATAATATCCCAGCACCCTGAAATCCTGGTCCCCTGTCGTGAGCGGAACCTCGTACGACGAATAGACCGCCTCCCCGTAGAGCACCGCATGCCCCCGGCTGAATTCCAGGTCGAGCTCCGCCGCCCGCTGGCTGTACGCAGTGACGCTCTCGTTGCCCGGGATCGGGTACGCCGCCTGCAGGTACGACCCCCAGGCGTAGGCGCTCCCGATCGTGAAGCCCGTCACCGGCGTAATCTGCAGGCGCGCAACCTTGCCCAGGTCGCTGTTATAATTATCGGAACTGTACGATGACGTGCTGACAGTCCCCGTTGTGACCGCGAAAGCGTAATCGAGAATCCCGGCCGATCCGAAGACCATCGCGCCGGGATGGTACATCCCGAGATCGAGAAGACGCATCCCCCGCCCCAGTCCCGCGTTCGCCATGATTTCCCTTTCCGGGATCACCTGGTTGTCCGCCCCCGCGGAGAAATGGTCCGGGAGCGCTGTCCGGTATTCATATATCGAAGGGAGCCCGTACAGGAAGTTCTTCCGGGGGAACCTCCGCTCTCCAAGATTGCCGAAGGGGAGATCGAACTTTCCCGCCAGAACGTTGAACCCCAGCGCCGTGATGTCCGACAGACGGATGGCGACATAGTCAAATGTGATCGCATCGGTGTTCGTGGCGCGTACATTCGCCAGGGCAGTGACGTGATCGGTAACGTCCCCCTCCACAAACAGCCGGATGTCCCAGCCGAAGGAGGGTCTTCCGCTGTTGACCGCACGGGGGGATTGTGTGGCCGCGCTCTTGTAAAACTGGGCCGCCGTCTGACCGCTCAGCACCACCTGGGCGGAGGCGGCCGGCGGGAGAGTCGCAACGCAGAGGAAAGCGATGAGTATCGTGCGGGTCATTCCGGTTCCTAATCCGTAAAATCGAGCTGGAGAACTTCCCCGGCCTTCACCTCGACGGTTTTCCGGTCGGCCATATCCCTGTCGTACCAGAAGACGACCCTGTATTTGCCCGGGGGGACGCGCGGGATCACGTACACGCCCGAATCGTCGGGTGAGGTGAAGTACGGGTGCTTCAGCACGAGTATCGTCGCGCTCATGTGAGAGTGAATGTCGCAGTAGACCCGTACCACCCCCGGCCTGTCAAACGTGACCGACCGCGAGTCGTCCTTCGGATAGCGTCCCAGGTCGAACTCTTTGGCCTGAGAATACGAAAAGACGTTGTGGAAGAGGTTGTCGCGATTGGGAAACTCTACCTTCGTTCCCACCATAACGGGGAGAACCTGGGGATGAAACTGGAGATTCCTTTGATCGAGCGATGGGAGAGTTGCCGGGAGCGGGTACGGCCCTTCATTGAGCTCATCGCTCTCCAGGTAGACAACGGCTTTCTCGGAGAGCCTCGCAGGCGCCCCGGCAGACGGATCGAGGAGAAGGGAAGATGCGCTCCCTCCGCGCGCGGAGTACATGCCGAACATCGGATCGTGCGGGAGCGACCGTCGTGTCTCGTCCTTCTTTGAGACGGAGACTTTCCCGCGTATCTCGCCGAGAGGGGACGCCGTTCGGGCCTCCCCGGTCTTTTCCTGCCGGGCAATCAGGAGGCAGGGGAGCGCCAGCGTGAGGAAAAGGAGGGAGTTGACCGCGTTTCTGGAGATTCGCAGGGGCATTTGAGAATGGGACGGTGACACATACTGATACACATTTCGGGGGAGACATTCAACGTGTGTCATCCCGCTTCCTGCAGCAATTTTGAGGCCTCTTCCGGCGGTTGCAGGATTCGCGCGCCCGGGAAGGCAGGGACTCTCCGGTGTGGCGCCCATGCCACACCGCCGCTCCCCGCCGGGCTCCGCCGATGTGGCGCCGCCTCCACACTCACTCTCCGCCACCGCTGGTATCTCCGCACACAGGCCTCCGCTGGCCCGGTTCGCCGCATGTCAGGTCTGGCATACTGATTGCGATACGTGAGCCATTAACCTCAACGAATCATTCATCGACAGGAAAGAACGATTATGCAGAAAAGAATTTTTGCATCGTGCCTCGCGCTCGCATGCGCATCCCTCATACTTCTCTCTGGCTGCACGAAGGCGGGCACAAGTCCCTACGGGGCTACTTCCGCCCCCCCCGCGGCCAGTCAGCCCAACACGGTGACCATGGCAAATGTGGCGTTCGGTCCCGCCAGCATCACCGTGTCCGTAGGGACGACGATCACCTGGCAGAACAATGACGGCATAAATCACACGTCGACGAGCGACACCGGTGTCTGGGATACGGGCAGCATCCCTCCCGGAGGAAGCAAGACGACCACGTTTAACGTGGCCGGGACATTCCCGTATCACTGCACCGTGCATCCGATGATGACGGGGACAGTCGTCGTAAAGTAGCTGAACAGGATACCCGCAGGATCGGGCCATCACACAACAGGAGAATCGGCATGACGCAGTCCCAGGTTTTCGAGCGCGAGGCACTCCCTCACATGGAAGCCCTCGAAAAGTTCGCGTATCAGCTCTGCCGCGACGTGCACCGGTCCAGGGATCTGGTGCAGGACACGATGCTGAAAGCGTTCAGGCATTTCGATACGTTCCGTCAGGGGAGCAACTGCAAGGCGTGGTTGTTTCAGATCTGCAAGAACTCCTACATCAACGCGTACCGTCGCCGTCAGCGGGAACCGATCCTGATGGATTTCGAGGATGAGACGCTTCAGGCCGGGATGGGGAGTGAACTCGAACACCTCCGCTCCTCGCGGGTCCTCCTCACGGACAATTCAGACAGCGAGGCCCACGCCCGAAGCATGGGAGACGAAGTGATGACGGCACTTCAGAGTCTCCCCATCGTGTTCCAGACCGCGGTGATACTGAGCGACATCGAAGGGCATCCGTATGATGAGATTGCGGAGTTCATGCAGGTGCCTGTCGGGACCGTCCGCTCCCGGATCCATCGCGGGAGGTCCATGCTTGCCGGCATCCTCGCCGGCTACGCCCGCGAGATGGGCTGCAAAGTCGCGGCGTGAGCGTGTCCCATTGCCCACGGTCATCGGTCGATTTCATCTGATGGCGGGGTTTCCACGGAAAAGGGGATGCCCCTGAAAAGCATCCCCTTTTTCCTGATTCATCCCTCCATCCCGCGATAGACAGTCCGGCCCCCCTCCTGATTCAATCCGTTCTTTGACAAAATCATGACAGATTCATGACAGATGTGCCCCCCCCTTTTCCGATCATCTTCCCATCGTGAGCGTGGATCATGTATGCTGACACGCAACAACGCGCCACCCAGACACACCAACCAGCCACCAGCCGGGAAAGGAGCAGCTGCGCCATGCAAAAACTTCTCATGAGTATTGTCCGCCTATCGGTTCTTGTCATCCTCTCTGCCGGCGTGACGTTCGCAGGGGGGAAGATCATCACGATTGTCCATGTCAATGACACGCATTCCCACATCGATGCGTTCGGCCCGAAAGATTCCCACCTGAACGGGACAATCGGGGGGATAGCCAGAGCGGCCACCATATTCGGGTCCATCAGGGCGACGGAACAGAATGTGGTCCTGCTTCACGGGGGCGATGCGTTCGTCGGCGATTTCTTTTTCAACGCATATTTCGGCGTGCCGGAGCTGGAACTCATGAGCTCGCTCGGGTTCGACGCCATGGCTGTCGGGAATCATGAATTCGATCTCACGCCGGACGCGCTCCTGGGTTCGCTTGCAGCGGCCACCCCTTCGTTCAAGCTCCTCTCCGCGAACCTTGACATGTCGGCGTACCCCGGGGGAGCATTGCTCGGCCAGTTTGTACAACCATCCATCGTCATTGACAGAGGGGTCAGGATCGGGATATTCGGTCTGACCGTCTGGGACAATCCCACGACGAATTCATTTCCTGTAAGCATCGTGGAGCCCACCGCGATCGCCGGACAGATGGTACAGTCTCTCAGATCACAGGGCGCTGATGTCGTGATCTGTCTCTCGCATATGGGGTTCCTGCATGACCGGGCGATCGCGGCAACGGTCCCGGGGATCGACGTCATTGTTGGTGCGCACGACCACTACCTCTTTGAGAAGCCGGTGCGC
>Ga0335084_10008332_pt1 | contig 10330 bp, 9 predicted proteins | sample Lox_Sample_44_FD_206721 | JGI IMG/M metagenome (GOLD analysis project Ga0335084, IMG submission 206721) | Soil microbial communities from Loxahatchee National Wildlife Refuge, Florida, United States - Lox_Sample_4.4 | ecosystem: Environmental > Terrestrial > Soil > Wetlands | place: USA: Florida... | reverse complement strand
CTATCCAGAGCAGCACTTCCACCGCTTTTGCGAGCGCGTAGCCGAGTGCCGCGAAGCCCGAGAGGTCGCTCTTCGATTCGGAGCGGCCGAAGGGCCACCAGTCCCAGAATCCCTCCCATCCGGAGCCGCCCTTCCACTGCAGGCGCGTGGTGTCGCGGTACTGCTGGAACTCGGGCGTGCTCAGGACTTCCTTGAGCGCCTGCTTCGGATCCTTGCGCTCGCGCCCGGGCTGCGCGTGTTCCTGCGCCTGCTCCGCTTGCGGCTCCTGGGCGAGCGAGCGGCCCGGCGTTGCGCAGCAGAGCAGCGCGGCGAGGGACAGCACGCAGGCCGCCGCCATCGAAGCGAGCGGCGCGCGGGCCGGCGCGCTTCTTTCCTCGGCGATCCGGCGCAGCGCGAGCTCGATGTCCCAGCCTTCGAGCATGGTGCGCCGGTTGAGATACAGCGCGAAGCCCGCCGCGACGAAAGCCGGCTCGACGATGCTGATCACGCCCGCGTAGACAAGCAAGTCCTCCACCGAGAGCGTGTCCAGGAGGCTCCGCAGGATTTCGCCGAATTCGACCGCGGTCTCGGCCTTCGCGGGCAGGAAGAGGTTGAGCAGAAAGCCCTGGGAAAGCACGAGCACCAGCTCGAAGCACAGGCACACGACGGTGAGCCAGAACCCGTATTGCCGGATCCGGCGCGCGAGCAGGGCGCGGCGCGCGCGCGCGTCGCGGCCGCGTTGTCCCTCGAGCTGGCGCACCGGCAAATCGAAGGAGCGCGCGGTGCTGACGCGCTCCCAGGTCAGCCCGGCGAACAATCCCGTGAACAGCCACTCGCGCGCGCCGGCGAGCACCGCGCGCGGCCGGAGCGCTTCGCCGAACACCGCGCGTGAGAGCACGTGCAGGAGCATGCGGTCGTATATGGGCTTGCACCACCAGACCACGAGGAGGCCGAGCCAGATCTTCCCCGCGGCCGCGGACGCGATCGTCACCAGCGCGACGAAGGGCACGAAGGTGAGCGCCCAGGCCGCGTAGACCTGCCGCCACCAGTTGCGCAGCATCGCGAAGCCCAGATCGAGCGCCTCCCACGGCGAGCGCCGCCGCAGCGCGACCGCGATATTAGCGAGCTGCATGCGAGCGGCCCGCGAAGGCGAGGTAGCCGAGCACCACGACCCAGCTGGCGATGCCCACGGAGATCTTCACGTTGAAGGGGATCGCGGTGTGCGGCGACCAGAACGCTTCCACGAACGCGGCGCCGAAGAACATGACCGCCGCGCCGTACATCAGGCGCACCGCAGGCTTCGCCGCGGCGACCAGCGCGGCCGTGCGCGACAGGCGGCCCGGCGCGATCACGGCGAGGCCCAGGCGCAGGCCCGCCGCGCCCGAGATCACGATCGCGGTGAGCTCGAGCGCGGAGTGTCCGGACACGAAGGACCAGAACGTGCTGCCGTAGCCGATCTGCGTGAGGTAGCCCGCCACCGCGCCGATCACGACGCCGTTGGAGCCGAGGAACCATATCGAGCCGACGCCGGCGAGGATGCCGCCGGCGAAGGTCTGGAAGCCGATCTGCACGTTGTTCCAGATGTAGAAGCCGAACATCTGGATGTTCGAGTCGGCCTCGCGCATGCCTAGGTGGCGGCTCGCCGGGTCGTACATCTCGTGGAAGCGCGCGATCTGCGTGGGCGAGAGCAGGTAGTACACGAAATCCGGGAACGCCTGCAGCAGCGCGAGCAGAGCGAGCAGCGGTCCGTAGAAGAGCAGCGCCGCCACCGTCACGGTGCGCCATTCCTGCCGCACCAGCGCCGGGAAGGAGGCGAGGAAAAAATCGAGCACGCGCTGCGTCTGGCGGCCTCGATTCGCGTACAGGGCGTGGTGGCCGCGCAGCACCAGATGATTCAGCCGGTCGACCAGGTCCGGGCTGTACTGGCGGTCGGCGGCGAGCGCGAGGTTCTGGCACAGCCTGCGGTAGCGCGATGGCATCTCGGCGGGCGCGAACGAGGGCGCGGCTTTCTTGTCGCCCTTCTTCTGGTCGAGAAAGCGCTCGAACGCCTCCCATTCGCCGCGGTGGCGCGCTTCGAACGGCGCCTGTTTCATCGCTTGTGTCCCACGATGTGGTTCGCCATGCCGAGCAGACGCGCCGCGGCGGCAGCGCCCGCGAGCCGTCCGGTGAGCGGCGTGGGCAGCTCGGCGAGCTCTTCCAGGCGCTCGCGGGTGAGCATGGCCGAGCGCTCGGCGAGGTCGAGCACCGCGCGCTGCTCGGCGAGGCTCAAAGGGAAAGGCGGCACGAGCGGCGCCGCGTCCGGCACCTCGCGAGTGAGGCTCTTCTCGGGCTGGTGCACGACGATCGTGCTCGCGGCGAGGTCGCCCAGGCGCTTGAAGTCGCGGTTGGCGAGCATCGTGAGCAGTCCGAAGCCGTAGAAGAACGGCAGGAAATCCGCCGCCCGCAGGAGGTTGCGCGTGAGCGACGCCGGCCAGCGGACGGGACTGCCGTCGTCGTTGAGCACGGCGAGGTGGAACAGGCGCTTGCCCGGCGTCTGCCCGTTCCAGTACACCTCGAACCAGCACGGCAGCAGCCACTCGACGAAGAACGCGGCGATGAGAAGAATGCCGCCGGCGGCGCGGCCGAGCCCCCCGATCGCCATCGCGAGCGACATGATGATCGTCGCGCGCAGGAAGAAATCGATCGTCCATGCGAGCGCGCGCGGCACGGGGCCGGCGAGCTGCAGCGTGAGCTCTATGCCTTCGGGCGTCGCGACCCGGCGCGTCGTGTCGAGCATCGGCATCCCAGCGGAATTTTTCGAGGGGGCGTGCCCCTCTGAACGGTTTGTTTGGACGGTTTTATTCTGCTTTGCAGGGAATCTACTCCCTCGCGCGACAATTTCCAAGCGCCGATGCGCGCGAAGCGCGGGGCCGAGCGGGCTTTGCGCGACCCGCGGAGTAATGCACGAGCGCTCAGGCCGCCCGCTTGACGTTCTTGCCCAGAGCGTGGCGCAGGTACTCGCCGGTGAAGCTCGAAGGCGAGGCCGCGATGTCCTCGGGCGTGCCTTGAGCGATGATGCGCCCGCCGCCGTCGCCGCCCTCGGGACCGAGATCGACGAGCCAGTCGGCGGTCTTGACGACGTCGAGGTTGTGCTCGATCACGACCACCGTGTTGCCGTGGTCGCGCAGCCGGTGCAGCACCGAGAGGAGCAGGTCGATGTCCTTGAAGTGCAGCCCCGTGGTCGGCTCGTCGAGGATGTAGAGCGTGCGGCCCGTGTCCCGCTTGGACAGCTCGAGCGAGAGCTTCACGCGCTGCGCCTCGCCGCCGGAGAGCGTGGTCGCCGATTGCCCGAGCTGGACGTAGCCCAGGCCCACGTCGAGGAGCGTCTGCAGCTTCCTCTCGAGCACCGGCACGGCGCCGAAGAACTCGTGCGCCTGCTCGACGGTGAGCTGCAGTATCTCGTGGATGTTCTTGCCCTTGTACTGGACCTCGAGCGTCTCGCGGTTGTAGCGCCGGCCGTGGCAGACGTCGCAGGGCACGTAGATGTCGGGCAGGAAGTGCATCTCGACCTTGATCACGCCGTCGCCCTGGCAGGCCTCGCAGCGTCCGCCCTTGACGTTGAAGGAGAAGCGGCCCGGGCCGTAGCCGCGCTCGCGCGCCATCGGCACGCCGGCGAAGAGCTCGCGGATCGGCGTGAACAGCGCCGTATACGTGGCGGGGTTCGAGCGCGGCGTGCGCCCGATCGGGCTCTGGTCGACGCTGATCACCTTGTCGAAGAATTCCAGGCCCTTGATCGAGTCGTGCGCCGCGGGCTCCTCCACCGAGCCGTAGAGATGCTGCGCGACCGCGCGGTAGAGCGTGTCGTTGATCAGCGTCGACTTGCCCGAGCCCGAGACGCCGGTGACGCAGACGAACAAGCCCACGGGCAGGTCCAGATCGACGTTCTTGAGATTGTTGCCGTGCGCGCCGCGCAGGCGCAGGAGGCTCGTCTTGTCGAAGCGACGGCGCGACGCCGGGATCGGGATCGCGAGCTTGCCCGAGAGATACTGTCCGGTGAGCGAGGCCGGATTGCGCTGGATCTCGGCGGGCGTGCCTTCGGCGACGACCTCGCCGCCGTGCTCGCCCGCGCCCGGGCCCATGTCGAGGACGTGGTCGGCGGCGAGGATGGCTTCCTCGTCGTGCTCGACCACGATCACCGTGTTGCCCAGGTCGCGCAGGTGCTTGAGCGTCGCCAGCAGCCGTCCGTTGTCGCGCTGGTGCAGCCCGATCGAGGGCTCGTCGAGCACGTACATCACGCCGGTGAGCCCCGAGCCGATCTGGCTCGCGAGGCGGATGCGCTGCGCCTCGCCGCCGGAGAGCGTGTCGGCCGCGCGGTCGAGTGAAAGATAGTCCAGGCCGACGTTGGCGAGGAACGACAGGCGCGCGACGATCTCGTTGACGATCTTCTCGGCCACGGCCTGCTTCGCGCCGGAGAGCCTGAGCTTGCGGAAGAACTCGAGCCCCGCCTTCAGCGGCAGGGCGCTCACCTCGTAGATGGCGCGCTCCTCGCCCGCGCCGCGGTCGCCGACCCTGACGTTGCGCGCCTCGGGGCGCAGGCGCGTGCCGCCGCAGGCGGGGCAGGGCTTGGTGTTCAGGTACTTCGCGAGCTCCTCGCGCACGACGATCGAATCGGTCTCCTTGTGCCGGCGCTCGAGGTTGGGGATGATGCCCTCGAAGGAATGTTCCTTGATGAAGGTCTTGCCGCGCTCGTTCAGGTAGGAGAAGGGCAGCTTCTCGCGCGTGCCGTAGAGGACGATCTTCTGGATCTCCTCGGAGAGCCCCTGCCAGGGCGCCTCGACGTCGAAGCCGAAATGGCGCGCGAGGCTGGTGAGCATCTGGAAATAGAACTGGTTGCGCCGGTCCCAGCCCTTGATGGCGCCGCCTGCGAGCGAGAGCTCGGCGAACGCGACCACGCGCTTCGGATCGAAGAAGCTGATCGCGCCCAGGCCGTCGCACTCGGGACAGGCGCCCATGGGATTGTTGAAGGAGAACAGGCGCGGCTCGAGCTCGGGCAGCGAATAGCTGCACACCGGGCACGCGAATTTCGCGGAGAAAAGATGCTCCTTCCCGGTGTCGGTCTCCACCGCGAGCGCGCGGCCGTCGGCGTGACGCAGCGCGGTCTCGAAGGACTCGGCGAGCCGCTGCTTCGCGTCGGCGCGCGTCTTCAGGCGGTCGATCACCACCTCGACCGAGTGCTTGACCTTGCGCGCGAGCTTGGGCAGCGCGTCGAGCTCGTGCACCTTTCCGTCGACGCGCACGCGCACGAAGCCCTGGGCCTGCAGATCGGAGAAGAGCTCGACCTGCTCGCCTTTCCTGCTCGCGACGATGGGCGCGAGCACCATGAGCTTGGTGTCCTCCGGCAGCGCGAGCACGTGATCGACCATTTGCGAAACCGACTGCGCCTGGAGCGCGATCTTGTGCTCGGGGCAGTACGGCGTGCCGACGCGCGCGTAGAGCAGACGCAGGTAGTCGTGGATCTCGGTGATCGTGCCGACGGTGGAGCGCGGGTTGTGGCTGGTCGCCTTCTGCTCGATCGAGATCGCGGGCGACAGCCCCTCGATCAGGTCGACGTCGGGCTTCTCCATCAGCTGCAGGAACTGGCGCGCGTACGCCGAGAGCGACTCGACGTAACGGCGCTGGCCTTCGGCGTAGAGCGTGTCGAACGCGAGCGAGGACTTTCCGGAGCCGGACAGGCCGGTGATGACGACCAGCTTGTTGCGCGGCAGCGCGACGTTGAGGTTCTTGAGGTTGTGGGTGCGTGCGCCGCGGATGCGAATCTGTTCCATTACCTGACGGAGTGCGAAGTCAAACCTGCTACTATACGAAATTTCGTGGTCTCCCCGCCAGCACAAACGAGTCCGCCGGCCGAGCAGGCCGGGCGGATGTCCTCCCTGGAGCTTCGCGCGAGCCTGTCGCTCGCGTCGCTCTTCGCGTTGCGCATGTTCGGACTGTTCCTCATCCTGCCCGTTTTCGCCGTGCACGCCCGGGGCATCGCGGGCGGACACGACCAGGCCCTGGTGGGAATGGCGCTCGGCGCGTATGGACTCACTCAGGGCATCCTCCAGATTCCATACGGCATGGCTTCCGACCGCTACGGCAGGAAGCGCGTGATCGTGATCGGGCTGCTCGTGTTCGCGCTCGGCAGCTTCATCGCGGCGTGGGCCACCGACATCTACATGGTGATCCTCGGACGCGCGCTCCAGGGCACGGGCGCGATCTCGGCGCCGGTGATGGCGTTCGCCGCGGACCTCACCCGCGACCAGCATCGCACCAAGGCCATGGCCATGATGGGGGCCTCGATCGGCGTGATGTTCGCCGTGTCGCTGGTCGCGGCGCCGGCCCTGTACGCCTGGATAGGCATGGAGGGCCTGTTCGATCTGGTCGGGCTGCTCTCGCTCGTTGCGGTCTGGGTCACGGTCGGCGTCGTGCCGCCCGAGCCGCGCGGAATCGTGGACGCTACGCGCCGCGTGCACCTCGACGCGCTGGGCGAGGTCGCGCGCAACGCCGAGCAGCTGCGGCTCAACTTCGGCATCTTTTCGCTACACCTCGTGCTCTTGGCGATCTTCGTCGTGATCCCGGTCGCGCTGGTGCGCGACGGCGGCCTGCCCATCGGCGAGCACTGGAAGATCTACCTGCCGGTGATACTCGGCTCGTTCGTTCTCGGGATGCCGCTGCTGTTCTACGCGGAGCGCCGGGGGCGGATGAAGCTCGTGTTCATGGGGGCGATCGCGCTGCTGCTCGCGGTGGAGCTCGCGCTCGCGGCGGGCTACGCGAACCTGCACGCCATCGTGCCGCTCCTGCTCGCTTTCTTCGTCGCTTTCAACGTCCTGGAGGCGAGCTTGCCCTCGCTCGTGTCGCGCGTCGCACCGGTCGCCGCGCGCGGTACGGCGCTCGGCGTCTACAACACCACGCAATCGCTGGGGCTGTTCGCGGGCGGCGCGGTCGGGGGTTTGATCGCGAACCGTTTCGGCGACGCCGCGGTCTTTGTATTCGGAACGGCCGTTGTCGCGTTATGGCTTGGTGTGGCAGCGGGCATGCGCGTGCCGGGCGAGGTCGTCGCGAGGACGTTCGCGCTGGGCCGCGCGAGGGATCCGCTCGCGCTTCGGGAACGCCTGATACGCGTGCACGGCGTGCGCGACGTCGAGATCGACGCCGGCGCAGGCGCGGTGCGCCTAAGGGTGTATCCTGAGTCTTTTGACGAGCGGACGGTCAAGGAACTGATTGAGGGAGACTACTGATGGCATCGGTCAACAAGGTGATTCTGGTTGGAAATCTCGGACGCGACCCCGAGACCCGGTACAGCCCGGAAGGCGGCGCGATCTGCAACATCTCGGTGGCGACCACCGATACCTGGAAGGACAAGACCAGCGGCGAGAAGCAGGAGCGCACCGAGTGGCACCGCGTGGTGTTCTTCAACCGCTTGGCGGAGATCGCGGGCGAGTATCTGAAGAAGGGCTCGCAGGTCTACATCGAGGGCAGCCTGCGCACCCGCAAATGGCAGGACAAGGAAGGCCAGGAGCGCTACACGACGGAGATCGTCGCCGACAAGATGCAGATGCTCGGCAGCCGTTCCGGAATGGGCGATGCCGCGGCCCGCGAGAGAAGCGCGGAGCCGAAGGAGCCGGTGGCGGCGGGGGAGGCGAAAGGCGCGAAGAAGCCCGCCGGCAAGTTCGACGACATGGATGACGATATTCCGTTCTAGCTTCCGTTCCAACCTGCGCCGCGCTGGCCGCGCCCCCGTCGCGGTAAAATGCGCCCGTTACCGGGCGTATTTTTTTCGGAGGGCGTGGTGGACAGACGAGAAGTCCTGAAGGCCGGCGGCGGCGCGGGCGTGCTGGCGCTCGCGGCGGCGGCCGGAGTGTTGCGGCCCGGGGACGCGCGGGCCGAGCAGTGGAACAAGGCCGCGTTCGAGACCAAGGGCGTCGCCGACACGGTGAAGGCGCTGGGCGGCGGCGCCTCCACGGCGAGCGCGAGCATCCAGATCACCGCGCCCGACATCGCCGAGAACGGCGCGGTCGTCCCGATCACCGTGGAAAGCGCCCTGCCGAACACGCATACGATCGCGATCCTGATCGAGAAGAATCCGAGCACGCTCTCCGCGAGCTTCGAGATCCCGCAGGGCACCGATCCCTTCATCACCACCCGCGTGAAGATGGCCGAGACCTCGAACGTGTACGCGCTGGTGCGCGCCGACGGCAAGTACTATCACGCGGTGAAGGAAATCAAAGTTACCATCGGCGGATGCGGTGGGTGAGCCGGGGTTTCGCCGGCGAACGCCCGCGGCGATGCAGCGCCGCGGGCCGGAGAGATGACGATACGGAGGAGCGAGATTGAAATCCAGGGAACAAGGTTATGAGTGACCCCATGCGCATCCGCGCCAGCATGGCCGGCGACAAGGTGGAAGTGCGCGTGCTGATGGCGCACGAGATGGAGACCGGCCAGCGCAAGGACGCGAGCGGCAAGCTCGTGCCGGCGCACTTCATCCAGAACATCTCGGTCACGCACAACGGCAGGACGGTGCTTTCGGCGCAGTGGGGCACATCGATCTCGAAGAACCCCTTCCTGCATTTCCGCTTCGGCGGCGGCAAGCCGGGCGAGAAAATCGCGATCACCTGGCTCGACAACCTCGGCGACAAGCGCACCGATGAAGCGATCATCGCTGCCGCGAGCTGAGCGGGCCTTGCGGCTGGCTGCGGCCGCGCTTTTCTGCGCGCTGTGCGCGTGCGCCCGCGCGCAGGACTCCGATGCGCAGACGCAGAAGGAGATCGAGCGCTACCGCCAGCTTCTGGCCGAGGGCAATCCGGCCGAGCTCGCCCAGGCTCGCGGCGAGGAGCTGTGGAAGACGAAGCGCGGACCCAAGTCGGCCTCGCTCGAGCGCTGCGACCTGGGTCTCGGGCCCGGCGTGGTGAAAGGCGCGTACGCGGCGCTGCCGCGCTATTTCCGGGACACCGACCGCGTGCAGGATCTCGAGTCCCGTCTGGTGACCTGCATCGTCGCCCTGCAGGGCTTCACGCCCGAGGAGGCGATGAAGAATCCGTTCTCCGCGCCGGGAAGGAACTCGGACCTGGAAGCGCTCGCGACCTACGTCGCCGGCGAGTCGAAAGGCATGAAGCTGGCCGCGCCCATGCAGCACCAAAAGGAGATCGAGGCGTTCCGGATCGGCGAGCAATTGTTCTATCGCCGCGCCGGGCCGCACGATTTTTCCTGCTCGACCTGCCACGGCGACACCGGCAAGCGCATCCGGCTGCAGGACCTGCCCAAGCTCACCGAGCCCAAGGAGGCGCAGCGCGTGTTCACCACCTGGCCCGCGTATCGGGTGTCGCAGGGGAGCGTGCGCACGATGCAGCACCGCCTGTACGACTGCTACTGGCAGATGCGCCATCCCCAGCTCGACTACGCTTCGGACGCATCGATCGCGCTGGAGGTGTTCATGGCGAAGTACGCGAACGGCGGCACGATAGACGCGCCGGGACTGAAGCGATGATCGCCGGGCAAGCGCGGATTCTGATTGCGATGACGGCCGGGCTGTTCGTCGCCGCCGCCCACGCGGACGGCCTTTCGGAGAACGAAGCCCGGCAGCGCGCCGAGCAGACTTTCCGCACGGCCTTCACCCGCGGCAACCAGCAGATCGCCGCGCGCGTGATGCAGCAGGACGAGACGCAGGCGCTCTGCAGCAAATACCGCAACGCGCCGCCGCGCGAGGTCGCCGAGAAGATCGAGAAATCGCAGCTGGCCGCGATTTCCTATCCGGCTTCGGGGACGCTGCTGGGCGACTGGCGCCAGGGCGAGAGAATCGCGCAGGACGGCTACGGCCTGCGCTTCACCGACGCCGACGCGAAGAAGCCGAACGGCGGAAACTGCTACGCCTGCCATCAGCTCGCGCCGCAGGAGATCTCCTACGGCACGCTCGGCCCCAGCCTGTACCGCTACGGCAAGCTGCGCGGCGCGAGCGAGGCCGTGCAGCGCTACACCTACGGCAAGATCTACGATTCCGAGGCGTTCACCGCCTGCTCCGGCATGCCGCGATTGGGCCACAACAACGTGCTCACGCCCGAGCAGATCCGGCACCTGGTCGCCCTGCTGCTCGACCCGGAATCGCCGGTAAACAAGTGACGCTGCCGCGCGCAGCGCAACGGCAGCGTCATCCCCGCGAAAGCGGGGATCTGCCGCGCGGCGCGGCCTTGAAATCCCCCGGAAGCCGCCCCACTTCGCTGCGGAACCCGGAGTCTTCTTCGGTATAATCGCTTGCTTTGCGGAGGTTGCGGAGGCCGTCATGCCGATTTACGAGTATCGCTGCTCTTCCTGCGGATTCCAGAAGGAATATCTGCAGAAG
>Ga0335084_10008331_pt1 | contig 10330 bp, 8 predicted proteins | sample Lox_Sample_44_FD_206721 | JGI IMG/M metagenome (GOLD analysis project Ga0335084, IMG submission 206721) | Soil microbial communities from Loxahatchee National Wildlife Refuge, Florida, United States - Lox_Sample_4.4 | ecosystem: Environmental > Terrestrial > Soil > Wetlands | place: USA: Florida... | reverse complement strand
CGAGCCCGAGCTGCCGCTGGTAGTGGCCGAAGTCGCCGCCGGCCGCGAGCGTCGCCGAGGTGAGGATCCAGGCCCGGGGCGATTCCTCGAGCTGCCGCCGGAACGGCTCGGCCACCGCGAGTGGCGTCGCATGAAGCGCGAGCGCGTGAGTGTAGGCCTCTAGCCAGCGCACCAGGTCGTCCCGCGCACCGTCCGCCCAGCGATCGAGCCGCTCGGCAAGCTCGGTCGCCCGGCGCGAGCAGTTCGCAAGGCCCTCGCCGCGCTCGGCGAGCGCCGCGAGCGCGCGGACGAGCTTGCCAAGCGCACCGCGCAGCGCCTCCAGCGCGGTCGCGAATTCGGCGTTTTCAGCCAGCGCGCTTGCCGGAGCGCGCGTCTCCTTCAGCCCGACCGCGAGCCGGAGGTCGCGCGCCGCCTTCTCGGACGCCCGGGCGAGCTCCGGGAGCTCGCGGGCGTCGCGCGCCTCGGCGGTGCCTTCCGCGACCGAATCGCGGCAGAGCTCGATCACCTGGCCCGTCGATACCGTCTCGCCGAAAAACGCGGTCGCCGTCTCGGGCAGCTGATGCGCCTCGTCGAGAATCACGGTGTTGCACGACGGCAGGAGCTCGGCCATGCCCTCGTCGCGCAGCACGACGTCGGCGAAGAAGAGGTGATGGTTGACGACGACGACGTCCGCGGCGAGCGCGTCGCGCCGCGCCTTCATGACGAAGCAGCCGTTGAAGTGCCGGCACTTCCCGCCCAGGCAGTTGTCGCGCGTCGAGGTCGCGAGCGGCCAGGCCGGCGAATCCTCGGGCACGTCCGCGAGCCCCGCCTTGTCGCCCGAGCGCGTCTGCGCCGCGAAGCGCGCGATGGTCTGCAGATCGAACGCGGTGTCGCGGGTGGCGAAGCGGCCGTCCTCGAGGTTGCGCTCGAGGTGGTGCGCACACACGTAGTTGGCGCGGCCCTTCAGCAGCGCCACCGTCACCGGCAGCCCGAGCGCCTTCCGCACCGCCGGGAGGTCGCGGTGGAAGAGCTGGTCCTGGAGCGTCTTGGTACCGGTCGACACGATGACCTTGCCGCCGAAGAGGAGCGCCGGGACGAGGTACGCGACGGTCTTGCCGGTGCCGGTGCCGGCCTCGGCGAGGAGCACGTGCCGCTCGCGCATCGCACGCGCGACGCGCCGTGCCATTTCGAGCTGCTGCTCGCGGGCGCGGTAGTCGGGAATCGCGCGGCTGAGGGGCCCGTCGGGCGCGAAGGCGGCGGCGAGCGCGGCGTCCGGATCGCGCCCGTCGGTCACTTGATCTCGTCGACCTTCACCCAGACCGACGAGCTCGACGCGCGCGCCCCCGAGCTGCCGTAGAGGATTCCCGACTGCGAGCGCGTCGCCGACTGGTCGATGCCGCCGAGCGGAAACCATTCGCCGAGACGTCCGCTCGCCGTAGTCGAGATCTGCTGGAAGTTCGCCGCACCGTCGACCTGCCGGCCCGGGCTCGCAGTCTGCTGCGCGATGTCGAGGAACACGCGGTCGCCGGAGACGCGGGGGGTGACATAGACGCCGCTGCCCGTGTTCTGGAAGCCGGTGGTGCGCTGGACGACCGTGCCGCCCGGCGTGGGGGTGACCACGGTGCTCTGCACCGGTATCGACTGCCCCACGGCGATGAACGCCGGGCTGCCTTCGAGCGCCTGCACCTGCGTGGCGGTGCTCGCACCGCGGGTGCCGCTCGAATCGTAGGCGCCGATCGTCACCCCGGACTCGTGGCGCGGCACCTCGTTGACGCTGACGCGCGCGTCGCCGCTTGCGACCGTCCCGGATACCCCGGCACCGCGCTGCTCGAAGCTTCCGCCCGCGTCCTGCCGGACGGAGATCAACAGCCGGCGCGGCGTCCGGTCGAGCGTCTCGAGCACCTGCCTGACCTGCGCGATGTTCGCGCGGCCCGCGCGGATGACGAGCGTGCTCCGCATGCCGGACACGGCGCCGCCCGGCTCGACCAGCGGACGCAGGATCGGGATCAGTTCCTCGGCGGTGCGGTACTTGAGCTGGATGACCTCCACCTCGTCGGCGTGCGCCGTGCCGAGCGCGAACAGGAGCACGAGCAAGAGGCGGCTCATCATTCTCTCCGAAGCGACGTGCACCGCAGCCTAACGCGAGGCGGGGGCAGCGGGTGCACGCTGCCATGCTCCGGCGTGAACGGCACGGCACGCGGCGCGCGAAACGGCGCTTTACAGGCGGCGTCCAGTCTTCTAGAGTACTTGAAGTATGCGACTCAAACCAATGTTTTTGAGTGTTTTTATGACCGCGGCCCTAGTCGGCTGCGCGAACCGTCCGCCGCCGGTCGACCGTCCGCCGCCGGTCGATCGGGTACCGGGCGCTGCGCCGAGGACGGGTGACGCAGAGCCGGTCAGCGAGGTCGCGTTCGTGGCCCTCGCGCTCGTCGGCAGCCCCTATGCGAACGGCGGTGCCTCACCGGAGGTCGGCTTCGACTGCTCCGGGTTGGTGGCCTACGTGTATGCACGCGCCATGCGGCGCGAGTTGCCCCGCAACACCTTCGACCTCGCGCGGACCGGAACTGCGGTAGGCGATCCGCAGCCGGGCGACCTGCTCTTCTACAACACGCAGGGGCACCCGTTCTCGCACGTCGGGATCTACCTGGGCGAGTCGCGCTTCGTCCACGCGCCCAGCAGCGGGGGAGCGGTGCGTATCGAAGACATGCGGCTCGGCTACTGGACCAAGCGATTCGACGGCGCGCGGCGCGTCGCCGACTAGCGCCTGTCGCGCCGCGCATCCGGCCGCACCGGCGGGTTTGCCGATTCGATTGATAAAATGATAATGATTCTCATCTGAATTGCAAGTGAGAACGATTCCTGATACCATCGTGGCGAGTCGAACCGTGCCCCGATCAGCAAGTCCGACAAGGAGATCCGGATGAATCGCCGCCTGACCGCAAGCGCTGTAGCGCTTGCCGGTGTCCTCGCCGCCGCACCTGTGTTCGCGCAGGACAAGGTCCTGAACCTCTACTCGTCGCGGCACTACCAGACCGACGAGGCGCTATACGCGAACTTCACCAAGCTCACCGGCATCAAGATCAACCGCATCGAAGCCGGCGAGGACGCGCTGATCGAACGCATTCGCAACGAAGGCGCGCGCAGCCCCGCCGACGTCCTGATCACGGTCGACGCGGGCCGGCTCTGGCGCGCCGACCAGCTCGGCCTGTTTCAGCCGGTGAAGTCCGCGGTGCTCGAGAGCCGCATCCCGGCGAGCTTCCGCGATCCCGCGGGCGACTGGTTCGGCTTCTCGATGCGCGCACGCGTGATCGCCTATGACAAGACCAAGGTGAAGCCGGGCGAGATCACCACTTACGAGCAGCTCGCCGACCCGCGATGGAAGGGCAAGATCTGCTCGCGCTCGGGCAGCCACATCTACAACCTGTCGCTGATGGGCGCGCTAATCGACCATCTCGGGGAGGCAAAGGCCGAGGAGTGGGCGAAGGCGGTCAAGTCGAACCTCGCCCGCGAGCCGAAGGGCGGGGACACTGACCAGATCAAGGGCGTGGCGGCGGGTGAATGCGAGCTCGCGCTCGTCAACACCTACTACTGGGCGCGGATCCAGCGATCGGACAAGGCCGACGAGAAGGTGATCGCCGAGCGCGTCGGCGTGATCATGCCGAACCAGTCCACGTGGGGCACGCATGTGAACATCTCGGGTGCGGGCGTGCTCAAGAACGCGCCCAATCGCGAGGCCGCGGTCCGGTTCCTCGAGTACCTCGCGAGCGACGAAGCGCAGCGCTACTTCGCCGACGGCAACAACGAGTGGCCGACCGTGCCGACGGTGCAGGTCGCGAACCCGGCGCTCGCCACGCTCGGCGAGTTCAAGCACGACCCGCTGAACGTCGCGGTGCTCGGCCGCAACCAGCCGACCTCGCAGAAGCTGTACGACCGGGTGGCGTGGAAATAAGGCCGGGGAGCGCTCGGTCAGGCGCCGGCACGCATCAGCCGGCGCGACAGGAAGAGCACCGGCAACAGCCCGACCGCCACGATCACTAGCGACGGCACCGCAGCCTCGGCCAGCCGCTCGTCCTTGGTGAAGTTGTAGGCGGCGACCGCGAGCGTGTCGAAGTTGAACGGCCGCAGCGCGAACGTCGCCGGCAGCTCCTTCACCGTATCGACGAAGACGAGCAGCGCGGCGGTCGCGAGGCTCGATGCGAGCAGCGGCGCGTGCACGCGCCCGAGCGTCGCGAGCGGCCCCGCGCCGAGGCTGCGCGCCGCGTCCTCCATGCTCGGCGTCACCCGGGCGAGCCCCGCCTCCACCGTCTGCAGCGCCACCGCCAGGAACCGCACGAGATACGCGTAGACCAGCGCGACGATCGTGCCGGTGAGGAGGAGCCCGACGTCGACACCGAACGCACCCTGGATCCAGCCCGCCAGGAGGTTGTCGAGCCGGCCGAGAGGCACCAGGATGCCGACAGCGATCACCGCACCCGGGATCGCATAGCCGAGCGCGGACGCGCGTGCCGCGTGCGCGACCAGGGGCCGCCGGGCGAGTCGCGCAGCGTAGGCCATCAGTACGGCGACGCCGACGGCAGCGACCGCGCTAACCCCTGCGACCGTGACGCTGTTCGCGATCTGCGCGAACACCCGCGTGTCGAGCGCGGCCTCCGCCGACGTAGCGGCGACGCGCAGCAGGAGGCCCACCGGAAGCAGAAATCCGAACACCACCGGGGCGGCGCAGGCCACGAAGGCGACCGCGGCCGCGCTACCCCTCAACCGCTGCGGCGGCTGCGGCGTGCGGAGCGCCGTCGGGTAATAGCGCGCGCCGCCGCGATTCCAGCGCTCGAGCGCGAGCACCAGCACGACGAAACCGAGCAGGCAGGCGGCGAGCTGGCACGCCGCCGCGACGTCGCCCATTCCGAGCCAGGCCTTGAAGATGCCAGTCGTGAAGGTCTCGACCGCGAAGTACGAGACGACGCCGAAGTCGGCGAGCGTTTCCATGAGCGCGAGCGCGGTCCCGGCGGCGATCGCCGGGCGCGCGAGCGGAATGGCGACGCGAAAGAAGCTGCCCCACGCCCCGTGGCCCGCGAGCCGGCCGGCCTCGAGCGCGCTCCGCGACAGCTCGAGGAAGCTCGTCCGCGCGAGGAGGTACACGTAAGGATAGAGCGCGAACGAGAACATCGCCGCGGCGCCGTAGAGCGAGCGGATCTCCGGAAACCAGTATTCGCGCGCCTGCCACCCGGTGAGCGCGCGCAGGGAGGTCTGCACCGGACCGGTGAACTGCAGCCAGTCGGTGTAGGCGTAGGCCATCACGTACGCCGGCACCGCGAGCGGCAGGATGAGCGCCCACTCGAGCACGCGGCGGCCGGGAAAGCGGTACGCGGTGACGAGCCAGGCGGCGAGCACGCCGATCGACACGACGCCGCAGGTGACCCCGGCGAGCAGCCGCAGCGTGTTGCCCACGTAGGCGGGCAGCACCGTGCGGGCGAGATGCGCCCAGGTCGACTCCCCCGGGCCGAACGCGGTCGCGACTACTGCGAGGAGGGGTGCGAGCACGAGCGCGGTGACCGCAAGCGCGATCAGGCCGAGCGCACCGAGCGGACGGGTCGGCCGCCGCGCGACCGCATCGCCGATCGTTGCCGCCTGCCCCCCGCCGTGGCTCACCCCGACTCCTCCCCCACGTTGATTCTAACAAGAATGATTCTTGTTTCTTGAGCGCGCGGGATCCGTATAATCATCACGATATGAGCGCACAGTCCCCGCTCCTCGAGCTGCACGATCTCTACCAAGCCTACGACGGCCGCGCAGTCGTGCGCGGGCTTTCGCTTCGCCTCGAGCGCGGCGCGATCGGCTGCCTGCTCGGACCGAGCGGGTGCGGCAAGACGACGGTGCTCCGCTGCATCGCCGGGTTCGAGCCGGTGACCGCGGGGGAGATCCGGCTCAACGGCCGGCTCGTCTCGGGTGCCGACACGATGGTCCCGCCGGAGGCGCGCCGGATCGGCATGGTGTTCCAGGACTACGCGCTCTTCCCGCATCTCTCCGTCGCCGAGAACATCGGCTTCGGCCTGCACGGCATCGACCGGGCCGGGCGCGCGCGCCGCGTCGCCGAGCTGGTCGAAGGCGTGGGGCTGAGCGGACACGCGCACAAGCACCCGCACGAGCTTTCGGGCGGCCAGCAGCAGCGGGTCGCGCTCGCCCGCGCGCTCGCCCCCCAGCCGGAGCTCCTGCTCCTCGACGAGCCGTTCTCGAACCTCGACGTGGAGATGCGCGAGCGGCTCGGGCAGGAGGTGCGCGAGATCATCAAGCGCACCCGGACGACCGCGGTGCTGGTGACGCACGACCAGCAGGAGGCGTTCGCGATCGCCGACGAGATCGGAATCATGCACGAGGGCCGGATCGTGCAGTGGGACCTCGCCTACAACCTCTACCACCGCCCGGCGAACCGCTTCATCGCCGACTTCGTCGGCCAGGGGGTGTTCCTGCCGGGCAGCGTGCGCAACCCGCACGAGGTCGAGATCGAGCTCGGCCTCCTCAAGGGCGAGATCCCGCACCAGTGCGAGATCGGCTGCGACGCGTGCGGGAAGGGTTGCCAGGTCGAGGTGCTGCTGCGTCCGGACGACGTCGTCCACGACGACGCCGCGCCGCAGAAGGCCGAGGTCCTGCAGAAGGCCTTTCGCGGCGCCGAGATCCTCTACACGCTCAGGCTCGAAAGCGGCCGGAAAGTCCTCGCGCTCGTGCCGAGCCATCACAACCACGCGCTCGGCGAGCGGATCGGCATCCGTCTCGACGTCGACCACGTGGTCGCGTTCGCACCCGAGGGCCGCTGAAGCGGCGCGCGGTCAGCTCGCGCCCTTCAGCTCGTACAGCAGCGGGATCTCGACGACGATCTCGCGGCTCCTGAGCGCCGGCGGGATCGGCGTGTCGGCGGTGGCCCGGCGCATCGTTTCGACCGCCTCCCGGTCGAGCACCTCGTGGCCGCTCGAACGCTTGACCACCACCGCCGCCGGCGCGCCATCGGCACCGATGACCAGGCGCACGTCCACCCTGCCCTCGAGGCCGCCATCGATCGCCTGCGCCGGATACTGCTTGAGGCGCTTCGCCGCGCCGATGAGCGCGAGCCGGTATTGCGCGAGCGAGCCGGCCTCCAGCGCATCCGCGCCCGGCCGCGGCGCCAGCGTCGGCGTGCCGAGCGCGAGCACCGGTTCAGGCACCGACGACAGTGCGGGCGCCGCCCGCTCGGGCGGCGTAGGCGCGACGGGAGCGGGTGCGGCTGCGATCGGCCTCCGGCTCGGCTCCGTCCGCTCGGGCGGCGATGCGGCGCGATCCGGAACGGGCATCGCGGCAACGGGAGACTCCGGCACCGCAGCGACGCGACCTGCGGGTGCAAGCCTGGCATTTAAGGGCGCGGTCGCCGGTCGCGCGGAATTAGGTCCGGAAATCCGGGAGGCCAGCGACCAGGGCCGCATGCAGCGCGACCGACGCGACGAGCGCGGCGAGCAGCGGCCGCGAGGCCGCGCCGTCCGCGAACCCCGCGCGGCCGCAGTGCGTCATTCGGGGATCTCGTCGATCGCGGTGAGCCAAGCGGTGGCTTCGCCGTCGCTCGGCGCGCGCCAGTCGCTGCGCGGCGAGAGCGACCCGCCCGATCCGACCTTCGGCGCGTTGGGAATCGCGCTGCGCTTGTACTGCGACAGCTGGAAGAAGCGGTGCGCGAATACGCGCAGCCAGCGCTTGACCTCGGCGAGCGGATACTCGTTGCGGTTCGCCTGCGGGATGTCGGGCCAGGTGCCGCGCGCGCGGTCGCGCCACGCGTGCCACGCGAGGAACGCGACCTTCTGCGGCAGGTAGCCGAAGCGCAGCGTGTAGTACAGGTGGAAATCCTGGAGCTCGTACGGACCCACGACGCTCTCCGAAGTCTGGCCCGGCTGGCTGCCGTTCGATCCCGGAACGAGCTCCGGGCTGATCTCGGTGTCGAGCACGTCCATCAGCACCTTGCTCGCGTCGCTCCCGAGCTGGCCGGTGCGCGCGACGTAGCGGACGAGATACTGCACCAACGTCTTCGGCACGCTCGCGTTGACGTGGTAGTGCGACATGTGGTCGCCGACGCCGTAGGTGCTCCAGCCGAGCGCAAGCTCGGAGAGATCGCTCGTCCCGACCACCGGCGCGCGCTGCAGGTTCGCCAGGCGGAAGAGGTGGCTCGTCCGCTCGCCGGCCTGGACGTTCTCGAACGTCACGTCGTAGACCTTCTCGCCCCGCGCGTACGGATGCCCGATGTCCTTCAGCATCTGGAGGCACGCCGGCCGGATGTCGACCTCCGCGGCAGTCGCGCCGACCGACTTCATGAGCCGCCGCGCCTGGTCGAGCGTGCGTCCGCTGGTCGCAAAGCCCGGCATCGTGTACGCGAGAATGTTCGCCCGCGGCAACCCCATCACGTCCATCGCCCGCGCGCAGACGATCAGCGCCTGGGTCGAATCGAGCCCGCCCGAGATGCCGATCACGACACGCTCGGCGCCCATCGACTTCAGGCGCTTCACCAGACCGTGCACCTGGATGTCGTACACCTCCTGGCAGCGCGCGTCGCGCGTCGCCGGGTCGGCGGGGACGTACGGAAAGCGCTCGTAGCGTCGCTCGAGCGCGAGCTCGCGGTCACCGGGGAGCTCGGCGGTGAAGCGCACGGCGCGGAATCGCGCTATCGCGTGCGCGTGCCGCCGGACCGATTCGCCGAAACTGTTCTGGCGCATCCGGTCCTGCGCGATGCGGTCGAGGTCGATGTCCGCGGTCACGAGCTGCGAGCCGTAGGCGAAGCGGTCCGACTCGGCGAGGAGCGAGCCGTTCTCGTAGACGAAGCCGTGCCCGTCCCACGCGAGATCGGTCGTCGATTCGCCAAAGCCCGCGGCGCTGTAGAGATACGCGGCCAGGCAGCGTGCCGACTGGTTCGAGCCGAGCTCGCGCCGGTAGCTGTCCTTGCCGACGATGACGTTCGACGCCGAGAGATTGAGCAGCACGGTCGCGCCCGCGAGCGCCGCGTAAGACGAGGGCGGGATCGGCGTCCACAGGTCCTCGCAGATCTCCGCGTGGAAGGCGAAGAGCGGCTGGTTCTCGAGCTGGAACACCAGGCGCGAGCCGAACGGGACGTCCCGCTGGCCGAGGAGATCGATCGTGGCCCGCGAGGCCACGTCACCGGGGGTGAACTGCCGCAGCTCGTAGAACTCGCGATAGTTCGGGAGATAGGTCTTCGGCGTCACGCCGAGGATCCGCCCGCCGTGCACCACCACCGCACAGTTGAAGAGCAGGCTGTCGACGACGAGCGGCACGCCGACGACCGCGATCAGCGGGATCTCGCGCGACGCGGCGACGACGCGCCCGAGCGCAGCCTGCGCGCCGTCGAGGAGCGCCTGCTGGTGGAAGAGGTCCTCGCACGAGTACGCCGAGAGGCCGAGCTCGGGGAAGAGCGCGAGGATCGCGCGCCGGCGCCCGGCCTCCTCAAGGAGGGCGATGGAGCGTTCGGCGTTGAACGCCGGGTCGGCGACCCGGACCTCCGGGATGCAGACCGCCACCCGGGCGAAATTATGCCGGTAGAGATTGAAGAATGACACGCGGATTCAGTCGGCGATTCAGTCGGTTAGACCGTCATTTTGCCGCATTCAGCCCCCGTCCGCCCCACGGTGGATGTCATGCGTGGCGACCGCCCGGTCGCCCGCCGGCCGCCCGAGGAAGTCGGGGCGGGCGAGCGAAGCGCGCGCGTCCTCGTACCCCGCCTCCCAATGGGTGCGCATTGCGATCGAGCTGAACTCGTAATCCTTGGCGTGGGTCTCGTATTCCTTCGCGCGGTAGATGAGGTGCACGACGTTCATGACCTTCCGGCACGCTTCCTCGGCGAGGCGCGCGACCTCGGGCTGGATGCGTACCGCCGGCGGGAGCGCGTCGATCGCGTGCTGGATCAGCCGCCGGAGGTTCTGCCGCCGCACGAAGCGGTCGGTGCCCTTCCGCGTGCGGCTCGAGTACTGGATGTCCTTCTGCCGCTCGAGCACTTCCAGGATGTCGCGCGGGACGATGCCCCGTGCGCTCCAGAGGTCGACCTGGAAGGCGAGCGTGTCCCGGCGCGGCTCGTCGTCGAGCACGTACTCGAGCGGCGTGTTGGAGACGAGCCCGCCGTCCCAGTACCGCTTGCCGCGCACCGGCACCGGCGCGAACGCGGGCGGCAGCGCCCCCGAGGCCATGACGTGCTCGATGCCGATCGGACGGTCCTCGGGCACGCCGGTGTCGAAGTACTTGAAGTTCCCGGTCTCGACCTCGACCGCGCCGAACGTCGCGCGCACGCCGCCGAAGTTGAGGTGCTCGAAGTCGACGAGGCGATCGAGCGTCTCGCGGA
>Ga0335084_10008329_pt1 | contig 10331 bp, 10 predicted proteins | sample Lox_Sample_44_FD_206721 | JGI IMG/M metagenome (GOLD analysis project Ga0335084, IMG submission 206721) | Soil microbial communities from Loxahatchee National Wildlife Refuge, Florida, United States - Lox_Sample_4.4 | ecosystem: Environmental > Terrestrial > Soil > Wetlands | place: USA... | reverse complement strand
CGGCGTCGCGTACACGCGCCGCGTTACGATCGCCTGGCTGGTGTTTTTCGCGGTGAACGGTTCGGTTGCGCTCGCCACCGCGGTCGCGGCCGACGTCTCGGTGTGGAGTTTGTACAACGGCCTGGTGGCCTATCTGCTGATCGGTGCGATGTTCGCCGGCGAGTTCGCGATTCGACGGCGAGTACGGCGCGCATGATTCGGTCGTTCGACGACGTCGTGCGCGCGGACGATCGCGACGATGCGGCGATCTGCCTCGACGGCAAGACGACGCGAACCTTCGGCGAGTTTCGCCGCGACGTCACAGCGCTGGCGGCGCGATTGGTGACGCGCGGCGAGAGGCGTTGGGCGCTGTACTCGGCGAACTCTTACGAGTTCGCGGTGGGTCTGTTCGCGCTGTGGCGCGCCGGTAAGCAGCCGGTGGTTCCGTCCGGCGACGATCCGGCGTCGCTCGCGGCGCTCGTCGGCGCGATCGACGCATCAATCGGCGATCTGCCGGATGCGATCGGGATCCGCGTGCGCGACAGCATGGTCTCGTTGGCAGCAGGCGATCGTACGATCGACGGTGGCGCCCAGTTGACGTTGCTGACGTCCGGTTCGTCGGGGGCGCCGAAGGCGATCTGCAAATGCGTCCGGCAGCTCGAGGCCGAGGTCGCCGCGCTCGACGCGGTGTGGGGCCGGCGCGTCGCGGGTGGCATGGTGCTCGCGACGGTAAGCCATCAGCACATCTATGGGCTCTTGTTCAAAGTGCTGTGGCCGCTCGCGAGCGGTCGCGCCTTCTATGCCGAGTTGATTCGCGACCCGAACCTGCTGCGCGCGCTGACAGCCCGGCTGGCGCGCGCGACGTGGGTGGCGAGTCCCGCGCAGCTGAAGCGCATGCCGGAGCGGATCGTCGCCGCGATCGATCGCGAACGAGTCGCGGCGGTGTTCTCGTCCGGCGGGCCGCTGCCGACAGCGGCCGCGCATCGCGTCGCGCGGCATCTCGGAGAGCCGCCGATCGAGGTGTACGGCAGCACCGAGACGGGCGGCGTCGCACACCGCCAACAATGGCCCGAAGGGGCGGACGATGCGTGGAACCCGCTGCCGAACGTTCAACTCGACGCAGCGCCCGACGGGCGCCTGAAGGTGCGGTCGCCGCATCTGCCGGATGCGGAATGGTACGCGACCGGCGATCTCGGACGCATTCGCGGCGACGGACGCTTACAGCTCGGCAAGCGCGTGGATCGGATCGTCAAGCTCGAGGAGAAGCGCGTCTCGCTGACGGCGATCGAAGAGTCGCTGTCGCGCGTGGCCGGGGTCGCCGAAGCCGCCTGTTTCGTCCACACGGGCGCGCGCGACTTCGTCTATGCGGTCGTCGCGCTCGACTCGTCCGGTTATCGCGCGTTGTATTCGCTTGGACGGCGCGGGTACGTCGAGCAGCTGCGCGCGGCGCTGCTCGCGCACGTCGAGCGAATCGGCATCCCGCGCAAGTGGCGCTTCGTCGACGCGCTGCCGACAAACGCGCAGGGGAAGGTCACGCCGATCGAACTCGCCCCGTTGTTCGCGCGCGCGGCGCCGACGCTGCCGGCGGTGCGCGAACTCGTCGCGCGCGGCACCGACGAAGTCGTGTTGACGTTGCAGGTGCCGAAGGACCTCACGTACTTCGACGGCCATTTCCCCGACAGCCCTGTGCTGCCGGGCGTCGTGCAGCTGCTGTGGGTCGATCGCTTCGCGCGACAGCTGTTCGATGCCGCCGGCGCCTGGCAGAAGCTCGAAGCGATCAAATTCACGCGGCTGGTGCTGCCGGACACCGTCGTGACGCTGACGCTGCGCGCGCGCGACGGTGTCGATCAGATCCAGTTCACCTACGCGATCGACGGCATCGTCAGCGGTTCTGGGCGCCTCGCACGACATGGCTGAGTTTCGGATCTGCGCGATCGTGCCGGTCTTCAACCACGCTGTGACGTTGCCGGCGACGCTCGCCGGCGTCGGACGAGCGCGCTTGCCGTGCATCGTCGTCGACGACGGCTCGGCCGCCGCCCAAGCGGCGGTGATCGACCGCGCTGCGGCCGCCGCCGGCGCGACGTTGTTGAGAATTGATCGCAACGGCGGCAAAGGCGCAGCGGTGAAGTGCGGGTTGCGCCACGCCGCGCTCGATGGCTACACGCACGCATTGCAGATCGACGCTGATGGCCAACACGAACTCGCCGACATCGAACGCTTCGTCGCGAATGCGCGGGCGCGACCGGACGCGATCGTGATCGGTGTCGCACAGTTCGGCGACGATGTGCCGCGGGTGCGCCGGATCGCGCGCCATTTGACGCACGTGTGGGTCTGGATCAACACGCTGTCGTTCGACATCACCGATTCGATGTGCGGGTTCCGGATCTATCCGCTTGCCGCTGTGCTCGATCTGCTCGACTCGACCGGCGACCGCATGGAATTCGACGTCGAGATATTGGTGCGCGCGCGTTGGCGCGGCACGCCGGTCGTCAACCTGCCGACGCGGGTGCAATATCCGGCCGACGGCGTGTCGCACTTTCGCGTCGTGCGCGACAACGCGCTGATCTCGGCGATGCACGCGCGACTCTTCTTCGGCATGGTGCGACGATTGCCGCAACGGTTGTGGAGGCGTGCGCGCGGATGAGCGAAGGCGCGGTGCATTGGGCGAACGTGAAGGAGATCGGCGCGGCATGGGGTATCCGCGCGCTGCTCGCGATCTATCGCGTGTTCGGGCGCACGCTGCTGTTCGTCGCGCTGTATCCCGTCGTGACCTATTTCTTTCTGACGCATCGCACCGCCCGCGCGGCATCGCACGAATACCTGACGCGGCTGACCGCGTACGCGCCGGACGCACCGATTTGCGCGACGTGGAGCGCGACGTTCAGACATTTCCTGAGCTTCGCGACCAGCGTCTACGATCGCGTCGCCGCATGGACGGGGGCGATCACGCTCGACGATCTCACGTTCACCGGCCGCGAGGCGTTGGCGGCGTTGCTCGATCAAAATCGCGGCGGCGTGCTCGTGACGGCGCACGTCGGCAGCCTCGAAGTCTGCCGGGCGATGGCGCGGCAGCGCGCGAACATGCACCTCAACGTGCTCGTTCATACGGAGCACGCCGAGAAGATCACCCGGGTCATGCAACGCGTGAATCCGGACCAGAACGTCGAACTGATCGAGGTTGGCACGATCGATCCGGCGGTCGCGATGCGCCTCGCGCACAAAGTCGCGAACGGCGAGTTCATCGTCGTCACCGGCGATCGCGTTCCGGTGCGGGGCTCGCGCACCGTCGAAGTCGACTTCCTCGGCCGTCCCGCGTTGTTTCCGCAAGGGCCGTTCGTGCTCGCATCGTTGCTGAAGTGCCCGATGCTGTCGCTCGTGTGCCTCGCCGAAGGGCGCGGCTTCCACGTCTTCATCGAGCCGCTCGGCGAGCGGATCGTCCTGCGCCGCGGCCGGCGCGAAGAAGATATGCGCGGCTACGTCGCGACGTTCGCCCGGCGTCTCGAAGACGCATGCCGGCGCGCCCCGCTGCAGTGGTTCAATTTCTATCCGTTCTGGCGCGGTTGAGCATTGCGCGGCAGGTACCGAATACGATGCAATCGGCGGCTGGGACATCGGGCGCGCAACGCATGAATGCGGTTACCGGCCGTTCGTGGGAGGCCGAAGTCGAGATCCAAATTCCGTTCCACGACGTCGATGCAATGAACATCGCGTGGCACGGCCACTACCTGAAGTATTTCGAGATCGCGCGTTGCGCATTGCTCGATTCGATCGGCTACAACTATCGGCAGATGGGCGAGTCCGGTTACGCGTGGCCGATCGTCGGCGTGCGCGTGCGCTATCCGGCGCCGGCGCGATTCGGCCAGCGTGTGCGGGTGCGCGCCGCGATCAAGGAATTCGAACATCGCTTGCGCATCGCCTACGTGATCACCGACGCGGCGACCGGCCGCCGCCTGACGCGCGGCTCGACGGTACAGGTGGCGGTCGACCTCGCGACGAACGAGGTCTGCTTCGCGTCGCCGCGCGTCCTGCTCGAGCGGCTCGGAGTCATCGCATGAACGAAGCAGACGTGTTGATCATCGGGGCGGGCCCATCGGGCGCGGTCGCCTCTGCGTTGCTGACCGCCGCCGGGCGCAGCGTGATCGTGCTCGAGAAACAGCAGTTCCCGCGCTTTTCGATCGGCGAGAGTCTGCTGCCGCATTGCATGCGGTTCATCGAAATGGCCGGCATGATGCAGCCGCTCGTCGATGCAGGTTACCAGCACAAGAACGGTGCGGTTTTCGTCCGCAACGGCCAATTCAACTCGTTCGACTTTCGCGACAAAGTCTCGCCCGGCTGGGGCACGACGTATCAGGTCGTGCGCGCCGACTTCGACCACTTGCTCGCGCGCGAGGCGGAGCGCCTGGGCGCGGACATTCGCTATCGGCAGGAAATCCTCGAGTGCGAGTTCGTCCGCGATCGGGTGCGTCTGCTCGCGCAGACGGCCGACGGCGAGCGGTTGCGATACGATGGGCGCTTTCTGCTCGACGCGAGCGGCTTCGGTCGAGTGTTGCCCCGGTTGCTGAAACTCGATCGGCCGTCGCAGTTTCCGGTGCGGCGCTCGATCAACACGCACGTCGAAGACCGCATCACGCACCCCGACTACGACCGCAACAAGATCCTGATCGGCGTCCACCCGGAACAACACGACGTGTGGTACTGGTTGATCCCGTTCTCCGGCGGGCGCAGTTCCATCGGCGTCGTCGCGCGCGATTCGTTTTATCAGGGCCTCCCAACGGATCCGTTGACCCGCATCCGCGGGCTGATCGAGCAGGAACCAACGTTCGCGTTGCTGCTGAAGGACGCGGTCTACGACACGCAGGTGCGCGAGATCGCCGGCTATGCGGCCGACGTCTCGTCGCTGTGGGGGCCGGGTTTCGCGCTGCTCGGCAACGCCGGCGAATTCCTCGATCCGGTGTTCTCGTCCGGAGTGACGATCGCGATGAAGTCCGCCTCGCTCGCGGTGGCCGCGGTCGACCGTCAACTCGACGGCGAAGCCGTCGACTGGGAGGCTGATTACGCGAAGCCGCTGAAGCGGGGCGTCGACACGTTTCGCGCGTTCGTCGAGACGTGGTACGACGGCCGCTTCCAGGACATCGTGTTCTACAAGCGCCAACAGCCCGAAGTGAAGCGGATGATCGCGGCGATCCTCGCCGGCTACGCGTGGGACGAAGCGAATCCATACGTGGAGGAACCGATGCGCAGGCTCGAGGTGCTCGCGAAGGTGTGTCGGGCGCAGGCCGAATGACGCGATTCTTTCTGAACGAGCTCGGCATTGTCTGCGCGCTCGGCGCCGACAAGACGCGCGTGTACGCGGCGATGATGGCAGGCGACCAGGCGGGCATGACGATGACCGACGCGTTCAGTCCGAGCGCGCCGTGCGTCGTCGGGGCGGTTGACGCTACGCTCGCGCCGTTGCCGGACCGCGTCGCGTATCTCGACTGTCGCAACAACCGCTTGTTGCGGGCGGCCGCGGATCAAATCCTCGGCGCGGTGCAGCGGGCGGTGGAGCGCGTCGGCGCGGAGCGCGTCGGGGTCGTGATCGGCACGAGCACGTCGGGTATCGCCGAGGGCGAACGCGCGATCGCGCATTGGCGCCGCGACGGTCGCGTGCACGCGACGTACGACTATCGCCACCAACGACTGAGCAGCGGTAGCGATTTTCTCGTCCGCTATCTAGACATCGACGGGCCGGCGCTGACGATCTCGACTGCCTGCTCGTCGAGCGCGCACGCGTTCGGCGCGGCGCGACGGTTGATCCGCAACGACCTGTGCGACGCGGTCGTCGTCGGCGGCGCCGATACCGTGTCCGCGCTGACGGTGCGGGGCTTTCAATCGTTGGACGCGGTGAGCCCCGGTATCAGCAATCCGATGAGCGCGCATCGCGACGGCATCAACATCGGCGAGGGCGCCTGCGTGATGCTGTTGACGCGCGACGAATCCGACGTGGAATTGCTCGGCGTCGGTGCGAGCTCGGACGCGCACCACATCTCAGCACCCGATCCCACCGGGCGCGGCGCGTTGCGGGCGATGCGCGGCGCGCTCGCCGACGCGGGCCTCGCGCCCGCTGCGATCGACTACATCAATCTCCACGGCACCGGTACGCCGCTGAACGATGCGATGGAATCACGCGCCATCGCAGAACTGTTTGGAACCGGCACCGCGTGCAGCTCGACGAAACCGCTGACCGGTCACGCGCTCGGCGCGGCCGGCGCGATCGAGCTCGGCCTCTGTTGGCTGACGTTGAATGCCAACCACTCCGTGTGTCCACCGCACGTGTGGGATGGCGCGCGTGATCCCGAACTGCCGGATCTCGCGTTGGTCGCGCGCGGCGACGGCGGCGGGCGCCGTCCGTCGCGTTGCCTTTCGAATTCGTTCGCGTTCGGCGGCAACAACGCGACGCTGATCATCGGGAGAGTGGCGTGATCGACGCGCCGGTCGATCGATTCGTCCCGCATCGCGGCGCGATGCTGCTGCTCGACGCGGTGACCGCGGCGGACGACGCGTCGATCGAAACGCGTCTCACGGTCCGCAACGACGGACTGCTGGCGACGGTCGAGGGGGTGCCGGCCTTGGTTGGAGTCGAATACATGGCGCAAACGGTGGCCGCGTTCGCCGGCGCGCGCGCGTTGGCGCGCGGTGAGCCGATCCAGCTCGGCTTGTTGCTCGGCGTACGGAATTTCTCGGCGCGCGTGCCGTTCTTCGCGCCGGGTGACGAGCTCGACGTCGCCGCGACGTTGGTGCTCGAGAGCGCTGCGGGGCTCGCGGTCTTCGATTGCCGCGTCGCGCGCGCCGGTGAGACCGTCGCGAGCGCGCGCTTGACGGTGCTGCGGATCGGTTCGCTCGCGGATCTGCGCAAAACGGTCCCCGACGGCCTCGCAATGGCGCAAGCGGCGCCGGGAAGCGACTGATGGCCGAGACCGTGCTCGTCACCGGCGCGAGCCGCGGCATCGGCCGGGCGGTGGCGCTGCGGCTCGCGCGCGACGGATACGACGTCGTCGTGCATTACGTGCGCAGCGAAACAGCGGCGAATGCGGTCAAAGACGACATCGTCGCGCTCGGTCGCGGCAGTCGGACCCTGCGCTTCGACATCGCCGATCGCGCCGCGTGCGCGGCCGAGATCGGCACCGACATCGAGCGGCACGGCGCGTACTACGGCGTCGTCTGCAACGCGGGGCTCACCGGCGACAACGCGTTCCCGGCGATGTCGGGCGAGCAGTGGGATCGCGTCGTCCACACGAATCTCGACGGCTTTTACAACGTGCTGCACCCGCTGGTGATGCCGATGGTGCGGCGGCGCAAACCCGGCCGGATCGTGACCCTCTCGTCGGTGTCTGGGATCATGGGCAACCGCGGGCAGACGAACTACGCAGCGGCGAAGGCGGGCATCATCGCCGCGACGAAGTCGCTCGCGCTCGAACTCGCGAAACGCGAGATCACAGTCAATTGCGTCGCGCCGGGCTTGATCGAGACCGACATGACGAGCGAGGTTCCCAACGAGATGGTCGAGGCGATGGTGCCGCTGCGCCGGCTCGGTACGCCGGACGAAGTGGCCGCCGCGGTCGCATTTCTGTTCGGTGCCGACGCCGCGTACATTACGCGACAAGTGATTTCGGTGAACGGTGGGCTCGCCTGACATGAAACGAGTGGTGGTCACGGGCATGGGTGGATTGACGCCGATCGGCTGCGATTGGCGCGAGGTGTCGGCCAACCTGAAGGCCGGCCGATCCGGCATTCGCGCGATGCCGGACTGGGACAGCTACCGAGGCCTCGGCGCCAAATTGGGCGCGCCGGTCGAGAACTTCGACCGGCCCGAGCACTATTCGCGCAAGGCGATCCGCAGCATGGGCCGTGTCGCGCTGCTTGCGACGCGAGCGTCCGAACTCGCGCTCGACGACGCGAAGCTGCTCGGCGACCCGCTGCTGACGAGCGGCAACGTCGGCATCGCGTACGGCTCGTCGTCCGGCAGTCCGCCGGCGCTCGGCGACTTCGGCCAAATGATCATGAATCACAGCACCGAGGGGCTGAGCGCGACCTCGTACATCAAGATGATGCCGCACACGACTGCGGTGAACATGTGCGTGTTTTACGGCGTGCGCGGCCGTGTGATCACCACGTCGAGCGCGTGCACGTCGGGCAGCCAAGGGATCGGCTACGCGTACGAATCGATCCGCTACGGCAAGCAGATCGCGATGATCGCCGGCGGCGCGGAGGAGCTGAGCCCGACGCAGGTCGCGGTGTTCGACACGTTGTACGCGACGAGCACGCGCAACGCCGAACCGCAAGCGACGCCGCGGCCGTTCGACGCGGCGCGCGACGGCCTCGTCGTCGGCGAAGGCGCGGCGACGCTGATCCTCGAAGAATACGAGCACGCGCGCTCACGCGGCGCGCCGATGTATGCCGAGATCGTCGGTTACGGCACGAACGCCGACGGCACACACGTGACGCAACCGGAGCGCGACATGATGCAGGTGTGCATGCGGCTCGCGCTCGACGACGCGGGCCTTCCGCCGGGCGCGATCGGTTACGTCAGCGCGCACGGCACCGCGACCGACCGCGGCGACGTCGCCGAGAGCGAAGCGACGTCGGGCTTGTTCGGGGCGAACATGCCGATCAGCGCGCTGAAGAGCTTCACCGGGCACACGCTCGGCGCGTGCGGGGCGATCGAAGCGTGGGTCGCGATCGAAATGCAGCGAAGTGGTTGGTACCACCCGACGCTGAATCTGGACAACGTCGATCCGCAGTGCGCACCCCTCGACTACATCGTCGGGGACGGCCGCACGCTCGACTGCGAATACGTGATGAGCAACAACTTCGCGTTCGGCGGAATCAATACGTCGTTGATCTTCAAACGGATACGCTGAGGCGCGTCAAAGCGCGCTCGTGTCGATCGACAGACTGTAGCGGTCTCGCAAGTTCACCAGCCAGACGCGGCCCGACCACGGGTCCGCCGTCGCGTAGTGGACTTCGGCGATCAAGGCGTCGTCGTGGAGCAGGCGACGCGTGCCGGGAAACGGCTCGGCGACCGTCCAACCGGCCGGCGCGAGGGCGCTCTGCAATGCTGCAAGCGGCCAGAAGGCGAGTTGAATGTCCTCGATCAGCCGAGCGCCGTCGACGAACGCCGGCACCTGCGGCGCGCGTTGCTGGTCAATGCGGACGCCGTCGTACGACACTTTGAACGCGCGCAGGCCGAGCGTGTTCAAGCCGACGACCGTCAGGCGATCGCCGTCGACCGTGACGACGCACTGGAGGTCGACCGTACGGCTCTGGAACGCGGCGTGCAGGATTTGGCGGACCTGTGCGGCATGGCCGAGGGTCCCCGGCGGAAGCAACGGCCAACTCGGCGGCGGTTTCACCGCCGTCGGTACGGCCGTCGGCACGTGCGTCGCGCACGCGGACGCGAGCGCGAGCAACGCAATGGAGGCGAAGCGCCTCACGTCGAGGAGCTGACCGGCGAACGTGCATCGTCGGTGCGCGCGCCGGGCACGCACGACAACATCGCGAACAACCACGACAGCGTGATCGCGGATAGGAGCGTCGCGCCGATGCTGCGAATGAACGGCGTCGCGCTGAACGCGAGCAGACCGAACGCGAGCAACGTCGTGACGGCGGACAACGTGACGGACAGCACCGCAGTCGAGAGCGCCGTGCGCCCGTGCCGCAGGAAGATGCCGTAGTCGATGCCGAGGCCGAGCACGAGCCACAGCGACAACAGCGTGAAGAGATTCACCGGCACGCCGAGCCATCCGAACAAGCCCAACGTCACCAGACTCGCCGCCGCCGACGGCGCGAGCAAGCTCGGCACCTCCCGCCAACCGAAGCGACGCGACAGCACCGCGCCGGCGACGAAATAGACCGCCGCCAATAGCCAGCCGATGGCGACGCGATAGCTGTGCAACACGTCGCTGATGGTCGCGATGCGGTCGATCAACCGCACGCCGCCGATGTCGCGCGCCAGCGCGCGCAACGCATCGACGTCCTTGATGCCACCCAGCGTGACGATGCTCGCGTACGGCGTCGCGTCGCCGTGCAACCACAGGAGGCGATATGGTTCCGAGGCGGGGCTTGCGAGCCATTGCTGCGGCGTCAGCAACGGCGCGTCGATGGGCGACGCGGCGACTTTGCGCGCGATGGCGTCGGCGCTGAAGCCGAGTTGCGCCCACGCGCGCGCTTGCAGGCCGTTCGCCGGGAAGACGTCGCGTTGCAGCAGCGTTGCGTTCTCACGCTGCCGAGCGAACGACGGCAACGTGCGGGTGACGGCGGTGTACGTGCCGAGCGCGTGGGCCGCGACGAGCGCGTCGAGCGCACCGGTCAGC
>Ga0335084_10008327_pt1 | contig 10333 bp, 7 predicted proteins | sample Lox_Sample_44_FD_206721 | JGI IMG/M metagenome (GOLD analysis project Ga0335084, IMG submission 206721) | Soil microbial communities from Loxahatchee National Wildlife Refuge, Florida, United States - Lox_Sample_4.4 | ecosystem: Environmental > Terrestrial > Soil > Wetlands | place: USA: Florida... | reverse complement strand
GAGAATAGCCGGTGATATCTCGTTCGCCTTTTGGCTCTCCGTGGCAGCTGAGGCATGCCTTGCTGTAGTACAAAGGAAGAATGACACGAACCGTTTTCTCATGATCGATCGTCTCGCTGATGGTCGCATCTTTTTGGGTCAGAGGACCGGAGTTTGCCAACCGTTCCAAAGCGTGGAGTTCATACTCGTCGGGTTTATTCTTAGGGTTGCGCAGAAGATGAGCTGGTGCGGTCTGTTTTAGGTAGATACCGGACCACACCTGAAATCGTCCCGCGGTTTCGGTGCCAAACGTGGCCGGGATGAGCCCTTTGTACGCGAGTCCCTCTAAATTAATGACGGTTTGATAGGAGGCGAGCGTTTTTTTGCTCTCCTCCACCAGTCGTTGTAACAGAGGTTTTGCCATTTCAGGTATCTTGGCCTGCGTGAGAGATGCGAGGTCGATTCCGGTTCGCTCACGATACACTCCGAACAGCTGCTGCTCGAACACTTCAGGGGTAAAGCCTTTATCGCCTCGGGTTTTGTCATTAATCAGAGACTGGTTTAGAGCGATGGTGGTTCGCCCAGAGTCCAAGAGGATGGCGATAAGGCGGCCGGTTTCGATGCTTTCACTCTCGGTGCTCGAACTGGATACGATTGGAACAAAGCCCCCGTAAACGATCGCCAGAAGCAAGGTGATGAGAGCCCAACCTCTCCTCCACATCATAACCCTCCCTCTCCAGGTGTGACCCAGATCTGAGGATGCCGCTTCCCCGCATACCCCAACGATATAATGGCCTCAAGTCTCAAAAAATTTCTACTCCCCTAAGAGGGGGGTAACACGGGAATCGGGGAGCGTGTCAACGAGTCGGTAAGCTCTTCTCGTACAGGAGAAGGCAGGGGGTATGTCTGTCTTCCTCAAATTTCGTCTCTTGCCAAGCGTCAGTGGTAACTGGACGGGCAGCAACTCGTGGCGACTTTTCTGAAATATGTTCGTGAACAGATGAAGCTGGCGTATCGTACAGGACTGACACACGTGGTACTCGGAAATGAGATCTATTCACGAACCCATGCGGAGCGAACTGCGACAACAGCCACGCTTGCGTATCCTTGCCCCATTTGTGTGTGTGTTCTCAAGGATTGGACTAACCCGCTGGCTGTCTGCTGATCGCGACGGTCTCGGCGTTGTTCTGGACGTATCTCTGAAAGGTGCGCGGGTTATGAGTGCTGTCACCATGACGCCCGGTGATCAACTCGCCGTCAGTCTGCGGCTGCCCAATCAGATTTCGACCATGAATACCGATGCGACTGTCCGGTGGGGGAATGACCAAACCTTCGGGCTGGAATTCGCGACATTGTCCCGTACTGCGGAGATGCGACTCCGCAAATACCTCACGCAGACCTCTTCCACTCAGCTCACAGCGTAAACATCCCGGAAAGTTTCTGCTCATCGGAGGATTGAGGCTTACAAGCATGCCCAGGCTTCAGCCCGGGAAGACGGCTGGTCGAGGATACCCCCGCCGCGGGACTACTTGATCGCGACAGCTTTTACTTCTTTATAGGTCGTAAGACCTTGAAGCACCTTTTGGATGCCGTCCTGAACGAGGGTCGTCATGCCTTCTTCGAGCGCGACCTTCATCATCTCTTCCGTCCGAGCCTTGGATTGGACCATCTTTTTCATCCGTTCGGTCCCTTCCAAGAGTTCATGCAATGCGACCCGCCCCTTGTACCCTGTACGGTTGCAGGTCTCGCAACCTTTTCCGCGCGACAAGCGGAACGTATTATCTTGTTTAATGCCCAGCTTATCCCAGTATTCGGGACCATACCCTTGCCGCAGTTCTTCGTATTCTTCCTTGCTGCCGACGTACTGTTCCTTGCAGTCCTTGCAAATCCGTCGAGACAAACGCTGGGCGAGCACGCCGAGCATCGCATCCGCAAAACTGAAGGAGTCGCATCCCATGTCGAGCAGCCGGGTGACCGTTTCCACTGCGCTGTTGGTGTGAAGGGTGCTCAAAACTAGGTGGCCGGTGAGCGAAGCTTCGATGCCGATGTCGGCCGTTTCTTTGTCGCGCATCTCACCGACCATGATCACGTCAGGGTCGGCACGGAGAAAGGCACGCATGGCTGCAGCAAACGTGAAGCTGATCTTCGGTTGGACCTGGACCTGGCGGAGCCCATATTGCGTGATTTCGACCGGATCTTCAGCAGTCCAAATTTTGATGTCCGGAGTGTTGATATATCCGAGAACCGAGTGCAGCGTAGTCGTTTTCCCTGATCCCGTCGGACCCACACAGAGAATGATCCCGTACGGTTTTTCGGCGATCTGCTTGAGGATTTTCAGGTTCCGATCGGAAAATCCCATCTTGTCCAACGGCAGAGGTTCACTGGCTGCCAGGATACGCATCACGACATCTTCGTTATATCCCGCGGTTGGAATGGTCGCGACGCGCAACTCGATCTCTCGATCGCCCCCCAATTTGAATTTGATCTTGCCGTCTTGAGGTTTCCGTCGTTCCGCGATGTCGAGATTGGCCATAATCTTTAATCGCGAGACGATGGCGCGACGGTAGCTCTGAGGAATCTTCATGTACTCGAAGCAATCGCCGTCTACGCGGAATCGCACGAGCGTTTCTCGCTTGTCCCCATAGGGTTCAATGTGAATGTCAGACGCCCCCTGCCGATAGGCGTCGGCGATGATTTGGTTCCCCAACCGCACAATTGCACTGTCATTTTCATCAAGTCCGCCGCCTCCTGAGGCGTCTTCCATGGCCTCGGCTTGAGCTTCGCTGGTCAACTCGCCGAGAATGTCAGATACGTTTTCGTCCAGCTTTCGTCCGCCCGCATCTCCTTGGCCAGTGGCAGTATTGAGAAATTGGACGATGTCGCGGCGAAGGCTTACGGCGAACCGGATGTTGAGACCGGGAAATGTTCGCTTGATGTCCGCCACACGATCCAGATCACCGGGGTCATCGGTCAGGATCTCGATTGCGGTGCGGTCCCGTTTGAGGGGCATCCAGTGGTTTTTCTTGAGGTAGTCGACGTTGAGGTTCTTGAGGAGTTCGACGTCAACGATGGTTCGATCGCTGTATTCGATATAGGGACATTTGTGGAACTGACCCAACGATTTCCCGATGTCGACTTTCGGTACCTTGTATTTCTCGATCAGGATGCTTTCGAGATCGGAGGAAATGCTTTTTCGTGATTCGGCGATGGCATTGTCGAGTTCGTTTTGAGTGATACGGCTGTTCGTGACGAGCAGGTCAAATTTGGTGGGATTCTTTTTGGTGATCTTTTTGAGATTGAAGAAGGCGATGCCGAGCGCCTTGGCGATTTCTGCAACGGACTCTTCGTCCTTTCTGGTGAAGCGACCGCCGCTCTTCTTGTTGAGCAGCTGAAGGACGCCCATCAAGTATTTATTGTCGGCAACGATCGGATAGGTTAGGACTTGTTTGGTCCTGAAACCGGTTCGCTTGTCGTAGGACGTGTCGTGAATGAGCGAGGGATGGATCCCCTGTAACTCGGCGACATTGTAGGCGTCGAGAATATTAACCGGGCGGAGATATTTTGCGCAAAATCCTGCCAGGCTTTGCTCCGTGATGGGAATGCGGACTTCCTCGACAGTGTCGATATGCGGGACTTTTGAGAAGATTTCTTTCTTTTCCGAGTCGAAGGCGAACAAAGTCAAGTCTTCCGCGTCAAACAGACTTAGGATCTCCTTGTGTAGATCGAGTAGGATCTGGTCTAAATCACTGGCGGCATGGATCTGGTTCGTGATGCGCTTGACGTGTTCCGCGAATTCGACCTTCTGCTGGAGCTCCTGCATGTTCTGAGACATGGGCTTGGCTTGCATTCTATGAATTCCTTCAGGCCACGGACTGAAAGACGCTTTTTTGACTCCTTGTGGAGTGCATCTATGACTGGAATTCCTTGTTCGAGAAGGTCGATTGTCAGTCTAGCCGATACCGGGTGGAAGGCAAGAGAAAGGCGTTTTCAGGCGGACTGTGTCCGAGGTGTATACCCCAAGGACCCAAGGATCTACAAGGCTTGGTTGAGTGTGGGAGCGAGATCCGTCTTGATGCGAAGCAGGTGGCTAATTATCTGGGCAGGCGGCAGCTTGACCTTGACGCTGTCGTTCCTGGATTTGAGTTCAATCAAGCCCTCGGCAAGACCCTTATCGCCGATCACGATCTGGAACGGTGCACCGAGAAGATCGGCATCATTGAATTTGACGCCGGCTCGTTCGTCACGGTCATCCCAGAGGACTTCAAATCCAGCGTCGGCTAGCCCCTGGTAAAGATGAGTCGCAGCTTCAATTGTAGTTGCCGACTGACTCAGGGTGAGCAGGTGTACATGAAACGGGGCGATGGGAAAGGGCCAGATGATTCCCTTGTCATCGTGATTTTTTTCGATTGCCGCGGCCGCCGTTCTCCCAACCCCAATGCCGTAGCAGCCCATAACCGCAAGAGTGTCCTGACCTTTGGGATCCAAGTAAGAAGCCTGCATCGCTTTACTGTACTTGGTCCCGAGCATAAACACGTGTCCGACCTCGATGCCTTTCGTCGCTTTGAGGGTGCCGTCTTTCCGTGGTGACGGATCGCCCGAGCGGGCATTTCGCAAGTCGGCAAATTGTTCCGCCGAAAAATCACGGTCCCAATTGACGTTAAGATAGTGTGTGTCGTTTTGATTACCGCCGACAACGAAATTGCGCAACGCCTTGACGGCATGATCGGCGATAACCCGCACGCCATGTAAACCGACTGGTCCGGCAAAACCAACCGGCGCCCCCGTCACCTGTTCGACCGTCGCCGCGCTCGCAAGTTCCAGTTCGGGAATGCCCAAGAGCCGCTTGATTTTAATTTCGTTTGCCTCATGATCTCCCCGAATCAAGACAGCAACCGTTTCTTTTTCGGTCGAGTAGAGGAGAGTCTTGACCAGTTGTTGCGGGGTAATTTTCAGAAAGGCGGTTACCTCTTCAACGGTGCGACAACCCGGCGTGGAGACGGTTTGCAGGGGACGCAAGGGGCTGGTGTCCATTTCGGTCGGCGGAAGGACTTCGGCCCGTTCAACGTTGGCTGCATAGGTGCCAGTGTCGCTGTAGACGATGGTTTCTTCTCCGGTTTCGGCCAGCACCATGAACTCATGGGATGATGTTCCCCCGATCAAACCGGTGTCGGCTTCGACTGGGCGAAATTTCAAGCCGCAGCGGGTAAAGATGCGGCAGTACGCGTCATACATCTTCTGATAGCTGATTCGAGCGCCGGCCTCGTCCTTGTCGAAGCTGTATGCGTCTTTCATGATGAATTCGCGTCCGCGCATTAGGCCGAAACGGGGCCGAATCTCATCGCGGAACTTCGTCTGAATTTGATAGAAATTCATGGGGAGTTGTCGGTAGGAGCGGACCTCGCGACGAAAGAGATCGGTAATGATTTCCTCGTGGGTCGGGCCTAAGCAGAAATCGCGTTCATGTCGATCTTTGAATCGAATCAACTCCTTGCCGTAAAAGTTCCAACGACCGGTTTCTTTCCACAGTTCAGCCGGTGAAGCAACCGGCATCAACAGTTCTTGAGCCCCGGCCCGATTCATCTCCTCGCGGATAATTTGCTCAACCTTTCGGATCACGCGAAGGCCGAGTGGAAGATATGTGTAGATGCCGGCTGCCACCTTACGAATGAGGCCGGCGCGGAGCATGAGCCGATGACTCACGGTTTCAGCTTCACCGGGATCTTCCCGGAGGGTGGGAATGAGCAGTTGAGAGGTTCGCATCAGATGTCAGCGGGAGAACATACGCTCGAGGTCGTTCCAGAAGGCAAAGATCATAATGCCGACCAAAAGGACCAGCCCCACTTGTTGGGCAAGTTCCCGCTGCCGTTCGCCAAGCGGCTTCCTGAGTATGCCCTCGATTAAGAAAAACAGCAGGTGACCACCGTCCAAAATGGGAATGGGCAAAAGGTTCAGGACTCCCAGGTTAATGCTGAGAATGGCGATGAGGAAAATCACACTGGAAGCCCCTTGGGCTGCGGCTTCCCCGGAGATGTTTGCGATGGTCAGCGGGCCTCCGATATTCTTGCTGGAAATGTCTCCCACAATCATTTTATAAATGCCGATGGCTGTCAGTTCGGTCCATCCCCAGGTGGCTTCGAGTCCACTGTAGAGGGACATTAACGGACTACTTGAGCGCACGAGTGAACGGCCAGGCCCAGAAATCCCGATTTTCCCGATTTCGACTGATTGACCGTTGACGGTGGTGGGTTCGCCAGCTGGGGTGACGGTCAGCGGAACTCGCTGGCCCTCGCGCAGAACTTCTATGTGAAGCGGGCGACGAGGGTTCTCTTTCACGATTCCCGTCATTTGCGACCACGTATAGATGGGTTTTCCTTCGATCGAGACCACGTGATCACCGGGTTTGAGGCCGGCCGCTGCAGCTGCGGAACCGTGCAAGACGGAGGTGACGAGGGGAGGTGTTTCTTCGATACCGAGATAGTAGGTGCCGTCTTCAGCTGGTGCAGCAACATGTCCCGCCGGTGCGGGGATCGGTGTGACCGTCAGAGGGACGGTTCGGCCATCCCGTTTCACCGTAAGGGGTAACGGCTGTCCGTTGCTCTTGGCCACCGCATCGAGCAGTTCAGTTCTCGTGGAGATGTCTTTGCCATTGACCTGAGTGACGCGATCTCCGATCTGCATGCCGGCTTTATCGGCAGGCGACCCCGGCACCATTACTTCGATATCGGGGCTCAAGTCTCGAAAGGTGGGAACGAACAGCGGAGCACCGGTCGCCAGCCAGCCCGCGAAGATCAAATAGGCCAGGATAAAGTTGAATCCAGGTCCCGCGGCGACGATAAGGACCTTGCCCCACAATCCCTGATGCGCAAAGGATCGCCTACGATCTTCTGAGGTGATCGCTTCACTTTCGTCTTCACCGAACAATTTGACGTAGCCGCCGAGTGGAATAGCAGAGAGGAGATACTCCGTTTCACCGATTTGACGGCCGAGTAATTTGGGTCCGAAGCCGAGCGAGAATTTCAAGACGCGAACACCAACCCACCGGGCAGCCAGAAAGTGTCCGAGCTCGTGGAATGCGACCAGGACTCCGAGCACGACAAGGAACCACCAGGCTTTCTGGAGAAATAACCACATCGTATCGGGAGACCAGGTTAAGGCGGACAACACGTTAGATTCCCTCAATCACAGTTGAATTGAAAAGCCGAGATACTTCGTCCCAAAACCTCGAGGGTCACACTACTTTGCAAGCGCGTGGACGAGGGCTTCAGCCTTCTCTCTTGCCCAGCGATCTGTTTCAAGGGCGTCATCCAGCGATTCGACCTCACGAGGCTGATGCGCCTCCATGGTCGAACGAATAATCTCGGCAATATCAATGAATCGAATGCCGCCGTTCAGGAAGGCCTCGACCGCCACTTCATTGGCTGCGTTCATCGTAGCCGGCATCGTCCCGCCGACACGCAAGGACTCATAGCCGAGGCCCAAACAGGGAAATCGATCGTGATCCGGCTTACAGAAGGTCAACTTTCCAATCTCCGTCAGATCTAGCGAGGGCAGATCCAGCGGCATCCGTTCGGGGTAACGCATGGCATAGGAAATCGGCGTTCGCATGTCCGGTAATCCCAATTGCGCGATCATGGATCGGTCCTGGTATTCTACCAGAGAATGGATGATGCTTTCCCGATGGATCAGGACGTCGATCCTTGATTCCGGAATGTCGAAGAGCCAGCGCGCCTCGACAACTTCGAGCCCTTTGTTCATCAACGTGGCAGAATCGATGGTGATCTTGGCACCCATCTTCCAATTGGGATGTTGCAGCGCGCGCTCCGGCGTCACGTCTTGCAGTTCCTCTTTGGTGAGAGTCCAGAGCGCGCCGCCTGAAGCCGTGAGAATGAGCCGGCGGACGTCTTCCAGTCGATGACCCTCAAGAGATTGGAAAATCGCACTGTGTTCGCTATCGACCGGGAAAATGCGAACGCCGTGTTTCCGGGCTTCTTCCTGCATCAATTTGCCGGCCATGACCATCGGCTCTTTATTGGCCAATGCGATATGTTTGTTGGCGCGAATCGCGGCTAAAGTGGGGACCAGCCCCGCCCCGCCGACGATGGCGGAGATGACCATTTCGGCCTCCGAAATCGAAGCGACCTGCGCCACACCTTCCGTTCCGGACAGAATCTCGACCGGGAGATCAGCGCACCGTTGCGTGAGGCGCGCAGCGGCTGATTCGTTCGAAAGCGCCACCATCCGAGGCTTGAACCGGCGAATCTGTTCTTCCAACTTCTGATCGTTGGTGGCGGCGCTGAGACCGGCCACGCGAAATTCATCGGGGAAGTGCTCCACGATGTCTAGCGTACTGGTGCCGATCGAACCGGTGGAGCCGAGAATGACGATGGTTTTCATGGACAGTCTCCCAGTGACGAACCGCTAGGATCCATAGATCGGGATTCCGCTGTATCGAACATAGTAGTAGAACGCTGGCGCCGTGAACAAGAGACTATCAATGCGATCCAGCATGCCGCCGTGTCCCGGAAGAAGTCCGCTGGAATCCTTCACGCAGGCGCTCCGTTTCAGAGCCGACTCAGCGAGATCGCCGATGAGCCCAGTGATCGTCAGTAAGCTCCCTAGAAGGAGCCAGCTCATCAAGCTGAGGTCGTAGGATGGCATCCAGGACCGGCAGAGATAGACTGCGAGAATGGCAAATGCCAGACCACCCAAAAGTCCCTCGACCGTCTTTTTCGGACTGATGGCTGGCGCCAGTGGATGACGGCCGAACGTTTTCCCCACGTAATAGGCGCCCGTATCAGCTGCCCAGGTGACGAGCAGAATAAAGAGGGCCAAGGATTCTCCATGTGGCAAAGACCGAATGAGAATCATGTAGCTGAGCGCGATGCCGATATAGACGACGCCAAACAGTGTGACCGCGCTATCGATCAAGTTATGTTCCAGGTTCTCGCGAGAGACGAGGGGAATGATTAAGGCGGCCGCGGCCCCGAAGAACAGCATCTCCATACCCGCACCGCGCCAATACACACTTACGAGTAAATTGGCGAGGGTCAGGAGTCCAATCCCGATCAGCACGCTGTTGGTACGCGCTTGAAAGAATAGACGGTAAAATTCGTAAAGTGCGGTCGCCCCGACGACGAAAACAAGGGCAATGAATGCGAGAGGAGGTAAATAACGGATCACGGCGTATATGAGCGGTGCAAGCGCAATAGCTGTATACACGCGCCGCAGGTCAAATCGCGCCGCGACCGGCGCAGTGTCGGTCGGATGATGGTTGGCGGTGCGGTACTCCGAAATGTGCGGTTCCACGGTACAGACTATGACGACAGCGCGCTGAGCACACGACCGAACCGTCGATCACGCCGCTGGTATTCCAGCAACGCGAGGAGAAATTCTCGACGACGGAAGTCGGGCCACAGCGTTGGAGTGAAATACAACTCGGTATAGGCGAGTTGCCAGAGCAGAAAATTACTAATGCGGGTTTCTCCACTTGTCCGAATCAGCAGATCGGGATCCGGTAGCTCGTGGGCATAGAGGTACTGCTGCAGCCGCGACTCATCAATATCGCTTGGCCGGAGTTTTCCTTCCTGTACATCGCGGAGGAGCCGTTTTGCCGCGTCGGTGATTTCCGATCGGCCGCCATAGCTGAGTGCGACAGTCAGATGGAGCTTGTCGAGATGTGCGGTCTCCTGTTCAGTGGTCCGGACCCACTGAATAGCGGACGGGGGAAGCGATTCGATGCGGCCGATGGCACGAAACCGGACACCTTGCTCGACGAGTTTGGATCGTTCGGTAGAGAGATAATGCTCTAAGAGTCCCATCAGCGCATTGATTTCTTGAGACGGGCGATTCCAATTTTCCTGCGAGAAGGCGTAGATCGTCAGAGCCTGGATACCAAGTTCGAGACAATGGGTGATGAGCTCACGAACAGACTGAATGCCTTCCCGATGACCGGCAATGCGCGGCAGACCACGGAGTTCAGCCCAGCGCCCGTTCCCGTCCATGATGACGGCGACATGTTTCGGGAAGAGGTCCGGTTCGAGTTTGGCAGCCAGTTCGTGGTCGGATAGCTGTTCAAGGCTTGAGGACTGTCTCCGTTCCATAGGGAGTCTGACTCGGATCCTTTCTGTGAGCGTCGTATAGGCAGGCATGCAAAGTCTACTGGTGGGGGTTCCGAAAGTCAAACGCTATCTCTGAATTTTCTCCTGAAAAAGCCAGGCGTTGGAAGCATTCGCATTGCGCCTGCGGAAACGAATCGGCTATACTCCGCCCTCCTCTTACAGCGATCGAATCATTGAATAGAAAGGGTATCCCGCCTCATGGAAGAACTGGTTCCGTTGACCGCGTTCGGTTTGAG
>Ga0335084_10008326_pt1 | contig 10333 bp, 7 predicted proteins | sample Lox_Sample_44_FD_206721 | JGI IMG/M metagenome (GOLD analysis project Ga0335084, IMG submission 206721) | Soil microbial communities from Loxahatchee National Wildlife Refuge, Florida, United States - Lox_Sample_4.4 | ecosystem: Environmental > Terrestrial > Soil > Wetlands | place: USA: Florida... | reverse complement strand
GCGGCGTTCCTTGCGCTCGACTTTGACGACCACCCAGTCGGCGGCGCGCAGGCGGTCGACGATGCTCTTCGCCGCGGCTTCGTTCTCGACGCGGAATTTTTCCGGATCGAGCTTGTCGCTGCCGATGCGGAACAGGCGCGCCGAGAACGGCGGCGGGTTGTCGCCTTCGAGGCGCGCGGTGATCGACCAGTATTCCTTTGGAACGAACGCCTGGATCTCGCGTTCGCGCTCGCAGATGATGCGTACCGCCACCGACTGCACACGGCCGGCGGAGAGCCCGCGGCGCACCTTCTTCCACAACAGCGGGCTGATCTGGTAGCCGACGAGGCGGTCGAGGATGCGCCGCGTCTGCTGCGCTTCGTACAGGTTGCGGTCGAGCTTCTGCGGGTTGCGGATGGCTTCCTGCACCGAGCGCTTGGTGATCTCGTTGAACAGCACGCGGTGGATGTTGCCTTGGTTCTTCTTGCCGATGGTTTCGGCGATGTGCCAGGCAATGGCCTCGCCTTCGCGGTCCGGGTCGGGCGCCAGATAGATGTTCTCTTTTCCTTTCGCCGCCTTCTTCAGGTCGTCGATGATTTTCTTCTTGCCGTGCAGGACGTGGTACTCGGGCTCGAAGTCGTTCTCGATGTCGACGCCCAGCTTGCTCTTGGGCAGGTCCATGACGTGACCGACCGAGGCCTTCACCGTGAAGTCCCTTCCCAAATACTTCTCCAGCGTGCGCGCCTTGGCGGGCGACTCGACGATGACCAGGTTCTTCGCCATGTCCTATTCCTTAGCCGGGCTGCGCGGAACGTCAACCGCAGATGCAACGAAGTGCGTGCCCGGGAGTTGCTGGACCACACCCTTCAACTCCAGTGCCAGGAGGACTTGCAGCACCGTGGCAGGTGGCATGGCACTGCGCGCAATGATCTGGTCGATGTGCAGCGTTTCGTGGCGCATGCACGTGATCACGGCGGCCTCCGCGCGGTCGAGCTCGACCGGCGCCGTCGGTGCCACGCGCGTGAGCAGCTGCGGCGCGATCTCTTCCAACACGTCTTCCGCACACTGTGTCAACTTTGCCCCCTCCCGGATGAGCCTATGGGTGCCGCGGGTGCGCTCACCGACCGCGCCCGGGACGGCAAATACGTCCCGGCCCTGCTCTGCCGCCAACGTGGCGGTGATCAACGAGCCGCTCTTTTCGGCGGCTTCGACGATCACGGTCCCGAGTGCCAAACCGCTGATGATACGGTTGCGGTTCGGGAAGTTTTCTGCATCCGGTTGTGCGCCCATGGGCAACTCCGTCACCACTGCTCCTTGCTGGCCGATCGCTCGAAAGAGCGCATGATGCTCACTGGGATACACCACGTCAATGCCCGACCCCATGACGGCAATGGTGCGTCCGCCGGCGCGCAGCGTCGTCCAATGCGCGGCCGCATCGGTGCCGCGCGCCAGGCCGCTGATCACGGTGACCCCGTAGCGCACCAGTCCCTCCGCCAACTCGCGCGTCATGCGCATGCCGTAGGCGCTGACGTTGCGCGAGCCGACCAGCGCCACCGCCATGAGGTCGCGTGGTAGCAGCTCGCCGTGCACGAACAGGAAGGGCGGCGGGTCGTGGATCTCGCGCAGATTGGCCGGGTAGGCCGGATCGTTCCATGTCACCAGCGTTGCATCCGAGCGTTCGATGCTCTCCAGCTGCTTGTCTACCCCAGCCCAGTCTTTGAAGGCACGAATCGCCCGCGCCACCTCGGGACGCGCACCGGCGCATTCAAGCGCATGCGCGCTCGCGCCAAAGACCGCACCGGGTTCACCGAAGGCATGCAGCAGCCCTTGATAAACGATGGGCCCGACGCCGCGCACAGCGCGCAGCGCCAACCAGGATCGCCAATCATCGCCTGCCTTCGTCACGACGCGCTCGTGTTTCGACCGACTAGTGGAGCCAGACCGGCGCGCCGTCCTCGACGACGAATTCAGAGAGTCGGCTCACCGCTCTCTCCGCCGCATGGGTTTCTGGTCCCTGGTCTCTGGTCCCTGGTTCGGGGAACCAAAACCAGGAACCAGGGACCAGAGACCAGGGACCAGAGACACGTCTCTGAGCAGCAGCTCTTCGAGGCTGGCGCGCGCCACGCCGGTCAGTTTGAGTTCGGTCTTTTTGGAGGTCGCCGCGGCCATGCTGCCTTCGGCGATGTTCTGCACGCCGCTGCGGGCGGCTTGCACCATCTGGTCGTGCGTGCGCGAGCGCTTCCCGACGAAGCGATCGCAAAAGATTACGGTTGCGTCGTAGACCTGCTGCGCGCAGCGAAAGCTCCGCAGGTTGCGATAGCCGCCATGCGGCGGGATGAGAGTGCGTCTGGCATCCATGAGATCGCGGCCCCCTTTCTTTGCATCTCACGATCGCATCATGTTCATCTGTCCCCCCACAACAACTTGGACTTGTCGTCCATCACATATAAGCAGTTACAGGCTTCCAATGGAAGCACATCCGTCATAGTAGTGAAGGTGACTCTCGGCTTGATTTTATGCTTCCACAACGTCTAAAGTCTCGGTGGTGGATTAGAATCAGTCATGCTCGCGACCGTCCTTTCCAGTGCCGTCCACGGCATCGACGCACTGCTCGTCGAAGTGGAGGTCGATATCGCCTCGGGCCTGCCGCAGATGGCGGTGGTCGGGCTGCCCGAAGGCGCGGTGAAGGAAAGCAAGGACCGCGTGCGCGCAGCGCTGAAGAATTCGGGATACGAGTTTCCGGCGCGCAAGATCACCATCAACCTCGCACCCGCGGACATCAAGAAGGAAGGTTCGGCGTACGATCTGCCGATCGGCCTCGGCCTCCTCGCCGCCAACGGTCTGCTGCCGGCGCAGAAACTGCGCGAGTACTCGATCCTCGGCGAGCTGTCACTGGACGGGCGCGTCAAAGCCGTGCGCGGCGCGCTACCGATCGCGGCGGCCGCCAGCGAGAAGGGCCTGCGCGGCATCTTGCTGCCGCCGGATAACGCGCCGGAAGCCGCTGTGGTCCATGGCGTCGACATCATTCCGGTCGCCACACTTGCCGAAGCGTTCGAGTTCCTGCGTGGTGAACGCGCCATCGAGCCCATCCATGTCGATCTGCGCAGCGTGTTCTCCAACCACGCCCAATACGATGTCGACTTCAGTGAGGTGAAGGGACAGGAGCACGTCAAGCGCGCCCTCGAAGTGGCAGCCGGCGGTGGCCACAACGTCATCATGGTCGGCCCGCCGGGCTCGGGGAAGACGATGCTGGCGAAGCGCCTGGCGACGATCCTGCCGGCGCTCACCTTGGCGGAGGCCATCGAGACCACGCGCGTGCACAGCGTCATGGGCCTGATGGACGGGCGCGCGCTGGTAGCGACGCGCCCGTTCCGCTCGCCACACCATACCATCAGCGACGCCGGCCTCATCGGCGGCGGCACGATCCCGAAGCCCGGCGAAGTCAGCCTCGCGCATCACGGCGTGCTGTTCCTCGACGAATTGCCGGAGTTTCGCAAGAACGTGCTCGAGGTGCTGCGCCAGCCGCTGGAAGAGATGCGCATCACCATCTCACGTGCCGTCGGTTCGATCACCTACCCGGCCAACGTCATGCTGGTCGCGGCCATGAACCCCTGCCCCTGCGGCTTCCTCGGCGACCCGACCAAGGACTGCACCTGCTCAGCACTGCAGGTGCAACGCTATCGCGCCAAGATTTCCGGCCCGCTGCTCGACCGCATCGACATCCAGGTCGAGGTGCCGGCGGTGCGCTACAAGGAGCTCGCCGACCAGACCTCCGGCGAAACGTCGGAGACCATCCGCGCCCGCGTCGACCGCGCGCGCGAAGTGCAGCTGGCGCGCTTTGCCGGCCGCAAGATCTTCTGCAACGCGCAGATGAGCGCCCGCGATCTGAAACGCTTCTGCAAGACCGACGTGTCAGCCGAGAAGCTCCTCGAAACCGCCATGGCGAAGCTCGGCCTCAGCGCTCGCGCTTACACGCGCATCCTCAAGGTGGCGCGCACGATAGCCGACCTCGACGGCGTGCCGGACATCACCGCAGCGCAGGTAGCGGAGGCGATCCAGTACCGCAGCTTGGATCGGTCGTTTCACTGAGGTCGAATGCGGCGGACACGAGACCACGATCAGCAGCGCATTGAGGGAGCTGCACGGTTCGGAGGTACGGTGGAGAAGGTGCTGACGGTGCTCCTGTGCGGCCTGGATTTTGCGGTCGTGAGCTGGCCGCGAGCCTGCTGAAAAACGGGGACAGGCTGCTTTTTCGCGCGCTGCTAGAACCGATGCCCAGAATTCCCCGCGGCCAGCTGATCGGCCATGCCTTCCATCTTCTCAACCGCGGGAACGGCCGGCAGACCGTTTTTCACGGCGATGGCGACTACGCTGCCTTCATCAGGTTGCTCGCGAAGGCGAAGCAGCGCACGCCCGTCAAAGTTGCTGCGTTCTCCATACTGCCAAACCATTTCCACCTCGTCGTCGAGCCGGAGAGCAATTCCGGTCTGAGCGCCTTCATGCAGTGGTGGCTCACCAGCCACGTGCGACGTTACCATCGTTTCTACCAAACGAGCGGTCACGTGTGGCAGGGACGTTTCAAGAGCTTCCCGATACAGAAGGACGAGCACTTCCTGACGGTCGCCCGCTACGTCCTGCAGAACCCAGTGCGCGCTGGCCTGGCAAAGCGTGCATTCGATTGGCCGTGGTCGAGCCTCTCCTACCCAGAGCTCGTTGACCCGTGGCCCGTTCCGGTCCCCCATGGTGCTTCGTGGATCGAGGAACCGCTGACCGATTCGGAGATCGAGTTGCTCCGAGCCAGCGCCCGCCGGCAGACCCCGTTCGGCGCGCGCGCGTGGCAGCAACCCATCGCAGCCCTTCTCGGCCTCGAATCTACCTTGCGTCGCCCCGGCCGCCCTCGAAAACGGGGACAGGCTGGATTAGCAGACCCCAGCCTCAGCTGAATCAGTGACTTGTAGGCCGAAAAGCAGCCTGTCCCCTTTATCTGCCCTCGCCCGCAATTGAGCTAATCCCGCTTCCTCACCCTCAACGGTAAGATCAATGTATTGCACACGACCCAGACGAAACGGGATTTTGCACTTGCGGACGATGACCGGTAGTAGCCGCTTCTTTTCTTGGAGGGCATAGTTCACCTCGTCCTTCACATTGTCGGACGCCACCGCATCGGGCGACAGGATGAGCAACATGCCTCCGCAGGTCTCCAGCGCCTCTTCGACCGCGGTGTCCCATTTGTCGCCGTACTGGATATCCAGTTGGTCGAGCCACAAGTTGGCCCCCGCCGCCCGCAAATCTTTGGCGAGCTTGAGGGCGATTTCTTGGTCTTCGCGCGCGTAGCTCGCGAAGAATTTGGTCTCGCCACCCGGCATCGCTCCTCCGAGGACCACTCGCGAGCCCTCGTATCGGGCGGAGAGCGCCCGGTGTCAAGGGAAACTCTCGAACCTCGCCAACCCGTGCGCGCGGCCACGTCCGGCAGCGGAGCGAAGTCGATCGACGCCCTCCTTACGGAAAGCAACGTCTCATGAGGCTGGTGGCTAGAGCTGGTTTCTAACGCGGGTACGTACCGGACGCGGGATCGCCGCGCGGACCGGCTTATACACCACCCGTTGCGGCTGACTGCGACGATTAGCCCTGGGGCCGCTAACGGGACATGGTGCCTCGCGAACGAGGACGATCGGAGACGCTCCTTTTTCGCGAAGGCGCCTCGGAGGTTGAGTTTGCCCCTCTCCTGGCTCTCCACCGAAGCACTCGCCTTACATTCCTCGTACTTCCCGGCCCACCTTTGGCGTCCGAGGTGCCCGGTCCCGCGGCGAGATAGCTGACCGTCACCCCGAGCACCACCGCGAGCCGCTCCATCGACCGTCTTCGCGCACCGGACAACTCATTCTCCCAGCGCCACACCAGATCCTTGGACAGCCCCGCCTTGATGGCGAGCTGCGTTTGGGTGAGACCGCGTTGGATGCGGAGCTTCTTGAGCCGCTGTGGAAACGTAGCCTCGCCGAAGAACCCGAACGGCACTGCGATAGTGGGTCGTGCCGAGTTTAAGTTTGGCGACAAACGGTTGCCCCTGCGGCTTCCTCGGCGACCCGACCAAGGACTGCACCTGCTCAGCACTGCAGGTGCAACGCTATCGCGCCAAGATTTCCGGCCCGCTGCTCGACCGCATCGACATCCAGGTCGAGGTGCCGGCGGTGCGCTACAAGGAGCTCGCCGACCAGACCTCCGGCGAAACGTCAGAGACCATCCGCGCCCGCGTCGACCGCGCGCGCGAATTGCAGCTGGCGCGCTTTGCCGGCCGCAAGATCTTCTGCAACGCGCAGATGAGCCCGCGCGATCTCAGGCGCTTCTGCGAGCCCGACGCGGCCGCCGAGAAGTTGTTGGAGGCGGCCATGACCAAGCTCGGCCTCAGCGCGCGTGCTTATACCCGTATTCTCAAGGTGGCACGCACCATTGCCGACCTCGACGGACAGGCCGATATCACCTCGGCCCAGGTCGCAGAGGCAATTCAGTATCGGAGTCTGGATCGATCATTTCACTAGGGGACTGTCCCCTCTCTTGGGGACTGTCCCCTTTTCCCGCGGCACTACCGTACTGGCGTCGGGGTGACTGCTTCCCTCCGCCCGACCACCACAAATGTCGTCCCCATCTCCAACCTTGTCCCCATCTCCCCCGCCGGCAGTATTCGGTACACCTCGAAACCGTCCTTCTGCATCGCGTTCAGTGCTCCCTCCAACTTCGCCACGACTTCGTGGATCACCTTCCACGTATATTTCATCTCACCTTCCTCTTCTTTCTTCGCAGACTCCGGGCCGCCCCGGATACGGCATCCAGGCAACTCATCTTCGAGTCTAGTTCTGACGCGCGAGCCATGCCAGGTCGTCCGCGCCAAGCGCAACCACTTCCGCGTCCTTCTCTTCTACTCGGCGAGTCGATCGAGACATCTCCCGTGGCGCGAAGCGAGGTGCGACCGAAAGTTTCCGCACCCACCACTCGCGCAGTGAGCCGCTCTCCCCGTACCCAGCCCCCCCAGGCGCCTCGGCCTTCGATTCGCAGTCCGCGCAACCGGGCGGCAGCGTCCGAACCGCTTGCCGGCGGTGCGCTACAACGAACTCGCCGGCAAGACCTCCGGCGAAACGTCGGAGACCATCCGCGCCCGCGTCGACCGTGCGCGCGAAGTGCAGCTGGCGCGCTTTGCCGGCCGCAAGATCTTCTGCAACGCGCAGATGAGCCCACGCGATCTCAGGCGCTTCTGCAAGCCCGACGCGGCCGCCGAGAAGCTGCTGGAGACCGCCATGTCCAAGCTCGGCCTCAGCGCGTTCACTGAGGGGGACTGTCCCCCTTTCCCCGCGGCAAGGGGGAATCCAGCGTCTTCAGGTACTCGATCAGCGCCCAGCGCTCGTCCTCTAAGAGCGCCCGCCCCACCACGCCGTTGCCCAGCGGTGCATCCCTGAACTCGTGGCCGCGGTTCGAGTTGCCGGGAATGGTCGTATCCATCTCGAAGCCGCCGTCGAGCTTCGCGTAGTCGTAGCCGACATGCTGCGGATCGAACTGCCGACTGCCGAGGAAGAACGTCTTCGGCCGCTCCGACGCCGGCCCGAGCAAGAGATAGAGATTCGGGACCGAGCCGTTGTGGAGGTAGGGTGCGGTGGCCCAGATGCCGTCGAGCGGCCGCGTCTTGTACTTGAGTTCGGCGCGAATCAGGTTGTCGCGGTTGCCGTTCATGCGGGCGCGATCCGCCGCCGATACCGGCGGGACCTGTTCATCGTACCAACGCGACACGGTGCGCTCGACCACCGTTCCGAGGGCGGGGCCGAACGCCGCTTCGCCCATCCCGAGCGGCCCTGTCTGCACCTTGCGGCTGATCATGCCGGCCGCTTGGCCCGGGTCGGTCCCCACATAGTCGATCTTGACCATGCGCAGGGTGAGGTAACGCTCGCCGGCCGCGTTGGGCTCCGACCAGTACGGTGAGGCCGGATCCTGCATTTCCTTCGAATCCAGCGGCGGCAGGTGGCACCCCTGACACAGCTCGGTGTAAAGGGCGGCGCCGCGGGCCGCCTTGGCGGCGTCGATTTCACCCAGGATCTCCGCCGGCCAGCGCGGCGAGCGCAGGCCCTTGTACGGAGCCGCTCCGGCCAGCAGCTCTTCGATCTCGTACAGCGTCTTTACTTTCACGGTCGACTTGTAGAGGTCCGCAGTCGGGCCTCGCAGGTTGACGCCCGCCAACACTCCCATTGCCTCTCCGGCGTTGCGCACCATCGGCTGGCGGATGGAGCCGTTGTACTGCACCCAGTCGAACCACGATGCGTCCCAGATGTGCGGATAGTTCACCGGTGCGGCGAGCTTCGCCACATTGCTCGCGTCGAGCTCGTTGCCAAAGACGAAGTTGCCGATGCGGTTGATGGCGTCCAGACGCGCGAAGCCCTCCTCGACGTCCTTGCTGGCCAACTCCAACTCGAGGTCCTTCTTCCCCGCATCGACGAAGTCCTTGAGTTCCTGCTCGAGTGTGCTCCTGGCCTCCGTGGTGTCGTGCCCGCTCAGCACTCGACTCGCAAAGCGCCCGAAGCGGCCCGGGACGTAGCGGGTGTACCCCACCGCCAGCGACAGCGCCTCACGAAATTTACCCAGGTCTGTCAGGGCGGGCCCTCCTTCGATGCGCATCACTGTGCCCTTGTACTCGATCTGGCCGGTGTGGCAGGCCGCACACGTGAAGCCGACCGCGACCTTCTTCTCGCCGGTGACGGGGTCCACGTAGTCGGGGTCGCGCGCGAAGCCGACGGGCAATCCATCGGGGTTGTCCGCACTTTTCGGGCTCGGGATGAAGCCGAACCGACTCAAGTACTCAGGCGCGACGAAAAGCGGGACGTCACCGAAGAGCGACAGCCGTGGCTCTTCCAGGGCCAGCAGCCACGCGTAGGGGACCTTGAGCGTCGCCGTCCCCTGCGAGGCGTGGTGATACCGCTGCCACTGCGCTTCCGACCAATTCTGATCCAAGGCGATCGGCACGCTGGGGCGGTAGGCCGGCAGCCGCGGCGCACATGCGCTCATCGAGAGTGCGGCGACTATGCCGATCCATCGCCGCACCACACCCACCGCGTGTCCTTGCCTTTGGTGGTTCGTCCCGAGTCCCTCCCCTTCCCTTGCTCAGACCACCTGGAGCGCGCGACTACATAGCAGCCTGCAGCGCGCGCCTGCAAACCAGTCGTCAGCCCTGCCGATCGGGGCCGCGCGCGCAACTTCTTCACCATGGTCGGGCACGCGCACCGGATCGAGGAGGTAGGTGAACGAGGTCGCGATCCGTGGGGGCGTGTCGGCCCGTGGATGTTGACGGTGCAAGGGCGTTCTTGGATAGTGATCGAAACTTCTTCCATAAGGAGGTCGCGTCATGTCACGGAACCATCTGGCAGCGCTTGCGGTGTTGGCGTTCGCAGCCAGAGCTGCGGCGGCTCCGCTGGCGGCTCCGCTGGCGGCGTCGGTCTTGGTGGACGGAGCACCGCTGCGTGCGACGGAGGCCGCGCGCCTCAAGCGGGTGAATGTCGAGCAGGTGGCGAACGGGTCTGATTCCTGCCTGATCGAGCTGGAGGACGGGCGCGGGCAGTCGCCGGGCATGATGTTCGAGGTCGGCGCGGCCCTCGAGGTCCGCGTCGGCGCGGGCCGCCGGGCGCAGACCCTCTTCAAGGGCGAGGTGGTCGCCATCGAGCCGATCTTCGACACTCATGGTGACAACACGGTCGTGGTGCGCGGCTTCGACCTGCTGCACCGGCTGAACCGCGGGAGGCGGACGAAGACCTGGGAAAACGCCAGCGACGCCGACGTCGTCAGCCGAATTGCCGACGAGCACGGGCTGCTGGCAAACGCCGCAGAAACCGGCTGGCGCAGCGACTTCATCTATCAGAACAACCAGAGCGACCTCGACTTCCTGCGCGCGCGCGCGGCGCGCGCCGGCTTCGAGCTCGACGTCGACGACCACACCGTGCTCTTCCGCTCCACTCCCGATCCGTCCGCGGATCCGACTGTGGAGATCACGGACATCAAGGTGCCGTTGAGACTGGTCACCAGCCGCGTACCCGGCCCGCTCGAAGTGACAGTACGCGGCTGGGACCCGAAGCAGAAGGGGCCGATCAGCGGCAGGGCGCTGGGAGACAGCCAGCAGTCTGGGCCGGGGGCGAGCTACGTGTTCGACCGCGCCGATGCACTCTCCGAAGAGCCCGTGCTGTCCGAGGGACTGCTCTTCTCGCAGGCGGAAGCCGACGACATCGCGCAGGCCGCGCTCCAGGAAGTCGCCGCGCGCGCGACGATGGTGGAGGGCGAGGTGCGGGGCAATCCGCAGCTCAAAGCCGGCATCGTTGTCAAGCTGGTG
>Ga0335084_10008325_pt1 | contig 10333 bp, 10 predicted proteins | sample Lox_Sample_44_FD_206721 | JGI IMG/M metagenome (GOLD analysis project Ga0335084, IMG submission 206721) | Soil microbial communities from Loxahatchee National Wildlife Refuge, Florida, United States - Lox_Sample_4.4 | ecosystem: Environmental > Terrestrial > Soil > Wetlands | place: USA... | reverse complement strand
CGGGCAACGGGCTTTACGGCAGCGGAGGTGCGGGCGTCGAAGCGCCCGCCGCCGCAGCGCCTGCGGCCGCGGCCCCGACCCTCGACTTCGACATCGGCGGCGGTGCGGAGGCGGGCGCGGAGGCCAAGGCGGCGTCCGGCGGCCTGGACTTCGACGTCGGCGCGACGACGGCGGCCATCCCGAAGAGCGATTTTGCCGCGGGCGGCACGCTGAAGCTGGACAGCGGCGAGGCGAAGGCCGCGAGCGCGGGCCTGGACTTCGACCTCGGCAAGACTGTCGGCGGGGGAGCGACGGAGGACGATAGCGAAAAGACCATGCTGATGCCGCGCAAGGCCGCACCCGCGGCGCCGAAGGTCGATCCCGATGCGACCGTCGCCATGGATTTCGACCTCAACCTGGACCTCCCCGGAGGGACAGCCGAGCCGGCGAAACCGGCGGCAGCGGAGGCCCCGATCGACCTTGGCGCGCTCAGTCTCGACCTGGGCACCCCGGCCGCGGCACCGGCCTCAGGCGGTGGCGACGCGAAATGGCAGGAAGTCGCCACCAAGCTCGACCTGGCGAAGGCCTACCAGGAGATGGGCGACAAGGACGGCGCGCGCGAGCTTCTCAACGAAGTGGTGAAGGAAGGCGACGCGGCGCAAAAGAGCCAGGCCCAGCAGATGCTTTCCGGCCTGGGCTAGCCGCGGCGGACCCCGCACGACGAGCCGCGGCGCGCAAGCGACCGCGGCTTTTTAGTTATGGCGACCAGATTCGCTCTCGGCATTGAATACGACGGCAGCCGATTCCTCGGCTGGCAGACGCAGCCCGGCGGCGGCACGGTGCAGGATGCGCTCGAGGCGGCGTTGTCGGGAATCGCCAACGCGCCGGTCGCAGTGACCTGCGCCGGCCGCACCGACCGCGGCGTGCACGCGCGCGGCCAGGTCGTGCACTTCGACACCGATGCCGAGCGGCCCGATTCGGCGTGGGTGCGAGGCGTCAATGCGCTGCTTCCCGAGGCGGTGGCGGTCCTCTGGGCGCGCCGCGTCGCGGCCGATTTCCATGCCCGCTACGCGGCTGTGTCGCGCAGCTATCGCTATGTCCTGCTGAACCGGCCGGTGCGTCCGGCGCTCGCCGCGCGCCATGCGGGCTGGTACCACGCGCCGCTGGACGTCGAAGCGATGCGCGCCGCGGCCGCGCCGCTGCTCGGCGAGCACGACTTCTCGGCGTTCCGTTCCGCCGAGTGCCAGGCGAAAAGCCCGTTGCGCACGCTGCACGCGATCGGCATCGAGCGCACCGGCGACCGGCTGGATTTCACGCTGCGCGCCAACGCCTGGCTGCAGCATATGGTGCGCAACATCGTCGGGACGCTCGTGTACGTAGGCGCCGGCAGGCAGCCGCCGCCGTGGGCGAAGAAGCTCCTCGATTCGCGCGATCGCGCGCTTGCGGCGCCTACTTTCGCCGCGGAGGGCCTCTACCTCGAGGAGGTCGAATACGCGCCGCGCTGGAATCTGCCCGCGGTCGCGAGCGCAGGCTCACTGCTGCCGGCCGTCACATGAGAACCCGGGTCAAGATCTGCGGGATAACGCGCAGCGAGGACGCGCGCGCCGCGGCGCGGGCAGGCGCTGACGCCATCGGCCTGGTGTTCTATCCGCCGAGCCCGCGTTTCCTGAGCCTCGACTGGGCACGCGAGCTGCGGAACGAGCTGCCGCCCTTTGTCATGCCGGTGGCGCTGTTCGTCAATCCGCCGGCGGCGGAAGTCTATACGGTGATGGAGCGCGTGCGGCCGGCGATGCTGCAGTTCCATGGCGACGAGACGCCCGTGTTCTGCGCGCAGTTCGGCCTGCCCTACGTCAAGGCCTGCAGGGTCAGGCCCGGGGTCGATTTGCTAGAATACCTGCGGCCGTTTTCCGGCGCTGCAGGATGGCTGCTCGACAGCCATGTCGAGGAATACGGCGGGGTCGGGGAGAGCTTCGATTGGTCGCTGGTGCCGGCTGAGCGTAGCCACCCGATCATTCTTTCGGGCGGGCTGTCGCGCGAGAACGTGGGCGAAGCCGTCCGGCGCGTGCGGCCCTGGGCGGTCGATGTTTCCAGTGGCGTCGAATCTTCCAAGGGCATCAAGGACGCGGAGAAAATCGCCGCTTTCATCGAAGAGGTCAGAAATGCGGATGTATGACTTGCCCGACCCGCGCGGGCATTTCGGGCCCTACGGCGGCGTCTTCGTCGCCGAGACGCTGAGCCATGCGCTGGACGAGTTGCGCGAGGCCTACGAGCGCTGCCGCCGCGATCAGGCGTTCATGGCGGAATTCCATTACGAGCTCAAGCACTACGTCGGCCGGCCCAGTCCGATTTACCACGCCAGGCGCTGGTCGGACCTGCTCGGCGGCGCGCAGATCTACCTCAAGCGCGAGGACCTCAACCACACGGGTGCGCACAAAATCAACAACACCATGGGCCAGGCGCTCCTCGCGCGGTACATGGGCAAGAAGCGTGTCATCGCGGAGACCGGCGCCGGGATGCACGGCGTGGCGTCGGCGACCGTCGCCGCGCGGTTCGGCATGCGCTGCGTCGTATACATGGGCTCCGAGGACGTGAAGCGGCAGGCGCAGAACGTCTACCGCATGAAGCTGCTCGGCGCCGAGGTGGTGCCGGTAGAGTCGGGCTCGAAAACGCTCAAGGATGCGCTTAACGAGGCGATGCGCGACTGGGTGACCAACGTCGAGGACACGTATTACATCATCGGCACGGTGGCCGGCCCGCACCCGTACCCGATGATGGTGCGCGATTTCCAGTCGGTGATCGGCGAGGAATGCAAGCTGCAGATGCCCGAATTGATCGGGCGCCAGCCCGACGCGGTGATCGCCTGCGTCGGCGGCGGCTCGAACGCGATGGGCATCTTCTATCCGTACATCCAGGACGCGGGCGTGCGCCTGATCGGCGTCGAGGCGGCGGGCGAAGGGCTCGCCACCGGCAGGCACGCGGCGTCGCTGAACGCGGGCACGCCCGGGATCCTGCACGGCAACCGCACCTACCTGCTGCAGGATGCGAACGGGCAGATCATCGAAACGCACTCGGTATCGGCCGGCCTCGACTATCCGGGCGTGGGGCCGGAGCATGCCTGGCTGAAGGACCAGCGTCGCGCCGAGTACGTCGCGGTGACCGACGCCGAGGCGCTCAAGGCGTTCAGCGACCTTTGCCACCTGGAGGGCATCATCCCGGCGCTCGAGTCCGCGCACGCGGTGGCCTACGCGGCGAAAATCGCGCCCTCGATGCCGAAGGACAAGGCCCTGCTGGTCAACCTGTCCGGGCGCGGCGACAAGGACATGCAGACCGTCGCGGAAAAGATGGGCATCCAGCTCTGATGTCGCGCATCACGGGGCGCTTCGCCGAACTCAAGGCCGCCGGGCGCAAGGCGCTGATTCCCTACATCACCGCAGGCGATCCGCTGAAGGCGAGCACGGTGCCTCTCCTGCACGGCATGGTGGAGGCGGGCAGCGACATCCTCGAGATCGGCGTGCCGTTCTCCGACCCCATGGCCGACGGGCCGGCCATCCAGCGCTCCTCGGAGCGCGCCTTGAAGAACGGCATCGGCCTTGCCGACGTGCTGGATCTGGTCGTCGATTTCAGGAAGAAGGACCAGAAGACCCCGGTCGTCCTGATGGGCTACGCCAATCCGATCGAGGCGATGGGCGTGGAGAAATTCGTCGCCGCGGCGAAGGCCGCGGGCGTGGATGGCGTGATCGTCGTGGACTACCCTCCGGAAGAGTGCGGCCCGTTCGCCGAACTGTGCGGCAAGGCCGGCATAGACTGCATCTTCCTGCTTGCGCCGACCTCCACCGACGCGCGCATCCGCGAGGTGGCCCGCGCCGGCACGGGCTACCTCTACTACGTTTCGCTGAAGGGCATCACCGGCGTCAAAACCGCCGACGTTGCGGAGATCGCGTCGCAGCTTCCCCGACTGCGGGCGGCATCCAGGCTGCCGATCGGCGTCGGCTTCGGCATCAAGGACGCGGAATCGGCGCGCGCAATCTCGAAACTGGCCGACGCGGTGATCATCGGCAGCCGGATCGTGCAGGAAATAGAGAGCGCGGGAGCGGAGCACGCGGTCGCGCGCGTGAAGGCGCTGCTCGCGCCGATCCGCAAGGCCATCGACGCATGAAGGCGCTCCGGGGTCGTTCATGAGCTGGCTGCAGAAGCTGCTGCCGCCGAAGATCCAGCGCGGCTCCGGGCCGCGCAAGCAGGTGCCCGAGGGCCTCTGGACCAAATGCCCCGCCTGCAGCGCGGTGCTTTACAGCACGGACCTGGAGAAGAACCTCAACGTATGCCCCAAGTGCGGCGACCACCAGCGCATCGGTGCGCGCGCGCGGCTCGACAGCCTGCTCGACCCGGAGGGGCGCTTCGAGATAGGCGCGGAGATCCTGCCGGTGGACAGCCTGAAGTTCAAGGATTCGCGCAAGTATCCGGAGCGGCTGGAGGAGGCGCAGGCCGCGACCGGTGAAACCGAGGCGCTGGTCGTGATGCAGGGCGCGATCAAGTCGCTCGGCGTGGTCGCCGCGGCGTTCGAATTCGAGTTCATCGGCGGCTCGATGGGCTCGGTCGTCGGCGAACGCTTCGTGCGCGGCGTGCACGTGGCCGTCGAGCAGAAGCTGCCGTTCCTGTGCTTCACCTCGACGGGCGGCGCGCGCATGCAGGAAGGCCTGCTGTCGCTGATGCAGATGGCCAAGACCACGGCATCGCTCACCGAGCTGGCGCAGCGCCGGCTTCCGTTCATCACCATCCTCACCGACCCGACCATGGGCGGGGTGTCGGCCAGCTTCGCGATGATCGGCGACATCGTCGTGGCCGAGCCCAAGGCGCTGATCGGTTTTGCGGGGCCGCGCGTCATCGAGCAGACGGTGCGCCAGAAGCTGCCGGAAGGCTTCCAGCGCGCCGAGTTCCTGCTCGGGAAGGGCGCGATCGACATGATCGTCGACCGCAGGCAGCTGCGCGACAAGCTGCACATGCTGATTGCGCTGCTGCAGGGAAAGCCCTCCGACCAAAGTTCGTGAAGGACCGTTCGCTCGCAGATTGGCTGGCCTACGTCGAGCGCCAGCATCCGCAGTCGATCGCGCTCGGCCTGGACCGCGTGCGCGAGGTGTTCGGCGCGATGAATGTGGAAATCTCCTGCCCGATCTTCGTCGTGGGCGGAACCAACGGGAAGGGCTCGACCTGCGCGATGCTCGAGAGCATTCTGCGGGCTGCCGGCTATCGCACCGGCCTGTACACCTCTCCGCACCTGAAGCGCTACAACGAACGTGTGCGCGTCGCCGGGCGCGATGCGGAGGACGGCCTGCTTTGCGCCGCTTTCGAGGCCGTGGAAGCGGCGCGCGGCGGGGTGCCGCTGACCTATTTCGAGTTCGGCACGCTGGCGGCATTTGCTCTGTTCGCCAGGGAACGCGTCGAGGCCGCGATCCTGGAAGTCGGGCTCGGCGGCAGGCTGGATGCGGTCAACGTGCTGGATGGCGATTGCGCAGTGCTGACCAGCGTCGGCATCGACCATGTCGAGTACCTCGGCGGCACCCGCGAGGAGATCGGACGCGAGAAAGCCGGGATTTTCCGGCCCGGAAGGCCGGCCATCGTGGCCGACCCCAGTCCGCCCGAAACGGTCTTGCATGCCAATGCAAACCTCCAGCTGATCGGGCGCGACTTCGGCTATCTCGCGCAGGGAACGCAATGGTCCTACTGGGGGCCGCTCGGCAAGCGCTCCGGCCTTGCGCATCCTGCGCTGCGCGGCGCCGTGCAGCTGCGCAATGCGAGCGCCGCGCTTGCCGCGCTCGACAGCCTGCGTGATCGCCTGCCGGTGGCCATGCAGGACGTGCGCCGCGGCCTTGCCGAAGTCTTGCTGCCCGGCCGCTTCCAGGTGCTGCCGGGGCGGCCGCAGGTGGTGCTCGACGTCGCCCACAATCCGCAGGCGGCGGAGGTCCTCGCGGCAAACCTCGGCGACAGCGGCTATGCGCCGGAGACCATCGCCGTGTTCGGCATGCTGAAGGACAAGGACATCGCGGGCGTCGTGCGCGCGATGGCGCATCGCGTCTCGCGCTGGCATCTCGCGACGCTGCCGCCGCCGCGCGGCGCGGACGCGAGCTCGCTCGCCCGCATTCTTCGGGAGCTGCATGTCCAAGCGCCGGCGACGGGACACGCCAGCGTCGCCGAAGCGCTCGCCGGCGCCCGGAAGGAAGCGGGCGAGAATGATAAAATCGTCGTGTTCGGCTCGTTTCTCACAGTCGCCGACGCCTATGGCTGAATCCGAAGACGTAAACCTGCTGAAGCGCCGCGGCCGCCGCCGCCTCGTCGGCGCCATCGCGCTGGTTCTCGCCGCGGTGATCCTGCTGCCGATGGTATTCGACTCGGAACCCAAAGGCAGCGCGCCGCCGGTCAGTGTGCGCATTCCCGGCGAGGACGAGACGGGATTTACCCCGAAAGTCACGCCGAAGGTGCCGCCGGGCAATTCCGCGGCCAAGGCCCCGGAGAAGGTCGCGGAGAAGACGCCCGCGAAGATTCCCGAGAAGGCCGCCGAGAAGGCACCCGAAAAGGCGCCCGAGAAGGCGGCCGAAGCGGCGCCGCCGGAGGCGCCGGCGCCGAAGATCGAAATCGTCGTCAAGAAGGCCGCCGAAAAGCCCGCGCCGGCGCCGGCAGCGGAGCGCGCCAAGGCGGAGGCTGCGCTCGCCGGCGAGCAGTTCATCGTGCCCGCCGGTGCGTACCTCGACCCTGTGGGCGTCATCGAGAAGCTCAAGGCGGCAAGGATTCCCTATTACACCGAGCCGATCGCCACGAAGGAAGGCACCGTCACGCGCGTGCGCGCGGGCCCCTTTGCCAGCCGCGAGGAGGCGGACAGGGTGCTCAAGCAGCTGAAGGACCTGGGCCTGAAGCCGGGCAACGTCGCCGCCAAGTCCTGAAATGGCGTGGCTGGACTACGCCGTCATCGGCGTATTCGCACTATCGTTGGGTATTGGCGCCTGGCGCGGCCTGGTGCGGGAGGTCGTTTCGATCCTGGGCTGGGTGATCGCGTTCCTTGCCGCCAACCTTCTCGCCGGGCCGCTCGGTCCGTCGATGCCGCAGGCGATCCCCAGTCCGGAACTGCGCGTGGCGGCGGCCTTTCTGGCCGTATTCGTCGTTTCGCTGATCGTGACCTCGCTGGCGGGGCTGCTGCTGTCCCGTATCGTGAAGTCGATCGGACTGGGCGGACTCGACCGCTTGCTCGGCGCGGTCTTCGGTGCGGCGCGCGGGGCGCTGATCGTGCTGGCTGCCGCGTTGCTCGCCGGGCTCACGAGCGTGCCCAGGCAAGCGTACTGGCGCGATTCCGCGAGCGGTCCGCTGCTCGCGCAGGCGGTGGGCGCGTTCCAGCCGCTGCTGCCGCATACGCTCGCCGAGCGCCTGCGCTACTAAGTCGCTTGCGCTATGATTAGAACTTAGCCACGCCGGGAATCGCCACCGATGTGCGGCATTTTGGGCATTGTCGCCCACTCGCCCGTCAACCAGCTGCTCTACGACGGTCTGCTGCTGCTGCAGCACCGCGGCCAGGATGCAGCGGGCATCGTCACAAGCGAACGCAGCACGTTCCACATGCAGAAAGGCACCGGCATGGTGCGCGACGTGTTCCGCACGCGGAACATGCGCTCGCTGCCGGGCCGCGTCGGCATCGCCCACTGCCGCTACCCCACGGCAGGTTCCGCCTCGAATTCGGCCGAAGCCCAGCCTTTCTACGTCAATTCGCCGTTCGGCATCGTCCTCGGCCATAACGGCAACCTGACCAACTCGGACAAGCTGAAGGAAGAGATGTTCAGGCAGGACCTGCGGCACATCAACACCAATTCGGATTCCGAGGTGCTGCTGAACGTGCTAGCGCACGAACTGGAGAAGGCCTCGGTCAAGCTGCGGCTCGATCCGCAGACGATTTTCGCGGCGGTGGCAAATGTGCACCGCCGGGTGCGCGGCGCGTACTCGGTGATCGCGATGATTTCGGGCCACGGCGTGCTGGCGTTCCGCGACCCGTACGGCATCCGTCCGGCCGTCATCGGCTACAACGAATCGGCCACCGGCGTCGAATACATGGTCGCCTCGGAGTCGGTGGCGGTGGACGCGATGGGCTTCCGCCTGCTGCGCGACATCGCACCGGGCGAGGCCGTGTTCATCGACGAGGACGGCAGGCTGCACAGCCAGCAGTGTGCCGAGCACACTTCGCTCAATCCCTGCATCTTCGAATACGTGTACCTCGCGCGTCCCGACTCGATCATCGACGGCGCCTCGGTCTATGAAACGCGCCTGCGCATGGGCGAGAAGCTGGTCGAGAAGATCAAGCGGCAGTACCGGCATCTCGAGATCGACGTGGTGATCCCGATCCCGGATTCGAGCCGGCCCTCGGCGATGCAGCTGGCACTCGGCCTCGGCGTGCCCTACCGCGAAGGCTTCGTGAAGAATCGCTACATCGGCCGCACCTTCATCATGCCGGGCCAGGCGGTGCGCAAGCGCTCGGTGCGCCAGAAGCTCAATGTGATAGGCATGGAGTTCAAGGGCAAGAACGTGCTGCTGGTCGACGATTCCATCGTGCGCGGCACCACCAGCCGGGAAATCGTGCAGATGGCGCGCGAGTCCGGCGCGCGCAAGGTGTTCTTCGCCTCGGCCGCGCCGCCCGTGCGTTTCCCGAACGTCTACGGCATCGACATGCCGACGCGCGCGGAGCTCATCGCGGCGCACCGCAGCGAGGACGAGGTCGCCGCCGAGATCGGCGCCGACGCGCTGATCTACCAGGACCTGGAAAGCCTCAAGGACGCGGTGCGGCAAGTGAACCCCAAGCTGGTCAACTTCGAGACCTCCTGCTTCGACGGGGTGTACGTCACTGGCGACGTCACGGCCGACTACCTGCACGTGGTGGAGACCCGCCGCGACGCGCAGCGCGACGGCGACGAGGAGGAGGGCGCCCAGCTCGACCTCAATCTGGCGGCATCGGGGTAGATTTGCTATAATTTTTGCGTACGCGCCGATTTGAGCCACAGCTTGCGGGCGCTTTATAAATCCAGCTAAAGCGTGCCGAGGAAGAAGCCCGGTCCGCTTGCAGAGAAAGGATCGGGTTTTTTTATGGCCAAAGAGCACGAGATTTCCACCCTGGGCGTGCGCGCGGGCACGCAGCGCAGCGAATTCCACGAGCATTCCGAGGCGCTGTTCCTCACCTCGAGCTTCGTGTTCGAGAACGCGGCCGCCGCCGCGGCCGGCTTCGGCGGCACGGGCGGCGAGTTCGTCTATTCGCGCTACACGAATCCCACGGTAGCGATGATGCAGGACCGCCTCGCGGCGCTCGAGAACGCCGAGGCCTGCGTAGCCACGGCCTCGGGCATGTCCGCCATCCTCAGCCTGTCCATGGTGCTGCTCAAGGCGGGCGATCACGTGGTCTGCTCGAACGCGGTGTTCGGCGCGACCGTACAGTTGTACGCGACGCTTCTTGCCAAGTTCGGCGTCGAGACGACGTTCGTCGCGCCATCCAGGCTCGACGAATGGCAGCGCGCGCTGCGGCCCAATACGAAGCTCCTCTTTCTGGAGTCGCCGTCGAACCCGCTCGGCGAGGTGGCCGACATCGCCGCGCTGGCGGCGCTCGCGAAAAAGGCGGGAGCGGTGCTCGCGGTCGACAACGTGCTGTGCACGCCGGCGCTGCAGCGGCCGATCGCGCTCGGCGCCGATTTCGTGGTGCACTCGGCAACCAAGCACCTGGACGGGCAAGGCAGGGTGCTCGGCGGCGCGATTTGCGGTGCCAGGGGTCCGGCCATGGACGGCCTCGTCGGCTTCCTGCGCACCGCCGGGCCGACGCTCTCGCCCTTTAACGCCTGGGTGATCCACCGGGGCATGGAAACGCTCGAGCTGAGGATGCTCGCCCAGTCGCAGCGCGCACTGGAGCTCGCGCGCTGGCTGGAAGGACACCCCAAAGTGGCCCGAGTGCATTACACCGGCCTCGAATCCCACCCGCAGCATGCGCTCGCCATGCGCCAGCAACGCGCGGGCGGCGCAGTCGTCTCCTTCGAAGTGAAGGGCGACAAGGACGCCGCCTGGAAAGTGATCGACTCGACCCGGCTGATCTCGATCACGGGAAATCTCGGCGACGTGCGCACCACCATCACCCACCCGGCGACGACCACCCACGGCCGGCTTAGCCCCGAAGCGCGCGCTGCGGCCGGCATTACGGACGGCCTCCTGCGCGTTGCGGTCGGACTGGAATCGGTCGCCGACCTGACGGCGGACCTTGGGAGGGGTCTGGGCTAGCCTAGAAGCTGACCAGGCGCGGGCCGACGTCGTCCAGCGCCAGGTAGCCGCCGCGGCCGTACCAGTCGGG
>Ga0335084_10008324_pt1 | contig 10333 bp, 12 predicted proteins | sample Lox_Sample_44_FD_206721 | JGI IMG/M metagenome (GOLD analysis project Ga0335084, IMG submission 206721) | Soil microbial communities from Loxahatchee National Wildlife Refuge, Florida, United States - Lox_Sample_4.4 | ecosystem: Environmental > Terrestrial > Soil > Wetlands | place: USA... | reverse complement strand
AAACAATGGCCAAGTTCCTCGTGCTTCACGGCATCAACCTCAACATGTTCGGCAAGCGCGACCCGGCGCAGTACGGCACGATCACGCTCGCCCAGATCGACGCCGAGGTGCAGGCCCTCGGGAAGGAGCTCGGCGTCCAGGTCGAGTGCTTCCAGACCAACATCGAGGGCGAGATGGCCGCGCGCATCCATCGCGCCCACGAGGACGGGACCGCCGGCGTGCTCATAAACGCCGGCGCGTGGACGCACTACAGCTACGGCATCCGCGACGCGCTCGCGATCCTGAAGGTGCCGATCATCGAGGTCCACATGTCGAACATCCACGCCCGCGAGGAGTTCCGGCACCACTCGGTGATCGGGCCGATCGCGAAGGGTCAGATCGCCGGCTTCGGCGTCGAGAGCTATCTCCTCGGGCTGCGGGCGGCAGTTTCGGCGGCGCGGGAGGCGAAGAAGTAGCGATTGGAGACGCGGATGAGCGTTTCAGAGGTGCGCGCCGCGCCCTGCTTGTGATCGGTCGGCGGCGGGCGTAGGCTGATCGCCGGCACAGCCTCGTACGAGGGGTGCGGGGCTCACCACGTGGTGCGGTACGGCCGCGGGTTTCTTTTTCGCCACATGGAGGGCGGAAACATGAAAACCCTGGTGTTCGCCGCAGGACTCGCGCTCGCGTCCGCCGGCGCTTTGCAGGCGCAAACGACTTCCCCGCCGGACTATCCGAACCGGCCGCTGCGCCAGATCGTGCCGTTCCCGCCAGGCGGCGGCGTGGACATCGTCACGCGCATCGTCGGGGCAAAGTGGAGCGAGGTCCTCGGGCAGCAGATCGTGGTCGAGAACCGCGCCGGCGCCGGCGGTAACGTCGGCGCGGACTACGCCGCGCGGGCCGTCCCCGACGGTTACACGCTGTTTTCCTGCGGGATCGCTTCGCACGGAATCAGCCCGGCGGTGTACAGCAAGCTGCCGTACGACCACCTGCGGGATTTCGCGCCGATCTCCCTCGTCGGCAAGACGCCGAACGTCCTGGTCGTGAATCCGTCGGTGCCCGCGAGATCGGTCAGGGAGTTCATCGAGTACGTCAAAGCGAGTCCCGGCAAGTACAGCTACGCCTCCCCCGGCGTGGGCACGTCGCCGCAGATGACGATGGAGTTGTTCAAGCTGACGACCAGCATCAGCCTGCTGCACATCCCCTACAAGGGGGGCGCGCCGGCGCTGATGGACGTCATCGCCGGGCAGGTGATCGGCATGTTCGGCAATCTGCCGGAGCAGCTTTCGGCGATCAAAGGCGGCAAGACGCGTGCGCTCGCGGTCAGCACGCTGGAGCGCAGTCCCCAGCTCCCCGACGTGCCCACCGTCGCCGAATCCGGCTTCCCGGGCTTCGAGGTCACGGTGTGGTACGCCGTGTGCACGCAGGCGGCGGTGCCGAAACCTGTCCTCGCGACGCTCAACGCGACCCTGGTCCGGACGCTGGAGATGCCGGAGACGAGGGCGCGACTGGCCGAGGCGAGCATCGACGCCTCGCCGACGACACCGGACGAGTTCCTGGCGTTCATCCGCGCGGAAACCGAGAAATGGGAACGCGTCGCGCGGGACGCCGGGATCCCGAGGCAGTAACGCGGCTTAATCGCCCCAGATCGCCGCCGCCGTCTCGACAACGAGTCTGAGCTTCGCCTCCTGGTCGGCGAAAGTCAGCGCGGTGCCGAGGTCGCGGCTCGCGAACCCGCACTGCGGACTGACCCCGAGGCGCTCGAGCGGCACGTATCGCGACGCTTCGTCGATCCTCCGCCGCAGGTCCTCCGCCGATTCCAGCCGCGGCGTCTTGGTGCTCACCAGCCCGAGCACAACGGACTTGCCGTCGGGCACGAACCGCAGCGGCTCGAAGCCGCCGGCGCGTGCGCTGTCGTACTCGAGAAAGAACGCGTCGACCTCGAGCGAGCCGAACGCCTGCTCCGCGATCCGCTCGTAGCCGCCGGAAGCCATCCACTTTCCCATCGCATTGCCGCGGCACATGTGCACCCCGATCGTCATGCCCTCGGGGCGGCGTCGCGCGATGCGATTGATGAGGTCGATGTAGCGCCCGATCAGCCTGTCGGGATCGTCGCCGCGCGCGCGCACGGCGTCGCGGAGGGTCTCGTCGCACAGCACCGTCTGCGCGACCTCGTCGAGCTGCAGGTAGCGCCCGCCGGCCGCCGCGAGCGCTTCGAGCTCCCCGACGTACACGGCCACCACGTCGTCGAAGAACGCCTCAATGTCGGGATAGACGGCGGGATCGACGCAGGCATCCCCGCGCGGATAGTGCAGGTAGGACGGCGCCGGAAGCGTCGCCTTCACCGCACGCCTCGCGTGCCGGCGAGCGAACGCGACCTCGTCGGCGACGATCGGTCCGACGCGCCGCACCTTGCCGACGGCAAGCGGCGCCGAGCCGATCTTCGCCGCGTTCCCCGCGTCGTCGCGCTGGACGTCGACGTCGCCGACGGCATCGGCCCGCGCGAAGCCCGCCACCTTCGAGACGAACCCCAGCCGCCAGGATTCGCGGCGGAACTCGCCGTCGGTGATCGACTCGAGGCCGATCGATTCCTGCCAGCGGATCACGCGGGCAATGTGCTCGTCCTCGAGCGCGCGGAGCGCCTCCGGATCGAGCGGTGGCGACGCGTAGCGGGCGTCGAGCAGCGCCTTCGGACGCAGGAGGCTGCCGATGTGCTCGGCGCGAAAGGGCGGCACGCCTGGCAGCTCAGACCCCGATGATGTCCCGCGCGCGGTTGTCCACCACGACCGGCGTCTCGTAGTAGGTGAACGTCGGCTCGCTTCCGTACATCTCCTTGATGCGCTGCTTGAACGCCGCGCCGTGCCACCTCTGCGCCTCGGCGACCGACGGCCACAGGTAGGCACCGCCGCCGTAGCCGCCCTCGGCGTCGTACAGATAGTTCTTGCGGATCAGCTCCGGGTTGGCGCCCCAGGTCGGCGCGGACTCGCGGGCGCGCTTGAAGTACTCCTCCCGGCTCATGCCGGCGGGCAGCTTGAAGAGAACGATCTCGGTGATCATGGGGCCCTCCTTTCGGGGTCGCCTAATCTAGCACCATCAGCCCCCGGCCCATCAACCCAGCGCGAGCCCGACGATCCCGAGGACGATCGCCGCGGCGGCGATTAGTCGCCGGGCGGGGTCGCTCTCCTTGAGGAAATGCGCGCCCAGAAGCGCGGCGAAGAGGATGCTCACCTCGCGCGCGGGCGCGACGTAGCTCACCGGCGTGAAGACCATCGCCGTCAGCACCAGGATGTAAGCGAGCGGGGAGAGCAGAGCGACCAGGATGATCGGCCGGCGGTCGACGCGCCAGGACTCGGCGAACGCGCGCGGGTTCCCGCGCCCGGCGAGCGGCCAGAGCATGAAGAGCCGGAACGCCACGCACGCCCAGTCGAAGACGATCGGCGGGATCAGGTAGTAGCTGACCGCGAGCTTGTCCACCACGGTGTAGAGCGCGATCGTGCAGCCGGTGAGGAGCGCGAAGCCCGCCCCCTTGGGCCGGTCGCGCGAGAAGAGGCGCAGCGGGTTGCCGGTGAGGAGATACGCGCCGAGAATGACGAGCGCGGCACCGGCCAGCGCGAGCGGACCGGGCCGTTCGCGGAGGAGGAGCATCGCAGCGGCGATGGTGAGCACCGGCCCGGTCGCCCGCGCGAGCGGGTAGACGACGGACAGGTCGCCGTGCCGGTAGCCGCGGTCGAGCAGAACGAAGTAGGCGGTATGGATGGCCGCGCTCGCGAGAACGGGCAGGAGATGGACCCACTTGAAGACGTAGCCCTGCCAGAGCCACTGCCCGGCCGCCACTGGGGCCCACACGATCGCGGCGACGAGCGCGACGAGGGCCATGAACGCCGGGCCGCCGTGCGCCGTCTTGAGGAAGTAGTTCCAGCCCGCGTGCACCGCCGCGGCGACGAGCACGAGCGCGAGCGCTGCCGCGGTCAAAGCCCGGCGCTCCGCGCCCTGGGGCGATTCATAGTGTGTGCAGTCCGTAATATTTCCGCAACATTGTAGCGAGCCACGAGCCATGGACGAAATCGTCATCCGCGCAATGCAGAAGTGGCCGAACGTGCCGAACGTCTACGGCTGGCTCAAGCTCGACCGGCGTGGAAACTGGCTGGTGAAATCCCGGACGAGCGGCGACGCGCAACCGGTCTTCGAGCGCATCTCGAACGCAGCGGTGGTGGAGTTCATCGGCCGGAACTATCAGGCTGATGACCGGGGCCGCTGGTTCTTCCAGAACGGGCCGCAGCGCGTCTTCGTCACGCTGGAGTACACGCCGCTCGTCTACGCATTGCGCGCCGACGGGGAGTCGGTGGAGACGCACACCGGTGCCGTGCCGTCGGTCGTTCTGCGAGCGTGGGTCGACGACACCGGCCAGCTCCTCCTCGACACCGATCTCGGGCCGGGGATCGCGCTCGACCGCGACCTCGCCCGGCTCCTCGAAAAGGTGATCGTCACCGACGGCAAGCCCGCGGACGACGAGGCGATCGAATCGCTCGCCGCCGGCGGCGCGCCGGCGCTCGCCCTGGCGCTCGGCCGCAAGCGCATACCGCTCGGCTCGATCGCGGCGGCCGACGTGCCGAAGCGCTTCCGCTTCGACCCCGCACCGCGTCCGGCACCCGGCGAGCCGGAGTGCTAGCGCCGCGACGCGGTGCCGTACCGGCGACCGGCTACAATCGCGCTCCCATCCCGACCCGTCCCGCCCCATGCGCATCCTCGTTCTCCACGGCCCGAACCTCAATCTCTTCGGTCGCCGCGAGCCGCACATCTACGGCACGATGACGCTCGCCGAGATCAACCAGAAGCTCGAGGCGCTCGCCGCCGAGCTCGGCGTCGGGATCGAGGTCATCCAGTCGAACCACGAAGGGGCGCTGCTCGACGCGCTTCACGCCCGCATCGACTCGGTCGACGGCGCGATCGTGAACCCGGCGGGGCTCACGCAGCATGGCGTCTCCCTCCACGACGCGATCAAGGCGATGCCGTTCCCGATGATCGAGGTGCACATGTCGAACATCGCCGCACGCGAGCCGTGGCGGCATCACTCGATCATCTCGCCCGCGGTCAAGGCGACCGTCCAGGGCCTCGGGTGGCGGTCGTACACCGCGGCGTTGCGTGCGCTGGTGGAGCTCGTGCGGGAGGCAAAGTCGTGAGGTTCGTAGCCGCCGCGCTCGCCGCGCTCGCGCTTGCCGGCTGCTCGAGCTGGTGGCCGTTTGGCAGCAGCGCGCCCGCCGACCGCCCGCGCTGGCCGTCCGACGCGGTCGTCTACAAGTGCGACGCCGGCAAGCAGCTCGTCGTCCAGTATCTCGATGGCGGCAAATCGGCGATGGTGTGGTTCCCCGAGCGCGAGTTCCGGCTCGACCCGGTCGTCGCCGCGTCCGGTGCGCGCTACTCGAACGGCCGGACGACGCTCTACACCCAGGGCGACGAAGCGTCGCTCGACGAGAGCGGGCAGCGCATGTTCGCCGACTGCAAGCGCGCCGCGCGTTAGCGCGCTTCTTTCGTTGACGGCGCGCCGCATTCGAGCGGCCGGGTCCACGCTTCGCGCCCCGCCGCGAGCATCGTCTGCTGCTGCTCCTCGGGCGTGACGGTCGACGGCGGGAGCCGTTCCCAACTCCCGGTCCGGCGGTCTGCCGGTAGCGCCGGTCCGGCAAAAATCTTCTCGTAGAGCTCCGCCAGGACTTCGTGCGGCTCGCGCCGCGTGGCCGTCGGCCGGACCAGCGTCTCGTGATCGAAGCAGAAGCGCTTACCGTCGACGATCGTGTCGAGCGGCCGGCTCGGCGGGCCGGGGAAATGGACGATCGCCTGCTCCGGCGTGACGACGTAGGGAAGCCCGAGAACGCCGCGGTCGTCACATCTTTCCGCGCCGTACGGTTTCGTCTCGGCGATCTCGACGCCGGCGAGCGCGAACCCGCGATCGCCGTTCCCGAGAACCTTGCTGAAGCAGGCGTCGACGCGCTGAAGCAGCTCCGAGCCGGTCTGCAGTTGCCAGCCGAGCCGGAGCAAGAGCAGCGCGACGACGACGCTGCCCGGCGGTTCGTCGAGCAGCTTCGTCCCGCCGGCCCCAGACGCGGCGAGCAGCAGGCCGACGCGCTTGCCGGCGAACGCCTCCGGGTATTTCGCGAGGACATAGCGGGTGATCACGCCGCCCGCGGAATGGCCGATGAAGACGATGCGCTCGTAGTCGAGGATGGCGCGACCGGTCGCCGGATGCGGCGTGCGCAGGTAGGCGAACCACTCCTCGGCCGCGTCGTCGACGCCGTAGAGCCCGGTGAAGAGGCCGGTGCGGTAGCCGGCGAGCGCGATCGACGCACGATCGAAGCGCCGGTCCTCGGCGACCTGCCGGGGCCAGTAGTCGCCCGCGCCGGTCAACGGCCACGTGACCCAGAATGCCTTCTGCAGAAGGCGCCCGTTGACGAAGCCGCGGACCTCGGTGTTCTGCCATTCCTCGAGGTTGTCCGAGGCTCCGCCGTGGACGAAGACGATGACGGTGTCGTCGTCCACACACCGGTACCACCAGAGCGGGCGGGTCTTGGGCGAGTAGTCCCGGTCCGGGTTGCAGCGGTCGGTCGCGGACGGCTCGGCGCCTGGCGCGACCGTAGGCGCGGCGAGGAGCGCCGCCGCGGCGAGCGCGAGGAGCGCGCGCGAGCGCGTCAAGCGAAGCTCTCGGCGAACTCCGGCAGATAGCGGACGGTGCCGCTCACGCCGGCGAGCGCGCCCAGCGCGAGCTCGATCGCCATGAACGCTTCCTCCGGCGCCGCGAACTCGCACGCGAGCCCGAGCGTCGCACCGGCGCGGAAGCCGAAGCGCCGGTAGTACCGTGGGTCGCCGAGCAGGACGACGAAGCCGTATCCCGCTTCGCGCGCGCGCTCGAGCGCCGCGCGCAGGAGCATGCCGCCGATGCCGCGGCGCTGGAACGTCGGCCGCACGGCGAGCGGCGCGAGGCCCGCGCCGCGCGGCTTCAGGCCGGCGCCGTCGACCTCGACGTCGGTGAGCAGACAGAAGCCGGCGATCGTTCGCCCCTGCGCGGCCACGAGCGCGACCGAGAACTTGCCGCCCTCGCGGAGGGCATCCACCAGGTCGGCCTCGACCTTGCCCTTGAACGCGGCCTCGACGACGCGCCGGACCGCCTGCACGTCGCCGGCGCGCTCGGCCCGGATCTCGAACGGGCGCCGTGCGTCGGTCACCATCCCAGCCGCACGCGGCCGACCGCCATCGATACGGCCGCCTGGGTCGGCTCCACCACCGGGATACCCGCAGCCTGCTCGAGGCGCTCGCGATACTGCGCCATGCCGGCGCAGCCCATCACGACGGCGTTCGCGCCGTCCTGGTCGCGGAGTTCCCTCGCCACCCGGATCATCCGGTCGAGCGTCCTGGATTCGTCGGCGAGCTCGGTCACGTTCAGGCCGACCGCGCGCTCGCCCGCGAGCCGCTCGCTCACGCCCATCGCGCCGATCGCGCGCAGGTGCCGCGGAATCGATCCCGGCAGGATCGCGATCACCCCGAAGCGCTGGCCGAGCGTGAGCGCCGTGAGGATGCCGCTCTCCATGATGCCGAGCACCGGCCGCTTCGTCGCCTCGCGCGCCGAATGCAGGCCCGGGTCGCTGAAGCAGGCGATCACGAACGCCGCCGCCTTCGACTCCAGCTCGCCGACGAGCCGCAGCAGCGGCGCGATGACGCCGTCGACGTCGCGCTGGGTCTGGATGCCGGGCGGACCCTCCGCGAGCGTCAGGCACTCGATTCTCGGGCCGCCGGCGAGCCGCAGCGGCGCGCAGGCGCGGTCGATGCCGTCGGTGACCGCAGTGGTCGAGTTCGGATTGATGACGTAGATCGTGTCGCTCATCGATGGGCGGGGGCAGCACGGTTGCCGCATCCCAGCGGCATTATCGGGCATGGGCCGACGATCGTCACCATGGGCACCTGCCGCAAGTAGAGACCGCCCGGCGCTCGGCCTGCAGTGCTTGAAATCGTTCTGTGAGTTGTGACGCCGGAGCGGCTGCGATAGGCTGCCGTGGGGAGCTGGTCACGACCGGCCGGGAGGGGAGGGTGAATGGACAACGCTGACCTTGCCGGGCGGGGAGCGGCGCGCCGCGGTCCGCTGCATTTCCTTGCAGCGTGCGGGATCGTCGTCGCGCTCGCCGGGTGCGCGACCGAGGTCCAGCGACAGACGCAGGAGCTGCGGCGGGAATCGGGGAGGATACCCACCATCGTGGTGATGCCGCTTGACGTCGAGCTCTCCCAGCTGACCGCGGGCGGCATGCAGGAGCCGCATGCCGAATGGACCGAGACCGCGCACAAGCACATGCGCGCCGCGCTCGAGGGCGCCGCCAAGAGCTACAAGGTGCGGCTCGTCGAGTTCCAGCCTGAGCACGGCACGCCCGAAGACCGCGAGACCAGTCTCGACCTCGTGCGACTCCATCGGGCGGTCGGCAGCGCCGTGCTCCTCCACCAGTATCTCGGGTTGACCTTGCCGAGCAAGGAGGGGAAGTTCGACTGGGGGCTCGGCCCTTCGGTTGCGGCGATCTCGCGCTCGCACGAAGCCGACTACGCCCTCTTTCTCTTCGTGCGCGACAGCTACGCGACGGCGGGCCGTGTCGCGGTGATCGTAGTCGCCGCGTTGCTCGGCGTCGGCATGCCGGGTGGCACGCAGATCGGCTTCGCTTCCGTGGTCGATCTCAAGACGGGCGATATCGTCTGGTTCAACCGGCTGCTCCGTCCGCAGGGCGACCTCCGCACGCCGGAAGCCGCCGCCGAGACGGTACGCGCGCTCGTCGGCGACGCGATGAAGTGAACCCGACGCGGCGTCGTATCGGCTGCGCGCTCTGCGCGGGCGCGTTCGCAGCGCTCGCTCCTCGCGCGCTCGCGCAAGCCGTGCCGGGCCGCGAGTTCCTCGTTCCCGGTTACCGGCCGAGCGCGGAGAGCGACGAGAAGGGGCTGTGGAGCCTGATGGACCGCGCCGAGGAGAACCTCCGACAGTCGCGGTTCGTCGTGCGGGATGCCGAGGTGAACGCCTACCTGCGCGCGATTCTCTGCCGGCTCGCGAAGGATCACTGCACCGACGTGCGGATCTACGTCGTGCGCACCGCGCAGTTCAACGCGAGCATGGCACCGAATGGAATGATGGAGGTGTGGACCGGCCTTCTCCTGCGCTGCGTGGACGAGGCCCAGCTCGCTGCGATCATCGGCCACGAGCTCGGGCACTACCTCAGGCGGCACACGGTCGAACGCTGGCGGGACGCGCGCAACAAGGCCGACTTCGGCGCGTTCCTCGGCCTCGGGTTGGCGATCGCCGGCCTCGGCGCCGTCGGCTCCCTCGCGAACCTCGCGCTGGTCGCGAGCGCGTTCTCGTTCAGCCGCGACCAGGAGCGCGAGGCCGACGAGATCGGCCTTGAGCTCATGGCCCGTGCGCGGTACGCGCCGGTCGCCGCGGCCGAGGTGTGGGAACAGCTGATCGCGGAGTTCAAGGCCGGCACTGCCGAGCGTTCGACGCAGGTCTTGTTCGCAACGCATCCGGAGCCGGAGGAGCGCATGGGAACGCTGCGCGAGGCCGCCGCCAAGGCCGGTGGCAGCACCGGCGATCGCGGCCGCGAGCGCTATCTCGCGGCGCTGCGGAGCATCCGTGGGCGGCTCGTCGGGGACGAGCTCGCGCTCCGCCAGTACGGTCGCAGCGAGCTGGTGTTCGACCGGCTGCTCGTCCAGGCGCCCGACGATGGCGGGCTCTGGTACGGCAAGGGCGAGGTCTACCGGCTTCGCGGCGGCGAGGGCGATCCCGAGCGCGCGCTCGAGGCCTACGGCCGCGCCCTCGCCACCGGGCGCGCGCCGCCCGAGACCTATCGCGCGATCACCCTCGTCGAGCTCAAGCGCGGCGCCACGGACCGCGCGCGGGCGGCGCTCGATCAATACATCAAGGCGAAGCCGGACGCGACCGACGTCGAGGCGCTCCGGATGCTGTTCACCCAGTGAGGCCTCTCATGCGGTCCCTGCGCCTGCTCGTCGCCGCTGCCTGCACCGCACTCGCGGCTTGTACCCCCTTCACGCTCGTCAGTCCGGAGCGCCAGAGCGTCGGCGGTGTGATATCGGTTGCGCCGGGGGTGAAGTGGAACAAGATGACGACGGCCGACTTCCAGGGGAGCGTGGAGGTGTGGACGCTGGACGGGCCAGCGCTGAACACGCTCGTGTTCTTCACCGGCGTAGCCGACGGTCAGCCGCTCTTCACGCGGCGCGCCGCGATGGGTGCCCCGGCTGGCGAGAAACCGGCGGTGTTCCGCGCCACGATGAACGCGGTCGAGGTGCAGGAGCTGCTCGAGGCGAACGCCACGCGCTACTTCCA
>Ga0335084_10008323_pt1 | contig 10334 bp, 9 predicted proteins | sample Lox_Sample_44_FD_206721 | JGI IMG/M metagenome (GOLD analysis project Ga0335084, IMG submission 206721) | Soil microbial communities from Loxahatchee National Wildlife Refuge, Florida, United States - Lox_Sample_4.4 | ecosystem: Environmental > Terrestrial > Soil > Wetlands | place: USA: Florida... | reverse complement strand
ATTGACCGGGTCAGGTACGTCCTTGGGAAGAAGGGTCTCGACATCAATGGGCCGGGCGATGATGGCGAAACGGCGCTGCATATGGCCGTCATCAATAGCGACGAGGAGCTGATCATCCTGCTTCTCGGCCATGGCGCACGCATCGATCAACCTGATGCCGACGGGTACTCACCGGTTGCACTCGCCGCGGCGCGCAACAAGGCCCAGGCTATCAAGTTGCTGGCTAGCAAGGGCGCCGACATCGAAGCGCCGATCGCCGGCGGCTATACGCCGCTGTTTATCGCCGCTGCACAGGGCAAGTTCGCAGCCGCTCAGGCGCTGATTGACGCCGGCGCGAAGTGTAACGGTGCCTACGGCCCGCAACAGTTGACCGTACTGATGGCGGTTGCAACCCAACGCCCTCCTGAACGTCGGATCACACAAGTGATGCAAAAGATCGGTCCGGCCGAGCTGGCGCAAGACTTGATCAAGCACGGAGCAGCGGTTGACGCCCGGACTGCCAGAGGAGTCACGGCGCTTATGGTCGCTGCCGCGCACGACAATGCACCGCTCATCGGAATACTTAGCCGCGCAGGTGCGGACGTCAATGCGAAATCCGCCGAAGGGCAGACCGCAAGAGACATAGCAGTCCAAAACGACAGCGAAGCAGCGTTACGCATGCTGGAGCTCGTTCGCCAGACGGATGCCGCTCCGGCGCCGTCGGAGCCAAAGTGACGAGCAGAGAGGTGATCGTGAACCCGAACATTCAAGGGCCGCGCCCGCGCCTCACTCTCCTCTGGGTCGGCCTGCTTTTCAGCAGCGTCGGATTTTCGGGGCCAGCCGACTCGCCTCCGCAGGCCGCCCCCGCGGCCGTTGGCACGCCGGTGTCGCCTGCCGAGCGCGTAGCGAGCGCACCCAGAGGTACGCTCAAGAATCCCTATACGGGTCAGGAGGACAAGATCGCGCAGGGCAAGGAGCTGTTCATGAGCTACAGCTGCAGCGGCTGCCATGGGGGGACAGGCGGGGGTGGCATGTGCCCGCCGATCAACGGCGAGGTTTGGTTCTACGGCATCGATGACGATGTGCTGTTTCGGCTGATTACGCTCGGCAGCGTGGAGATGCAGAAACAGGGGTTTGACCGTCTTGGGGGTCCTGGCCTGCAGATGCCACCGTTTGGCCAGATCATCAAAACTGATGATGAGCTGTGGAAGATTCTCGCGTGGATTCGCAGTATCTATACCGGCGATCCAAAGAAGAAGACGTGGTAGCGGCGTATCGGGCACTCGGGGTAGCTAGCGCCGTACTTGCCCTGCTGGCACTGTCCCCGGCCCAGGCAGATCCGCCCCCTGCGGTTGCGCTACGCCTGCTCTACATTTCGCGTCAGGCTCCGCCACCGCCGCGCGCGACGTTGAGTGAGCCAGTCGAGCCGCACTACGGACTCATGGGCGCCAAGTTCGCCCTGCAGGAGCTCAACAGCAGCGGCAAATTCCTTGCGGAGCGCTACGAACTCCTCACGCTGCAGGTCGGGCCGACGGCAGATATTCACAGTGCCGCAGGCAAGGCAATCTCTGCCAGCCAAGGACTGGTGATCGCAGACCTGGAGCCTGGCGATCTGCTTGCCGTGGCTGATCTTAAGGAGGCCTCAGGCGCGCTGATCCTAGATGCCCGTACCAGTGACGACACGCTGCGCGCGACAGGCTGCCGAAGCAACGTATATCACATGCTCCCGAGCTGGACGATGCGCGCCGAAGCACTCGGGCGGTTGCTCGCGCGCAAGGGTTGGAACCGCTGGCTGCTGTTGTCGGGGGGAACGACGCAGGACCAGCAGTTTGCGAGCGCCTTCAGAGAAGTCGCAGCCCACAATAAGGCTGTTCTTGTTGGTGAAAGCACGTTTATTCAGGCGGGGCCGGACCAATCAACCGCGGATGCGATTGCGCGGCTGACACAAGAGACGCTGCCCTATCAGCTCGTCATAGTGACAGATACCGCCGAACGATTTGGAGCGGAAGTGCTGTTCAACACCGCGCAGCCGGCTTTGGTCGCGGGTACGCACGGCTTAAGTGCGGTGGCCTGGGACCCGCAGTTCAGGGACTTTGCGGCCCGCAGCGTGCAGTACCGCTTCGGGTTGCTGGCAGCCCGGCCGATGACCGAGAGGGACTACGGCAACTGGCTGGCGGTTACCGCGTTTGGCGAGGCCTTCACACGGGGCCGGGTCCGGGATGCCCGGGGCATTGAAACCTACATGATGTCGCGCGGATTTCAGGTAGCCGCCAACAAGGGCATGGGCTTGACCTTTCGGAGCACCGATCATCAGCTGCGGCAGCCGTTGCTGCTGTTTGGCCCTCGCAGTCTGGTTGGGATCGACCATGCGGAAGCCGAACCCGGCACCCACGAAAGTGCCCGAAAGTGCGGTGAAAAACCGCTGCAGCCACATTCCACACAGCCGAGTCACTGAGGGGACCATTCCCATGACGAGTCGATGTAACGGCTGGTACCTGGTCTTCTTCACCACTTGGAGTTTCGGAGCACAGGCGGGGATGCTGTTCATCAGCGACGAGCGTGATAACAAGGTCACGGTGCTCGACTCCGTCAGTTTAAGTATTATCAAGGAGATTCCGACGGGACGTCGTCCGCGCGGCATCGTGATCACACCGGACTCTACGGAAGTACTGGTGTGCGCCGGCGACGATAATCGCATCGACGTGATCGACACTCGGAAGCTTGCGGTGACGCGCAGCCTGAACCCGGGTCCGGATCCGGAAACGCTTGGCCTATCGCCTTCGGGCAAAACCGTCTACATCGCCAATGAAGACGACAGCATGCTCTCCATGCTGGACCGGCTTTCCGGCAAACTGCTCGGCCGCATCGCAGTCGGCATCGAGCCGGAAGGAGTCGCCATCAACTCGACCGAGACTCTGGCGGTCGTGGTCTCCGAGTCGAGCAGCATGGCCCACTTCTTCGATCCCCGTACCCAGAGGCTCACGGCCAACGTGCTCGTGGACTCACGCCCTCGCGTCGCCGAGTTTGCGCCGGAAGAGCATGAGGTCTGGGTATCTGCGGAAATTGGCGGTACCGTCGCGGTCATCGACAGCCAGTCCAAGGAAGTGAAGCGCAAAATCTCCTTCTCAATACCTGGTGTGCGTCCGGAGTTCATCCAGCCCGAAGGCATTCGCTTCCTGAAGGAGCGCAAGGTCGCCTTCGTGGCATTGGGACGTGCGAACCGTGTCGCAGTCATCGACACGGGAAGCTATGAGGTCAAGAGCTACATCGAGGTCGGGCGCCGTGTTTGGCAGTTGGGGCTAAGCCCCGATGGAACTACGCTCTACGCCGTCAACGGCCTCACCAATGACGTCTCGGTGATCGACGTAGCCTCCATGAAACTCAAGCGTTCAGTTGCCGTAGGCAAGCTTCCCTGGGGCATTGCGATCGCGCCGTAATCAGCGGTTGCCATCACGCATCTCGATTGCCAGTCGAATTAGGTCTGCAATTCGTCCCACGCCGAGCTTCTCCTTGATTACAGCGCAGGAGTTGGCAATCGTCTTATAAGTCACTCCTCTGGCGGTTGCGATCTCGGCAAGCGTCTTGCCTTCGGCCAGCATCCGCAGTACGTCGACCTCTCGGGCGGAGAGGCTCTGCAGGGGGTCCTCACCCGCTCCCGGCATCAGCACAATCTGTGCGGCGATCTCGCGCTCAATGTAACGCGCGCCCTCGGAGACCCGGCGTATCGCGGTAAGTAACTCCTCGGCGGCTGCGGACTTACTGACATATCCACGGGCGCCTGCGTTCAACGCACGCGAGGCATACAAGGGTTCGAAGTGCATGCTGAACACGAGTATCTGTGCGTGCTTATCCTCCTTCAGCAGCCTTCGCAGCAATTCCAGGCCACTGGAATTGGGCAGGTTGAGGTCAAGAAGCGTGACATCGGGTCGCTGCGTCCTGAATGCAGCCAGCGCTTGAAACGCTGACACTGCTTCGGAAATACTGATATCGGGATAGGGCGCGAGCAAACGGCGGATCCCCTCGCGCACGATTACGTGGTCATCGACGACAAGAAGTTTCATAGACTTAGTGATGGCGCCTGGGATTCCGACTGAGTCGTGGGCAATTCGGTGGGAGACCACGGAATGCGCGCCGTTATCAGTGCGCCACCCGCAGATCCATTCGAAACCTGCAACTCACCACCCAGCGCGCTCAAGCGCTGCTCCATGCTACCGATCCCGAATCCGTGTGTGCGCCAGTTTTGGGCAAATCCACGGCCGTCATCAGCAATCGTGGTCACGATGTACTCGTCCGAGCAAATCAACTGGATCCTGATGTGTGAGGGATTCCCGTGGCGCAGCGCGTTTGACAGTCCCTCCATGACGACGTGGTAGATGACATCGTCGACCTCGAGGCCAAAGCCCTCCACGGGCAGCTGACAATGGAATTGAACATTTGGGTAGCGTGCGCGCCAGAAGAGGAGCAGATTCTCGACGGCCTGCGCGAGCCCGAGGTCGATCAGCGTCGTCGGACGCAGCCGACCCAGAATCGCCTTGATCTCCGCGTAGATCCGCGTGATGGAATTGCGCAAATCAGTCACGCGCGCAGCGAGCGGCGTCGCACGGATCGCCTCATCCTGCTGCAGTACCGACAGGTCAACACCGACGGCGAACAGCAGCGGCCCTACCTCATCATGCAAGTCACGCGCGAGTTCAGCACGCTCCTCGTCCTGCACGGCGAGCAGCTGTCGTTCCAAACGCCGCCGGCGGTCTTCGGCGGATTCCAGTTGCTGCGCCATCTGGTTGAAACCATGCGCAAGCGTCGCCAATTCGCGCGGGCCCGCCGCAGTGACGCGGCGCCCGTAGTTACCGGCGCCCACACTCGTCATTGACGCGGAAATCTCATCCAGCGGGCGAAGGGCCTGGCCAATGACCCACAATACGAAGACCGCGTTCGCGCCACAGAAGATCAAGAGGATCGTGAGCATTAGGAGCACGTCGCTCCAGACCTCGCTAACCTCGTTGCGGGAGTCGGTTTGCAGAATAATGGCGCCGATTCCCGCGAACGGCGGAGGCAATGCGATGCGCTGCGAGAGTTCGTGACGTGATAACAGCCGGTAAAACCACTCGGGGACTGGTTCCGGCGGTTGCAACGGCTCGGACTGGGCCAGGACCTTGCCCGAATTGTTGAGCAGGATGACTCGCAGATGACGCTCGCCGTTGAAGTCTGCGACCAAGAGCTGCAGCTGGCGCTGGGGATTCAGAGCCTCTTCGGCATCATCGACTGCATTACGGATTGTGTTTGTGCCAACAGCGGCCGCGGCTTGCAGCTCGATCTGAACCTCGTGAACTGCATGCCAGTAAATCAGCAGGCTGGCCAAGGACATCGTCAGAAGCAGCACGAAGGCGATCGAGCAGATCAACCGAACTCTGAGGGAACGGGGTAATCGCGCTGCGAGTCCGGAGATCGGCAGCGGAGCGCGAGCCCAAGAAGTCGGCCGTGATGGTTCCACAACAGAAAGGATTTTACAGAGGGCAAGTCCGGCTCAGCCGGCGAATCCGCGGTCACAGCACCGCGGCGGGAGACCAGAGGCCCTTTCAAGGAAATATTCCCGGGATCTACCGGGATAATATCCCGGCCCGAATCGGGTCGATCGACCATCCCTTTTGGAGCAGATGGCCTTTCGGGTCCTTGGAGCGTTGTGGGGCTCGGCGCGTGCCGGTGTCTCAATCCCAGTGCAGCCGTACGCCAGCCCAGGCCGATAGTGGTGCCGCCGGCGAGACCGCATTCTCGTTTGTCCACGCATCAGGATCATCCCTGAAGCTTCCGTTCGCGTTGAAGGAGTTTGATGTCAGAAACCCTGCAGTGGCGTACTTGCGGTCAAACAGGTTGTTCACGCGTGCGAAGATGTCGGCCCACTTGTTGATGCGCACGGTGGTGAAGAGATTGACGACCGCATAGCCTCCTATGCTGCCGGTGCCGATCACCTCATCAACCGCGCCATTGGTTCCCCCGGCCTGGTTGGCGTTGTTCTCGTTGCCGTGCAGATAGATTCCGGAGGAAACCACCACGCTACCACCGAGATCCCAGTGACGGTTGACCTCGTAGTCGAGCACCAGACGACCCGTATGGCGTGGTACCAGCGGAATGTGGGCACCGGGGACTACTTGGATGTTGCCATCCTCATCCGCAGAGCTGTTGGACTCCCCGTTGACTTCGAAAGGCGACTGATAGGTTGCGTCCACGAAGCTGTAGGCAATGTGCCAGTTGAAGCGGTCGAGCTTGCCACCCAACCCGAGATCGAAACCCTGGCGCCGCGTGTCGCCGACATTGTCGAAAAATCCGGCGCTGGTCGTGGTAGCAATGAACTGGATGTCGTTGTTGTTAATGGTATGGAACAGATCGATATTCCATATCAGCACTTGATCATTCCAGCTGCCACGCACGCCAACTTCGAAGGTTTTCGACACTACTTGCTTGAGGTCAGGGTCGCTGGCGAAGTCATTCGGCAGGCCACAGGGGGTCGCCGGGTCTGAGCAGCCAAGCTCGATGACGGTCGGCGCACGGCTCGATTCGGAATAATTGGCATAGAAAGTCACAGCCTTGTTGGGCGTAATCGTGAAGCCAATGGCCGGATTGAGCCGATCGAATACGTGATCGCCTGATACGGGGTTCGCCTCATTGAAGCCGTCACCAAAATCACCGACATCTGTGTCCACGCTATACCCGTCGATGGTCTCGTGGCTGTGGTTGTAGCGTGCGGCCACAGTCAAGTGGAACAACTCATTGGGCGACCACGTGTCGGTCAGATACACGCCCCAGATGTCGTTCTTGCCACTGATGGAGTTAACGATCTCGTTCGGATTGCTGGGATTGTCATTCGAGATTGCAGTGCGGTCGGGTGTCAGCGTCGCGTACTGGAAGTATTGCTCGTAACGGTCCTTCGAGTGTGAGTACTCGGCGCCAAGGATGAATTGATTCCGACTGCCGAAGAGTTTGGCATTGTTGGTCAGCTGAAGGCCCAGGCCGCTGGTCTGCTGCTCCAGACGCGAAGCGCGATTGATCCCGTTGGAACAGTAAGCGTTAGCCAGGAAGCTGCTGTAGGGTACCGTACAGTCCACGTCAGGACCTTCGTAGTCATCCGACAGGTAGTTGTCGTCATTGACATCCCCGTTATTGCTGTCGGTCTTCAGATCACGGTAATAGAGGTTGCCGCTTAGCAGCCAGTGGTCGGCGAGAAACTGGGTGCCCACGAGGTTCACGAAGTTAAGGTGGTTGTGCGTGTAGTCCGGCGCGCTGTAGATCGAGGCGTAGCGATAGTCCAGCATGCTTTGTGGCGTAGTGCCGTTGCCGATCATGCTGTTATCTGCCCAGGTGTAACTGAGGTCGAGATCTGTCCTTTCCGTCTGCCAGCCGATCTTGCCGAACAACTGTCGGCCGTGGGTTGGTGAGAGATCGCGCCAGCCGTCCTCGTCGAGTACATTCCCCCCCACGAACCAGTCGAACGCGCCGCGCGAGCCGCCCGTCGATCCTTCGAATGCCGTGCGTCCAAATGAACCGGCATATCCCTCGAGTTCTGTACCCGGATCGGTATGGCCACTCTTTGTCTGTACGGCGAGCGCGCCACCCAAAGTGTTGAGCCCGAATACCGGGTTTGACCCCGGCATCAGCGTAATTTTTGAAATCGCGGCTTCCGGGATCAGATCCCAGTTGACCGTATCGCCGAATGACTCGTTTACGCGCACGCCATCGACATAGACCGAAAGGCCTTGGGGGGTACCTAGCAAGGGGGAAGCGGTGAACCCGTGATAGTTCACATCGCTCTGCAGCGGATTGTCCTGGCTTTGGTTAATTGAGATGCCGCTGAAGTTGTTGTTGAGATAGTCGGCGAGGTCCAGCGTCTGTTGCCGCTGCATGTCCTTGCTGGTCGCACTCTGTACCGGCGCGGGGATCTGCTCCGGCGGTAATCCAAGCCCGGGCAGGGGCGTTGTGCCGATCACGGTCACGGTTTCCAACTCTTGTGCTGCGGCGGGATTCTTAAGTGCAGCGCTGTCGGGAGTCTGTGCGCTGGTGCAAAGTGGAGTGGCAGCAGTTAAAACCAACATCAACATGCGCGCGTTGTGCTTCGCTCTTCGGTATGGATGCCCCATTGATGTCTCTCCCTGGCAGTGCGCTTTGAGTGTTGGTTACGGACGCTTCATTGATCATCCCTTTCACGCGAGCACAGGAGCAATGCCCTACAGCCAAACTACACAAAGAAGTGTCAAGGAAGTGAGCTATTCCCAAGGAACTTCGGGAGCCATTCCCACGTTGGCGCGACTGCGGCAACGTTGCAGTCAGCCGACCACGCGCTGCCGCAAGGCGACGAGCATTGCAACGGCAGCGATTAGATGTGCATTAAATGAGCAGTGAACGCGCAGGCATGCCTATCCGTCGTCACACAGAGAACTCCAACACCGCAGTTGGCCGACTCGTCCGTGCAAGTTGCATTTGTGGTGATGGCCGTAGGGTTAGAGATGCGCTTCGCTTGAGCGTTGAGCGAAGATTCCTGGATGTATGAGCGTGTCTGGAGGCAGTGCGAAGCAACGGTCTGGCGCGAAGCTTTCACATGCGTGTGGGGCGCGGTGGCGGGTGCAGTGACGAGGGCCGGGCGATCCATCTGCAATTGAGGGGACGACGCACCGTGGAGAGCCTTGTGGTCGCGATTGGCGATATCAAGGGGTAGGGGGACAGGAAACGGCCACCCGTTGCGCTTGAAAAGCAGGGAGCGCGGGGAGATTCAGGAAAGGAATGTCTGTAACGGCCGTTTGGCTGGATCAATGACGCGGCTACAAAATGGCGCTCGTGTTGCGATCGGCGTGCGGCTCCTCATCCGCGGCGCGGACTCCGGAACACTGCAGTTGAAGACGTTCATCTGACTTGAGCTGCGCGGCCGCCAGAGATCGGACCCTTGCCATGGCTTCGCGGCAGCCCGCCAGGCTAGGGTAGCCACCGATTACCTGTGCGTGTCTTATATTGAGCGTGTGTGCGTCAAAAGTGAGCGCATACATGACCGCCTGCAAGGATGTCGTTTCTTCCGCGATAGCCATAGCGCTCAGCGTATAACCGCCGATCACTATGCTCGCGAGTGTGCGAACCGTCAGACGAAACATGTAATTCCTCCGCGACCTGCATGGATGTTATTGATCGCGGGACAGGTTCGCGACCGAGAAATTCCGGGTTCTTTCCGGGAAAAAGTGCTAGTCGGATAGCGGTATGTTTTCCGGATTATTGTGGGATCTCGAAAGCGCCAGAGTTCTGACTAATCGCATAAGGAGTAGCAGCTGCGGATATCAGGATGAGTTGAGACTGAACCGCCGAACCATCGCGCATCCAGGCTAATCGTTTCGTGTTCAAGCGCACTCTGCCGGATACGGCTAAGGCCCTTGCGATTTTGCGCGCAGCTGCGGGGCGGGGAGCAACAATCGGAGGCGTTTCACAGTCGAAATTCACGTCGGCTACAGCGCTGGGGCCGGGCACGCCTCTAGGGCCTGTTAACACTATTTGATATACTGCGGATGTGGAAATCACACCCGAACAGTACGCGCGCATTGCGGCGCATCTGCCGACTCAGCGAGGCAACGTCTCGCATGAGAACCTCAACGTGATCAACGCGATCCTGTTCATCGCGGAGAACGGATGCAAGTGGCGAGCGCTGCCGAAGCGCTTTGGCAACTGGCATACGATCTATACGCGCATGAATCGGTGGGCGAAAGCCGGTGTGCTGGACCGGCTTTTTGCCGAGTTGCAGCGTGAGCAGCTGATCCGCATCAAGATCGAGGCGGTAAGCCTCGACAGCACGATCGTGAAGGTTCATCCGGATGGCACCGGTGCTCTAAAAAAAACGGGCCGCAAGCCATCGGCAAATCCCGCGGCGGCTGGAGCACAAAAGTTCATATGGTTGCCGCGAGTGCTCGATGCGCCATAGGGTTCTCACTCTCCCCCGGACAGGCCGGCGATGCTCCGGAGGGTCGGGCGCTACTGCGCTCGATCCCGGAACTGCCGATGTCATGCCACCTGCTGATGGACTGTGCCTATGAAGGCGATGAGACCCGCCAGCTCGCACTGGATCTGGGGTTTATCCCGGTCGTACCGCCGCACCCGAACCGGGTCGAACCCTGGAGGCTCAAAAGAGCGCTATACCGGCGCCGCAACGAGATCGAGCGGCTGTTCCGGCGGCTCAAAGGCTTCCGTCGCATCTTCAGTCGCTTCGACAAGCTCGATCTGGTGTTCATCGCCTTCATCTACTTCGCTCTCATCGTGGAAGCACTACGCTCGTAGTGTTAACACGCCCTAGTGCAACCATAGTGCAACGAAGATGCCGTGAATGGGCAATA